>WNGQ01001106.1_pt1 | contig 29996 bp, 27 predicted proteins | sample 5407661 | NCBI WGS metagenome assembly WNGQ01 (sample SAMN13153382, study PRJNA577476) | soil metagenome | isolation source: 60 cm soil or saprolite under Garry oak tree replicate 2 | place: USA:California | collected 2016-06-15 | reverse complement strand
CGCGGTGATTCGTTAGGCGCGCTAACTCCGGCTGGTATCGGCGAATCCGCGACTCGGGCTGCTCGCGCTGAATCCTAGGAGCGCGCCTGTGCGCCTTGCAAGCTTTTCGCTGTCGGTGTCGTCAAAAGTGCGCCGCGCTGCTGCGATTTCGGGCAGGGAAACTTCTAGCCTCCAAAGAATTCTTTTCTCCTCTGGGCTCAGTCGCGTTCGCTCCTCGCCGCTCAGTGCGCGCTTTTGAAATTGCGAGATGACAACTGCCAACTCACTGTCGTTCGCTGGTCCAAGCAAATCGACAAGGTCTTGAAAACTGAGGTGAAACGGAATCGCGGCAAGATCGACATCAAGGTTCTCTGACATGTGACTAGCCGGCATCGTTACGTCATTGGAAGTCGCGACTGAATTCCAAACATCTGCCGGTTGGTAATATCCAATCTCCAGATAATACAAGGTGTTTGGACAAGAAACTTCGATGTAACAATTGCCAGCCATGGGTTCGACGGCTAAGCGTTTTTCTTCGACGCCCTCCGCAGTATGCACGCGAAGATGCACTTGCTTATCCACAGGCGCGTTGTCCGCAAAGATCGCTGGCCAATAGATGCTCCAATAGGCAAAGATCGTCACCGGGTCGCGGGCGATCGCAAATAACATTGGTGCGCCATGCGCGCGAGGAAAGCCAGTATCGGCGTGCTCCTCTGATTCTCTTTGCCATTCGCTGTCCAAACTGACAATCGGTCGATTCGAAATCCGAAAGTCATTTCCGGATCTCCATTTGCGCCTGAGATGCTTCGAATTCGCTCTCGTCATAACGCAATTTCCATTCGCAAGCTTCCCGCAAATTCGCAAAAGACCAACTGGAGATTTGTGTTCAAAAAACTTTAGCGCCATTTCTTCTGTTTGAAGGATAGTGACTTCATCCGGTCAGCAACGCGATGAACCAAAAGATTATTACCCTGGAAGAACTGCACGTGGGTCACGTGCGTTACCTGCAGGCGGCCCGGGCACTCGGTGATGTGTTGGCCGTCGGTTTGAACGGAGATGATTCAGTTCGTGAACTCAAAGGGCTGGGTCGTCCCGTGAACAGTGAACGAGACCGCGCGGAAATACTCGCCTCTCTCGAGTGTGTAAATTTCGTCACTATTTTTCCCGAACCGCTCGCCACGCGGTTCTTGTCCGCCGCGCATCCGGCGATTTATGCAAAGGGCGGCGATTATACTTCGGAAAACCTCAATGCTGAAGAGCGAGCAATTTTGGAAAAAATCGGAGCGGAGATTCGGATCATTCCATTTCAAGTTGGGTATTCGACCTCGGCGCTCCTGCAGCGGTTATCCGAAATCGAGAAGTGAAAGACCGGTGTGTTGGAAAAAAGATGACAGACATGCGCCGCACTCCAAAGCGCGCTCCACGCGCAAAAACACTGGTGTCCATTGGTATTCATTCGTGGTTAGCTTTTTGAAGTGAAACGCTTGCCAATCGGAATTCTTGGATCCGGAATGGGAAGCAATTGCCGGGCGATTCTCGAGCGCATCCGCTCAGGCGAGCTGGCCGCGGACGCGCGTGTGGTGATTTCGGATGTGCTCGACGCACCGATCCTTGATATCGCGCGCGAGTTTTCTGTTGCGAATGCGTTCCTGCCGCCCGGCCAATTTCGCACGCGGTTAGAGCCGGAAGCGGAAGCGGAGCTTGTGAAAATGTTGCGCGAAGCCGGCGTTGATCTTGTAGTTCTCGCCGGCTTTATGCGCGTGCTGCACGCGCCGATGCTCAAGGCGTTTCCCCGGCGTATCATTAACATCCATCCGTCGCTTCTGCCGAAATTTCCAGGACTCGAAGCGTGGAAACAAGCTCTTGCGGCCGGCGAAAGCGTGACGGGGTGCACGGTGCATTTTGTGGACGAGCAAGTCGATCACGGCCGGATCATCGCTCAACGGGAGATAGTGGCCGAGGATAAGCCGGAAAGTTTACATGCCCGGATTCAAGTCGCGGAACACGAATTGTACCCGGCGGTCATCGCTAAATTCTGTGAAAATTTATTGTAGGGCGTCTGTGCCAGAGGCCGGCGCGAAGGTGGCATTTTACGGAAACGCCCTACAATTCAGGTTTTTGCTCACGCCTGAGCAGTTCTTCCAGCGCGGCAGTCGGTTTTTTCTGGTTGTAAAGCACACTGTACACTTCGTCGATAATAGGCGTGTCAATCTTGAGTCGGCGCGCGCACTCCCAAGCGCTTCTCGCAGTGGGAATCCCTTCGGCCACCATTTTCATGGACGCCATAATCTGAGCAAGTGGTTCGCCTCGCCCGAGGCGCTTGCCAACAGTGTGATTGCGGCTGCGCTCGCTGTAGCATGTCAAAATGAGATCACCAGCACCGCTTAACCCATAAAAGCCATTCGCGGTTCCGCCCATGGCCTCCCCAAGCCGGACCAGTTCGGCCAATGATCGAGTGACCAGCGCCGCCTTGGAATTGTCGCCTAGCCCCAGTCCATCGCTAATTCCTGCCGCGATGGCGAACACGTTTTTTAACGCGCCGCCCAGCTCGACGGAGACGACATCTCGACTGGTGTAAATACGAAACCGCGGGCTTCCCAAGACACCTTGTAGACTCGCCGCGCAATCCACGTCATCGGAAGCAACCACTGTCGCAGTGGGAAGGTTTTGGGCGATTTCGACTGCGAGGTTCGGACCCGATAGCACTGCAACTCTTTGTTCCGGGAAAGCTTCGCCCAAGATTTGGCTCATTCGCATCCCACTACGATGCTCGATCCCTTTAGTGCAGCTCAGGAATATGGCTCCCTCGTTGCCGATCACTTTTCGCAGACGCCCCGCAATCTCGCGCAAAGCGGTTGATGGCGTAACAAAGACGATCAGATCCGCCCGAGCGCAGTTGGTCAATTCGGATGTAACCTCCACTGATTCAGGCAGTTTAAGTCCAGGAAGGTGGTCGCTGTTTTCGCGGGTTTTCTGCATGACTCTGACACGATCGACATTGTGAGCCCAAAGGGATATTTGCCGCCCGTCTTTACCCCACAGCCAAGCCAGCGCCGTTCCCCAAGCGCCCGCACCCAAGATTGCTGTTTTGGCGATGTTCACTTTCGAGTAAAGCGCGGTTCACTGCCTCGCATCAGCCGCGAAAGATTTGAGCGATGGCGCCAAATCACAACCCCGGCCAGACAGACGGAACAATAAAATAATGCTTTTTCGCCGGCTTTGCTGCGCGCGCTTATGATAAAAATTATCAATGGCAGGGCAGTTGCCGTTGTGATTGAGGCCACAGAGACGTATCTCGTCATCCAAAAAACTAGCATCCAAATCGCCGCCCCGATTACCATCGCGAGCGGCATAAGCCCGAAAAGCGCTCCGGCAGAGGTGGCAACCCCTTTCCCGCCCTGGAATTTGAGCCAAGGCGGAAAAGAATGCCCGATCACAGCAGACACCGCGCCGAGCACTGCATACATCTCGGCTGAGCCCCATTCTGGTCTCGCCTGTGTTGCGATTGCAGTTGAGATAGTCACCGCGCCGAAACCCTTTAGAAAGTCTAACACGAAAACGGGGTAGCCGTATCGTTTGCCGAGAACCCGCACAACGTTGGTCGCGCCAATGTTTCCACTGCCAGCTTTTCGGATGTCGATTCCCGCGATCCGGCCAGCGAGATAGCCGAAAGGGATGGATCCAAGGAGGTAACATCCGAGGACGACAATGGTAAACGTGAGCATCATCACGCCGTTATACCGGATAATTAGCCTTCCCTGAGCGGGGTTTTACTATCTTGTAAATAATTTTTGGACAGCCAAATAGATATAATTGCGATGTCCGCCGGAGTAATCCCACTTATGCGCGCAGCCTGGCCAATCGAGGGGGGGCGCAAAGTCGCAAGTTTCTGTCTCGTCTCAGAACGAAGCCCGCTGATCTGGCTATAGTCGACTCCATCTGGAATAACTTGCTCCTTCCTGCGTTCGAGCTGTCGATTTTGTACCAATTGCCGGGCCGCATAGCCTTCGTATTTGAGATCGGTTTCGACCAGCTCCCAGATTGCGGTCGGCACAGAGGACAAGAACTCACGGGGCAGCTGGGGGACGCCAAAATCCGGCCTCTTTAATAACTGGGCGATTGGGACCCCGCGAAGTTTCGTCTCGGCCACCACGACCCGTACCTCCTTCAAGAGACGCATTTTCCCCTGAAAACGATCGTAGCGAGCTTTGGCTACCAGGCCCAAGTCAAATGCACGCTCGGTCAAACGCTGATCGGCGTTATCGTGTCGCAGAAACAATCGATCCTCAGCTCGGCTTGTGAACATCCGATATGGCTCCTCCGTCCCTTTCGTGACTAAATCATCGATCAGGACACCGATGTAAGCCTCTCTTCTATTTAGCATAAATGGCGAACGGCCTTGAACCTTCAGCGCTGCATTGGTGCCGGCGACCAAGCCTTGGGCTGCCGCCTCCTCGTACCCAGAGGTGCCATTGACTTGACCGGCGAAATAGAGCCCGTTGACTCGCTTCGTTTCCAAGGTGGGAAAAAGCTGGGTCGGCGGAAAGTAATCATATTCGACGGCATAGCCTGGTCGCATGATCTCGGCGTGTTCCAGCCCAGGGATGCTGTGAACCAAGTCGAGTTGCACGTCGTACGGGAGGCTTGTCGAAATCCCGTTTACGTAAAACTCCTGCGTATGCCGTCCTTCGGGCTCCAAAAAGAGCTGATGAGAAGTTTTGTCGAAAAACTTCATCACTTTGTCTTCAATCGATGGGCAATACCGCGGACCTGTGCCTTTGATTCTTCCGGCGTAAAGCGGGGAACGATGGAGATTTGCGCGGACAATGTCGTGCGTTGTTTGCACTGTCTGGGTCATCCAGCATGGTAATTGTTCCACGTGGAACTTGCCGTCGCGAACGCAGTTGAGGGTAAAGATCTCTCCCCCCTGTGCGTCGCCGACCGCTTCAGGGTCAAAGGCAAAGGTCGGAGGTGGCTCGTCGCCGAGCTGAATCACACACCGCGAAAAATCAATCGACCGTGCATTCAATCGGCAAGGAGTCCCAGTTTTGAACCGCCCAACTTCGAATCCGAGTTGTCGCAGGTTCTCACTTAACCCCGAGCTAGTATCAGCCATCCGGCCGCCTGGCTTGCTACTCTCCCCGACATGCAACAGCCCGCGCAAGAAAGTTCCAGAAGTGATCACGACCGTGCGCGCGGCAACTCTCAAGCCGAGGTCCGTCTCCACCCCAACCACTTTCCCGTTGTCCACAATGATGCCGGAAACTGTCGACTGCTTAATGTCAAGATTTTCTGTACCTTCCAAGACCGCCTTCATGCGAAATTGGTATGCCTTCTTATCGCATTGAACTCGCGGCGCACGAACAGACGGCCCTCTAGCCCGATTAAGCATTCGAAATTGAATACCAGTAGCATCGGCATTCACGCCCATGATGCCGCCCAAGGCATCGATCTCGCGAACAATATGCCCCTTAGCTAGTCCGCCGATAGCTGGGTTACAAGACATCTGCCCAATTGTGTCCAGATTTTGGGTCAACATTAGCGTGCGGCAACCGATTCGAGCGGCGGCTAGTGCTGCTTCAATTCCGGCGTGCCCGCTACCGACCACTATCACATCATAATCTGTTGGCAGCTTGAACATGATATACGTAACCTTTTATAGATAAATGGCTTATCGTAATATTATTCCGTCCTGAATACTATCTTCTCGTCTATCGCCAAACGGCTTTGCCGAGCCCTGCGATGTCTGAATAGCCCGATACGCCACGCGCCCGAGCACGACTAGGAGCAACGCCGTCGTGACAAATGCTCCGCCCCAGATCCAGTAATCAATCATGCGCGGATAATTTTGGCCGCGCATGATGCGCACTGCAAATTGCCCCAGTGTCCCCACGTAAGCGTACAAAAAAATACCCGGTATTCTTCCGATTGAGGCCCAGAGCATGTAGCTCCCAAATCGAATTCGTGTAAGGCCGTAAAAGTAGTTCAGGAGGCTCGTAGGGAAAAGTGGATGCAACTGGCTCAGGAGAATGATCTTCCAGCTCTCGCGCTCCACGGCGGGGCCCAATGCGCGAATCGTTGGGTTACCGGAAAGTTTTCGCTGAAACCACCGCCTGGCGATCGACCGGCTCAGCGCAAACGAAATTGCAGTGGCCACGACGTTGCCTGCAAACACGATTAAAAATCCCCACCACAAACCGAAGAAAAAACCGCCTCCTACAGCAAGGATGCCACCCGGAAGCAGAAGAATATTACAGAGCGCAAAAAGCAGCGGATAGCAAACCGCCGCCCAGGCGCCCCAGCTCATCACCCGCTGTTGCAGCGCCTCGATAAAATTGACAACAGGAAAGAAGCGCGATAGCGCGATGGCCAGCGCAATCGCTAGCACCAGCGCCCCAACCTGATAGCAAATCGCGCAGCTGATCTTGGACATTCAGGGATTGTGCGCGTTTCGCAGGCTTCGCGCAAATTTCACCAGCTTGAAAAGTGCTGGAGATCGTTTCGCTCAACTACACGCTGGTAGCGTGTGCGTTCTGATGACGCGGAATGCCGAGGCTGTCAAAAATTAGCCGCGAAGCGTCAGAGCGGTTGAGAGTATAGAAGTGAATGCCCGCGACAGCGTTATCCAGAAGATCGTGGCATTGTTCCAGTGCATAATGAATGCCGACGCGCCTGACGATTTCGGGATCGTCTTGGCAACGTTGTAGAGCGCGAAGGAGCTTGGCGGGGAAGCGCGCGCCACCCGCCAGCTCGGCCATGCGTTTTACCCCGCTGATGGAGGTAATCGGCATGATGCCAGCGATGATAGGTATGTGAATTTCGGCGAACGCACAGCGTTCGCGGAAATCGAGAAAGTCGCGATTATCGAAAAACAGCTGTGTGACAATGTAATCGGCGCCGGCGTCCACTTTCGCTTTGAAGTAATCCATTTCGACCAGTCGATTTGGCGTCGCGGGATGGCCTTCGGGGAAACCGGCCACCCCGATCCCGAAACCGCGGCGGTCCGGATGCGCACCGGACTCGTTGAATCGTCGAATGAATTTGACCAGATGGATCGCATGCTGGAACGAGTCCCGCGATTTATCATAAGCGATTCCAAGCGGTCTATCACCGCCAAGCGCGAGAACGTTTCCAATTGCCGACTTCGCGTATCGAAGGAGAATGTCCTCGATTTCCTGCTCGTTGTGGCAGACGCAGGTCAGGTGGGGAATCGGATCCAGCTTTGTGGTATGTTGAATGCGCTCGACAAGATCGTGAGTTAAATCACGCGTTGAGCCGCCGGCACCATAAGTCACGCTGACGAAGTGCGGCATGTACGCTTCGAGATCGCGAATCGTTTGGTAGAGTGTCTCGACCGCCTTCAGCGTTTTCGGAGGAAAGAACTCAAACGAGAACGTGGGAGAATTCCCCCGCATGATATCTCTGATGTGCATGACTCAGCGGCTACCTTCGTTCGTTCCGCGACTTTCGGTCAACCCGCCAGAGCACATTTTCGGGCTGCGCTTACCGCCAGATTTATGAGTAATCCACGTAATGGCTGATTCGCCATGAACGTCGATGACGACCAGGAGCAGGATCATTTCTTTCGGATCGATCTGGTCAACCGTGTGTAGTCCCTTAATCAAATGCGCCGGCGGATCGACATGCCTCCCGCATTTGCCCATGTGTATGAACAATTCTGAGAAAAAGCCCGACCCCATCGTGTCCGGGCGCTTGTCGTGCCAGTAAATCATCTTGCGTGTTTCATCCGAGAAACCCCGGCCAGCTTTGTTAAATGATCGCGTAGCAGAGTACCAACAACTTCGAATAGCTCCGAATAAGTTTTGGCAGTTTCGTAGAATTCAGCGTTGTCGGTATTGGACGCAGGTCTTATTAACAAGGTCACAAGAATCACAGGTCGTAGGGCAATACGAATGCGTGGTACAGTTATTCGCATTAAGAAGAATAAGATCTAATAGGAAATTCTTTAAACATCAGCGTTATCTATTGTGAAAAACTTGTTCGTCACCGGATGAACCCGTTTCGTGTTCTTGATCCCACTCGTTCCTCCCAGGTACGTCGGGGACTTTGCGCGCTGACCGTGATGACCAAAGCACCACAGGCGGGACAAGTAAAAACCCGCCTCGTTCCCCCACTTACGCCGGATGAAGCCGCCGAGCTAAACAAATGTTTTCTGCGCGACACAGCGGCCGCGATTTCGAGTGTGATTGCTAATAATGAAGCCTGCGGGATAGCCGCTTACACACCGCTCGGCGTCGAGGCGGCCTATGCTGATATTCTTCCGGCCGATTTCAACTTGCTACCGCAACGAGGCGTCAGCTTTGGCGAACGTCTCTATTTCGCTGCGGAAGATTTGTTAAGATGTGGCTTCGACTCGGTTTGTCTGATTGATTCCGACAGCCCGACCCTGCCAGCCAGCAACTTTTCGGAAGCTATCAGAATCCTGAATATGCATGGCGATCGCATCGTGATTGGGCCGTGCGATGACGGCGGCTACTATTTGATCGGACTTAAAAAACCGCATCGCGAGCTTTTTGAGCAAATCGACTGGAGCACAGAAAGGGTGTTCGAACAGACCAAAGCACGCGCGCGAGAAATTGGCCTCGAAGTCGAACTGTTGGCGCATGGATACGACGTCGATGATGCCGCGAGCTTACGCCGCTTGTGCAAGGAATTACTCAGTCAAAGCACGAGCGATAGCGTTGCGCCAAGTACGCGGAAATTCCTCGCCGATATAGTTGCCCAAAAGAAATTGTAGGGCGGGCGCTTCGCCTGCAAAACTGGGCAAACCGGAGCGGTTGCCCTACAGAGAATGCATCATTAGCCTCACGTTCATATGGCAAAACGCGCGTTAGTCACCGGCGGCGCGGGCCTGATTGGTTCGCACGTTGTTGATCTTCTCGTCCGCGAAGGCTGGCAGGTGCGCGCGCTCGATAATCTTGAGCAGCAAACGCATCGTCGCGGTAAACCTGCGTGGATTAACGAAAAGGCGGAATTCGTCCAAGGCGATTTGCGCGGTCGCGACACAATCACAGCCGCGCTCGACCAGATCGACACCGTCTTTCACCAAGCGGCTTACGGCGGATATATGCCGGAGATCACGAAATTTGTGCATGTGAATTCGCTTGGCACGGCGCAAATGCTCGAAGTGATTCGCGAAAAGAATCTGCCGATCCAAAAAATTATCGTGGCGAGCTCACAGGCAGTTTACAGCGAAGGCGCCGGCGATTGCCCGAAACACGGCTTGGTTTTTCCTTCTGTGCGTCCAGTGGAACAACTGCGTAAAGGCGATTGGCAAGTGCATTGCCCCCTCTGCGGCACCATCACGAAGAGCGTTCCCACTCCCGAGAACGCGCCGGTGGGCGGCGAAACCGTTTACGGCCTGACGAAGGTTGATCAAGAGCGGCTCGTGCTGCTATGGGGAAAACAAGTCGGTATCCCTACGGTCGCGCTGCGTTATTCCTGCACCTACGGACCGCGGCAGTCGATTTTTAATCCTTACACGGGCGTGATCGCGATTTTTTGCACACGGCTGCTGAACAATCTGTCACCGGTGCTTTACGAAGACGGCGAACAAACGCGCGATTTTTCCTTCGTGGAAGACATCGCGCGCGCAAACCTGCTCGCCGCGGAAACCGATAAGCTCGACGGACTGGCTATAAACATCGGCAGCGGACACGGCACACCGATTCGCGAAATCGCCGAACAGCTTTCGGATATTCTGAAGATCGACATCGCGCCCGAGATCAACGGCGAATTTCGTCCCGGCGAAATGCGCCATCTTACCAGCGACACTACACTTGCTCGATCCGCCGGTTACAAAGCCACTGTCGATCTGGGCGAAGGCATCGCCCGTTACATCGATTGGATCCGCACCCAATCCGACATTCGCGATTATTTCAGCGAGGCGAGCGAAATTTTGAAGAACAAGGGAATTGTTCATCGGGTAGAGAGATGAACATCGCTCCCGGCATTCCCGATTTCGATGCGCCGGTTGTGGATCATGCGCGTAAGGATTTTCCGTTGCTTGATGCGGACATGACTGTGGGCGTCGCGCTGGAGCGCATTCGGCGCGAAGGCGTGGGTGAGCGCGTCATTTATTTTTATGTCGTTGATGAACAGGAGCGGCTGGTGGGCGTGGTGCCCACGCGGCGTTTGCTGACCGCCTCGCTCGAAACGCCGCTGGGCGAAATCATGGTCCGGCGCGTTATGGCCATTCCCGCAACCGCAACCGTCCTCGACGCATGCGAGTTTTTCGTGCTCTACAAATTTCTCGCTTTCCCTGTTGTGGACGAACAACGCCGCGTCATCGGCATTATCGATGCGAACCTCTTTGCGGAGGAAATTTTGGAGGCCGGCGAGAGCGAGGATCGACAACGCGCGGTGGCGCCGGTGAGTCCGGAATTTTTTGAGGCGCTTGGGTTTCGCATCGAGCAAATTCGCGTCGCGTCGCCCTGGCGCGGCTTTCGGTTTCGCTTCCCTTGGCTGCTTGTCACGGTGACTGGCGGTACCCTCTCAGCGATCCTAGCAGGCTTTTTCCAAGCAACATTGGCGCGTAGCCTGGTGCTGGCGTTTTTTCTCACCATGGTGCTTGCGCTGAACGAAAGCGTGAGCATGCAATCCATGAGCGTGACGATTCATGCGTTTCGCTCCGTCTCGGTCACGTGGCGATGGCTGGCGACGGCGTTCCGCCGTGAAATAATAACGGCACTGCTGTTGGGCGTGGCGTGCGGGTTTGTTGTCGGCACGATCGTTTGGGTCTGGCGCAACGATGTACTTGGAGCGTTTGTCATTGGCGGCAGCATCGCGCTTTCGCTCATCACTGCGTGCGCACTTGGCCTGGGCGTGCCTTCACTTCTTCACCGATTCAAGCTCGACCTGAAAATTGCCGCGGGACCAGTCACACTCGCCCTGGCCGATTTTGTTGCGCTGGTAATTTATTTCACCCTTGCGTGGGTGGTTTTGCGATGAGCAACGTGTCGGTCATTATCCCGGCGCTTGACGAGGAGGAACCAATCGCCGGCGTTGTAAGCGAATGTTTCGCGACAGGTGTACCTGACGAAGTGATCGTGGTCGATAACGGCAGCACCGATCGCACAGCCGAGCGCGCGCGTGAAGCAGGCGCGCGCGTGGCGACCGCACCGCGTGGATATGGGCGCGCATGCACGGCAGGCATTCGTGCGCTTTCGGCTGAATGCGACGTCGTTGTGTTTCTAGATGGCGACGGCAGCGACGTCCCGGCGTTGATGAATCAGCTTGTTGATCCAGTCATGCGTAGGACCCATGATTTCGTGATCGGCTCGCGCACGCGTGGCCAGCGTGAACCTGGCAGCATGAACTTCCAGCAGGTTTTGTCCGGGCGAGGTGCCGGATTGATCGTGCGACTGCTTTACGGCGTTCGTTACACCGACATGTGTCCGTTTCGCGCGATTCGCCGCGACGCGCTCGCGAAACTGAACATGCGCGAGCAGACTTATGGCTGGAATTTGGAGATGCAGATGAAAGCTGCGCGTACCGGACTGCGCATTCTCGAGATTCCAGTAAACCATCGCCGCCGCACCGGTGGAGAATCGAAAGTCTCAGGCACGCTGCGTGGCACGTTTGTCGCTGGCGCTCGCATCCTCGCGACGCTGGTGCGCGTAGCATTGGAATAGTCCATTGGCAAATTCCATCTGGTGATGCCGGCGCACCCGCGTTCTCGCTGCCACGACGCGGCAGGCAGCGAGCGGATACAACGAATGGGGTGCTTGTCAGCTTGCCCGCCGTGGCGGGTCTGATCTACTTTTGCTAGTTGAACGGCCAAATTGAAAACGCACGCACAAACAACGCGGACGCGTCGGGACTAAAATCCGCAGAGTTTTCGCGCATCTTATTGATCAAGCTTTCGGGCTTGGGCGACGTGGTCCATACGCTGCCAGTGCTGGTGAAGCTGCGCGCACGTTATCCAGCGGCGCGGATCGACTGGCTGATCACGCCGGAGAACGCGGAGATCGTGCGCTGCCATCCGGCGCTCTCGAATGTCGTTCTTTTTGCGCGGCGCGATTTCTCGAAGCGCGGCCGCAGATGGCGTGCGCTGCTGGCGTTTCTCGATCTGCTCAAGCAAATCCGCCGTGCAAAGTACGATTTAGTGATCGATTTGCACGGTCAGGCGCGCTCGGCCTTTTTCGCTCTTGTCAGCGGAGCGCCTGCGCGCATTGGATTTGATCGGCCCGTCAAGAACATATCCGGCCATGGTTGGCGGGGCGCGCGAGAGCGTTCATGGATCGCCTACACGCACCGCATTCCTATTCCGACACTCGATGTTCACGCAATCGATCGCTACCTCTGGGTCGGGCCGTTGCTGGGCCTCGACAACAACCCACCAGACCTCACCATTCACCTTTCATCGCAAACCGCGCGTAATGTGCAGCGCCTCTTGGAGGAGCACGGCGTGCCCGCGTCTAAAGCGCTCGCGGTGCTGGCGCCGGGAACCATATGGGAGACCAAGCACTGGACCATTGAAGGATTCGCAGCTGTCGCGCGGCACTTTCTTGACGAGGGATTTGCTGTCGCTCTGGCGGGTACAAAACGCGATGAGGCGCGATGCCGACAAATCGCAGCCGCCGCACCCGGCGCACGTGATCTTTCCGGCAAAACGACGCCCGCAGAATTGGCAGCGCTTATTGAGCGTTCCGAGATTTGCGTGACGAATGATTCTGGCGCAATGCATGTCGCTGCGTCGCTCGGCAAGCCGATGGTCAGCGTGTTCGGCCCGACGAATCCGGTTCGCATCGGACCTTATCGGCGACCGGAATCGGTCGTGCGCTTGGACTTACCATGTTCGCCATGCAATTACCGCCGGCTGAGCCAATGCCCGTTTGACCATGCCTGCATGAAACAGCTGACATCTGCGATGGTCGTGGAGCGGGTACGAAAACTTCTTGGGGCGCCCAAGAGTGACGCTGAATTGTTGTAGCGGCGTTCGTTGCGGCGAACGCCGAAGCGAATGATCAGGCGCTTGGCACAACCGCCTCCACAACTCATATTCGCGCTGAATGAGTAGAACAAAGGCGATCTTCGCTGGTCTGGTTGCCGGACTGCTCGGCGGAATCGTGATGACAACGGTGATGCTATTGCTTGCTGCACTGGGTGTCGCGACCCCGCTCGTGATCATCGGCGACCGCCTTTCAGTTTTTATTCCCCCTGGTCCGTTTCTTTCTCTAATGAGCAAGGTCGGGGGATACAATCATCTGAAGCAAATTGGCGTTGGATCGACAATCGTCGGCCAACTCGTAGTGAGCGCGATTGGCGGAGTGATTTTCGGATTGTTCGTGCGACGCAATCCGGCGCGCGTGTCCGCGATGTGGACGATATCGATCTTTGTTTTGCTGCCGATCGTTGCAGGTGCTATCGCGCTCTGGCCAGTCCTTGGCACAAGCTACGTTGGCCTGCCGATCGATGTCGCGCGCTTGGTCACACTTGTAGGCTTCGCGTTGTGCGTTTTTTTGTTCGAGAGAACGCTCGTCCTTGGCTTTCAATTTCTAACAACGCGAAAAATCTCGCAGCAGGACTACGAGTTTACTCCCGCTATTGGTCGGCGCGCGTTTGTCCTGAGCGCAATCGGAGTCGCAGCGGCGGGCGGAGGTGTTGCGCTGGTCCGCAAACTTTATCGTGCTGCAACATTCAGCTACGACGGCACGCAATACAAAGGCCGCATCGTCGAGCCGATTACGCCTAACGAGTTGTTTTATTGCGTGACGAAGAATGTGGTTGATCCCAGAGTGAATGTTGATCTTTGGCACCTTGAAGTGAACGGGCTTGTGCAAAATCGCGCTACGTGGCGATTTCAGGACCTTTTGGGATTCGAAGCGACCGAGCAGGAAACGACGCTCATGTGTATTAGCAATGGTTTGGACGCGGGCCTGATCAGCAATGCTATCTGGAAGGGTGTTCCGTTGCGCGACCTGCTTGACCAAGCCGAGCCGCTTTCCAACGCCGCCCGGGTGCGCCTCCGCGGCGTTGATAATTACACCGATACCATCCCGTTGGAGAAAGCCATGGAGCCAACCACGTTGCTCGCGTACGAAATGAACGGTGTCCAATTGCCTCACCGGCACGGTTACCCGCTGCGCGTGATTGTGCCGGGCTACTTTGGCGAAAAACATGTGAAATGGCTTACACGCATCGAACTAACGGATGTCAACACGAAAGGATTTTACGAAACGCAAGGCTGGGGCCCCGATTTCATCGCGCCAACAAGATCGAGAATCGACCTGCCCGAATATGAGTCGCGGTTTTCGTTAGGCGGATTGAACGCGCCAATCGAAGTCAAGGGCATGGCTTACGGAGCCGACCGCGGCATTTCACAAGTAGAACTCAGTTTTGATGACGGCAAGACCTGGCGTGACGCCGAGATTTATTATGCCGGCGGCGATCTCGCGTGGTCGCTTTGGAAGACGGAATGGACGCCCGATGCAGCAGGTGATTACGTCCTCGTCGTCCGCGCCACCGACGGCGAAGGCGACGTGCAAGAATTTGAAGAAGACCGCGGTTGGTTCTCCGGCGTGACGGGCTTTCACAAAATTGTCGTGCACATAGCGGCGTGAGTTCCGCTGCGCAACTGCGACTAGCAACTTGTGGCCTTTGCAACTTGCGCAGTGTGCTAAATTTTATTGATGGAGAAGGTGATCATTGCTGGAAGCGGTTGCGCCGGATTGACGGCGGCGATCTACGCCGCGCGCGCGAACTTGAATCCGCTTGTGCTGGAGGGTCGGCAGCCAGGCGGGCAGCTCTCGACTACCACGTTGGTGGAAAATTATCCCGGCTTCCCGGATGGAATCGACGGGCCGGAGCTCATCCTCAACATGCATAGGCAAGCTGAGAAATTTGGTGCGCGCTTTTCTTACGCCGAAGTGACCGATTTCGATGGAAGCAACAAACACATCCGGGTGAAAGCGGATGATGAGTGGCTGGAGACGCAAGCGTTCATTATCGCCAGCGGAGCTTCAGCTCGCTACCTGGGGCTGGAAGACGAAGAGAAATTGATCGGGCACGGGCTAACCTCATGCGCCACGTGCGACGGCGCGTTTTACAAAAATGTGCCGGTCTGCGTCGTTGGGGGCGGCGATTCTGCCGCGGAGGAATCGTTGTTTCTCACCCGGTTCGCGTCAAAGGTTTATCTGATTCATCGCCGCGACAAAATGCGCGCTTCAATAATCATGCAGGAGCGCGTATTTGCGAACAAGAAGATCGAACCGATTTGGAACACTGTGGTTACGAAATACGTTGCTGATGAAAAAGGCGAGATGCGCGCCGTGCGTTTGCGCAACGTGAAAACAAACGAGGAACGCGAACTTCCGGTGGCGTGCGTGTTCATGGCGATCGGCCACGACCCGAACTCGAAGCCGTATCGAGGCAAACTCGACATGGATGGCGACAGCTACTTGATCACGAAAAATCTGGTCGAGAGCAAGCATCCCGGGGTGTTCGTGGCAGGCGACGTTGCCGATCGCATTTACAAGCAGGCAGTGACGGCGGCCGGTTCCGGATGTGCGGCCGCGATGGATGCAGAGAAGTACCTGAGCGAATTGGAATCGCATGCTTGATTCCAGCCCTGCGCAATTGTCGATTCTCTTGTCATGCTGAGCGAAGTCGAAGCATCTCTAATTGCTAGATGCCTCTGCGAGCGAAGAAGAATGTTAGAGATTCCTCGACTTCGCTCGGAATGACAGAATTGCATGAAGATCTGCGATCTGACCCAGTTTTATTCTCCGTTTAGCGGTGGCGTGAAGCGTTATCTCCACGAGAAAATTGCGTACATCAAGAATTGCTCGCCTGAGGACGAACACGTTCTCATTGTCCCGGGCCCAAAAACCGAGGTGAGAACCAATCCGCAGTCACGGCTCTATTCGATTCATTCGCCATTGGTCTCCCGAAGTTCCCGCTATCGCGCGCTCGTTAACTTGCGCGCTGTAGAAGAAATCCTGGAACGGGAGCGGCCCGATCTCATCGAATCGAGCGACCCATATCAGATTGGATGGAAAGCGATTGCTGCCGGGCGGGCCCTGAAAGTTCCGGTCGTTGGTTTTTATCATTCACACTTTCCCGAAGCGTATTTGAAGGGCACCGCGAGATTTTTGGGCAAACGGGGCACGCTGCGCGCCATGAAACTAACGCGCGCTTATGTTCGTAAACTCTATAACCGCTTTCAAGCCACTCTCGTGCCGTCGGAGAGATTGGCCGAGCTTCTCTCTGAATGGGGCGTGCACAATGTCCGGCCGGTACGGCTTGGGGTGAACACGGAGGTTTTCAACCCCACACCCGATGATACACCAGCTACACGGCACTCGTTAGGGGTGGAGGGCGACCAAAAGCTGCTGCTCTACGTGGGGCGTTTGGCGAAAGAAAAAAATACCCAAACACTGTTTGGCGCATTTGAGCTTCTGCGTCTGCGAGACCGGAATCAATTTCATCTGCTGGTCATCGGCGATGGACCGCAGCGACACAGAGTACAAAAGTTGCGGCGGCGCGTTGGAAACATTTCGTGGATTTCGTACTGCACTGATTCTGCTGATCTGGCCCGCTTCTATCGGGCGGCGGATCTCTTCGTTCACCCGGGCGTCCAGGAAACATTTGGCCTTGTCGCGCTGGAGAGCCAGGCGTGCGGAACGCCGGTGGTTGGAATTCGCGGCAGTTACATGGACCGGATTATTTGCCATGACCAGGAATCGTGGGCACACGAGAACACTCCGGAAGAGCTGGCCCGCGCGATCGAGGGTTCCAGCGCGAAAAAATTGACGACCCTCGGCATGAGCGCTGCGCAGACCGCGGAGAACCTCTATAGTTGGCCGCGCGTGTTTGAGGAACTGTTTTGCATTTATCGCGAGGTTCGCTCAAACTATCGCCGTTTTTAAATGGCGAACGACGATCACAAGCCGTTTCTCATTCGTGGCTATCGCAGCTCCGACCGCGAAGCGGTAAGAAAACTCTGCTGCGATACCGGATTTCTCGGCGAGCCAATCGATCCCGTGTACGAGGATCGAGAATTGTTCGCTGATTTTCTCACCACCTACTACACCGATCACGAGGCGGAATCGTGTTTTCTCCTGGAGGTGGACGGCGAAATTCGCGGGTACCTCCTCGGTTCGCGCAAGCCGCTGCGAAACCAGCTCTACGCGCTGTATCAAAACGTCTGGCTATTTTTTCGCGCGCTTACGCGCTATTTCCGCTACAACCAGCGCTCGCGCCGGTTCATTCGCTGGATTCTTGTGCACGGCTGGCGGGAAGTGCCGGCCGCTCCGCGGCGTACGCCACATTTTCATATCAATCTGTTGCCGGACGCTCGCAAAGTTTCGACGACGCGCGCGCTCATGAGCGCGTATTTGAGTTATCTGTATCGCTCTGGCGAGAAACGCGTCTACGGCCAGATCATCACGTTCGAAAGCCGGCGCGGGGAGAAAATGTTCGAGCGGTACGGGTTCAAGGTGTTGAATCGGGCGGAGATTACAAAATATAAAGCCTTCTATCCCGAGTCGGTCTATCTCAGCACCGTGATCAAAAATCTGGAGACGGCCGAACCGCTCACGGCATATTCGCGTGTGCGCGAGTAATTGAACAAGTTTGACCAAACGTCGGACGAACAGGTGCAAAAGTTACGATGGCTTTCTGCCGCTTCCGTTTTAACTTTGTAACCTTTCCTTCGCCGGCATAGCTCAGCTGGTAGAGCAGCTGATTTGTAATCAGCAGGTCGTCGGTTCGAATCCGACTGCCGGCTCACTCCATTTCCGATTTCGGATTGGCGATTTTTGATTTACGCGCCGTGTCCTCGACGTAGAGACTCTTGCCCATCACGCGGTGGAATCTTTGCATGCGATAAAGCTTGAATAGAGCGTTTATGGAATGGTAAAGCTTGAGCCGAATGAGAGTAACAACCATGAAGACACATAACTACAGTACCCGCAGCGTGATCCTCCTGCTCGCGGTCTCGCTATTCTTTAGTGCCTTCGTCGCCGGTCAGGCAGTGGGTGCCGATCCTCGGCCACCTCACGCCATTGCGCAACCTGCCAAAGCACCTGCCCGTCTAAGCATAAGGCGCAACCCGAATTTGGGCTTCAACGTAATCGTCCGGTTATGGATCGATGGCCAGCCGGCTGCATCTATTGGATATGGCCACACCTATGAAGGTTTCCTGGCGCCGGGCCACCATGTTTTAGCGGTGCTGGCGAGTCCCAGCCCGCGGTGGTCCACACCCTGGCAACTGCCTTTGGATGTGCGAAGCGGCCAGACCTACGGCTTCACAGCAGTGACAGATGGATCAGGAAATTTGATTCTGGACGGCCGGTTTGGCTTCCCGCCACGCGTTCAGTGACTCAACGAATAGCTTGGCATGCTAACAAATAATGAAAATTCATCCATGGAGTAACAAACTATGAAGACACATAATTACAGTACCCGCAGCGCGATCCTTGTGCTCATTGTCTCGCTGTTCTTTAGTGCGTTTGTCGGTGATCAGGCAACGGCTGCCGATCCACGGTCACCTCACGCCGCCGCGCCAAGCCAAGCACCTGCCCGTTTGGTCATAAGGCGAATGCCAAATCTGGGCTTCAACGTAATCGTCCGGTTGTGGATCGATGGCCAGCCAGCTGCGACGCTTGGATATGGCCACACCTATCACGGTTTCCTGACACCCGGCAGGCACGTTTTAGCAGTGCTGGCGACTCCGAGGTCGCGATCGCCGATTCCGTGGGAAATGCCTTTGAATGTGCAAAGCGGGCAGACCTATATCTTCACGGCGACGGGAGGTAGTTCAGGAGATTTGGTTCTGGCCAGCGGATTTTAGCCAGGTAACGTATCCGTTCAAGCGGCCGCACCGTCACCTGGCATTTTCAGGCGCGTGAGAAAATCGAGCGCGCCAAACTCCGTCGGCGATGGTGTGAATCTCAAGTGCTGTTTGCAGCAGGTGCGTTGCCGGCGAAGTGGAGGAGCTCGAGGATATTTCCGCGGAGGCGAAGGAATTCCGGGCTGCTGCGGTCGCGTGGCCGAGGCAGCGTATTAGCAATGGTCTGATCGATCCTCCCCGGAGGCTGAGTCATGATCATGATGCGATCGCTCATGTAAATGGCTTCGTCGATGTCATGGGTAACAAAGAGTATGGTGGTGCGGCGTGTCTGCCAGAGTCGCAAGACTTCATCCTGCATCCTCATGCGAGTAAAGGCGTCGAGCGCGCCGAGCGGTTCGTCGAGCAGGAGAACTTTCGGGTGGTTGATGAGCGCTCGCGCGAGAGCAACGCGTTGGGCCATGCCCCCGGAAAGATGGTGCGGATAAGCGTCGCCAAAAGTTTCAAGGCCGACGAGGCGCATGAATTCGTCCACCTCATTTCGTTTCTCGCGCAACACTCCACGCGCGACAAGACCGGCCTCGATGTTACGACGAACGGTGAGCCACGGAAATAGATTTGGGTCCTGAAAGACGAGACCGCGTTCCGCGCCTGGTTCGCTGATTGGTTCAGAGCCGATCAAAAGGTCCCCTGAATCGGCGAAATCCAAGCCGGCAATGAGACGAAGGAGAGTCGACTTGCCGCAGCCACTTGGACCAATGAGAGAAACCAATTCTCCCGCCGCTATGGATAGGGAAATATCACTTAGAGCCTGTCGACGCGTGAACGGGTCATCAGGAGCCGGAAAACTTTTGCTCACCTCGCGAACGCGGAGTGAGGACGCTTCTGTCTCAGCTAGTGCTACCATTTGATGATACCTTTTTGCCAAACCAGCATGCGGTCGCGGATCTTGAACAGAAGCGTCATTAAAGTTGAAAAAAAGCCAGCCATAATAATCAGCGCGGCGAAAACTTTCCCGTATTCGGCCCAGCCTTGCGCCCAACTGACATACCAACCGAGACCGGATTTAACTCCCACAGACTCCGCGACTACGAGAGTTAGAAAAGAGGCACCGAGCCCCATGAATAAGCCGATGAAAATGTTCGGAACCGCTGCTGGAATTGCGACGCGAAAGATAAGATACGCGCGTCCGGCACCGAGTGTTCGAGCCACGTCAAGGTAGGATGCGCGAGTATTGGAAATCCCGGACGCAGTCAACATTGTGACCGGGAACCACACCGCGAGCGCGATTAATCCCGCTGCGGACACGATTGTCGAAGGGGACACTACCATCGCCAGAGGTATCCATGCTGTTGCCGGAATCGGCCCTACAACTTTTAGGAGTGGCATTCCCCAATAGCGCACCGAAGTCGACCAGCCGATGCACACCCCGCTAACAAGTCCGACAATCACGCCAAGCGTGTAGCCACTCAAGAGTAAAGCAAGCGAGTGCCAGGTGCTATCGAGCAAAAGCGCGCGATCGCTAATCAAACTGCGTAAAACCGCCGCGGGTCCGGGAAAGTACGGCAGCGGAAGCAAGTGGAAGCCCAACGTGATCACGTCCCAAACACCGAGGAACAGAATTGCAGCCGTAAAAATCGGCCACATGTGCCGCATCCATCGGCGCAATGCCGGCCAGAAACTTTGCGCGGTCGCGAGAACAATTGAGACGCCGAGAATTTCCCAGAACAGAAGCATGTAAGAATGTGTCTCGAGCGGCGGCGCATTTTTGGAAAACAGCAAATGAATTCCGAAGGTAATTAAAGTGGCGACCGGAACAGCCAGCTGCATCGGCCAAGGCAGTGCCGATCCGCTCTTAAGCCGGTCCGCGCTGTTATTTTGCGGCCGTGTTCGCCCAAAATCTAATGGAGCTGCCGTTGCCGGTTCGCTTATTTCTGGGCGGCTACTGTATTTTTCTGAAGACACGAGGCGTCAGGGTCGGCGAGATTCGGCGCATCCTGGTCCGGTTGATCGAACATTTTTCTTCGGCAACATGAATCTCCACTATCTTTCTGGATCAGCTCCGCGATTAACCGAATATCATCCTCGGGTGAGACTTGGCCTCCGGCAACTTTTTCCACCTCCAGGCTCTTAATCCACTCGTCGGTCACGCCGGGAAGATGCATGAAGGCGCGTTTGGCCAGCGCCTCGGTATCGGTCTCTGGAGAAAGCATCTTCGCGACTTTCATCTCCCGGCCAGCGGTGTGAACCGACTCTTCCGCGAGTTGGACACTTGGTACGTAGCGCAGACGCGCAAGAGCCGCCGTATTCAATTCAGGTGTTGAGGCCAGATATTTTTTCTCTACCGCCATCACAGCAGCAGTTCGGGGATTCGTCTCCACCCACTTCGCGCCTTTCAGCAAGGCACGGGTTGCTCTCGCTGCCGTGTCGGGGTTGGCGTCCACCCACTTGCCGTTGGCGATGACCTCGCAGCAGTATTCATCCTTGTACGGCGCGTCCATGATCTGGTCGGCAATGTTTCTCACCTTGCCCTCCGCGATCAGTAAGCTGCCGATCGGTTCGGCATCAGCGACTGCGTCCACTTCGCCTTTGTCGATTGCCAGGCCCAGCTCGCCTGCCGGATAGACTTTCCAGGTGATGTCCTTGCCGGCGTCAACGCCGTGAGTTCCGAAAACGCGATTCGCAAACACAAACGGGGGCGTGCCCATCCCCGGGACGCCAATGCGCTTGCCTTTCAAATCCTGGATGGTGTGAATATTTGTTTTCACGCCCGCCTGGACGCGGAGGCATCCGCGGTGGATTCCAGCCAAGAACCTCACATCCAAACCCTGCTCGATTGGCTTAAGAAAGTACATCACCAAGTGATGAGTGATGTCGTAGCTGCCCAGCGCAAGTGCATCTTTATAGGTGGCCCAATTGCACTTCACCAGTTCAGGCTCCAGTCCTTCCTCCTTAAAGAAGCCCTTCTCGTACGCGGCGTAAATCGGAGCTTCGCAGGTCAACCCGATATAGCCGACACGGACTTTATTCGAATGAATAGCACTGGAAGCAGGATTTTTCCTGCAACCGGCTATAAGCAAAACGCCAAGCGCGACGGCGACGATCAGTTTTTCTTTGATCATTTCGTCTCCAGAGGTTTTGGAAATAGCACGATAAGTTTTGCCTATGGAAGCAGAATCTCGCACTTGAATCAAGCTCCTGATTGCATTTGGCCGGCCTGCCACTCAATATTCGTTTTTCCGATGCAGGACCCTTTGGATATCCGCCATCTACGCTATTTTCTCGCAGTCGCCCAAGCTGGAAGCTTTAGCCGTGCGGCTGACCGGCTCGGAATTTCTCAGCCGAGTGTTTCTCAACAGATGCGAGATTTGGAGGCGGGTCTTCGCGTGCCTCTGTTTCAGCGCCGTGGAAAACGGATTCTGCTTACGCCGCGAGGTCTGATTTTTCAGGAGCACGCCCGCGCGCTGCTTCATCAGCTGGAGAATTTTCTTCAGGAACTAAACAGCGAACCCGGACAATTACGCGGCGAACTTCATTTGGGTGCTATTCCGGTGCTGAACGTGCCGCTCGTGCCGCACCTTCTTGGCCTTTTTACGGCCGATCACCCTGCGATCAGCATTAGCGTCGAAGAAATCTCATCCACCGAGATCGAGACAGCGCTGGAAGAGGGCCGGATGGACGTCGGTCTTGGCTTTCTCACCCGCCACTCGCCGAATTTGCGCTACGAGCGCCTTTGCACGGATGAATTTGCCTTAATCGTGGCCGAGAACCACCCATGGTCGAAGCGGCGGGTTGTTCATTTTTCGCAACTGCACCGGCAACGCCTCCTCCAATTGCCGGATACTTTCGTGATGCGCAGGATGACAGATGAAATTTGTCGAAGACACCAAGTCCGTCCTCACATGGTAGCCGAGATCAACGCGATCGAAACATTGCTTCGCTCGCTCGCGCCGTTGCGAGCAGCAACGTTAATGCCGAAAATCGCATTGCGAGGAAGAGAAAGTCTGAAATTAAAGGCGATCCGGTTGCAGGGAAAAAAGCTCGGAGTGGACATCGGCCTCTTGCGGCTGAGCGATTCGGCAGCGAACAGCGCGGTGGCCGCATTTACCAGTCTTGCTAAGGCGACTGTTCCGAAAATGATCAAACCAACGCCAGCCACGCGACAGCGATGAGACTCGTCGCATTCTCTATTGCGCTCGCATTGGCCGCCAGTGCTTTCGGCCAACAGAAACTTGAAGTGGTTCCACACGACACCGGCAGCGATTTGCTTTGGAAAAAGCTCGAGTCGCGCGTTGAAGAAACCGCCTCCCGGCTCGATGGCGTCATGGGTGTGGCTATTCTCGATCTCACCGATGGCCGGATTCTTTTGCGCAATGCGGACCGCGTTTTTCCCGCCGCCAGTTCAATCAAAATCGCGATCTTGCTCGAATTGTATCGGCAGGATCAGGAAGGTCGCGCCGGAGCTAAAGGGAAAACCAGGCTGGACGACATTTACACCTTCGATCCCAAAGACCTGGTCGAAGACAGCCAGATCATGGCGGGTCTTACTCCTGGCGTGACGCGGGTTACCAATCGCGACTTGGCGCAATTCATGGTTGCTGTGAGCGATAACGCCGCTACCAACATTCTCATCGACCGCGTGGGCAGAGATAATGTAAACGCAACGCTCCGTGGCCTTGGGCTAACGAAAACGATGCTGCGCCGGAAAATGATGGACATCGGAGCCGCTCGACGCGGCGATGAGAACATCGCCACTCCACAGGAAATGGCGCGGCTCTTGGAAATGATCTACAAAGGCAAAGCGTTGAACAAGGAACTCACCGACGAGCTTATCAAGCGATTGAAGACTTTGAAAAAGGACAGCTATCTGTCGTACGAATTGCCAGCGGGCGTCGAACTTGCCGATAAGCCTGGAACTCTGGACGGCGTGCGGAACGATTCAGGGATCGTTTTCGCGCCGAACCGGCCGTTTGCGATCAGTGTGATGACGGCTTACGACCGCGACGAAAAAGCTGCAGAGCGCGCCATTAGCGAAGTTGCTCTCGAAGCGTACCGCTACTTCGAGATGCGCGGCAAGACCTCCGAGTACGGCCGTGTATTGCCACCGCTTGAGAAGCGGTAGCCAAAGGCCGCGTTGTTTCTCGACACTATTCCGTCAGAAAGCCCACGTTTCTTCAGAGCAACTGATAAGGATCGACGTCGACGGTGACGGTGACGTCTTCTGGGAATGGCAGTTTGTCCAGCGTTTCGCGGACAAGCCGGCTCAGGCGCATGATGGCTTCGCCGCGGATCAAAACGTGAAATCGGAATTGGCCTTGTAATTTTTCCAGTGGCGCGGGTGTTGCGTCGCCTAAGATGAATTCCTCGGGAAGCGCTTCTTTTAAACGGCGCTTCAACGTTTCGGCCGACAATTTCGCGCGACCTTCGTGCGTTGAACGCACTGTGATCAGGATCGCGTGTTTGAACGGCGGGAAATCGCAGCGCTCACGGAACTCGAGTTCCTGTTGGAAGTAGCCGGCGAAATCGTGGTGGCGCGCAAACTGAATTGAGGGTGAAAACGGCGTGTAAGTTTGCACAAAGACTTCACCCGGCGTTTCACCGCGTCCAGCGCGACCGGCGACTTGAGTGAGAAGTTGGAACGTCCGTTCGCCTGCGCGGAAATCGGGCAGATGCAGCGCGAGATCGGCGTTGATGATCCCGACTAGCGTCACGTTTGGGAAATGCAGACCTTTCGCGATCATTTGTGTGCCCACGAGGATGTCGATCTTGCCGGTACGAAAATTTCTTAGAGTCTCGCGATACGCTTCCTTGCGCGTCATGGAGTCGGCGTCCATGCGGCGCACCACGGCTTTCGGAAAAATCTGGGCGACCGTCGATTCCACTTTCTCGGTGCCGAAGCCGTAGTAAATCAACGCATCTTTGCCGCAAGCCGGGCATTTCTTTGGGACGGCCGCGGTGTGCCCGCACAAATGACAACTCAATCGCCCCGCGACTGCGGGATGCCGATGAAACGTGAGCGCGACGCTGCAATTCGGACAATTGCGCGCTTCGCCGCAATTGCTACAAAGCAGCGATGTGGAAAAACCGCGCCGGTTCAGAAACAGAATTGTCTGCTCGCGTTTCTCCAGACGATCGGCAATTGCTTGCGACAATTTTTCCGACAGAATCGCGGCTTTCTTTTCCTTCCGTCGTTCCTGGCGAAGATCGACAATGCGCATGAGCGGCATCTGCTTTTCGTCGATGCGCTGGGTGAGCGTGACGAGCCGATATTTGCCAGTAGCAGCGTTGTGATAACTCTCCAGCGACGGCGTGGCGCTGCCGAGAACAACCGCGCACTTCTCGATCTTCGCACGCACGACCGCGACATCGCGCGCATGATACCGGGGCGCTTCCTCCTGTTTATAGGTCGTCTCGTGTTCCTCATCGACCACGATGAGGCTGAGATTTTTCAGGGGCGCGAAGATCGCGCTGCGCGCGCCGATCACGATGCGCGCCCGACCGGAATGGATCTTGTGCCATTCATCATGCCGTTCGCCCTCGGACAAATGGCTGTGCAACACGGCGACCGCGTCCTGCACGTCGGCAAAACGGCCTTTGAACCGCTCGACCGTTTGCGGGGTCAGCGAAATCTCTGGAACCAGAACGATAGCGGTGCGTCCGCGGTCGAGCGCGGTGCGGATCGCCTGCAAATAAATTTCCGTTTTCCCCGAGCCGGTGACGCCGTGGAGCAAAATCGGGCGCGCGTTCTCGGGTGACTCAAGCGCCTGCGTGACTTCGTTTAGCGCGCGCGTTTGCTCCTCGTTCAAAATGAGATTCGAAGTTGCGATGAACTGCTCGTCTGCGTGCGGATCGCGAACTACAGCTTCTTCGCGCAACTCTGCGAGGCCGCGTTTCACCAGCGCACGTAGCATCTGGTTATCGAGCGACGTTTGTCGCAGAAGCTGCGCTGCGCGTACCGGCGATTCCAAGCGTGAGATTGCTTCCAAGAGTTCCGCCTGCCGCGGGGCGCGCTTTCGCAATTTCTCGAGCTCGGCGCTGTCGATTTTGCGCCCGGGCTGGACGAACAACTGCTTTTTCCATCCGACTTCCGCGCGTCGAATCACTTGCGGCAGCATGCTGCGCATGACGGTTTCGATCGGGCAGCAATAATAGGCGCTGATCCATCTCGCCAGTTCGAGCAATTGTTCGCTCAAAATCGGTGCGTCGCCGATTATTGCTTCGATTGGCCGGATACCTTTCGCCTCACTGTGCTCGAGAACACCAACAACAGTGGCCAGGGCAGATTTATCGCGGAACGGCACCCGCACGCGGGATCCGACGCCGATCCGCTCCGCGAGTTCTTCGGGCACAGCGTAATCGAGCTCGCGGTGGATCGCCCGGTCAACAACGACTCGAATATATTTTGGTTTCCTCATTGAGCGCTCGTGCTCATGCTCGTAATCGTAATCGGCTATTTTAGCACGAGTTGAATGATACGATTCTTCTTCAAACTGATCCTCTGCGTGCTGCTGGCACTGGGTACAGGATTTGTGTACTTAGCCGTGCGATCAGGGGATCCGTCTTACACGTTTTACGAATGGATGAGCCCGGCGCGGTTTCAACATTATGATCACGTCATTCGCGCCGTCGCGGTTGAACATCACCTCGATCCTATGCTGGTGAAAGCAGTCGTTTGGCGCGAGAGCCGCTTCGATCCTGGAAAACATGGCAGCCACCGCGAACGCGGGCTTATGCAAGTAAGTGAAAAAGCGGCTAACGAATGGGCGCGCGAAAACAAGATCGACAATTTCCACGTGGAGGAGCTTTTCGATCCGAAAACCAACCTGGAGGCGGGCAGTTGGTATTTGCATCGTGCGGTCGAACACTGGAAACATCAGGCCGATCCGCTTCCGTTCGCGCTGGCGGAGTACAACGCCGGCGCCAGTCGTGCCCAGCGATGGCACGGCGGAAACGATGTTGCCAATATATCAGTGGAGAAATTCCTCCAAAACATCGATTTTCCCGGAACGCGAAATTACGTCCAGTCGATCATTGACCGCTACAAATTCTATCAGCGGCGTGGTCGGATGTGACGAACAATTGTGTGCAGGGCTTGCGGTGAGCGAGGCTCGCGCAGCGCTTCGCCGTCGCCGGCGTCGCAATTCGGGTTAAGGGTTTTGGTGATGACCAAAAGCGAAATCGCCGGCATTTTGGAGCAGATCGCGGCGCTGCTTGAATTGAAGGGCGAGAATCCCTTCAAGGTTCGAGCCTACACTAACGCCGCCCGCGCGATCGAAACATTTGGCGGTAATATTCCGGACCTGCAGGACGAAGAAGCAGTGGCGAAAATTCCGGGGATTGGAAAAAGTATCGCTCTCAAGATCAAGGAGCTCGCTGCTACTGGCTCGCTCAAATACCTCGAAGATTTGCGCGCAGAATTTCCAGAGGCCATTCTGGAATTGTTCTCGATTTCCGGTCTGGGCGCGAAAAAAATCAAGGCCCTTTACGAGCGGCTGCGCGTCAGTTCAATCGAGCAACTCCACCAGGCTTGCGAGGCGGGCCGGGTGGCGGAATTGCCCGGTTTCGGTGAAACGACGCAAGCGAAAATTTGCAAAGCGATCGAGGAACGAACCCGGCGTGCCGGCTATTTCCAATTCGGCGAGATCGCGCATGAAGCGGAGACGTTAAGGAACGATTTGGCAGGCCATCCCGACACGCTGCAGGTGGATATAGCGGGAAGTTATCGGCGGCGAAAAGAAATTGTGCACGATGTCGATTTGTTGGTGGCGACAAAAAAACCCGAAACGATCACGAAATTTTTCGTTTCCCATCCGCTCGTAGGATCAATCATCGCGCAAGGGCCGACGAAATCGAGTGTGCGACTTCGTTCCGGAGTGCAGTGTGATCTGCGAGTAGTGAGCACAGCGGAATATCCTTTTGCGCTCGCTTATTTCACCGGGAATAAGGAACACAACATCGAGCTGCGCAGCCGCGCGCTTAAACGGGGCTGGACGCTCAACGAGTATCGGCTCGCCCCGATTCCGGTTGAAGGTAGGGGCGGTTCACCCGAACCGCCTGCCGTGCAGAGGCGAGCCGGGCGATTGAGGTCAACCGCCCCTACCACTTCGCCGAAGCCGAAGAAGAAAATTCGACCAAAAAGGATTCCAAAGGTGCACGACGAAGCCGGACTTTATCTGGCGGTCGATCTCGATTTTATCCCGCCGGAACTACGGGAAAACTGGGGCGAGTTCGAAGCTGCTGAGAAACATTCTTTGCCAAAATTGATCGAAAAGGAAAATTTGCGGGGCACGTTTCACTGCCACACGCTGGCGAGCGACGGACACAACTCTCTTGAAGAGATGGCCGAAGCGGCGCAGGCGCTGGGCCTGCAGTATCTTGGCATCGCCGATCACAGCCGCAGCCAGATTCAGGCGCACGGGCTCGATGAGAAAAAGCTGCTGGCGCAAGTCGGGGTGATTCGAAAGCTAAACAGAAAGTTCGACGGCTTCCGTCTCTTTGCCGGAGTGGAATGCGACATTCTTCGCGACGGGTCGCTGGATTTTCCCGATGAAGTTTTGTCACAACTCGATTTCGTAGTCGCTTCCGTTCATTCTGCTCTTGGTCTGAGCGAAGCGGACATGACCAGGCGCATGATTCGCGCGATGGAAAATCCGTTTGTGACCATGCTGGCGCATCCGACTGGCCGCTTGCTTTTAAAACGGGAGCCTTACAAAATTGATGTTCCAAAAATTCTCGATGCTGCTGCGCGTATCGGGACATGGATTGAACTCAACGCCGCGCCGAAACGGCTCGATCTCGATTGGCGCTGGTGGCCAATGGCGAAACAGAAGGGCGTCAAATGTGTGATCAACCCGGACGCGCATCGCGCCGAGCGTTTGCAGGATTTATGGTTCGGGATCGGTATCGCCCGTAAAGGGTGGCTCACGAAAGACGACGTGATGAATTGTTTGCCATTGGAAAAAATCGAGAACGCCCTCGCAGGGAACAGACGGAGGTAGCCGAAAGCGCTCAAGTCACGGTCGCTCCAGTTCGACGGGTGCTGCCACCTATTTCCTTGACTGGCCTCTGGCAGATTACCAGTGTAAGGCTTCGCCCTACACATGGCTCAGTCAGCAATGGAGGCTATCGATGCTTGCCCCGCGAAGCCGTCAGGACCGGGAAACCCATGGCTCGCCTACGCGGCGCTTTATCGTGATCCGCTTGGCTATCTCACGCGTGCGGCGCGCAAACATGGAGACATCGTCCATCTGAAGATTGGTCGTAAGAGCGATTTTCTGCTTAATCATCCCGATCTTGTCCGTGCCGCCCTGCTTGATCACGAGAATCTGCGGCGGTGCGTGCACCGCCCACTGCGACGTGTCCTTGGGACGGGCTTGCTGACTTGCCGCGGCGAGAGGCATAAGAAACAGCGCGCTCTATTACAAACGATGTTTAATCGCGAACGAATTGTTGCGCTGGGCGATGTCATGGTTGATCAGATCACGCGGTGGACTGACAGGTGGCGCGACGGCGACACCGTGGACGTGGCGGAGGAGATGACGGACCTCGCCATATCCATTAGCGGAAAGGCGCTGTTCAATGTTGATTTCGGCTCGAAAGCGGCCGAGTTGCGCAACGCACTCGTCACGGTCTTGCAAGCCACTCGCTTCAAAAATCTGGCGCTAGCTAGCAAACAGTTCGAGAAGCTTTCGCTCCCCTCCCATCGTCGCTTCGCACGCGCTGCGGAGAAACTCGACGCGGAAATTCGCGCGATGATCGCCGAGCGGCGAAAGGGCGCCTGCGAAGACCCTGATTTACTCTCGGTGATGGTACGCCTGCACAAGCAATCGCGAAAAGGGATTACCGAGCAGAAGATTCGTGATCAGATGCTCACGTTTTTCATGGTCGGCAACGAAACGCCTGCCACCGGATTGATGTGGACGTGGTATTTGCTTTCAGAAAATCCGGACGTGGCGACGAAGTTGCACAACGAAGTGGATCAGGTTCTGGGCGATCGGCTGCCGTCAGGGCAAGACTTCGACCGCCTACGGTACACACGGATGGCTTTCGCCGAATCAATGCGGGTGTATCCGCCCGTCTGGCTCATGACCCGGCGGGCAGTGCGAGATGTGAAGATAAATGGCTTCGTAATCCGCAGCGGATCGTACGTGCATGTCAGCCCGTTCGTGACGCATCGCGACGCGCGATACTTCCCAGAACCGGA
>WNGQ01003351.1_pt1 | contig 30015 bp, 34 predicted proteins | sample 5407661 | NCBI WGS metagenome assembly WNGQ01 (sample SAMN13153382, study PRJNA577476) | soil metagenome | isolation source: 60 cm soil or saprolite under Garry oak tree replicate 2 | place: USA:California | collected 2016-06-15 | reverse complement strand
CGTTGCCATAAAAAATCGCCGCGCGATAACTCGGGCCGATATCGGTGAACTGGCCGTCGGCCTGCGTGGGATCGATTTGCCGCCAGTAGATATCGAGGAGCTGTTCGTAGGAAATCTTCGCCGGGTCGTACGTGATTTCGATTGATTCGCGGTAGCTAGTCCTTTCGGAGGAGACGAGTTGGTAAGTCGGATTCGGTTCTGTTCCGCCACAATAACCCACGACGGTCTTGACCACGCCTTTTGCTTTGTCGAAGGCTGGCTGGATGCACCAGAAGCAGCCGCCGGCCAAAATCGCCGTTCTTGTCTCCACCGGAGAAGAATTTTGCCCACGGCTACCGGTGACGATGATTGCAGTAAGCCCTGCGTATCCGAGCGCGAGAAGAAAGGTTCGCTTCATGTTGCCGATCTTAGACAACCTGCCAATCGACGCGTTGTGAATAACTCAGATTGTTTTTGCTTGCCATTAACGGGCGCGCCTGTCATAAGCGGGCCGACCTTAAACCGGGGAGGATACAGAAATGATTAAATCGGCTGCAATTCTCTTCGGTATTGTCTTCTTGGTCGTTGGAATTCTGGGTTTTGTTCCTGCCGTCGCTCCAGATGAAATGCTCTTTAAGATCTTTCACGTTAACGCCGCGCACAACATCGTACACATCGCTTCGGGAATCATCTTTCTGCTTGCCGCCATGGCGGGTGTGGGAGCAGCCAAAACGTGGTTCAAAGTTTTCGGAATTATTTATGCAGTTGTTGCTATTTGGGGTTTCGCCGTTGGGACCGGCAACACTTTGTGGGTGGTTTCAAACAATCCCGCAGTTACCTGGCTGCATGTTGTGCTCGCGGCCGTGATGTTGTTTCTCGGCTTCGGCACCTCTGCTGGAAAAGCGGCCGTTTGATTTCTCCTTCAGCGTGCCTGCGGGCGAGGATAGCTTAGCTCACCGCAGGCACGTCTGTTCTCGAGTGATCACGCAGTCACCGGAGTCGCTGACGAATCGGCTCGACCTGGAAAAGACATTCGGGCGCAAAGCACCGTTGCACGTGGATCTTGGTTGCGGCGATGGTTCGTTCCTTTGCGCGCTGGCGCAGCGCATGCCGTGCAAAAACTTTCTCGGGATCGAACGCTTGCTCGGTCGAATCCGCAGCGCTGCGCGCAAAGCCGCCAGCCTGGATAATGTGCGGCTTTTGCAGATAGAGAGCTTCTACGCAGTGCGTTATCTGTTGCCCGCTGGATCGGTGGAAACATTTTATCTCTTGTTTCCCGATCCATGGCCAAAACGGCGTCACCACTGGCGCCGAATCGTAACACCAGACTTCCTGAACTCCGTTCATGTCGCCCTTGAGCAAAATGGGGCTATCTACATTGCGACCGATCACCTCGATTATTTTCAGCAAATCCAGCGCCTCAGTCGCGCGCTTCCGCAATTTGAAATTGTCGATCTCGATGATGTGGTCCTCCCGTTAACGAAGTTCGAAGGGCGATTCCGCGAACATGGCGCGCCGATTTATCGGCTCACGCTACGAAAAATCTCCAGGCCCGATCGCACCGCTGCTACTGCTTAGCGCAAGACCACTCGCAACCCGGCGAGGAAGCTGTAGATCCATGGCGCTTCCGGCGGGCGTTGATCTATCGACGGCGCGCAGGTTTGGATGATCACGGTGTTCTCGCTATCGCCAATGCAAATGCTCTCTTTGTCTAAATAGATTTTGGGCCGCGGACCAGAGGCAGGAAACACGACTTGCGAATGAATATAGAATACGTTGCCCTTCTTCTCGGCATTCAAAACACCAAACGACGCACCTTTCACAATTGCAGCGGTTTCGATAACACCAGAGAGGTTATAATTGAGGAAATACCCGACAATGTCGGAGTCTAGAAGGAGGTTGAGCATGGCTTCCTTAGCCTCCGCGTCCGACGGCGAAAGTGCTCCGGGGCTTTCGTCCGCACGGGGTGATGCTGTTGCACTCGCCGACGGCGATGTTGCAGCCGTGTCCACCGGAGCCTTCTTACTGCCTTTTTGGTCGAGAGTTCGCTTAGCCTCTGCGGCTGCCTTCTGCTTCGCTTCGAGTTCCTGTTCGTCTATGAATTTTCCTGTGTCCTCACGCATTTTCCGGTTATTGACCCTCTCAATGAACACGAATGGGAAAGCATGGAACACCGGCAGCTCCGGAGTGCCTGTCTCGATCTCGAATACGTCTGGTCCTCTCCAGCAATAGATCTTATAGCCGCTCATCATCCTTCCTAAAGGGGTTTCGAGTAGCTCCTTCAACCACTTCGGTCCCCAGATCATCCCCAAGAAGTCCGCCTCGCTCATCTGTTTGAAAGTCCACGCTTCTGATTTTGGAACCGCCAGATAGGACTGTAAATCGCCGAAATAAACGAAGTCGCTCCCGAGCGCTTTTACTTGGCTCTGCGACACGAGAACTTTGCTCACGTCCCAGACGGTCTCGGTGCCCACGTGACGTTCGATCGACCCAAGGCGGCCTTCGAGCTCTTTAATTTTTCCCTCGTGATCGGTCTTGACCCGCTGCAATTCAGCGGCGTGAGATTGTTCCGTGATCTTTTTTTCCTTCTCGAAAAAATACGTGGCTACAGTCGCGGTGGCGGAGCAAACCGCGACCGCCACACCCACCAGGACGACTAGGGGGCGACTCTCGAGCCATTCTCTCCAATTCCGCCCGTCCTCTGTTTTCTTTCGCCGCATACCCGAGGTCCTCGTTACAGCTTAGCGGATTTTCGCGATGGTCAAGCTCAGCGCGAGGTTCATCCTGAACACGCGCGGCAATTTACTGGTTGGCGCTGCGAAAAATTTCGCCGGTGAAATAACCTTGCGCTTCCCAACTGTCGTGGCCGAAGCGCAGTGTCACCGCGCCGGTTTCGTCCTGGCGAAAAAGTTTAATGCCCCGTCTTTGCAATTTCTCGGCCCACGTATCGCTGATTCGCTCGTGATCGGGAAAATCGCGCGAAGTGGCTATGACCAGGCGGGGGCGCGCAGCATCGAGGAACGCTTCTGAGCCGGATTCTCCGAAATGATGCTGCCCTTTGATGATAATGTCGCTGCGAAGATCCAAATGGCGAGCCAACAATGCCTGTTCGGTTTTGATACCACTATCCGACACAAACAAGATCGACGTCGCTGGGCCGACTAACAGGTGGATGACATAGGCCTGATCATCAGCGATCGGCGAGCTAAAGTTACGCGGGGGAAACAAGATATTCGCCATCACGTCGCGTGACAGGCGGAAACTGTCTCCCACAGCCAGAGTGTCCGACTGGATACCGCGTTGTTGAAACAGACGTTGCAATCGCCGGTGGATAGTTGAGCGATCAGGCGCCGGATTATCCACCACCCGCACTCGGGGAAAATCGTCGAGCAACTGCGCCGTCCCACCCAGATGAAGCGCATCGCCATGCGTTAGCAGCAAGCCGTCGAGCCGGTTCACCCCAGCCCAGTGCAGATACTCGCGAACCACCTGTTGATATGCGCGCTCGCTCCCGCAGTCGAACAACCAATCCGCGCTTCCCGAGTGCAAGTGAACCGCCGCTCCCGCACCGAGGTCCAGGACGGTGATCTTCGCGAGCAGCTTTTCGCCCCCGTCCGGCGTCCCCACATAAAAATGGCCGCCAGGAATTTGCGCGAACAGATGAACAATGCCGATAACCAGCGTAGCGAGCGCCCAGTTGGCGTTATTAAAAATGACGGCAAGCCACGACAGCAGCGGCGTTGAAAGAAGCGAAAGAAGTGCAATAGCAAGAACGAAAAAGGCGATGGGAACAACGACGAGGTTTGCGAACAATGAGATCGGCGTGACGAGATGAAAATACCACAGGATCAATGGGAGCGACCCAATCCAGGCTGCCAGCGACACAGATGCTCCTTGGCAGAGCCATTCGTATCCAGCGTGGATCCAGCGACGCGGACCACGCAGCAAGCTGCGCGGCAGGAACGGATCGCCTGCCACCCAACGCTGCAAAAACCCGAAAAACGGATCGGCAAACAATACAATGGCGCCCACAACCGCGAAGGAGAGTTGAAAGCCTGTGGAAAAAAGTTCGTTTGGGTCCCAGCAGAGAAGAAAGAACGCAGCAGCGGCGAGACTGTTCAGGACGAAAACTTTTCGATCGAAAAAGAAACCGCCGAGCAAAACCGAGCTCATTACTGCGGCCCGCACACTCGAAATGTGCAGTCCTGTCACTGCAGCGTAAAAAAGAAGAAGCGGAATGATGAACGCCGCCGCGGACGTGCGTGAAAGCCGCGCCACCGTCGCCAGCATCCATAAAAGCGCGGCGACGATTCCCACGTGCAGACCAGCGACAGCGAAAAGGTGAAGTGTGCCGGTCTGTTGAAATGGTTCTTCGATGTCCTCCGGCGTCTGGTGCCTGAGGCCAAGCACGATCCCGCTGAGAAAATTTTGCACCTCGGGCGCGTCCTCCAGCCCTCGGCAAAGGGCTTGTTGCATCCATGCGCGTGACTTCTGCGCTGCGCGCATGATCGGGTTGCCACCGCCGTGTCGAATCAACGTGCCGTCCTCCATATACCTGACGAAGAGCATTCGACGGACGTCGCGGCGCGCGAGATAAGAGCGCATATCGAATTCGCCGGGATTTCGCGGCGGCGGTATCGGCTCGGCGGTTCCAGAAAACTTCAGTTCATCGCCAAATTCCGGTGCCCCTTTCCAACGGACCTGCCAGACCGCATGCGTGGATTGTTCTCTGCCCTCAAATTCTACTGACTTGAGCTTGAGCAGGAAGGTTGCGAATCCGCTGGGCGCAATCTTTGGCTCGCTGATTACGCTGCCGGTTGCCGTAACGACTCGTGGCCGGCTGCCAAGCTCATCGGCGAGCTGCTGGCCTTCCATGTTGCTGTTCTCCAGATTGTGGAGCAGAAAAAAGCCAGCTCCAACGATCGCGTAAGTCGCGAACAGCCTCGGTCGCCAAGCGACGGCGAAAATGCAGACCGCGAGAATTATCGCGGTTACAGTCAGGGCGACAGATGGAAGTGGAAAGATTTCCGCCGTGATAATGCCTATCGCAGCCATCAGCGCCAGACCGACGAATGGCTGGCGCGGCGCATTGAGCAACTTCATCTACTGGGCTTTTCGCTTATCGGGGCTTTGCAAGGCAAGCCGCAATCGCGAGCGGCAACCATCGAGAGCTTAAAGATGAGGGAAACGCCGAACGTGGAACACCGAACGGTCAACTGTCTGAATTGGACGTTGGGCGCCTGCTCGCGATTTATCGGAGTTGAGAGTTGAGCGCTTGCTCGCGATTTATCGGAGTTGGACGTTGAAACCTGTTATGACGATTTCGCACTCGGCACGAGCAGCACCGGGCGGGTCGCGTGCTTGAGGACCCCTTTGGTCGCGCTGCCTACTAGTAGGTTGTACATCGCGCCGTGGCCATGTGTGCCCATCACAATCAAGTCCGCCTCAACGGTGTCCGCTTGATCCAAAATTTCGGCCGCTACCGCTCCGGTCGGCTCGTGCAAGATGACCTTGATGCCGTCCTGTGCGATTTCTTTTTGCCATCGCGCCAGCTTCGACTTCTGATCTTCGCTGTCCGGAATTGGCTGCGGCATCGGATCAAAGCCCGGGACCGGCACGCCCGACATCGGCGCAAGCTCGGGCATCCCAGCGAGGCCGTAGCCTAGCGTGCGCGGCGTTGCGGCCGCGGCGAGTTCTCTCACGTGAACCAGATGAAGCTCCGCATCGAGAGCTTTGGCGAGCTGTCGCGCCAGATCGATCACGCGCGGCGTCGTGTCCGAAAAATCGATCGGGACCAGAATGCGTTTCATGTTCGCAACCAGCCTAGCTGGTTCAGCGGTGTGCTGGCCAGACTAATCCCGCCAGCTGGGAACAAAATGTGATGCAGGATAGAGCCGCGCGCCGTATTTTTGCGCGTGCACGATCTATTTCTCTATCGTTGTACGAACGAAGACATGAATGGTGAATGAGCAAGGTATCTCGGCTTCACAACCTGCTTGTTGAATTCTGAAGGCCTCGTTAATATCGCTTCTACGACCAGCGACCAACAGACCGTCAAAACTAACGCGACATCGCTCCGATCTCCTAAGCTTCGTCGACTTCGGCGAAAATTTAGTCGCGGCGAGAAGTCGTATGATCTTCTGAAGCTTGTCATCGGTTTCTTTTTGACCGGGGTTGTCGGCACAGTTGTGACGCAGTTCTACAAGGAGCGCGAGACACAAGAACAACTAGAAAGAGATTCACTGAAGGCTGCTACCGCCGTTTTTTACGACATAATTGACACCTGCGACAAACGGCATTTTTACGCTCTGCGTCTGTGGGCCGCCTATCAAAACTATCTTCCGCCCGAACAGATAGCCGCTGCCTGGAAGCGCTATGACGACGTCGTCATCTCTTGGAATGAAACTCGGATTCGGAACCAAGCATTACTCGCAACCTACTTTGGCAGCGAAATTGAAGAGGAGTTGACGGTAGGTATCATTAAGGAGTTTCACGAAGTCCATACTGGCTTGATGAAAATCAAGTCGGACTATCAAAAACTCGGCTGCTTTAGCGACGAAACTGGCGATGTTAAGGCCAAGATCGACAAGTTAGACGATACGTTAACTGACTTCTCTGATGACATGCAGCACAGCCTAGCCGCTCGACAGCAGTCGAAAGGAATTTTGTGGAATCCGTTCAGTCGCTTCCAGCCCACGGACTTCAAAATAAAGCGAAAACATTAGCCCAAGAACTCTGGGTCCTTGTGGTCGGAAATTTGATGCGGTTTTAGCCGCGCGCCGTATTTTTGCGCGTGCACGATCTGTTCGAGGAAGAGGAAGACGTCGAAGCGGCAGCAAGCGCTGCACCGCTCGCCACGCGCATCCGCCCGCGCTCGCTCGAGGAATTTGTCGGCCAGGAGCACATTCTTGGGCCCGGCAAACTTCTGCGACGGGCAATTGAAGCCGATCGTCTGCCCTCGGTGATCTTCTCGGGCCCGCCCGGCAGCGGTAAGACCACGCTGGCCCGGGTCATCGCGGAGATGACCCACGCCAAATTCATTCGAATCAGCGGCGTGGAAAGCAATGTCGCCGAAATGCGCCGCGTCATCGCTGCGACGACGAATCGCCTCCGCACATCGGGGCAAAGGACGATCTTGTTCATTGATGAGATCCATCATTTCAACAAGGCGCAACAAGACATCCTTTTGCCTGATGTTGAGACCGGAAATCTCCGGCTCATCGGCGCGACCACTTACAACCCGTTCTTTTACGTAAACAGCGCGCTCGTTTCGCGCTCGCAAGTTTTTCGACTCGAACCGCTCACGGCCGAGCAACTGGAAGAATTAATCGATCACGCGCTGGCCGATAAAGAGCGCGGCCTCGGAAATTACAACGCGAAGCTCGACAAGAACGCGCGCCGGCATCTCGCGGGGCTAAGCGACGGGGACGCGCGCAAATGTTTAAACGCGCTCGAGATTGGCGTGCTCACGACCCCGCCGGATTCGCGCGGCGTAATTCATTTCACGCTCGCCGTTGCAGAGGAAAGCATTCAGCAGAAAGCCGTGGTGTACGATCGTGCTGGTGACGCGCACTACGACACGATCAGTGCGTTCATCAAAAGCATGCGCGCTTCGGATGAAAAAGGCGCCATGTATTGGCTCGCGAAGATGCTCCACGCCGGAGAAGACTTCCGTTTCATTGCTCGGCGCATCGTGATTTTCGCCAGCGAAGACATCGGCCTAGCCGATCCGGAAGCGTTGCAGCTGGCAGTCGCGACGCAACAAGCGGTGGAATTTGTCGGTATGCCCGAGGCGCGCATTCCGCTTGCGCACGCTACCGCTTACATGTGCCGCACACCGAAAAATCGCGAAGCGTACGACGCGTTGAACGCCGCAACCGAAAAGATCGAAATGGAACAAACCAAGCGTGTCCCGGAGCATCTGAAGAACAAACATTTTCCGGTAAATCCGGAAAGGTGACGGCGCGCTGTGCGACCGACGTCCGATTAACCACGAATGCACACGAATAGACACGATCAAGGTATGAGAAAGTGTCTCCGTCTGTGAATCGTCGCGTTTGTGAAGCGAAAAGATCGACAAGCTGAGCCGATCACACGTGGTCGATCCGTGTCGCGATTTCTCCGATTGATTCGTTTTTCGCACACGATTTTCGCCCTGCCATTTGCTTTTGGTGCGCTGGTGGTGGCGGCGAACGGGTGGCCGTCTTTGAGAATCCTGGTGTTGGTGCTCATCTGCATGGTGCTTGCCCGCACGGCAGCCATGCTTTTCAACCGGTTGGTCGATTGGTCGCTCGATCAACGAAACCCGCGCACTGCGTCGCGTCATTTGCTCATCTCAAAGTCAGCCGCACAGGCTTTACTGGTTCTGAGCACTGTCGGATTTCTTTTGGCCGCAGCCACAATCAATCGGTTAACCTTTATTCTCGCGCCGGTCGCTTTGGCGCTCGTTTTCTTCTACTCAGTCACGAAGCGGTTTACCAGTGCAACGCACTTCTTTCTCGGACTCGCCCTGGCCATCGCGCCGGTGGGCGCTTGGATCGCACAGACTGGACGGATCGATTTTCCGCCGATTGTGCTGGCGGCAGGCGTAATTTGCTGGGTGGCGGGATTCGATCTGATTTACGCTACCCAGGATTACGATTTTGACCGACGCGAAGGGATTCGGTCGCTGGTTGTAAAACTTGGGATCGCGCGGAGCCTTCGTCTGGCGCAGCTATTGCATCTTCTGACGTTCGTTGCCCTGATTGGTTTCGGTCTCACGGCGAAACTTGGCACGCTCTATTACTGGTCGATGCCTTTCGTTGCAGCGGCACTGCTTTACGAACACAAAACCGAGAAACTCGATCTCACTGGAATCAATCGCGCGTTTTTTCAGAGCAATGCATTTGTGAGCGCGGTTTTCCTTACCGCTGTCTGTCTGGATCGATTGATCAGGTAGGGGCGATTGACCCCAATCGCCTCGCCGGTTCGACTGAACCGCCTCTGCCTACATTGCGTTTAACATCGCGACTCGTCTCTCGTGCCGTCCGCCGGCGAACCCGGTCTCGAGCCAGATCCGCACAATTCTTAGCGCCAGATCTTCAGGGACGAGGCGCTGGCCGATGGAAAGCACATTAGCATCATTGTGTTGGCGCGAGAGGCGGGCCGCTTCTTCATTCCAGCAAAGCGCGCATCGCACGCCGTGCACCTTGTTCGCGACCATCGCTTCACCGTTGCCCGAGCCGCCGAAGACAATGCCTCGTTCGCACTCGCCACGCGCCACTGCTTCGGCCGCTGGGCGGATGAACAGCGGATAATCGACCGGTTCTTCACTGAACGCGCCGAAGTCTTTCACTTCGTGCCCCAGTGAGCCGAGCAATTCTTTTACTTTTTCCTTGTAGCGAAATCCGGCGTGATCTGATCCGAGCGAAATCTTCATGAGACGAGTTAATCGCAATCGACCCTTGTTTGTCTAGGAAAGGTAGGGGCGATTGACTCAATCGCCCGCAGGCGGTTCGGTAACCTACCCGCCATGCAGTTTTGCCAGTTCATTCCAGATCTGGCGTTCGCGCTCAGTGAGTTTTTTCGGCACGTTGATCTGAACAACGACAAAGAGATCGCCGCGTTTCCCCGAGACTCCCGGCAGACCGCGTTCGCGCAGGCGAAATCGCTGGCCACCCTGAGTGCCCGGCGGAATTTTTAAGCGCACGTTGCCTTCCAGAGTTGGCACGACCAATTCGCTGCCCAACACGGCGCGCCACGGCTCGATCTTCACCTCATGGATCAAGTCACTGCCTTCGACCGAAAAATCGGGATGCCGCGCCAGACGCACGCGAAGAAATAGATCACCACTTTTTCCCCCGCGCACGCCGGCTTCGCCCTGGCCGCGCAAGCGGATACGCTGCCCTTCGTGAACACCGCGCGGAATCTTTACCTGGTAATTTTCCACTTTGTTTGAGCCTGCTCGCCGTAGCGAAACTGTTCGGGTGGATCCGTGCAACGCTTCTTCAAGTGTGACCATGATATCCGCTTCGACATCGGCGCCGCGCTCCGCTGTCGCAGCGCGGCCGCCGAATCCGCCGAAAGCCGAGCGGCCCCGGCCGCCGCCGAAAAACGCTTCGAAGAAATCGCTGAACCCGGTCCCGCCGAATTCGAATTGGACCCCGCCGCCATCGCCGCCCCATTGATGAAACCCGCCGCCGGGTTGCTGCCCTTCCCATTGCCAGCCGGGTGGCGGTTGAAATCCGCCAGGCCGGTTCCAATCCGCGCCGAGTTGATCGTATTTCTTGCGTTTTTCCGGATCGCCCAGCACCTCGTAGGCTTCGTTGATCTCTTTAAATTTTTCCTCCGCGGCCTTTTTGTCCTTGGCTACATCGGGATGATATTTGCGCGCCAGCTTGCGAAAGGCGCTGCGAATCTCGTCGTCGGTGGCCGTTTTCGAAACACCGAGTGTCTCGTAATAATCTCGAAACTGTACGGGCATTTGCTCTCAAGCTTGTGCCTCCGCTCAATTCGCGCAACTTTTTGAAGGATGCGTGAGCTGGGAAAACTGATCGTGATCATCGGTGTGATCACCACGCTGTTGGGACTGGTGATGTGGAGCGGCTTTGCGCCGAAATGGCTGGGCCGATTGCCCGGCGACATTCATATCGAGCGCGAGCATTCCGCATTTTACTTTCCCATCGTCACCTGCATTGTTCTCAGCATTGCGTTGAGCCTGCTTCTCTCGCTCGTCTCAATCTTCCGGCGTTAACTACGTTTCAATCACCCTGATATCTGAAGCGCTGTAGCCACGGGCCTGTGGCCCGTCTGATCTTGCGTGTTGTCCGGCCGTGTGCGAACGGCCCACAGGGCCGTGGCTACAACAGCTATCCAAACTCAGCTCGATCGACACGTAACGGCGTTACTGCGCTGTCGGCGCTGCCCCCGTATGCAATCGACGCCTGTGTCGGGCGGCGCAGTCGTGAGCAACGTAATGATCATTGGTCAGGCGCCCGGCCCAAGAGAACCAGCTCTACAAAGGATGTTCGCGCATACCGCAGGTAAAACTCTTTTCCGGTGGTTCGAAGAATTCTGCGGGATGAATGAGTCCACAGTTCGATCGAAGATTTATTTCGCAGCGGTCTGTCGGTGTTTTCCCGGAAAAAATTCCACCGGCACGGATCGCGTTCCTGTCCCGGATGAGATTCGCAACTGTTCGTCGTGGATGGGTGATGAGATTCAAATCTTGCAGCCACATCTCATCATTCCCGTCGGCCGGCTGGCTATCATGCAATTCATCGACTGCAAAAAATTGGAGGAAGTGATTGGCCGAAAATTCCGGGTCGCACGCGCCGGGCATCGCTTTGAGGTAATTCCCTTGCCGCATCCGTCCGGAGCATCGCCATGGCACAAAATTCTGCCAGGTCGCAAACTGACCGAACGCGCGCTCAAATTGATCGCGCGCCATTCTGCTGTAGCGGCACTCTGCCGGTCACGGCCGAAGCCGCGGGGAGACCTCGTAATCCATCCAACGCGGCTTCCTTCAATCGCGTTGACCACTCAACGCAAGAAGTGCTAGTTTGCTCTGTATGAAACGCCGGAGAAAGGCTACGAGCGCGAGAGAGCGAGAGCGGCGCGCTCGCGCAGTAATCGCAGCGACCCAGCCCGGCACCATCCCCAAAGGGATGAAATTCATCTCCTTCCGCAAACTGACAGCGGCGGAGCGAGCCTACGGGAAATCGCTAGCCGGACGCGCTGCCGAGCTCTTGGCACGAAAGTCCGAAAAAGTCGCGGTGTCTCGGTAGCGGTCGCTGATGCCGGAATACATCAGGCAAGTTGTTCGTGAGCGTCGGTTCGAATACGAACTGCGCGGATTAATTGCCGAAGCAATCGCAGCAGATCAATTTGTCGAGGCCGCGGAATTTCTCATCGCGCGCGATCCATTAATTGGATCGCAGACCGAAGACCCGCGTGTTTGGGCCATGCCAATGGCCTTGGTTGAGGGCGCGCAAGTCGTGCTTTACTACACCTTTGACGAAAACACTGTCTGGTTCCTATCGATTACCCGCATTTCAAATGAGCAGTGAACATGTTCCAATGCGCCCTGAAATCCCCGAGTCCGAGAAGTGGGACCTGACGCAGCTTTTTGCCGACGTTAGCAAATGGCAGGAGGATTTCGCCTGGCTTCAGCGAACCTATCCAAACCTTGAGCAGTGGAAGGGCAGGGTGGGGGACTCCGCGCAAACGCTGGCCGAGGTGCTTGAGTTTGAGAAGGCGCTCGAGCTCAAAATGGAGCGCGTCTATCACTACGCGTCGCTGCAACTGGCGGAGGACAGCACGAATAACGAGTACCTGACGCGGATCGGCCAGGTTCAGAATCTACTTACAAAAATCGGCGAAGCCGCGGCATTTGTTGTTCCAGAAATCCTGGCGATCGACGACAAGAAGTTCGCGGAGTTCATCGCTGATCCAGCGCTAAAGGAATGGCGGATCAAGTTGCACAAAATTCGGCGGATGAAACGGCATGTGCTTTCCGTGCCCGAGGAACGTCTTCTCGCGCTGGGCAGCGTCGCCCTCAGCGGTTACGACGACGCTTTTTCGCAATTGACCGATGTGGACATGAAGTTTGGCGTTCTGATCGACGAGACCGGACGCGAGAGACCGCTGACTCAAAGCTCATTCAGCTCATTCTTGGTGAAGCGCGATCACGAATTGCGCAAACGCTCCTTCCATCAGTTCTACGCGGAGTTTCGTGACCATCAGTACACGCTCGCCGCGGCACTTGCGTATTCGGTGAAGGCCGATGTTTTCCACGCACGCGCAAGACATTATCCATCTGCGCTCCAGGCTGCGCTCTTTCCCGACGATGTACCGGTCGCAGTTTATGACGGATTGATCCAGTCGGTCCGCGCCAACTTGGAGCCGCTGTTTCGCTATTTTGATCTGCGCCGTCGCGCCCTTGGTTTGGACGAGCTGCATCATTACGACACGTATGTGCCGCTGATCCCGGAGATTGAGACTCGGTTCACCTTTGATGAAGCGGTCGAAACAGTCTTGAGCGCGCTGGCTCCCCTCGGAAAAGAATATGTCGACGTACTGGCGAAAGGTTTGCGCTCCAGGCGTTGGTGTGATCGTTACGAAACGAAAGGCAAACGCAGCGGCGCGTTTTCATCCGGCAGTTACGGGGCGCCACCCTACATCCTGATGAATTACAAGGAGGACGTTTTCGCCGATGTTTACACGCTCGCGCATGAGGCCGGTCACTCCATGCACAGTTGGTTCGCGCAAAATGCGCAGCTGTTTCAGGATTACGAGTATCCGATTTTTCTGGCCGAAGTGGCGTCGACGTTCAACGAGGAACTGCTGACGCATCATCTGCTGCAAACAACGAGCGATCCGAAGATGCGGGCGTACATCATTAACCGGCAAATCGACGAACTGCGCGGCACACTGTTCCGGCAAACGATGTTCGCTGAATTTGAAAAGATTATTCATGCCATCGAGGAAAGCGGCGACGCGCTAACGCTCGATGTCTTTAGATCGGAATATCACAAGCTTCTCAAAAATTATTTCGCCGAAGATTTCGTGCTCGATCCGGAGCTGGATCTGGAATGCCTGCGTATTCCGCATTTCTATCACGCGTTTTATGTCTATAAATATGCGACCGGGATCTCCGCCGCGGTGGCGCTTTCGCAGCGTGTGCTTTCCGGCGAATCAGGAAGCGTGGAGGCGTATCTGAATTTTCTGCGCTCGGGCGGATCGAAGTTCCCGCTGGAAACATTGAAAGCGGCAGGCGTGGACATGGCCACGCCTGTGCCCATCGAGAGCACGTTGCATTTGTTCGACCAGCGAGTCGTAGAACTCGAAAAGCTCTTGCTGTAGCTCTGTGGCGGCAGCCGTGTCGGTTGCGTTACAGGTTGCAGGCGGCACGCCTGCCACTACAGATTCGAATGCAACTGGAAAGCGGCCGACTTCTCCAGCGGTTGAAGCCGCTGTTCCTGCAGAATTTCGAAAAGTTTGGCGAGTTAGGAGCTGCCGTATCCGTCTGGCAAAACGGCAAGCCGATTCTCGATCTTTGCGGTGGTTTTCGCGATGTTTATCGTGAGAAACCGTGGAGCGCTGACACGCTTGTCCTAGTCTGGTCGGCGACCAAGGGAATCGGTAGCGCGTGTGTCTTGCATGCGTTGCAGGAACACAATATCGACATTAGCCGACGCGTCGCCGAGTTCTGGCCCGAGTTTGCCCAGGCAGGCAAAGAAAAAATCACAGTTGCACAGTTGCTCTCGCATCAAGCGGGGCTTTGCGCTTTGGATCGGCGAGTCGATGTGCTCGACTACGACGCAGTGATTCGCGCGCTGGAAGCGCAAAAGCCGCTGTGGCCACCAGGCACCGCTCACGGTTATCACGCGCGCACGTTTGGATTTCTTCTCGATGAACTCGTGCGCCGAATCGCCGGCAAGACGCTGTCAGATTATTGGCAGGAAAATTTTGCACGACCGCTCAATCTCGATTTCTGGATCGGCCTTCCGAAAACGGAGAATTCGCGCGTGGCAACGATGTACGCCGCAAAAAACGGAAAGCCACCCGAGCCGAAAAACCGCCAGTCCGGCTCGGACTTTTATGCTGATCTTGTTACGCCCGGCACTTTGGCCCGCAAAGCGTTTACGTCACCGTACGGCCTGCACGTGATCAGTAAGATGAATGACGCTGCAATTCGCGCGCACCCGATTGTCTCCTTCGGCGGGATCGGGAGCGCCTCGACGCTGGCGAAATTTTATTCCATGCTCGCCAACGGCGGAACGTTTGATGGCCGAACTTTCTTTTCAGAAAAGGCAATCGCATGGATGACCACGACGCTCGCAGACGGCGTGGACCTCGTTTTTCAAATACCGACAGCATTTTCAGCCGGATTTATGAAAGATTCACGAAACGCAGCGCGAAGAATATTCGGCCCATCAGGAACTTCCTTCGGACATCCCGGCGCCGGGGGCAGCCACGCATTTGCCGATCCAGAGAACAAAATCGCATTTGCGTACGTCATGAACCAAATGGAGCAATCGCTTTTGCCTACCGAGAAATCGTTGCGGCTCATCAAGGCGATTTATGGGTAAGGCGATTGCCGTAGCTCGGTTTAGGCGAAGGCGGGTGAACCCGGCAGGATTTTCGCCCAGATCATAGCGGTCGTCGGCGCGCCGATTCCGCTGAAGTAACAGCTGTTGTGCCAGGCTCGCCGCGGGACGAGTCCGTCCGAATGGCGGACATGTCGCCTGCCATTTGGAGAGCTCATCTTTTCGCAAGCCGGCACTCCGAAAGCTTTCGCGAGCAGGCGGCTGCCTCTACAAGACGGGGCCCCTACAAGTTTCCGTGTAACCTCACGCCGGATTTTACGCACTACATCAGTGAACGGCAGAAGTGACTCCCGCTTTGATCGACGCCGGCTTGGGGCGAAAGGAGGAAGCCATCCGCGAGGGGCGCCGTGCCGCCGAATTGACTCCAGTCGCTAAGGACGCAGTCAACGGAGCCCACATCATGCAATTTCTCGGCATTATCTACGCGTGGACCGGAGAGAAAGATCTCGCGATCGAGCAAATCGCCTCGACGCTGCAAGTCCCGAGCCTCCTAAGCTATGGCCAACTCCGCCTGCATCCTTTCTCGGATCCGTTGCGCGGCGATCCGCGTTTTGAGAAGCTCGTTGAAGAAGCAAAAGAGCCAGTCGCGCTGAAATAACAATCGTCGCCTCGCTCGAACCAAAAGAAACAGTGACAGGTAGGGGCGATTGACCTCAATCGCCTGTTCGCTGTAGCCGCGTCGCTGCGTCGACGCGTTTCTGGTGACGAGGACTGGCCCAATTATCTTTCGTTAGTCTGCCGAGCCGATTAAATCCTCTTGAGCGGGCGCTCATACGCGACATCCGCGATTCCTAATCTTTCCAAGTTTCCGCGTAACCTCGCGCCGGGTTTTACGCATTAAGCAAGGCCGGGGCCTAGCCCTGGTCCTACCCACCCGCCCGCTAACGATGGCGTCAGTGCGAACAGCGAGGCAAACTCCGCTTATTCAACAAGCTCTGAGGGTGAGAACCTCCCGGTTGTCACCATCCATAGCACCGGGGATATCTCCCGGGGGAAGACCGGTTCATTCGTGCTGGACATGAAGCCTGCACTCATGTTCGGTGGAACGTACGTAAAGTTCTCGGTCAGCGGCACCGCTATCCCAGGAGTGGATTACGTTGCGCTTGTCTCCCCGGCCTACATCGGACAATCCGGCTACGGAACAATCCTGGTCAAAACCCTGCCTGACCCCAGAGCATTCAACCGTCAAGCGTACAGCGTTGTGATAACCCTGGAGCCTGGCTTGGGATATGCGCTTGGCATACCTAGCTCAGCCACAATGTGGATTAAGCCGTGACTTTAAGTCTTCGACAGGCGGCAACGAATCGCGCGCTGCGCCGTCCCCGGGAAGCTTTCGGGGCGGCGCGGCGTCGCTACGTTGGGTCCCTGGTTTCCACTTGTGTCTGTCGTTACGCCTGAGTCTTTGGCCAGATTCATACGATGTCCTGCCGGGCTCGTCGGGCGACTTATCTGTAGCCGCGCCTCTGTGAGGCGCGCAACGCAATGTGGCATTCGAATGCGCCCGTAATGCTTCGCACCCGCCTTCGTCCAACTTCGGCGTGGCAGGCAGCGAAGCGGCTACATTTCGCCCATAATTGTCACAAATATTTTCCGCCGATGCGGGGCTCGCCGGTGTTCAAAGAGGAAAATGCCTTGCCAGGTTCCAAGCTGCATTTTTCCATCGACAACCGGCACCGTCTCGCTGGTGCGCGTCAAGACCATGCGGATGTGCGATGGCATATCATCGCTGCCCTCGGAACCATGCCTGAAGTAATCGGCGTCCTCAGGCGCTAGTCGATTGAAGAATTCTTCCAAGTCGTCTCGCGCAGTTGGATCGGCATTCTCCATGATGACGATGCTACAACTGGTGTGTTGAACAAAAACCGTCACTGTTCCATTTCGGACGCCGCTCCTGTCGATCTTCGACTGCACATCCTCGGTGATTTCGTACAGTCCTTTGCTGTTTGTGCGAAGTTCGAGCTGGTCGTGATGGACACGCATCAGAGTGCAGATTATTGAAGCCAGTTGTGCGAGCAATAGGTAACCGCGCCAAATCAGTGCAATGAAAATTCATGTGCAGTTTTACGCGCAATTACGCGATCTGATTGGAATCCGTGAGTTGGATGTCGATCTTTCGAAAGGGGCCACTGTGCGCGACCTGCTCGACCAAATCTATGCGAAACAACCTGCGCTTCGTTCCCATGACAAGAGCATTTTGATTGGCGCAGGCGTGGAATTTGTCGATCGCAATCACAAACTCAAACCGGGCGACGAGATTTCCATCATGCCGCCAGTGCAAGGCGGATGAATTAAGGCAGAAGTAAGAGGCTCAACGGTCAGGTAATCAGTCGCGAAAATTTTTGAAACTCGTGGCGACGCCGAAGTCGCGGCTGCGCACGAATTGAATCACAGCCTGTAGTTCGTCTCTCTTTTTTCCGGCGACCCGAATTTGCCGGTCCTGCAATTGGCTTTGCACCTTGAAGCCTTGTGACTTGATCGCCTGAATGATCTCCTTCGCTTTATTTCCTTCCAGGCCCTGCCGAATTTTCAATTCCTGTCGGGCGTGACCTACGGATGAAATGGCGGGCTCGTCCTGTTCGATGTTGCGCAGATCGACGCCGCGCTTGGAAAGTTTGCCGATGAGAATTTCCCGTAACCCATGGAGGTGAGCGGCGTCGTCGGCAGTGAGCGTAATTTTGTCTTTCTCAGGGAGAATTTCGGCGGCTATCCCCTTGAAATCGAATCGAGTGGCCAGCTCTTTGCGCGCCTGATTAATCGCATTGTCGAGCTCCTGCTTGTCAACTTCTGAGACGATATCGAAGGAAGGCATTTTCGGATTGCGGATTTTAGATCGCGGATTGTGGATTGATCAAATCCCGAATCATTTGCGCGTTACGGATTAGCTTCCACGATTTTTATGTTGCCCTCCTTCATGCGCATTGTAACTGCGGCTTCGCCTCCGCCTTCGAATAACGTGTCGATCTTTGTGATCTCTTTGGTCTCGCGCTCGGTTGACTCCACGAAATCACTTTCAATTTTTCCGTGCCCCGTTTCCGCAACCAGATGATAAGCAATATCAGCTGGAAAAAAGGCCCAGGCATTTCCGTGCGCGATATTTGTTTGGATTGAAAATTTCCCCGGCTCCCACCAGTCGTAAGCCAGGGTGAGCGTGCCGCGATCCAGCGTGAGCGCGACATTGCTAAAGCAGTTGTGAGCAAACATCCGCCCGCTCCCCAAGCGCGCGTGCACCCTCTGGCCGCGCAACCCATCCACGAAAACTTCACCAGCGCCTAATTCCAGGCGCGCCAGGTTGGCGGTTGCCGGGATAACGATGGTGTAATCAACCGTGCCGGAGCGATCGAACAGCGCCCATTTCGGTTTGGGAGGGAATTTGGTGTTGATTGAAGCGGAGCCTGGCTGGATGGAAACATCGACCGCGATCTGTTTCAGTCGCCCGCGAGTGTATGCTCGCTTGATGGCTTGCACCCGCATCTCGTTTGTGTTCGAACCGTAAACGAAGACCGCGCCGTCGCCATTGATGACTGTGACGTTCGCGGTCGGTTCAATCGTGTAGATTTGCTCGGACGTTTCCTCCAAGGTGCGGTGCGCTGCGGACCCGCACCCCGCAACTGCCGACAATAATGCAGCTAATAGGAGCCGAACGACTTGTTGATTAATAGCCAGTGATCGCACGCACAAATTCCATCACCGCATGTGCGTTACTGATCAAGGGGAGAAATGCCGTCAGCGCAAGAACCGCCCAAAGCGAGGCTTCACCCCAAAAATCCTGGCGGGCTTCATTTTTATAATAATCGCCTGTGATATTCCAAAACGATCGTGCACGAGTGAACACATAACGTGCGCTCGACCCCTCGAAGGCGACAGAATGGTAATTGTAATCTGTGACCGACAAGCGTCGGCTTCTGCGCTTGCCACCGTCGAATGACTCGCGGCGGCGAGAACGAATGAGTGTTGGGAAGGTTGGTTTCATAATTCTTCTTTCCTATGAGATGCGCTGCGCATCTGAGTTGGATTCAAAAATTTCTCAGTCCATGAGGCCACCATCTGCCATGGAGTCATAAGGAGGGTTTGCCCGCGCGTATCCGTTCCCGTAATATCGGTCCCAGAAATTGTGCGGAAGCTGTCTCGATCCTGGTGGCAGGGGCTGTTCGTTATCGCAACGGTTGCAGCCACAATCGTTGTCACATTGATTTCGCTCCGCGATTTCCAGCGCGAAGTTGTGCCGCCGGAGAATCGTCCCATCCAATCGCAGATCGCCGGTTATGTAAGCTCGAATGCCTGCCGCGCCTGTCATCCTGGGAATTACGCGAGCTGGCACGCGTCGTTTCATCGCACCATGACGCAGGTGGCAACGCCACAGTGTTTGCCGCCGGACATGGACAAGCTCGAGCTTGCATTCAACGGGCGCGAATACAAAGCAGAGCGTCGCGGCGATAAGTTTTTTGTCCGCACGCGGCCAGAAAGCGGCAGCTATGGCGAACCGCAGCAAGTCGTACTCGTGACCGGTTCGCACAATCTGCAAATCCTTTGGCTGGACACCGGCGAGGGCCGGACCCTGCAACAATTTCCCTTCAGCTACATCGTCGCTGAGAAAATGTGGGCGCCAGTGACTGAGACATTCCTGATTCCGCCGATTGTGAAGGAATATTATTCTACGGGCGCATGGAATGGCGCGTGCATGGATTGCCACGTCACCCAGGGGCAGTCGCGGTTTGTCGCGGGCAACAAATGGGATTCACAGGTGGCCGAGTTCGGTATCGCGTGTGAAGCCTGCCATAGCGAGGGGCGCGAGCACATCGAGCGGAATCGTAATCCGTTTCGCCGTTTCAAAATTCATCTCACAACGAGTTCGGACCCGACCGTAACCAATCCTGCGAGTTTAAAAGGTCCGCAATCCGGGCTCGCCTGCGGGCAGTGCCACAGCGTCTGGGCTTTCAACGGCATGGCGGACAAGATCGAGTTCAACCGGCACGGCACGGCTTTTCGTCCCGGTGCTGGCGATCTCTCGCAACGCTTCGTGGTTCAACCCAACGCACCGGATCATACTGAACAAAAGGATTTCATTCGCCGGACCGAACCGGATTTTTTCCACAATCGATTCTGGGGCGATGGGATGATTCGTGTGACCGGGCGCGAATTCAACGGCGTGCAGGCCTCGCCTTGTTTTCGCGGGGGCGAATTCTCCTGCATTTCATGCCACGAAATGCACCTCGACTCGCCCGGCCAAACCGATGCGAAAACGTGGGCGCGCACCGCGCAGTTAAAACCGAAAATGGATTCGGACTCCGCCTGTTTGCAATGTCACAAAGACATGACCGCAAGGCTCGTCGCGCACACTCACCATAGCGCGGAGTCATCCGGCAGCCGCTGTTACAACTGCCACATGCCGCGCACAACATTCGGATTGCTGCGCGCGATGCGCAGCCATCAGGTCTCGTCGCCCAACGTGCATGAGAGCATTGCCTATGGTCGGCCAAATGCATGCAATCTTTGCCATCTCGATCAAACGCTCGGATGGGCTGCGCAGCATTTGCACGCGTGGTATAACCAACCTCTGCCGGAACTTTCCGAGGACGATCGCACGATCGCTGCGGCCGTGCAGTGGATCTTGAAGGGCGATGCCGGACAGCGCGCGCTCATTGCCTGGGGGATAGGTTGGGAGAGCGCGCAAAAAATCGCCGGACGGGACTGGCTGTATCCCTACCTGATCTACACGTTGACCGATTCTTACGCCGCGGTGCGTTTCGATGCGTGGAAATCGCTCCGAACGCTGCCCGGGTTCTCCGACTTCTCGTTTACCTACACCGCGCCCGATCAAACGCTGGGCGAAGCGGCGACGCGCGCTTATAAAAAATGGCTCGGCGAAGTGCGCAATGTGAATGCAGTTTATCGGCGAGAAACGGCCATCGATTCGGACGGCCGTGTCCGGCAAGATGTTTTCCAAAGATTGCGGCGCGCGCGCGACGAGAAACCAATTTTTCTTGCAGAATGAGTCGTGCTTCAAAACATGCGCTGCCCGGCGCGCAGTTGGCTGACCGCAATTTGCGCTTCGGTTGGTGGTCGCTTCTCGTCTTTTTATCACTCGGTGCAGTGCTCGAAACGCTGCACGGTTTCAAGATCGGGTGGTATGTCGATGTTGGAAACGAAACGCGGCGACTCATGTTCACGCTCGCCCACGCGCACGGAACCCTGCTCGCGCTCGTGAACATCGCCGCTGGGCTGACCGCGCGATTCGTGGAGCGCTTCGCGCTTCGGTCGTCGGTTTCTATCGCATTAATTTGGGCTGCGATTCTTCTGCCAGCTGGCTTTTTTCTCGGCGGAATTGTCATCTACGACGGAGACCCAGGGTTGGGCGTCTGGCTGGTGCCCATCGGGGCGGCATTATTGTTCTATGGCATTGCGCGAATTGCGCTTGACTTATCCAGACGTAATCAAGGTCGCTAGACCCACAGCGTGCGATCGAAGGTGCGATATTGAATCGCTTCGCTGACGTGTTCAGGGGAGATGTCGCTCTTGCCGTCGAGATCGGCGATGGTGCGCGAGACTTTCAGGATCCGATCATAAGCGCGGGCGCTGAGGTTGAGTTCATTCATGGCCACGCGAATCAATTCCTGCGAATCCTGGCTGAGTTTGCAGTGCTGTTTCAGCTGACGCGTGGCCATGCGCGCATTGCAATTTACTTTTGCGTCGTTCCGAAAGCGTTCCTGCTGGCGTTGCCGCGCGCGGATGACGCGCGCGCGAATGGCGGCGGAAGTTTCCTCTGAGCGCTCGCTGGCTATGTCGCGATATTCGACAGCGGGGACCTCGATGTGGAGATCGATGCGATCCAATAGCGGTCCGGAAATGCGTTGGCGATATCGCTGTACTTGCACTGGGCCGCAACGGCACTCGCGTTTCAAATCGCCAAAGTATCCACACGGGCAAGGATTCATAGCCGCGACCAGCATGAACTCGGAGGGAAAAGTGACGCTGCCTGCCGCGCGCGACACGGTGACTTTTCCGTCCTCAAGCGGCTGCCGCATCACCTCTAATGCCGATCTCTTAAACTCAGGCAGCTCATCGAGAAAGAGGACGCCGTTGTGGGCGACGCTCACTTCGCCCGGATTTGGGAATGTTCCGCCGCCGAGCAAACCGATGTCGCTGATGGTATGATGCGGCGCGCGGAATGGTCGCGTGGAGACGAATGATTTTTCCGCATCCAGCAAACCCGCGATGCTGTGAATCTTCGTTGTCTCGATCGCTTCCTCGAGCGAGAGCGGTGGAATGATGGTCGGGATGCGTTTGGCCAGCATCGATTTACCCGAGCCGGGCGGTCCGATCATGAGGACATTGTGACCGCCAGCTACGGCCACTTCGATGGCGCGTTTGACGTGGCCCTGGCCTTTCACATCGCTGAAATCCACGTCGTAGATTTGATGCGCCGCAAAGAAACCGGTCAGATCGGCGCGTGTAGGCAGAAGCGCGATTTCGCCGCGCAAAAAGGCGAATGTCTGGCGTAAATTTTGCACGCCGTAGATGTCGATCTTATCGACCATGGCGGCTTCAAGTGCGTTGGCTTCGGGAACAAACAGCGCGCGCTTGCCGCGGCGTCGTGCTTCCAACGCAACCGGCAGCACGCCTTTCACAGCACGAACTGAACCGTTCAGGGCGAGCTCACCCACAAAGCTAAAGTTCTCGAACGGCGAACTGTCCAATTCTTCGGTCACGGCGATCATTCCAAGTGCGATTGGTAAATCGAAGCTTGGTCCCTCCTTTTTGATGTCTGCCGGGGCGAGATTGATCGTGGTGCGACCACGTGGCCAATAGTAGCCGCTGTTTGCGATCGCAGTGGTGACGCGGTCGCGGCTTTCCTTCACTGCTGCGTCCGGCAAACCGACAATGACGATGTTCGGATCCCCGCCCGCCCCGTTCACTTCGATCTCCACTTCGTACGCGTCCACGCCGTAAACGGCAGCGGAATAAATTTTCGCCAGCATCGCGGCACCAAAGTCTCAGAAAACGACGCCGACGAAAAGCCGCAAATATCCCTCTAAAGTGGGATACCATTCAGGTGTGCAAGTGTGGTAAATATTTTGGACTTGGGAGGCCCCAAAAAGATTGAACAAGAGGCGCCCGGAGGGTGTCAGAAATCCGAATATTTAACCTTGTTAAATACTTCCCAGGATGCTACAACGCGTGATCAACAAGGCATCGACGAATACAATTTACGGGGGGTTGTCAATCCAAACCCCCAAAATGTTTGATGAAAAAGAGTTATATGGCTGCTGAAGATAGCGATACCGGGATTAAGATTTACCTGCGCGAGATCGGGCAAATCCCGCTCCTGACTCCGCAGCAGGAGATCGAGCTGGCCGCAAAGATCAAGAAGGGCGATCGCGAAGCGCGCGCCCTGATGATCCGGTCTAATTTGCGCCTGGTGGTCAAGATCGCGCATGATTATGCGAACCTTGGCCTGCCGCTGCTAGACCTGATTTCCGAAGGCAACATCGGCTTGATGAAGGCGGTAGAACGTTTCGACCCGGCAAAAGGCGGAAAGCTCAGCACCTACGCCGCGTGGTGGATCAAGCAATCCATCAAGCGTGCGCTGGCCAACCAAAGTAAGACGATCCGTCTGCCCGTGCATCTGGTGGACAAGATCTCCAAGATGCGCCGCGTCTCCCTGCAAATGAGCGAGGAACTTGGCCGCGAACCGACGGACGAAGAGTTGGGTGATGAGATCGGCATCGCAAGCGGAAAAGTTTCGCAACTCAAGACCGTCTCGATCCGTCCAGCTTCGCTTGATGCGCCGATCAGCGATGATGATTCGACGGAGTTCGGTGAGATTGTCGGCGACGAGGAAGCTCAGACGCCGTTCGAGCTATTGCGCGACAAAAATCTCCGTAACGAAGTCGGCGGTTTGCTTGATGTGCTCGATGCTCGCGAGAAGAAGATCATCTTCCAGCGCTTTGGTCTGGACGGTGGCAAACCCAAGACTCTCGAGGAAGTCGGCAAGAAATTCGGCGTTACACGGGAGCGCATTCGGCAGTTGCAGAACATCGCGCTCTCGAAGCTTCGCCGCGCTCTAAGCAAGAAGGAGCGTCCGGTGGACGTCGAATTGTCGGTGGAAGCGTAGCTGTAGCCGCTTCCCTGTGGGAAGCGCCGCACTAATCTGCTAAACACGCGCGAAACCCACCGCTCACAAAGCGGCGGCTACAATTATTTCACCGTGCGCAGTTGATTGGAATCAATCAGCCCCCGGACCATGCGCACATCGTTGATGATTACCGTGTTATTAAACAAACGCGGGACGTCTAGCAGGGGCGTGCCGCGCGCAAAGGCAGTTTCCGTTGGTTACCGCACTCCGGCTTGCTTCTCTGCCTGCTGGACCATCGACACGTGTTGCTTCAGGGTCGGTAGGGTTTTCGACGCCCAAGACTTCAGCTCGCTGTCGTCCCCGCTCTTTGCCTGTCTCTCGAACGCGGCAATGTCCATTTTGTGGCGCTCATCAAGCCACTTCAAATAGAGGGCGTCAAAATTCCCGCTGCCGAGGCTTTGCGCTTTGACACCGCCAGTGCTGAACGTGACGCCTTTGCGGTTGGCCAATGCAGTCAGCTCCTTATTGATTCTGGTGTGATCAGCCACCATGCGCGCAGCGATGTTTTTCACTTCCCCGCCTTTTGCCTGTCTTTCAGCCATCTTCGCGTTTTCAACTTCTTGTTGGCCGTTCCCTGCCGCGCTCTGAATGAAGCTGACGTCCTTCTGACTCATTTTCACGGTGGTGGTGCCGGGTGATGCCGCCTGGCCGACGGATTGTGAGCGAAGATGGGGATTGGTCCCGATGGGCGCCCCCGGTTCGGTTTGGGCGCACACGGTTCCGATAACGCCGAGGCTGCTGCCCGCGATCGCAGCCGCTGCGGTTAGTGAGATCGATATAAGTTTTTGTTTCATTGGGGCTCCTTGTTAAGATGATGCTGCATAATCACCGGCTGAGCCGGCAGTTAAGAATCGCATCTTCGCATCAGCTTGGACGCGACTCTACACACAAAATTCATATAAAAATCGGCGTGTGACAAGAACTGCGATTCTTGTCCCCTTCCGCTTTTGAGACGTGGAAAATTCGATCAGGCGTGCGGGATATTCTGTTCGTAAGAGCTTTCTACCCGTTGCGCCACGTCCTTGTAGCCATAATCAACTTCGTAAATCTGCTTCATAAATTTCCTTCGACGCTTCCTCCAGTTGCTTCATTGCAAGGTCAAGCATCTCAAGTTCGCTATAGCAGCAACCGAGCAGGTTCATTGCTTTCAAGCGCGCGTGTGGATTTTGCCGTGCGCGTTGCAGCTCCGGCACGGCCTCACGAAAACGCCCGGCATTAAAAAGGTTTTCACCCAACTCGAATCGAAGCTGGAGATCGGTCGGATCCCGCGCCACACGCTCCCGAGCATCGTCGATGAGGATTTCTGCACGCTTGGCTTTGGCGGCCTTCAGTTGCTCGGCCTTTTTCGCATGCAATTCATCCGGTTCATTGTGCGAGGAAAGAAACTCCTCGTTCACAGCGATCTCCCGTTCGAGGCATTTGATTTTCAAATCGGAAACTTTTCGAGCCAATCCGGTGTCTGCGCCTTTGGTCAGATCGGCGGCGTCCTGATACCAGCGAATCGCTGCCTCGAAATCTTCCTTTTGCTCGTTCAACGCGCCCAGTCGTCGCACCAGATCGACATTTGCCGGTTCGGCTATATGCCGCGCGTACGTTTCGGCAATCTGTTGATCGAGCGCTTCCCCGGTCAATCGCATGCGGCTCTGTTGCTCGAGTGAAATTGCTACCTCTTTGTCTTTGATCAGGTCGCGGTAGCTTTCAGCCTCCGTCCATCCACCGCGCTTCATGGATGCGCGCGCCGAGGCGTCTTTGCCCAGACGAAGCGCTTGAGCGTCGAGCGGATCTATCGCGCTGATTTGATTGTAGACCTCCACCTCCTGATCGCTGTCTCCCAGTTGATGATACAAACGCCCAAGCTCCTGCAGCACCTTGACGTCGCGAGAATTTTCCTCAAGCAGCGTGCGCAGCGCGAAGACTGCGATCTGCGGCCAGCCGGCTGCTAGCGCGGCTTCTTTCAAAACCAGATTTGCCTGGCGATTGTAAGGTTCCTTTTCCAGAACGTTCTCCAATATTTCAACCGCGCGTTTCGGGTTCTTTTTGATTTCTCGCTGCGCCTTCATGACCGAGATCGGCGCAGTTGAAATGTTGAAAAAGCTTTTCTTTGCCGATTTGCTTCTTGTTACTTCAGCGCGCCGCAATAGTTCGCGGCCCGTGAGAAACTGAGGCTCTTGCTTGAGAATCTCCTGCAAGAGTGAAATTGCGTAGCCGAAATTGCGCAGCTCGATCGCTGCCACCGCCTTGAGCCAAAGACTGCGTTGTGTTTCGCTCAGTTCCTTCTCCGTTTTAAGGGCCATTGTTCGTTCACTATAATTTCACCCCCGCGCGATCACAAACGGTAGCCCGTTGCGACATCGGGCGTTGAGAATTTGGACGCTTGCTCACGGAACGCATCTTCCCATAATCTTAGTGGAGCACGTTGACATTAATGACAAAGACATCATAGTGCGTTTATGAGAACCACGCTGACGCTTGACCCAGATGTGACCGCCAAGGCAAGAAAGGGCGCAACCAAACTGGGTAAGCCTTTCAGAGACGTGATCAACGCTGCGCTGCGTATTGGTTTGGACAAAGTCTTGGAGCCACCAGTCTCCAAACCTTACCGCACTAAAGGGCGTCCGCTGGGGCTGCGTGCTGGATTGAATTACGACAATATCAGCGAGTTGCTCGCGCGCGCCGAGGGGGAAGACCACGCGTGATCCTCGTTGACGCGAACCTGCTACTTTACGCAGAGGACAGTCTTTCTGAGCATCACAACTCTGCGCGGATGTGGTGGGACGAGCAACTGAGCGGCTCCGCGCCAGTATGCTTGTACTGGGCCGTCCTCACGGCCTTCATTCGCATCGGTACCAACGCGCGATTGCACCGGCGCCCGCTCACGATTAAGGAAGCTATTGAACGCGTGCAGAGCTGGTTGGAACAACCGTGCGTGCGCGTTATTCATCCTACCGAGGAACACTGGCCGATTTTCCAACGTATGCTTCGCGACGGAAAAGCAACGGGCAACCTTGCCTCGGACGCGCACTTGGCGGCCCTGGCCGTCGAACACAACTGCCTGCTCCAAACCACCGATGCCGATTTCGCCCGATTCAGAGGTCTCAAGTGGAGCAACCCGATCTTGGAGAAAGAAAAAGCTTGATCTCGAAGCGGCAAGACATGGGCGAAAACCTTCGGCGTCGGATCTTTGGTCTTGGACATTGAGCGTTGAACGTTACAGAACTAACTTTGTGGCTATAGGCAGCCAATAATGAGGTTGACCGTGAACAATTTTCTCCCCTGTCGCAACGGCTCTCCGCCCGTTGAGCTAACCGGTGGCGGTCGATTTGCTTTGTCCCGCAAACATTTTGTTCCCGCGTATGTGAAAGCATTCGAGGAAGGGGTTCTTCAGCAGCACGCCGAGCAAGCGATCGAAGCATTGCGCTCATGCCGCGTCTGCCCGCGCGATTGCGACATCGACCGCTACAACAATAAAATCGGTGTGTGCAAGAGCGGCCGGCTCGCGCGGGTGGCCAGCGCGTTCCCACATTTCGGCGAGGAAGATTGCCTGCGCGGTTGGAACGGCTCAGGCACGATTTTTTTCGGCTGGTGCAATCTGCGCTGCGTGTTTTGTCAGAACTTCGAGACCAGCCAGTTTGGTGAAGGCGCAGAAGTGACCGCGGCCGAGCTAGCGCAAATGATGCTCGATCTGCAAGAGACCGGCTGCCACAACATTAATTTCGTCACCCCCGAGCACGTGGTGCCGCAAATTCTCGAAGCCCTCGTGATCGCAGTGGAACGCGGCTTGCATCTGCCGCTTGTGTATAACACATCGGCCTACGATAGCCTCGAAAGCATCCACTGGATGAATGGGGTAGTGGACATCTACATGCCCGATTTCAAACTATGGGACCCCGAGCATTGCCGAAAATATCTCGTGGCCAGCGATTACGCCGCCGCGGCGCGCAAAGTCATCGCAGCCATGCACGCGCAGGTCGGTGAGTTAAAAGTGGACGAGAACGGTCTGGCATTGCGCGGCGTCCTCGTGCGCCACCTCGTCATGCCCGGCCTGCTCGATGATACGCGCGAAATCATGCGATGGATCGCCGACAATTTGTCGCGCGACACCTACGTCAACGTGATGGATCAATATTATCCAGCGCACAAAGCCGAAACCGAACCGCGCTTCGCCGAAATCAACCGCGGCATAAGCGACAACGAATTGTGTCGCGCACTCGAACTCGCCCGCGCCGCTCGCCTTTGGCGTTTCGACACCCGTTGGCGCCGCGTCATTCCCCACGGCGCTCCAGTTTGGCTTCCGCGAATGCAAAAGCTGGCGAATACAGCCTAAAGCAGATCCAACTGTGGCTTCTCTGATCGCGGCATTCCTTTAGTCGATCTTTTCCGTTTGGCGGCCTGCGCAGCCGCGCCATCAGGCTTTTCCAGATGCGCGAGAATTTCTTTTGCTCGATCGAGGATCTCTTTTGGCAAACCGGCCAGGCGCGCGACGTGGATTCCGTAACTTTTGTCTGCGCCGCCGGGGACGATTTTGCGCAGGAAAATGATCTGCTCGTTCCATTCCCGCACGGCGACGTTGAAATTGCAGACGCCGGGGCGGTCCTCGGCGAGCTTGGTCAGCTCGTGATAGTGCGTCGCGAACAGTGTGCGCGCTTTGATTTTGTCGTGGAGAAATTCGGCGACGCTCCACGCGATGGACAGCCCGTCGAATGTCGATGTACCGCGGCCAATCTCATCTAAAATCACCAGGCTGCGTTCTGTTGCATTGTTGACGATGTTTGAGGTCTCGTTCATCTCCACCATGAATGTTGACTGACCTCGCGCGAGATCGTCGCTCGCGCCCACACGGGTGAAGATGCGATCAACCAAGCCGATCTCTGCGCTCTCTGCCGGAACGAAACTGCCGATGTGTGCCATCAACACGATAAGCGCGACTTGGCGAATGTAGGTGGATTTGCCGGCCATGTTCGGCCCGGTGACGACCGCCAGCCGCTTCTGCTCGCCGTCGAGCGACGTATCATTCGGCACGAATTTCTCTTCGACCAGAGTTTGATCCAGGACGGGGTGCCGGCCGTCCTTGATCACCAGCCGCAGCGTTTCATTCAGCGTCGGCCGGCAATAGCGGAAGAGCCGCGCTGTTTCCGCCAGCGCGCAGATCGCGTCGAGAACCGCGATTGCTTCCGCGGTTTGCTGGATTGGCTCGATCTCACGCAACGTTTCGTCGCGCAATTTCTGGAACAGTTGGTACTCGAGGTTCTGGGCGCGTTCATCCGCGCCAAGAATTTTCGCCTCCATCTCTTTCAGCTCCGGCGTGATGAAGCGTTCCCCGCCCACAGTAGTTTGCTTACGCGTGTAATGCGCAGGCACGTTCGCCAGATTCGATTTCGTGATTTCGATAAAATAACCGAAGACCGAGTTGTAACGGACCTTCAGCGACTTGATTCCCGTCACAGCGATCTCGCGCTCCTGTAAATGGCTGATCCAGTTTTTCCCCTCGCGCGACGCCTGCCGCAACGCGTCAAGATCAGCATCGTAGCCGTCACGGAAAATGCTGCCCTCTTTCAGCGCGAACGGCGGATCATCAACAAGCGCTTTGGCCAGCTTCTCCGCCAGCGCCGGCATTTCGTGGATTTGATTTTGCAAACGCTGCGCCAATGATTTCGTTTCGCCCTGTTCGCTGACGCGGCTCGCGCCAAACGCCAGCCGATCAAGCAGGTTTTGCAGATTCGCTTTCAATTTCGGGATTTGTTGAAGGGAAGTTTTGAGTGCGACCAAATCGCGCGCGTTACCGGAGGCCTGGCTCAAGCGGCTGGCCGCGCGTTC
>WNGQ01004097.1_pt1 | contig 30025 bp, 28 predicted proteins | sample 5407661 | NCBI WGS metagenome assembly WNGQ01 (sample SAMN13153382, study PRJNA577476) | soil metagenome | isolation source: 60 cm soil or saprolite under Garry oak tree replicate 2 | place: USA:California | collected 2016-06-15 | reverse complement strand
TTGAACCAGAACCGCTGCAGCGCTACACCCAGGCGCAAGGCCATCTCTCTCCTCTGTTCGGTCCCCTCCTGCTCTACCAACCACTGCATGGCTGCCCGCAGGTTGTCGTGCTCCCGCTCTAACCGCTCCAACCACACGGCTTGCTCCGGGCCTGCGAGTTCCGGCTCAGCCACCTCTGCCAGTGTCAAGTAATACAGAGCGTCAGTCCGTCGAGTGGTTTCCATCTCCCCGCTCGCGGCGAGAACCTCCAACCCATACTCCCGGATCGTCTCCAGCATCACCAAGCGTGGCTCCTCCCCTTCTTGCTCGGTCTGTTGCAGCAAGCTCTTGTCGATGAGCGAGGCCGCTCTATCCAGCACCGATACTACCCCGTCGTCAAGTACAGCGCAAATAGCCTCCACTGCCTCAAGCGTGCAGCCACCGACGAAGATGGAAAGCCGCCGGAAGAGTCGCTGCTCCTCGGCATGCAGCAGTCCATAGCTCCAGGCAATGGTGTTGCGCAGTGACTGTTGCCGTACGGGAGCATCCCGTGCCCCGCTCGTCAAGACCTCGAGCCGCTGGTTCAGTCGAGCCAGGAGTGCCTGTGGTGAGAACAGTTTCACGCGGGCCGCCGCTAACTCAATTGCGAGCGGCAACCCATCAAGCCGCACACAGATCTCGGCGACAGCTCGTGCGTTGGCGTCGGTCACCTGGAAGTCGGACTTGACCGCCTGAGCCCGTTGCATGAAGAGCGTCACCGCAGCGTAGTGCGAGAGTTCTGCAAGCTCTGGCAGGTGTGTAGGATCAGGCAGCGCCAGAGGGGGTACGGCGAATTCGTGCTCGGCTCGTACCCGCAGCACCTCCCGACTCGTCACCAGCAGCTTGAGCTTGGGGCAGGCGGCTAGCAGGTCTACGAGCTGGGGGGCTGCACCCACCACCTGCTCGAAGTTGTCGAGCAACAACAGCAGCTGCTTCTGTTGCAGCTCCTCCCGCAAGTGTTCCAACAGGGACTGACCAACCACTTCTCGGATGCCAAGCGTCTGGGCAATGGTTGACACAACGAACTCGGGATCTCTGATGGTAGCCAAATTCACGAAATACAGCCCATCGGGGAACAATTCACTGAGTTCGGCTGCCACCTGCAGCGCCAGCCGAGTTTTGCCAATGCCACCAGGACCCGTCAGGGTGAGCAAGCGCACCTCTTCGCGACACAGCTGGTGCTCGCAAGCCTCCACTTCTTGCTCGCGCCCGATGAACGGCGTGGGCTGGACAGGCAGGTTGTTGGCATGGGCGTCGAGCGTTCGCAGCGGCGGGAAGTCAGCAGGCAAGTCCGCGATCACCACTTGATAGAGACGAGTGGGACGCTGGAGGTCTTTGAGGCGATGGGCTCCCAGATCGCGCAGGCTCACCGCGGCTGGCAGTTCCTGCTCGAGCAACTCGCGCGTGCTTTGGGAAAGCAGGATTTGCCCGCCATGGCCAGCGCTCATGATGCGGGCAGCCTGATGCACATCCAGACCCACGTAGCCTTCGGAGGTGAGCTTGGGCTCACCGGTGTGCAGGCCCATGCGCACGCGCACAACCACGTCCTCTGGCCAGGCATGCGAGGCGAGGCTGCGTTGCATCTCCACGGCTGCACCGATCGCCTCGCTGGCGCGAGCGAAGGCCACGAAGAAGCCATCTCCTTGCGTGTCGACCTCGTGGCCGCTGCACGCATGGAACGCAGTACGCACCAGGGATCGATACTCCTCCAGCATGGTGGGGTAGCGCTCGCCCAGGTGCTTCAGCAACCGGGTGGACCCCTCGATGTCGCTGAAGAGGAACGTGACGGTGCCCATCGGGAGGTGGTGCATACCGAATCTCCTTCTCTCTGGTCAGAAGAGACACTCCCTCAGTCCTCGGCCCAGTGCGACGTAGGGAGATGACACCGATGCGTCCAATGGTGGGCCCTCTCCATCCCGAGGAGAGAGCTCTCTCGGCTGCACCCACCACGAGCAGTGCGGGTCGGTTTTGTCCAAGGGAGCTGCCATACAGATGCCGCACTCAAGGGAAGAGATGATGTAGGCGAGCATGAACATGACAAGACAGCGAAGAGATAATCATACTTACCCTCGAAGAGGGTAGCCCAACACCGTGAGAAACACAACCGTAGAAATACCTATTCCAGCACCAGTAGAAATACCATTCTTGAGAGCGTTCTTCATCGCTTTTCTGTTTCGAGATGGCAAAGATGGTTGATCCCTTGCCGGGGAAAAGCGCGAGTATTGAACGAGCCTGCCAGAGTGTTTCAGCCGAAAGAGCATCTCGTTGCGCATCCCGTGGGAATTGGGGCATCTTCTTCTATCCCATACCATTCCTGATCTTCCGCTTGACTGCGATATGCTGATTTGAGAGGTGCGCTCAATCCGCTCAGGACGTGTACTGAGACAACGAATAAAAGGTCAAAAAGTGACAGCAAAAGTGACAGTAATCAGCATAAACATCCTTGAATGTTCTCGAACTTTTCTGAAAGGGGAACATGTCTTATTGTAGGTGGGGAGCGGGATGAGCAGAATCAGCGAGCCGGAGAAGCGCGCCCAAAACGGCCCGTTTTGGGCGCGTGTGAAATGTATTCTATCACACAGAACGCCAAATGTCTGCAATTTCTTTCCTCACCAGGCACATTCACGCTCACTCAGCACACTCCACACTCCAATTTCATCCAAGAGAGTCCATGAAAGTCCAACAAAAAACAGCGAAATATGCCCCTTAAGGTGTCAATTAAGGTGTCAAAAATCCAAAGCATCATCACCATCGCCAAGTATGCCCAACTGGCACGACAAGCCTTTCTATGGGTATAACAAACGAGCCAGCGTCTCAGAAGACGCTGGCCGCTCTGCAAAGATCACTTCTCACTCCTCAGCCCGAAACTTGCGATCAAAATCGTCCATCGCCTGACCATGCATTCCAGGAAACACATGCCCATAGACATTCATAGTGATCCGGATATCACTGTGCCCTGCGAGCTCTTGTATCACTTTCGGGTTAATCCCCATCGCTAACCAGATCGAAATGGCACTATGCCTTAGATCATGAAACCGCATATCTGGCAAGCCTGCCTCTTTCAATAAAGCTTTCAGAGCATCGTAAACATACTGGGGTGCAACGTATCCACCACGAGCCGTAGAAAAGACCAAATCCTTGTCCTGCCATCGAGACGAACGAACACGTAGCTTCAACTGATGTTTCCGATACTCCAGCAGCGAATCGACGACAAAGCGAGGCAAGTTGACCACACGACGACCAGCCTCACTTTTCGGATCGGTCTCGATAAACTCAGCTCGGCCCGTATCAGGATGAGGAATATAAGAAAGCGTGCGCTCAACACGAAGTTCGGCTTTTTCAAGATCAACATCACGCCAGCGCAACGCCAAGAGCTCGCCACGGCGCAGGCCGAGAAGCGCTACATGCAGGAGGCATCTCATACGAATAGAGCGAGCACATGCTATCAATTTCTTCGCTTGATCAAGATTAAGCCACGTCTCGGGGCGTTTGCGAGACTTGGGCGCGTCAGCATCTTTCACCGGATTGAATGTGATCTTTTTCCACCTCGCAGCATCACTTAACGCCTTCTTAAGCACAGCATGAATATACCGAACCGTATTCGGAGAAAAGTCACAATCTTCCAGTAATTCCGTATAAAGTGACTGGAACATATCGCCAGAGAGCTTCCGCAGCTTCACCTGACCAAGCACAGGAACAATATACGACTTCAGGAAACGGCGATAGGTAGCATAAGTCGTGGGCTCCAACGAGCTTCGCTGAATGCCCAACCAATATTCCAAGTAGTCTCCAAGCGTTTGATCACGAGTCGTCAGCAGCTTGCCCTGCTCCAAATCTTGCAACATCCTGCGCCTTGCTCGCTCTGCCTGTGCACGCGTATCGTAGTACTCCTGCCTCTTTTTTCCACCACCTAAAGGCACACTCGCAACCCAACGGCCATCGCTTTCCCGTAGAAAAACCGACCCTTCACCACGAGGCTTGCGAGATTTCTCCTCATCACCTGTTTTCTTTTGCCTCACCGTGGTACATACTCCTTTCCTTATGCAATGCGATTCTGACGCGCAAGCGTCCAAGCATACAGACTGTTCGGATCGAAACGAACGCACCGTTCTGTCAAGCGGATGATTGGAAAACCGTCTTCCTGCATCAACGTAAAAAAGGTAGAACGACCAACGCCCAACCACCTGGCAGCACCAGACACATTCAGCAATTCAGCAGGTACAGGAGTAGACACCAGTGCCTTTTCTCGCTCTTGAACCTTGCGAGACTTCCGGTCTCTCACCATAAAACACCTCCTCGTTATGCTCTCCCAGACCAATCACCGGTGTTCACCCGACTTTCTCGCCGGAGCCCACACGCTTCATGCATCTGGTACAGCTTCCTCTCTTATGCACCAACTTGGAGAAATCCCGCGCCTTCTCGTGCAGGTACACCTCGACTTCCTTTTACAGCTTGCCATAGTGAGCAAAACCACACCGACCCGGGGCAGCAGCAGAACCAGGAAACTCGCTCCTACCCAACACTGCTACGAACTCTGTTCCCTACAGTTGCGCTAATAGCTAGGCCATTAAAAACCTTCACATACTATAAGCATGTCAATGAAGCCAAAGTTATGCTTTGAGCATAGTTTTCTACTGAAGAGTGTGCACCACAGCATCGCTGCCATTCATCTCGTTCCCTCCCCAGGAAAACAAAAAAAGCCAGGAGCAAACCTCCTTGCTACTGACCTTGCTTCAAAGAACCGAGCGTTTCCCCGTTCGACTCAATACCCAGGTTGAAATGCCCTTGCCACATGTTCCCAATTGATCACCATATAGGTACTCTGGATAAGGTTGTAAACGACCACCGAGATCGTCGCATTGTGTTGCCTCCTGACAGCAGGAGCATCTATCCATGCATTGATTTGCGCTTCAAACCACTCCTTGATTGCATCAGCACAAGCATAAGCATTTGACGCCTCACTCATAAGCACTCCCACAGGCTGATGTAAGTGGCTATCGTTCATGATGCTGCGATACAGCGACCAAGTGAAGAGATTGTCACTCGTGACCGTTTCCCCTGCCAGGAGCGTGACCAGGATATCCCAATCTGCATATGCCAGAGCCAAACCGACCAAATCCCAGGCAAGTAAGCGGAGATACCCATCATACGATCTAGAGCGATCAGAGACATTCATCTGCCAATTGGTCAACGCCTCTCTTACCCACTTCTCAACGAGCTTGCCTACAGGATACCCGATTGGTGCACCCGTCACGAGTGAAGTCATTTCATTCATAAGACATTCCTCGCTGCTCAGGTGTAAATGTACCAACCAGATAAACTTGTTTTCCCAACCATTGTACTCACTCAATTCCATGGATACCCTCACTTTCAAACAACAACACGCCCTAACTTACCCAACGCAATTCGTTGCGCTGGTATGCCCGCATGTTCATCACCCTCCTTGAAAAATTGCGGCCCTCACGAAGTTCAATGAGGGCCTCTGGCAACGCTTCCCGACGACGATATTCTTGGATATCCTCGGCGTACTCCTCATATTTCACAAGCGACCAGGACGACCGCCTGACTGTCTTTTCACCCTCTCTTGGCTTGTCACTTCAGGAGCTTCATCAGTGTCTCATAGCTTGCTCATATCAGCATTTTGAGTCACTCTTCTTTACTCTCCTTTCAACAATGGATTGATTTACACCCTCACAACTGCTATACTTGCGCTTAAGAGAGAGGAAAGCAGCGATCGTGGACACATGAAAGTAGTCCGTCATGGAAGAGAACCACAAAGATTTTTTCATCAGCTACACTAAAGCTGACCGCCAGTGGGCTGAGTGGATTGCCTGGCAATTAGAGCAAGCAGGCTACTCCGTCATTGTCCAGGCTTGGGATTTTCTTGCTGGTTCCAATTTTGTGTTAGAGATGCACAAAGCCGCTATCGAGGCGGAGCATACCATCGCTGTCCTTTCCCCCAATTATCTGAACGCGCTATACACGCAACCAGAATGGGCCGCGGCTCTTGTCCAAGACCCAACCGGAGCAGACGGCAAACTTGTTCCCGTACGTGTGCAGGACTGCAAACCACAAGGGATACTCACCGCCATTTCCTACATTGATCTGGTTGGTCTGGAAAATGAACAGGACAGCCAAGACAAGCTGCTGCGTGCCATTCGTCGTCAGCGAGCGAAGCCAAAGACCGCACCACCGTTTCCTCTCCCACGACGTGACGTTCCGCAAGCCTGGACTGCGTCTCCGCGCTTCCCTGGTGCCCTGCCAGCCCTGTGGAATGTGCCTTACCATCGTAATATGTTTTTCACGGGACGCGAGGATATTCTTGAACGCCTCCATGGCACACTGAGAGCACACCAGACGACAGCCTTAACGCAACCGCAAGCCATTAACGGGCTTGGAGGCATTGGCAAAGCCAAACAGCGATCGAGTATCTCTATCGCTACCACACGGACTACCAAGCCATCCTGTGGGTGCAAGCCGATTCCCCGGAAGTGCTGATCGCTGATCTCGTAAAACTTGCTGGTCTGCTCGACCTCCCAGAACAAGACGAAACCGAGCAACCGCGCATCATTGAGGCCGTCAAACGCTGGTTTCATACGCACACCCACTGGCTGCTCATCCTCGATAACGTCGAGCAGGTGGAACAGATCGAGCCCTTCATCCCCCAAGGGGGGGGACACGTGTTGCTCACGACTCGTGCCAGTGTGGCAGAGCCGGTTGCTCAGAGCATCTCACTGGACAAGATGAGTGAAGATGAGGCAACGACGTTTCTCCTGCGTCGAAGCGGAACCGTCTCTGCTGATTCGGTGCTGCAAACCGCTCATGAAACCGCTCGTCACGATGCTCGACAACTGGCCCACCTCCTGGATGGTTTGCCACTGGCCTTAGACCAGGCAGGAGCCTACATCCTCGAAACGCACTGTGGTTTGGCTGGTTATCTGGCATCGTACCAGCAACAACGTGCCGAACTCCTGAAGCAGCGTGGACCGACACTTGGACATCCTGACCCCGTTGCCACCACCTGGTCCCTCTCTTTTCAGAAGGTCCGGCAAACGAATCCGCAAGCAGCTCAGCTGCTTCAATTCTGCGCGTTTCTCTATCCAGATGCCATTGCCGAAGAGTTGCTCACGACCCCTATCTCAGGACTCAAGCCACAAGCGTTGGCGAACAACCTCCTCGAGTTGCTCACGATTCCGATCTCAGGACGGAAGCCACAAGCGTTGGTGAACAACCTCCTCGAGTTGCACGAAGCCATCAAGGTGCTTGGGGTCTACTCCCTGATACATCGCCACAGCGAGAGCATGATGCTCTCCATGCATCGTCTCGTGCAGGCCGTCCTCAGGGATACGCTCCCAAAAGCCCAGCAACGAAAGTGGGGTGAGCGCGCCATTTGTGTCGTCACCTCCCTTTTCCCTTCAGGAGAGCCAGAGACATGGCCGCAGTGCGAGCTCTACCTGCTGCACGCCCAAACCTGCTCTGAGTGGATTGAGGGCTACACGATCACCATTCCTGAAGCTGCGAGATTGATGAACCAGGCGGTGATCTATCTGAAAGCTCGGGGCCTCGCGAGAGAGGCCGTTCCCTTCGCACAACGTGCTCTGGCTATTCGTGAACAGGCGTTAGGTCCCAACCATCCTGATACGGCCAGCAGCCTCAACAATCTGGCTAGTCTCTACGAGCATCAGGGGGAGTATGCCAAAGCCGAACCGCTCTTGAAGCGCGCTCTGACTATCTATGAGCAGGTGCTAGGCCCCAACCATCCCACCACAATTGTTGTCCGAAACAACTATGCAAGATCGAGTCAATAGCAACGGCAGTAGAAGCGAAGCAGTGGGTGGAACAGGAACACACGATCTCAAAGACTTCGCAGGAGTACTTGACTGACTGACGCTTACTAAGAGTCGAAGCAAGGATGCATGATATGTGTCAGCAAAACATACACAGTCTTAGCTTTTTCTCTGTGAAGCTCAATCTTCTGACCGTGAGTCCGCACAATTCCTCCATCCGCTTCCTCCTATGACGCCTGCAAGCCAAACTTAATACGCTTGCGTCTCACTTCCGCACCGAAATCCACGGCCTTTTTCTCCATATGTTTCCCAGCAGCTTCAGCAAACCAGTGTAAAAACAGCGAAATGTCTGCATCAGGATCAGCCAGTTCACCACCAACCCAGGCAGAAAGCGATGACCCCTTTCTGAATATTGTGCTGTTCCTTGCGCTTGCGAATGATCTTGCCAAAATGTGCAGGACGCTCCGGGTCAACCAGAAAGGCCCGTTGCACTTCCATCCAGGCTGGATGCGTTGACCAGCGGGAACGCGTCCGATCTTCCTCTGAGGGAAGAACCAGACGCAGCCAGCCATCAGGAGAGCCATCCTCTCCACCGTCAACATGACCCGCCGCATAGGCCCACAGCACTGGTAAACGGTCGGGCAGGTCGTAGGCATTCTCGATGCCATGAAACAGTCCCTCGGCCTCCAACTCGTGGAGGGCCTCCCGCTTGAAACGGAACTCCACCCGCCAGACGGTTTGCCCCTCTTCCCATCCGTTGAGCGCCCACACGTCTTCAAACCAGATCTTGCCTGATTTCTTGAGTTCGCGCGTCTTGTCATAGATGCAGCAGGACATCGGCCCACGCGCCGAGAAATCCAGGCCTGAGCGCTGCAACCCGTAGGAATAGCTGCGCACATCCAGGTCGGTTTCCTCATGACCACCCCGCTTGCGCGAGCGCGACACAAACTCGCGCAGGTAGTCCACCTGGGCAACATCCCATCTCACCACATCCGCACACAGATGCACTTCGGAGACTTGCAGGTACATATCGCAGCCGAAGACCTCGTACAAGAAAAGGTTCACCTTCACAATCGCCTCTTCCAGCGTGCCACACGACCACAGGTATTCGGAGGAACAGCGCACCATGACCACACAGTTGAGCCGACCACGCGAGACACAGAGGTTGATGAGATCAGAAGTGAGCAGCCAGCGCCATTGTCCACGACCGGCACCATGCGGATACATCTGGAGATGGGCTCCCTCAAAGACCCAGGGCACCACGATGGGCCCTTCTACCTCAATGGCAGCCTGTTTCCAGGCATCAAGCCGTTCCACGAGTCCGGAGGAAAGATCACGCTTGAGCGAGGTGCCGTGCTCATCGGTGTAGTACACATTGAGCAGAAGGGTATCCACCCCACGAGCAACAAGGTTCACTGACATACCCATCACGCTTCTTTCCTCTGCATTTTAAGGGGCGCGGTATACTTGCTCCGCGCCCAGACGGTGAGGCCGCATCGGCGGGGCCCCTGCCCCACCGTGCGTCCTCACCGCCCCACCGGCACACGCCACCCCTCATCCCCCCACAACGTCACAGCCCTAGGGGCAGTCGTGTGCCAAGAGAGAGAGCAGGGCAGGCAGAGGCGAGAGATAGGCCGCCACCAGCCACACCACCTCCCCGACCTCTCCCTACCGCCTGCTCATGCTTGCCATCCTGCTTGTATCCGTTGCCAGGCCTCTTGTGACGAGAGATGGTAATAGAGACACACAAAGTCAAACAGATCACCCGCACGTCCCCACGCGAAACAGTACCAGTGCGGATTCTCCCCCCCGAAGACCTGGAAGCTGGGACGCCGATCACCCCGGTAATGATGCTCCTTAAAAGGACACGACCCGACACCCCGATGATCAAGGGCCACGTAGCGACCGATCACCTCCACAATGTCCTGAGCGCGGCACCAGGCGCGAATACTACCACGACCAGGGTGAGAAAGCGCCACATGGCTTGCCATAGGCCTTGAAGGCGCTGGCTGTAGCCTGACATGCGCCCGGCGAACTCGCGTTGCAGTTGCTCGTACTCGCTACGCAAAGCATTGAGATCAGGAGCAAACCCCTCCACCACCTGGTGCCACACCGTCCCCAGGTCACGCTCTAAGACGGCACGTGCCTGAGCAACGCGCTCATCGAGGGTGAGGTCGTAGTAACAATTGAGGTAGCCACTCAAGACCGCTTGCAATTCACCTGGATAAAGCGCCTCAAGCGCGTCCAGCTCAACCGCCCCTTCGCCATGCCGGGTCTCAAAGCCGATGCGCCGCCGCTCGGTCTCTTTAATGGGCGTGCGAGGCAAGCCGTAGTATTGCACCTGGTCGAGGGTGAGCACCACCGGAAACACACGCACATCCACCGAGAGGCCCAGCGTCCTTACAAAGTACTCCATCTTACGCGAAACGGCTACCGGCATAGATTGCCCCGCCGGGTCGAAGTCCGAGACGTAGAGGATACGCGCCGGTTTGTTGGCTTGCTGTAAGCGATGGGCCAGGGCGAGCGTGGCCGTGATCGACAGTTCACCCAATCCTGTTTGCAGGTTGGCCCCGTAGCGTTTACACAGCGGCTCAAGCACATCATTCATGGTCGACTTTTCACACCAGATTTCCAGATGATAGGCCTGTTCACTGCGATAATGGCTGATGTGGTATTTGGGCAGATCGGGAAAGTCAGGCAGGTTCAGGTCAGAGGCCCAGAGCCTCCCACTGGCATACACCTCAGGATCATAAGCATGATGGGAGGCATACACCACCGGATCGGGGTTGCGCCGATCGGTAAACGCAGCGGGGTCAACGAGTCCCAGGTACCGTGCCGCCTTAGAAGCCAGGTTGAGTATGCCCCACGATTCTTCTGTATTTTCGTAGGGCTTGCCATTCGGTAGAGCTACCGGAGGATTCTGGCTGATAATTTGGTAGTGCACACGCCGGATATGCACCCGAGTAGTGTAGCCGAACGCATTCCAGAGCCCTGCGAACCATTGGGCCAGCGCCCAATCATTGGGTGTACCAGAGTAGAACGGGTCATTCTGCGGAGCTAGCACAATCAGGTCGGTCACCCGTTGCCCGCTTGACCTGGCCAGTTGCTTGATTTCTTCATAGTCCATCACCGTCTCCTTCCTCAAAAAGGCTCTTGGGACATCGTCGTGACGTTCTGCTTACGAGATGAAACCGGGGTTACTTCCAGCCATCCAGTGGGAGGTGAAACCGGTGGAGGGCTGCATCCATGTCTTCTAAGGGCACCACCAGAGGTCGATCGCCATGAGGCCGCGTGCCGTCAGGCCAGCCACCATCCACCGTGGTCAGAGCACACGCCGTTTCTCGTTGAAGGAGCACGAGGAGGACCTTGCTCTTCCCTTCCTCAAGCATCACCATGGGGAGAAGCCCACAGTGCGAGCTCATCTCCTTTGCGGCTTCCAAGGCATCTTTCCAGTACATGGTCGGTGTTCCTTTCTCGGCTTGAACGTTTGGGACATCTTTTCAGGAGACAACACCACTATCCCAAAAGTCGAAAGCAACAAGACAGGCTGACGTGAATCCCTTCGGGCCTGCCTTGTGTGGATCAGATGGGTTTGCGTTTGGTGTAGTGCCGCCACTGGTGACGCGTGGGAAAGACGAGCGTCTGTCCATCGGCGAGGGCTTGACGGATAGCCGCAGCTTCCTGCCGCGTCCGGCGCTTGCCACTCCCACCGCTCTCAGCTAATTGGTCACCTGCACGGGAGAAAAAGGGGCGGCACCGTTGCCATTGCCTCCCGATGGAACAGGCACGCGAGGCGCAGGAGCCGGGGCCTTCCCCTGCACCACTTGATACCCTTGCGCATAGGTTGGAGCCGGAGTGGTGTAGGCAGGAGCCCCAGTACTGCCGTTCATCGACCCAGCCCACCTGGGTTGCACCTGTTTGACCGGACTCCCAGCGCCATGCTTCTGTCGCTCCAAATCCATATCCACCACCGCCAGCAGCATCGAGACCAGGGGAATGATTGAGAGCACGACGTAGGTGAGTACTGTCAAGGTGGCATGTTGCGTGGGAGGCGTCGCCGAGAGCCACTTGGCACGCTGGATGACCGCAGCGGCCAGCGCATAGTTACAGAAGATCTCCACCAGCTCGACAATGATACAAATGGGAGCATAAGCCCGGATGCGCTCTTTGTTCATCATGCGATGGGCCAGGCCTCGACTCACAAAGTAGCCCAGCACACCAAAGCCAATCGCCACCGTCCAGGTGATCGCCGGTTGCATGGTATCCACGCCATCCAGAGGGGCAAAGAACCACCTAATGGCATGAGCCGAGGCCAGGGAAAACGCTAAGGCCACCAGGCGCAGGACGAGGTGCTCAAAACGACGCACCCACGTCCCATGCCCGGTAGCCATTCTCTGCATAAATTGCATGAATGGTTGCTTCCTCTCTTCGTGCTACTAGGCTGCCACAGCCATGCGACAGACCAAGGTCATAAAGCCAGCTTTGCCCTTGATGCGCCGCACTTCCAGGGTGATGGGGGTCATCTTGGGAGGCAGTTCGGTGCGTAGTTGCGCGGCCACCTGCTGCAATACATCTAGGGGTTGCCCCTGCTTTTTGAGTTCTTTGAGGTGCTCGAGGGTAACGAACCCATCGGTGATCTGGCAATCATACTTTTCGTCGGTTTCGGTATCGAGCACCGTCAGCTTGATCGAATGCCCTGGTTTGGGTTGCCCAGTCGATTGATCATAAAAGGTGCTCTCCATCACATCACCGCTTAAGACTAATCCTTGTAATATCATCGTTTTGACCCTTTCTTTCCGACTGTTTGTTTCAAGACACATAAAAGAGGCCTCAATCGTCGAGACCTCTTTCTTCAAACATGGCACGTTGGATGAAAACGGGAAGGCTTCCTAGATCACGAGATCACGTGGATTCCCATGATAGAGGGAATCGACCCGTACGTCCTGGACGATCGGATACTCATCTTCTTCCAACAACACATAGGGGACATGCTGAAGTGCCTTGCGCACCGCTTCTTCTCGCCTCTGTGCTGAATGCACGGTCGAGGCATGCACCCGTGTGACTGGATAATAGACATCGACCCGCCACAACGTGACAGCCATCGTGACCCTCCCCTCATGCAAAAGGCACCGCAACATGGAGCCATTCCAACGTGCCTGGCACATGCAGCCTCTCAACATCAACATACAGAGAACGCACTACCACTCTTCATCGTCATTCGCCACGGCGGCCCCATCCAGCCAATACCCTTCAAACCCCACCGAGGTGACTGGTATCCCATAGGGGCGAGTTGGGGCCAGCGCTTCTGACTCATACGGCCCAACATCCTCACGCCCCCCATACACGAAATCAGAGCGCCATTGCCTCGAGCGTACAAACCCATCTGCCCGCACAAACGCCAGGTCGCTGCTCTCAACGACCGGACGCCGCACAGCCACGCGGCCCCGTTCCTCGTGTGAGAGACGCAGCGCCGCTTCCACGTACTGCCGAAACAACCGCCGCTGTTCTGTGGGATGCAGGGGGCGACCAAGCCCATTGCAGAAATCTTGCGGGGTCAAGAACTGCACATCCATCGGATGCAGCAACGGCAGCCCTTGATGCGCTCGCCAGCGCGCACTAAAGGCACACCAACTGGCTATGCCTGCCATCCGTTGATGCGCTCTATCGGCATTGAACTGCTGAAACCGCTCACCACGCCTGTTCATGGCTGGACCACCATGACCGCATTCAGCGGGTGTGCCAGGGCATCATTGGCGATCCAGTGGAGATCTTGCACCAGTTCCGCCAGCTGGGCATCACCCTGCTCTACCGCCGCCTCGTACAATGCCGCCGTGAGGTCAACCACCTGCGACCAGTTGCCCGCTTCCAGGTGGACATTGAGGGCATCGATCAAGGCATCAGCTGTTGGGTTCACTGACAACGCCATATCTTCCACCTCCTTTCCCTTCTGGCTTGCCATTGGACACCACCTAGAACCGTGGCAGCATGGCGGTCCAGGGCGAATACAGGTAGAGGTACAACAGAATCATGACGATCACAAAGATCAGCCAAATCAGGCGTCCACTTCTCATGTGGTTTCCCTCCTACCACTGGCTTGCCATCCGGCGGCTTGTGCGATCAACTTGTTGTGGACGATAGACATTCAACCCCACTTTGACCGCTTCCCAGCCGGGTACCTCCACATTGCCGCCCGTCGTGGCGATGATCACCGACTTTCCGCTGGACGACACCCCAAGCTCTTGATTGAGATCAATGCGCATGATCAGGTGATCACCCTGTACCTCAAACTCGACATTGTACATAGACCCTTCTCCTTTCTCCCTCTCATGACTTGCTCTTCGCTTGAACTCTGAAGACGCTTTATCGCTGACGGTTGAACAAACCGCTGCGAGAGGATGGTGTCAACACGGGCACACACGAACACTGAAACCCTGTTGGAGTAAAACATCGACGGCCATAGCAGCCACATTCGGCATAGTGACGAAGCCACGACCGAACGAGCGAGACATTAGGATGATGATGCACTTCGCCAGTCGAAGCGAACAACAAGATCTCTCGTGTGTGAAGGTGTTGAGCCACGACCAACCCTTGGGCAGTCGCCTGATTGACCAGGCGCATCATCACCACATCCTCATGTGTCATTTCCATGCCAAACTCCTTGTGTTCTGTGCACATGGCTTGCCATTTGAACTACCCGTGGAGCTTCATCACCTCGGAAAGCTTCGTCGGAGAAAAATGGAGATCCCGCTCAATCGGCAAGCCAAACGGCCCCCTCGCCTCCGCAAGCTCTGAGAGCCGGAAGTAGCCCAGCTCCTTTTCAAAGCCAACGACCCATCCGAACAACAGGTCTTCACCATCGAACTCCAGCGTATAAAATGTCCAATTGCTATCCGGGGTGAAAAACTTACACATGACGAGGGGGTCTTCTTCATATTCCTGCGAGTAGAGGGGAGGGAGCATTTCCCGTAGCTCGCTGGTCAACAGTTCCATGATGGTCACGCTCCTTTTTTAAGATGGACAACCTACAATGACTTACCCACTTCCTTCCTGGTGGCAAAGCAGAACGATGCGTATAGATTTCTTGTAGCTCTGCGATTACAATGGTGAGAGAGCCCATCACATTTCATTCGCTACGTCTGATGAAGCACTCGATAAGAAGGGGGGAGACATCATGGCATTTGATCGTCCAGTATGGAGGCAAAAGAATATCATCCTTTTCATGGTTACAGGGATCATCGTTGTGTGTGTGGGAGTCTGTGTGATCGTTTTTGTAGGATACTGGTTGAACTGGCCGTGGACTGGCTTCAACGCGAGCGTCGGGCCGAATGTGCTCCAATACCAGCCGACAAAAACGTTATGGGACTGGATGCAGTTGCTCATTGTCCCACTTGTCCTTGCCATTGGTGCTTTTTTGTTCAATTTCACGGCCAGCAAGAATGAGCAAACCATTGCCCTGCAACGAGATCTGACGGAACATGAGGTTGCACTGGACAACCAGCGAGAAACCTTACTCCAAGCCTATCTTGATCGCATGTCAGAACTGCTTCTGCTCCATCACTTACGCCATTCAGACCCCCACTCTGAGGTACGATACATCGCACGAGCAAGAACGTTGACCGTGCTCCCACGATTAGATGCGAGCCGAAAAGGGAGCCTCATCAAGTTTCTTTATGAATCCAGTCTCATCGATGTGATTAACCTGAGCGGAGCGAACCTCAGTGGAGCTAACTTGAGTGAAGCCAGGTTGAATAGAGCAAATCTGAATGAAGCGAACCTTCGTGGTGTAATGCTCAACCTGGCTGATCTGAGCGAGGCCAACCTCAGCGGAGCCAACTTGAGTGAGGCTGACCTCTCTTTGTCCAATCTGAGTGATGCAAACCTGAGCGGAGCCATTTTACGTCTGACAAATCTGCGAGAGGCTACCTTGAACAGGGTCAACTTGAACTGGGCCGAGCCTCCGCGAGTCCTGGCTCAGTCGTGCAGATTTGAGCGAGGCCAGTTTGCACAATACGAACCTGCACAAAACCCATATGGAGAAGGCCATTTTCCACAACGCCGAATTACGGAGAGCCAACCTTCGTGAAGCCGATCTGCGTGAAGCCGATTTCTACCAGGCTGATCTCACGGAAGCGGATTTACGTGGAGCATCTTTCTCTGGGGCTCATCTCAGCCAGGTAAATCTGCAAGGCGCATCTTTTTCGCCAGAGCTCATCAAACAAGCCATGGAACAGGAAGATGATTGAGCCATGACCTCGAATACTAGATAAAAAGGACAGAGAGGTCGAGATGCCGCTTTTCCCCATTGGTTATGCGCATAGCGCCTGGCGCAAGCGTTTTTGTGCTCGACGATCTAACGCCACGATAGTAGACACCGCAACGCCAAGCAGATCGGCAATCTCTTTTTCGGAATATGCCTGGCCGTCCTGAAATCCAAAACGCAGCTGGATCACGACCCGCTCAGGTTCTGGTAAAGCGTCAAGCGCCTCTTCAACAGTTGCAAAACGATCTTCAGCAAAATCGGAAGCTGTAGGATCAGCGATTGTCTCTTCGATCGAAAAGTCACCGTCCTCATACGGAAAAGTATGAAGGCTCACGACCTCCTGCTCTTGCAGGACGATCAATTCACGCACCTCACTCTCTCTGATACCCATTTCACCTTGTGGAGAGGGAAGCGGATAGCACGTTCATACTGCCAGAAGGCAGTCAGCATCACCGTGCGGGCCCACGAGAAAGCAAAAGTTCGAAAAGAAGCCTCACCATTGCTTGCATCATATTTCTCTAATGCCTGAAGTAATCCAAGATTCCCCTCCTGGACGAGATCAAGCAGGTCCAGCTGCTTACAATTGCGGGCGAAGCGTTTCGCTAGTCCAATCAAGAGCGGCAGATATCCCGCGATGAGCCGATCACGTGCTTCGACGTTCTGTCTGTCGCTCTTGATCGTCAGCAGTAACTGCTCTTCTTCCTGAGCCGTCAATGGCGGTGTCCGTTTGACCTCACTCATGAACTGTTGCAGCGCACCCAGCGCTTCATCTTGGTAGTGCGTGTAGACCATATGCTTCATGTCCCTTCTTCATTGTACGACCTCATAACGTGCTCACGTTCACACTCACAGTACAGGCGCCATCAGCTTTGGTGTGCTATACTGTAGCAGTGGTTCTACCCTAATTATTGGTCAGAAACGTGGGAATGGAAGCAACAGCACGAAAAAAAACGGGACAGTTTGCAGCAGAAAACCTATGATTGCAACAATAGATTGGGAAAGTGTGGGAAATGAGAAACTTCGGAGCATTCCTCTCCAACTTGCGCAGTAGCGCTGGACTCTCGTTAGAAGAGTTAGGACTGCTTGTGGACAGCAACAAGAGTACCCTCTCTCGTTTAGAGAACGATGACATTCCTCAGCCATTCAAAGGACCAACCCGAAAGCTGGTGATTGCCCTCGCTGAGGTCCTGTGTACATCCAAAAAAGAAACCAAGCACTACCTCGAGCTGGCAGGTATAGATCAATCATTACTGACAGAAACGGAAGAAATACAGCTTGGCTTTGCTCCCTATATTCCTGCCAATTCTCCCGAGGAGACCGCCACCCTCGAACGGCTCGAACATACCTACACCCAGCTGCTCACTAACCTCGAAACGCGAGAAACACGACTGGGTATCAGCAATTCACCGCCAAATCTGAAGCTCAAGATTCAGGAGTATACCAACACCTTACAGGAGATTCAGAAAAAGCTCGACAAGTTGTATAACCGGCAAGAGCCGCCAGAACACGATGTCGTAGCATCACTACCCATTCATTATGCCGAAGCTCCCGAAGGAAAGCTCGTGGTGGGGCATCAATATGGAGAGACCTTGAGCAACGCCTTGCACACCTATAACCTCTACACCCTCGCGTCACCAAATGCACGCTGGCTGATGCAACTAGCCGACGTTGAGCGGTTTGCCGTCGATGATTGTATCGTTCTCACCAATAGCAAAAATTTTGAGGGCTGGACGCGTGATGAAATCAGAACAACCGTCTTGAGCAAACGCCTTCCTATTCCAGACGACTTGGAGAAACTGAAGCAAGAAAAACTACCCATCATTGAAAAAGACTACTTCAACTCATCACACTATCGGCTGGCATCATACACCCCATCCTTTAGCGACCTCGACTATCTAGAGGTGACACTTGCCCCGTTGGGCTTTCATGAATACTACAGCTTAACCCCATTTTTTGACGAGCCCCTGCTCACCGCGATCGATGGGTCAAAGATCTCTATCCGCCAGAAATACGGCAATACGGCCTTGACTTACAGTTCGACCGATCGAGGCACCTCTCTTATCCCGACGCCGGTAAGCATTCAATGTGTTGTCATCACCAAGGACGAGCAGATTTTACTGATGCGGCGATCGTCCTCCGTCGCATTCTATCCGAATCACTGGTCAGCATCGTTTGAAGAAACAATGAATGCGCCAGGCACCGACCGCAAAGGCAAACCCTCCCGTTCCGACGATGGCGATTTCTTTACAGGTGCGATCCGGGGATTAGATGAAGAGTTCGCCATCCCAGCGGATGCGGTAAAAGATATCAAAGTGCTTTCGCTGAACACCGAGTACCTCACCCTCTCGGTCGATGTCATCACCCTCATCACTCTCGACCTGACCGCTGAGGAAATCAGACAGAGCTGGCTCTTGAAAGCATGGGACAGGGATGAAGCATCGAAATTCGCATTGTTGCCTACTGATTTACCAGAGGTGGTAAACAAGCTGTTCAGTAGGACTTTGTGGCACCCAACGGCGAGGATGCGGCTGATCCAGTTCCTTTTTCACAGGTATGGAGTTGATGAGGTAGCGGCGGCGATTAAGGAGAAGAAGGATGCGTTGGAGGTGTAATCGAGGATAAAGTAGCCTTCTTGATACAGGATCACATGCAATACCACCTTATAATGGCTTGCTATTTTAGGGCAGATTATCCTGACTAATATAACCTTGCTTCTTCTATTGAGATAAATTATGAAGGTTTTTCTATTTCAGGTATGTTCCGTTGCACTCTATCCTTTAAACTTAGAGCATCGCTGAGCATGTATTGTCCGCTCTATCCTAATAAAGTAGCATTTATCCTAAAAAACATTGACAGTCATCTCTTGCTCACATATGATTAGTAGCAATTCAGTCTTCCTCTTACGTCACAAAGAGACCACTAAAGGCAGTTGAGAAAAATGGAAGATCGATGGCTTTCGGTAGATGAGGTTGCAATTTATCTCGAAATCAAGCGTGATACAGTCTGCAAATGGATTGTCCATAAAAATATGCTCTCTCACATAGCGCTGCCGAAAATGACAACAAATCAGTTGAATTCTCTTCATTCAACAGAGACTCCAGCTTTAGGGATGAATAATGTGGTTAGGAGTCTTGCTAGATGACCTCTTTAAACGAAGCTGATACTCGCGCTAAGCTTATTGACCCTAAACTCAAAGCCTCTATGTGGGGTGAAAGTCAGATTACACGCGAGCATTATTTCGTCAAGGGAAAAGCTATAACAGGAGGTAGGATTTATCTTATAGGTGAAGAGTCTCGAAGAAGAGAACCACAAAGGGTAGATTACTTGTTACGTTATCATGATCAGATGATTGCTGTGCTTGAGGCCAAAAGCGAAATAAATTCTGCCGATGCAGGCTTAGAACAGGCAAAATCTTATGCCACAATGCTTGATGTGCCTTTTGCCTACTCCAGCAATGGGTATAGTTTTGTAGAGTTTGACTTTTTTCTCAACCAGAGTCGTGAAATAACAACATTTCCTACACCAGAAGAATTATGGCAGCGCTGGGAATTGTACCGAACTCAAGTGAGTATCTCGAAAAGAAAACAGATCGCCGAATCGAAGCCAGTATACGCACAACCTTCTGTTAAACAAACCAATCCACTGCTCTATCCCCTTTGTCCTAAATCTATTTGTGGCAAAGAAGCTCGTTACTTTCAGGAAGTTGCTATTCGTCGTATAATCGAAAGAATGATGAGCAATCAGAAACGTATCCTACTGACGATGGCGACGGGAACGGGAAAAACGTTTACGGCACTTCAAATTGCCTGGAAGATCAAAAAGTCTGGTTGGTTAAAGAAGCCTGTCCTCTTCATAGCTGATCGTATCGTACTTCGCGACCAGGCTTATAATGCCTTCGCGCCTTTCGCGAGTGGACAATCCGATCCCCGAGCAATTATCGAGGGAGGTAAGTTTAACGCCAACCGTGATCTCTACTTCGCGCTTTACCAGGCCCTTGACTCTGATGATGAAGGTGAGCCGCTATTTAAACGCATTCCCTCTGATTTCTTTGGATTAATCATCATCGATGAGTGTCATCGTTCCGGGTTTGGCAAGTGGAAAGAAATTTTCGAACACTTTCCCGATGCTATCCAACTTGGCATGACGGCCACTCCAAAGCAGAGCGAGAATATTGATACCTATGCCTACTTCTGTTCTGAGGAACCTGAAATACCTCTGAACGCTGAAGATCCATCGCAGGGAACTTGGAAACCTCCTGCATACACGTATAGCCTTGGCCAGGGTATTAGTGATGGTTTTCTCGCGACGTATAAAGTTCATAAAGTGCGCACAAGCATAGACAAAGATGGTCTCCATGTCCAGGATGCTCAAAGGCAAGGGGTAGAAATTTACGTGCCGGAGGGTGCGAATTTACGAGATACCTACAGAACGCCGCAATTTGAGCGTGAGATCACACTACCTGATCGCACAAAAACCCTTGTAGAGCATCTTTCTGGTTTGCTACGTCGGTTTGGGCCTACCGAGAAAATGATGGTCTTCTGTGTAGATATGGATCACGCTCGGCTCGTTGCCCGTCTCTTACAGAACGAGTTTTCGCACCTTGGATATGCGGATTACGCAGTACCAATCATCTCGGAAGAGGGCGACGCAAAAGTGTGGCTGGAGCGCTTTCAGGATAGTGATCGGAAAACTCCTGTCATTGCGACTACAGCAGAACTGCTTTCCACAGGTGTAGATGTTCCCTCGTGTCGCAATATCGTTTTCATGAAGACGGTCTCTTCTCCTCTTCTTTTCAAACAGATCATCGGACGTGGATCAAGGATAGATACAATAACGGACAAAGAATGGTTCCGTATCATAGATTATACTGATGCAACGCGCCTGTTTGACGAATGGGATCGCCCACCGGAAGAACTTCCAGTTGAACTGGAAGAGCCTCGTACTGCTTGTGTAGAAGGGAAAGTTACGGATGCTGAGAGTGGTCTATGTATTGTTGGAGCCTTGGTGACTATTCTGATTGGCCCCAACGAACAGCAAGGGCCAATCCTTACAGATCAGGATGGTCACTTCTCTTTTCGTAATCTGCCTGCAGGAACGATGCGCCTCTCGGTCGTCGGACCAGGTTTTCGCCGTCGTCGTGTTACAGTGGAGACAGCAGCAGATACAACACAGACCGTCATCATAGAACTCAAATCAGAGTCTGTACCGGCAGACAAAATTAAGGTGAAAAGCCTTACCGTGACTATTGCGGAAGAAGCCACTTTTCTGGTAGAGTCAACAGGCAGCCAGATGACGCTGAGTGAGTATTTGAATTACACACGCAGTAAGATCACCAATCAAACTCCAAATTGGGAAACGCTTCTTAGCGTCTGGATGAACCCGGTAACAAGAGAAGCTTTTTTACAGGCACTGGAAGCTGAAAGCATTTATGTAGAGGTCCTTGGAGAAATCATGGCAAAAGCGGACGTTGACCAGTTTGATCTGATAGCCCATATCGCGTTTGATAAACCGCTCATCACGAGGGACGAGCGCGCTGATGCCTTTCTAAATCACGAACAACGCTTCATGAAAGATTTCAATCCACAGGTTCGTGAAGTCATTCTTGCGCTTTTGAATAAGTACCGTTTTGCCGGTATTCAAGAAATGACTAATCCTACCATCTTTCGTCTCTCTCCTTTTCGGGAGATGGGTCAAGCTCCAGGGATAATTAAGCGCTTCGGCAGTGTGATTGCTTTACGCGATACGTTGCAAGAAATACAAAAACGTCTATACGATGTGGAGGTAGCATGAGCCGGGAACCATCAACCAATCGAGAGAAGTTAGCTAACGATATCTGGCGAGCCTGCGATATTATGCGCCGCGACAACAACTGCGGTGGCATCATGGACTATTTAGAACACCTCTCCTGGGTACTCTTTTTGAAATTCCTCGATGAGCAAGAGAAGGCTTTTGAGCAGGAAGCCGCTATTCATGAACGCTCCTATAACTACATCATCGATAAGAAATATCGGTGGTCTGAATGGGTTCCCAAAGCTATCGGCGAAAAAGTATGGATTACAGATCGCCGAGATACTCCTGAGTGGGATGGTGAGACACTCATGCGCTTTGTGCGCGGAGAACTGCTGCCATATCTTTCGCAACTACATGGCAGTTCGCAGCGCGAAGTCATTGCTGGAATCTTTAGCAGTGATCGCAATATCATTGTGTGCGCTTCACCTTACAACCTCAAAGATGTGCTAGAAATTGTAGATAACATCGACTTTCTCAATACGGACGACATTCACACGGTCTCAAATGTCTATGAAGGTCTCCTGCAAAAACTGGGCAACGAAAACAAGATGGCTGGCGAATTCTATACGCCACGTCCCGTCATCCGCTTTATGGTAAAGGTAATCGATCCACAAATCCGTGAGACAATCTATGACCCAGCATGTGGCTCAGGAGGCTTTTTGGTGGAGACCTTCGAACACCTGCGTAAGCAGGAACGGGTGACAAGAGACCACCAAGAACTGCAGGAAAACACACTCTTCGGCAACGAGAAAAAGGCATTACCAGCTCTACTTGGTACAATGAACCTGATCCTGCATGGCGTAATGCTTCCACAGATACACCGTCGCAATACTCTTGAAGAGAATATACGTAATGTAAGCGAACGGTTCGATGTGATCCTCACCAATCCTCCTTTTGGAGGTACAGAAAACCTGCAAATCCAACAAAACTTTCCCGTGAAGAGCAATGCTACCGAATTGCTGTTTCTGGAACATATCATGAAAAAACTGAAGCCGCGAGATGGTGCACGCTGTGGTGTTGTTGTGCCAGAGGGTACTCTGTTCAGAGGAAATGCATTTGCAGATGTGAAAGAAGAACTGCTGACTACTTTCAAACTCTCGATGGTCGTCAGCCTCCCACAAGGTACCTTCGCTCCTTACTCTGACGTAAAAACAGCACTTCTCTTCTTTGAACGCCCTGGGCCAACCACTGAAGTCCTTTATCATGAACTGGCGTTACCTAAAGACCTTAAGAAATTTAGCAAGGGCAGTCCTATCGCCGACATACATTTTGCTGAAGCGTTGGCTATGTGGGAGCAATGGAAAGCCTACCGACGGGGAAAGGGACTGCGCCCCGAACCTACAGAGAGAAGTTGGATTGAGACCCTTGATACTTTGGCTATCCGTGGATACGATCTGTCGGCTAAGAATCCAAACAGGCCCGAAAGCGAAACGTTGCTTCCCCCATCAGAATTAACCGCAAGGTTATTGGAGCGTCACCTCGAATTTCAAAAGATGCTAGAACGATTGCACGAGGCAGTAAGTAAGAAGGAGGAAGTGCTATGATCGAGGTGCACGAGATGGATGCAAAGCCTATAGCTGGACCATGGATGTTGCCGAAAGAATGGGAGTGGCTGCCATTAGGAGATGTTTGTAAAGTAGTTATTGGAGGCACTCCTGATCGAAGAAACCTAGATTATTGGGGTAGTGGTAACACATGGGTTACGATAGCTGATCTCAACACAAGATTTATAACAAGTTCAAAAGAAGAAATCACTGATCTTGGTGTTGCTAATTCTAATGTTAAGGAAATTGATAGAGACACCATCTTGATGAGCTTCAAATTAACGATTGGAAAGTTAGCCATTTCTGGTAAGAAGCTCTATACTAACGAAGCAATAGCTGCCTTACCTATAAAAGCCTCTTGGTCAGAAAGACTAGAAAAGGATTTTATATTTCATGCCTTACACATTGTACCTCTAAGCAACGAAGCTGACTTGGCAGTTAAAGGTCGAACACTTAATAAAGAGAAATTAGCTCGTATTCTGATTCCAATCCCTTTTCCAGGTAACCCCATCCGCTCTCTCGATATCCAGCACCGCATTGTAGAACGCATTGAGGCCTTACTAGCAGATTTAAGAGAAACACAGGATACTCTTGAGAGCATGCGCAGAGATATCGATCAGGTGATGGATGGCGCGCTTTTAGAGATATTTAATGAATCTGTTACTAGGAACTGGCCGAATAGAGAGCCTCTTGGGAACCTAGCCGCGATTCTAGCACGTCAAGTTGATCCCCAACAGCCTGATTATAAACGGCTTCCTCATATCGGAGGAGAAAGTATCGAATCTGGAACTTGTCGTCTAGGAGCTTATAGTTTCGAATGAGCTGTTGCCAAGCTTCCTGATGTGGTCGATGGTAGCCGCCCTTTTTACAAACTATGTTAACGCTAGATCTGGGCGCGCACGCATGCCGAAGATAAATCGTGAAGAGCTTTTCTCATACGAGCTTCCATTCCCCAGCAAAATTGAACAGCAATATATAGTCAACCACCTTGACTCTACTCAGGAAAGTATTGACGAGCTACAAGACATGCTGCGAGAAGATGAAGAAATTCTCCAGCAGGTGGAGCAAGGCATCCTGAACCAGGCATTTAGAGGAGAATTATAATTATGCCGGATGCGAGAGAACTGCTCAGTAGGATATGGGCACGTTTTCATAACGAAGGTGTTGCAAATGAAGATCTTATCATAGAGCATCTTGCTGCACTACTGACAGAAGGATATGAACAACCGATAGATATCGATTTGCAACTCAAGACACAGACAGCACGCGGGAATTTGAATCTTGATGAGATCAAGCAATTACTAGATGAATCGGTTGATGCTGTTGATGAAACGCTCGACATTGCAGGCAAGAAAGCCGCTCTCTTTGACCGCTACATACTCTTCCGTTCTCAGCAGATACGCAATGGTTACTATCCTACGCCGCGCCATATTGCACAATACATGCGTCGTCTTGTTCAACTTGAGAAAGAACATACCCTGGTCGATTTTGCCTGCGGTAGTGGTGGCTTGCTAGTAGAACGTATAGACCCTGAGCGACGACCTAAAGAGATCATTGGTATTGATATTTCACCTGACCGGGCAAAACTGGCTTGGGCCAATACAAGATTACACGGAGAAACAAGCGCGACCATTATTGTGAAGGATGCGTTGCGCACGGCGAAAGAAGAGTTGCGGGACAGAACCTTTGCGCGCATCCTCATGAATCCTCCCTTTGGGGGATCGATCAATGCTCAACTTGCCAGGGAAGTGGTTGGTGAGACAACCAGCGATAGCACAGTGATTCTTACCGCCTTGGCCCTGCAAACTTTAGCCCCAGAAGGCTACGCGGCGATACTCGTACCAAATGGCATTCTCTTTAGCGGAGCCAGCGGAGCCACAAGGATACGCGACCTGCTCACCGGTCAAGATAAAGATGGCAACTTTCATGGAAACTTCGATCTGAAAGCTGTTATATCACTACCACCGGATGCGCTCAAGCCGTTCAGCGCGATCCCTACTCACATCTTGCTCATTCAGAAAAGCAAAGCAGATGAGGAGACTCCCCAACAGAATATCACCTGGTTCTTTCGACCAACAGACGATGGCTATAAAGAAAGCAACAGGCGCGATGTGCTGAACACTCGGCCCAAAGAGCCAAACGAACTGACATTGGTAGAGTATGCATTACAGAGATTCAATAATGAACAGGTGGATGATCTCCATCTCCCAGAAGATAATCCACTCCTCATACTCAAAAATATTACGCTGGAAAGTATGCCCCCGGCCATTTTGATCGAAGCAATAAACGGTGCTGTAGTCTCGCATGTGACATACTGCCCGAGACGAGAAACAGTTCCAGGTTTTTTTCTGATAGAGTTTACCCGGCAGAACGATGAACGGGGGACATACTATATACAAATACCAATAGCCCAAAATGGAACTATACAACTGCAACCAATGGGCAAGAGATTTACATCGTTGAAAGATGCAAAAGACCGTCAGGAACTTTTAAAGACTCTTTATAATGTCCAATCCGACAAAGATGTCCCTCTTACAGGTACTCTCCTGGACCAGGAACGTTATGCACGAGCAATCACCATCACCAACGGCAATGGCTTGTTGGGCGTTGCCGCTTCTACACGGGGTATCATTCCAGGCAATCTGCAACCTGTTCAATATGTTAAAGCGCTTAGCGAAATGAGAGAGAGTGAAGCTCCCGCTATTCTATTAGGCCGGGTGCGCAGAAAGCAAGCTGCTTTTTTACAGCAGGTGGATGGCCTGCTAGGCCGCCTGGATCTCCCGCCCATTACCAGAACGGATCTGCCTTCGCCGCTTGCTCAGGAAAAAGATCCTCTCACGGACCAGGAACAGGCTATCGCCCCGTTTGTAGATATTTCTAGCAAGCAATTTGAGGTATGGATAAGCCTCTGTAAAATTAGCGAGCAACATAATGACAAAAATGGCTTATTCAGCTTAAAGGATCTTATAGCGAATGGAATAGAAGAAGAGAGGGCCCGTTTGACGCTGGAATTATTTGAGTGGATTGGGGTTATCATTCCAGTGACTATTGTAGATCCTATTAAGCGTGAGTCAATCAAAACATCCTTATTTCGGCGTGTAACCAAACGCGACCTATGGAAGTAGGAACTGAAGCAAAGTAGAAAGTATTGTGAGAAGAAACAGCTATGAAATTACTAAGCTTCCGTCTTGATGACTACCGCGTGCTTCGTGATCTAGGCATCCCGTTTGTGAGAAATACTGATGAGGTAAGTATCGACACATCAGACACTGACTCTATTCTCTCTTTTCTTGTTGGAGTAAACGGAACTGGAAAATCAACAGTGCTGCGAGCATTGTTTGAAATGTTACGAAAACTTCCTACCAATCAAACTGTTTCCTTTGGATTCGAACTAGAATATATGGTAGGTGTTGGCACTGAAACACAGAAGATCAGAGTAGTGAATAAGCCGGGCGATCCATTGCCTCAGACATTTATCAACGATGATCGCGCTCCGAGAAGTTTCTCTACTTCTTTTCTCCCCAGGCATATCGTTGTCTTAACAACCGGAGCAGAAGAGGAATGGGAAAAACAGGAAACATTAGTGGCTGCTGAACCGGAACAACTTCTCGAGGAAGCATTGGGAGAACTGGATATGGACAGCCAGCAACTAGCCATCCAGGAGCTTCCCGGCAGGCCAATTCAACCCATCAACCTGGAGCAATTAGACAAAGTCACGGATGTATCAGAAAACCATTTCTTATTTATTCGCTCAAAATATCTTCCTATCGTCACCTTGTGTGGTCTGTTGGTTGACCTAGCCGCTTCTGAAAAACTACTTGATGAGGTACTCAAAGAGGCACAAATCGAGTCAATTCGAGGTTTTTCTCTCAAGTTTCGTATGAATAGAGGTACGACAAGTCCCGACGATGAGAAATATGTTGACCAATTGAAAGAGAACGCTACACGCAAGCTACGTATGGGGTCTGATTATCTGCTGATCTTCGATTTTCTCTCTCAAGACCTTGGTTATGCAAATAAAATACTTGGAAGTGCTATAAGAGAGGGAGCTGATATACAACCATCGGCACGAGGACTGCATTTCTATGAGCAGCTAGTACGCCTCTACGATCCACCAGGTAATACTTTGCCTATCCTGCAAGAAATCAATATCTTTTTTAAACGAAGGAAAAGTAGCCGGGAAGGCCAAGAGGATATTATCCCCCCTCTCTTGCTCCTTAACTGGTTGAGTGATGGTGAACGCAGTTTTCTAGGTAGAATGTGCCTATTTTCATTGCTCGGCGATACTGAGTCTCTTATTCTTCTCGATGAGCCGGAGGTACATTTCAACGATTATTGGAAGCGGCAGATCGTCTACGTGATCGCCAAAGTAATGCATAGACGAGCAAGCCATGCTGTGATAACAACCCATTCCAGCATCACACTAACCGATGCAATAAATGATAATATAATCATCCTTAATCGAAATGGCACATTTACTTCCGAAACGTTCCAGCCCACCATACGCACCTATGCCGCTGATCCCAGCGATATCATTGTGAACATCTTCAATGCCCCGGAAGCTACGGGAGCTCAAAGTGTCGACAGAATTCGTGAAGCTCTGCGTTCCAACCGTATGGACAAGGATAACCAGCAGAAACAACTCCATGAGTTGCTAACCCAAGTAGGCCCCGGCTATTGGAGCTACCAGATTCGTAGAAGGATAGCTCAGCTAGAAAGAGAACTGCAACAGCGATGATCCATCAAGTTAAGCTTGCCAAAATCACGCGGGAAAGACTCAGGGAGGTTGTATATGTACAGATGATGCTCCTCACATATGCGGCATCTACGAACAATCCCTCACAGTATGAGTGCGCTCGATATCTTCATGATAAAGGGTTTGACAGTACTAAACCAGCTCGCAGCCTCCAGATTGCCGCATGGATTTGGAATGCCAAACCGCGATACGAAAAGCTTGAAGGCTTTGCGGCAGGACCACCTGAGGATAAACGTGAACTCGTCGAAAAATTACAACGGGAAGTACAGCTATTCTTATCAGAAGATCATCCGAAGGGTGCAATAGACATCTTTAAGCCTCCCCAAGATTCCTGGCAAGAAAAGGGAGCAGACTTTCTCTGCCAGTTCTACGCTGAACTGAGCAAAACTAAACTTCCAGCTTGTCTGTTTTCAGACCCACAAGCAAAAGACTTTCGTAGGCAAGATTTTCTCAAAGAGTTTCTCACCAACAACAAATTGTTGTATGTTTGCCCCGTGTGCGATGAAACAGGTAGTTATACCAGTAGTAATAGCAACATCTACACTGACATAGAACATTACTTCCCTCAAAGCCGATATCCTCATTTTGCCTGCCATCCCTACAACCTTATCCCCATTTGCCATCTCTGTAATTCGGCCATTCATGGAGCTAAAGACCCTTTGGAGCCGGATAAAAACAGTTCTCGCTTGCAGTTACAAGATATTGTCTTGCCATACCGCGATTTGAGCCTAGGAACTGTCACACGACTCAATGTCATACTAGATAATGCCGCACAGCCTGCCACTTTCGATGGTCTCGTTTCTACAGTAACAGGAAAGAACTATCAAACCCAGATAGATTCTTTCACCTGGATGTATGAAATCCCTAAACGTTGGAATGCACACAATGATATTGATAAAGTAGGCGAAACACTTTTCCGCAGAATGCGTCAATTCCTGCGTGGTTCATATGAACTCCCGGTAGGTAATTCACCAGATTCGATATGGCCTGTTTTCCAATATGCGCTCTATCAATTGGTTCACTCATTGCATACCAATGGAGAAGAGGGATTTAAGGGAGGCGACTTCGGGAAAGACCCGTTTGCTTTTGCCATGAAGTGGCTGCTGGTAACCATACTCAACGAAGAAAAGCAGGATGATCAATCAGGATTCTATTTTCCACTGTTAAATGAACTAGCTCACTGGCTAGGGCAGGATATGAACAACAAGGATGAGTACATTATGTGTGCAGAGATGCTGATAAAAATGTTGAACGAAAAAAATATCGCTCCTAATCAATATCAGGTTCAAGTAGAAAGGGGGGTTTAGTGAAATCACGAAGGGAAGCTTGGTGATGAGCAGGCATTAGGCCCGAACCATCACCTTTTACATATTGATCAGTGTTGACAGGAACACTGAAAACTACCAGCGAACAATCGTGAACGTAGACGAACGTAAAGCCTCTTTAGAAGCCATTTGGTTGCCGTTCGACTTGGGTGATGTTCCAGAAGGAAATGGCTTGCCATTCGAACTCAAAGGTGATCAGGTGAGCAATAATCCAAACTCTCATGTGGCGATGCCATACCGAATGTTGTGGTGTGGTACACAGCAGAAAAGCCCGGAAGCCAGTTCTAGACTGGGCTTAGCTCCTTCTCGTTGTACATCGTTCCACAACATTCGATATGACATCTACTTTTCTGGATATAGCAAAAGTTCTGATTTAGAATTATAATAAGCTTATGAACTTCAGCAAGATGCAAAAAGATAGCAAGTGTTCCTTCTCAGAAGTTCAGTGAGCGGTAAGGTGAGAGGTTCCGATGCAGGTATCAAGACATTATTCGAAAGCACCAATTACCGAAGCTCTTATAGATCTCAAGGTTACTTTGTCCGAA
>WNGQ01002511.1_pt1 | contig 30034 bp, 20 predicted proteins | sample 5407661 | NCBI WGS metagenome assembly WNGQ01 (sample SAMN13153382, study PRJNA577476) | soil metagenome | isolation source: 60 cm soil or saprolite under Garry oak tree replicate 2 | place: USA:California | collected 2016-06-15 | reverse complement strand
CTTGGCGGTCCGACATGGTCCTCGAGAAGCTCGGCGACTCCCTGCGTGCGGCGCTCCGCAAGATCGCGGGTGCGAGCTACGTCGATGAGTCCCTCATCAAGGAGATCGTCCGGGACATCCAGCGGGCGCTCATCCAAGCGGACGTAAACGTCCAGTTGTCCCTGTCGATCACCCGGGAACTCCATCGGCGCGCGCTGGAGGAGACGCCGCCGCCGGGCATGAGCCCACGCGAGCACGTCGTCCGGATCATCTACGAGGAACTCGTCAAGATCCTCGGCACGAGCCGCGACGTGCCGCTCCAGAAACAGCGGATCCTGCTCGTCGGCCTGTACGGCCAAGGAAAGACGACGACCGCGGGGAAGCTCGCGAAGTACTTCCAGAAGAAGGGGCTGTCCGTCGGCCTCGTCGCTGCGGACGTGCACCGGCCCGCCGCGTACGACCAGCTCAAGCAGCTCGCGGCGCAGATCAACGCGGGCTTCTACGGCGACCCGGCCGCGAAAGACGCGGTCAAGATCGCCAAGGCCGGCGTCAAGGCGCTCGAGGGCATCGACGTGATCGTCGTCGACTCGTCCGGGCGGCACGCGCTCGAGCCGGACCTGATCAAGGAGATCGAGTCGGTGGGCAAGGCCGTCCAGGCGGACGAACGGCTCCTCGTCCTCGATGCGACCGTCGGCCAGCAGGCCGGACCGCAGGCGAAGGCGTTCCACGAGGCCGTCGCGATCACGGGCGTCATCGTGACCAAACTCGACGGGACCGCAAAGGGCGGCGGCGCGCTCTCCGCCGTCGCGGAGGTGAAGGCGCCCATCGTCTTCATCGGGGTCGGGGAGAAGATCGACGACCTCGAGAAGTTCGAGCCCCCTCGGTTCATCTCCCGCCTCCTGGGGATGGGGGACCTCGAGACGCTCCTCGAGCACGCGCAGGAGGCGATCGATGCGCAGAAGGCCGAGGCGCTGACGAAGAAGATCATGGCGGGCAAGTTCACGCTCCACGAGATGTACGAACAGATCGAGATGCTGACGGACATGGGCCCGATGCGGAAGCTCGCCTCCCTGATCCCCGGGGTCGCGGGCAAGATGAAGGACTCGGACATGGAATCGACGCAGGCGCGCCTACGTCGGTTCAAGATCATCATGGACTCGATGACGGACGCGGAGATGACGGATCCGAAGAAGGTGAAGTCGTCTCGCGTACAGCGTATCGCGCGAGGAGCCGGCGTCTCGCCGCGGGAGGTGAAGGAGCTCCTGCGGAACTACGAGACGTCTCGCAAGGCGATCAAAGGCTTCGCGGGGAACCGCAAGATGCGGAAGCAGCTGATGGCGCAACTCGAAGCGTCCGGCGTGGATATGGGCGAGGAGTAATCGGGCCGGCGGTTTCGACACCTTAATGAGGATTCCAGAGCTACCGCGGGCCACCCGGGGGTGGAGCGTTGGGTTTGAAAGAGTGGATCATTCCGCAGGAACGTCGGTTCTTCGATCTCCTCGAAGGGGTCGCGTCCACCGTGAACGACGGAGCGGTCGCGCTGCTGGACATGGTCCGGCATTTCCAGAATGTCCCTGCGAAGCGACGCTCGATCAAGGACATCGAGCATCGCGGCGACGACCTCACGCACGACGTCTTCGAGGCCCTGAACCGGACCTTCATCACGCCCATCGACCGCGAGGACATCCAGTCCCTCGCGAGTTCGCTGGACAACATCCTCGACATGATCGATGCGGCCGCGAACCGGCTGTATTTGTACGAGGTCGACCAACCGACCGAAGCGATGATCGAGCTCGCCGACGTGATCGCGCAGTCCACGCTGCTCCTGAAGAAGGCCGTCGGCATGATTCGCAACATGAAACAGGGGGACGAAGTCGAGCGGATCGCCGTCGAGGTCCATCACCTCGAGAACGTCGCGGACGACCTCATGAACAACTCCATCGCCGCGCTGTTCAAGGACCCCGACCCGATTCGAATCATCAAACTGAAGGAGATCACGGAACGACTCGAGCAGGCGACGGACTACTGCGAAGATGTCGCGAACGCCCTGAGCGACATCGTGGCGAAGAACCAGTGAGAGGTCCGGGACACGTTCGATCCCGGAAGAGACGATGGCGTTCTTTGAGATCATCCTGATTGCAATCCTCGTGGTCTTCTCCTTCGACTTCTTCAACGGATTCCACGACGCGGCGAACGCGATCGCGACCATCGTCGCGACGAAGGTCCTCACGCCCACGAAGGCCGTCGCGATGGCCGCGGTCGGAAACTTCGTCGGGATGGTCTTCATCACGAACGCCATCGCGGAGACGATCGGCCGAGGCATCATCGACACGAGCGTCCTCGGGGTGAACGCGCTCCCGCTCAGCGAGGCGCAGTTCCTTCATTCGATCGCGATCATCATGGGCGGCGTGATCGGCGCGATCGTGTGGGACCTGGTCACCTGGCTCTGGGGGCTCCCGACGTCCAGCAGCCACGCCCTGATCGGAGGCCTCGTCGGTGCCACGCTCCTGGCGGCCGGCCCGGGTGCCGTCATTCTGCCGAGCCAAGGGAATATGATGCTCTTCCTCGCCTGGTCGGGCGGCGCATTCGGCGTGGGCGTGGGCGCGCTCTTCCTCGTCGGCGTCATCCGGAAAGATCGCCCTTCGATCGGAGCCCTCCTCCTGGCCGGACTCATCGCCGGCCTCCTGCCGTCCATCGTCCTGGGACGGATCCTCCTCAAAGGCCTCGTGCAGATCGTCGTGTACATGGTGGCCGCCCCGCTCGTGGGGCTCCTGTTTGCCTTCGGGCTCGCCCTCCTAGTGATCCGTGTGTTCCGAAGGTCGACCCCGTCGCGGGTGAATCACGAGTTCAAGCGACTGCAGCTCGTCTCGAGCTTCTTCTACAGCGTCACGCACGGCACGAACGACGCGCAGAAGGGGATGGGCATCATCACGCTCATCCTCGTCGTCGCCGCGATCGGCCCGCCGTGGGGGCCGCCGACGGGGGAGTTCCATGTTCCCTTCTGGGTGATCCTCGGCGCGCACGCGTCGATTTCGTTGGGCACGTTCTTCGGCGGTTGGCGGATCGTCCGGACGATGTCGCAGCGTGTCACCGCCCTCCGGCCGTGGCAAGGCTTCTCCGCGGAGACCGGCGGCGGCATCGCCCTCGCGAGCACGGCCCTCGCCGGCATCCCGGTGAGCACGACCCATGTGATTGCGTCGGCGATCATGGGTGTCGGGGCGACGAAACGCCTCTCCGCGGTGCGATGGGGCGTCGCGCGCCGCATCGTGTGGGCGTGGATCATCACGATCCCCGCGTCTGCGGCGGTCGGCATGGCCGCCTACGCCGCGCTGAGACTCGCGTTCGGATCGTGACGATTTCGTCCGGATTCGGTAGGTTCTGCGGTCGGGGGCGCGCTACGCATCAATCACTTTCGATTCTCGGAGCGAGGAGAAATTTTACGTCGCCTTTGCCGCCGGCGATCTTGAACTCCATCTTCACCGGATAGTCGGAGCCCAGGAACAGCGAGACGTTGGGCGCGGAGCTGATCGCCTTCACCATGTTCGAGAAGTAGTCGAGCGGGAACAGGGACCGCACCGCCTCCTTCGCCTGGATCTCTTCGAGCAGATCCTTCGGGACCATGTGGGACACGTTGTCGGTGTCGCCCTCCGACACGATCTCGAATCCTTCCGGCGAGGCCTTGAGCGCGATGTGGTCGCTGATGCTCTCCGAGGCGCGGATCGCCTGGCGCAGCTCGTCCGTCCGCACGACGACCTTCGCGGGAAGGTTGAGGCTCGGCACCTTCGGGTCGCTCATGCCCGCCGTGTCGACGAGGGCCATCCGCCGCGTCGTGTTGCCGACCGTCACGACGAGCCGGTTCTTGTCCTCGTCGTGGCTCAGGGAGATCGTCTCGCCGGCCTTCGCGAGACGCAGGATCTCCTTCATCTTGTCCATGTCGATCCCGAGCTCGCCTTCGTCCGCCTTGAACGCCTCGAAGGCCCCCCGGTCCAACGTCAGGTCGACCATCGCGACGTGCGCGGGGTCGACGGCCTTGACGACGACGGAGTCCTTGCCGACGTTGAATTTCGCTTCATCGACGAGCGTCGATACCACGTCGACCACCTCCTTGAGGACGTCTGCCTTGACCTTCGCCTCGAACAATTCGCGCTCCCCCATGAATTTCGGTCCGCAATCCGATGGACGATAATAAAGGTTCCCGGGACTTCGCTCAGTATTCCCGCCAGGTGTGGCCGCACTTCACGCATCGGTAGATCCGGGTCGTCGGCTCGTCCGCGGCGCGGGTCTGCCGCATCACCCAGAACGCCTCGTAGTGGCCGCACTTCGGGCACTCGACGCGGGTCTTCGGGAGCGTCTCCGTGATCTCGTCGAGGACGAGCGTCTCCGCGGGCTTCTCCTTCCCCGCCCGCGCGACCTTCGTCACGGTCGCGTCCTTACCGGACAGGGACCGCTCGTAGCCGCACGAGTTGCAATGGACCTTCCCCTTCGTGGGAAACATGAGCGAGCTGCATTTCGGGCAGAACATCGGGAGCGGGAACAGTCAGAGGACCGTGCGGTAAAAAGGTTGTCGCTCAGAGCTTCGAGTGATCGTAATTCTTGAGGGCGCGCTCGACGAACCGCTGGATCGCCCGCTCCTCCGCCTGGCTGCGCAGCCGTGCGGGGCGGCTCTCCCGCTCCGGCGGCTCCTCGTCGTCCTCGTCGGCCCTCGTCCGGGCTCCGTGGTGGCGGGCGTGCCGATCGTCGTCGTGGGCGTGACCGGATCGATGCGAGCGCACCTCGACGACCTCGCGGTCGTCGTCCTCGTCCTCTTCGTCATCGTCCGGGCGACGACGGAGGCGGGTCGCGTGACGGCCCTGCATGTCGAGCACTTCCGCGGGCACGGAGCGATAGTCGTCGAGGCGGTCCGAGGGACCGCGATGGCGTCGCCGCCGGGCCTCCGGGACGACGATCGGGCGGGCGTGGCCATGGGCGTGTGCTCGGACCGGGCGCCGAGACCGCACGATCTCCTCGTCGTCCTCGTACGACTCCTCTTCCTCGTCGACGTAGGGTCGCGCGCCGAGCAGAGGCTGCACGAAATTCACTCCGACCGAGGATCCGGACCCGGACCCGAACGTCAGCTCCCGTCGCGTCTGCTCCGCGATCAAGCCGCCAATGTACGCGAAGATGATGACCATGAGGTAGCCGTTCGTGCCCATGCCGAACGTCGTGGTCAGCGCCTGGACGAACCCCTGCATGTAGGCGACCATGAACTCCTTGTACGGCAGCAGAAACGGCAGGATGCTCGACACCGCGTCGCTCACGACCAGAGGGAGCGAAGCCACGAAGTCGATCTGCCGGGACGCGAAGTTGTGCGCGTACGCCGCGTTCGCGACGTAGATCGTGATGACGGGCAGCAGGGCCGCCGTCACGCCTTTCATCGGCGAGCCGGAGCGGCGGCCGCCGACGAAGCCCGCGATCATCGGACCGGCGGGTTGGACCCACCACAACAGGAAGGAGAGGATCAGGATGATGCGGGAGGACGACCAGAAGGAGAACGGGGGCCCGTCGCCGTGGAATCGGTTCGCCTCGCCATCGACCTCGATCCGGTAGACGCCCGGATGGTGGCTCTCCCGCGTCCCTCGCGACGTCCGCCGGCGGCGGCCGGGGGGATCGCGTTCCTCCGATCTCCGGTCCCTCCGGAGCGGCCAGAGGAGCAAACGAAGGAGTCCCATGCCCATCCCAGCAAGGCCCGCGGGTCGGACCTTTGTCTGACGTCTTTCAACGGCCGCGAGCGTATTAATAGATTTGGTCGCGAGGCCGACTTGACAAACGGCGCACGCAGTCCCGCGGCGCTCCGCTCGTGAAGTGGGGTTGCCGAGGGGACCATCCCCCCGCTCACGATTTCCGTGGTCGGTATCGGTTCGGGTCGTCGAAGAAGTCGATCACCCTCACGCCCGCTTTGAGCGTCGCCGAATGCGGGACACCGGCCGGCACCAGGTACTCCTCTCCCGGTCGGAGGACGCGCGTCTTCCCGCCGATCGTCAAGACGAGCTCCCCCGCGACGACGATCCCCCACTGGGCGCCGTGGGAGTGCTCCGGCACTTCGGAGTCTTGCGTCGCCTCGACGAACGTCGCACAGGCGGTCGGCCCTTGCAATAGCCGGAGCGTGATGCCGCGAAACGGCGCTTCTGCTTCAGGGAGTCGGCGGACGATCTCCGGAAATCCGGACATGGGCGAGGGATGGAGCCGCGGGTAATGAACTCCGATGCCGACCGCCCGCGGGTCTCAGCCGCCGTAGTGCCACTTCAGGGCTTCGAGCGGCATCAGCTTCCCGCTTCCCTGGTGGACATCCACCACCTCCGCCAAGGCGATGCGATGGTCCCCGCGGTCCATGATGTCGAGCGTCCGGCACTCGATCCAGCCGGCGCCGCCGTCGACCACGGGCAGACCGGAGGCGGAGTGAACCGTCTTCACCTTCTCGAACGAGCCATCCATGACGCTCTCCGCGATTTCCTTCATGCCATCCGCGAGGAACGAGACCGCGAACGCCTTCGATCGTCGAACGTGCGCGAGGGTGCGACTGTCCTCGGACAGCGCGAACGCGACGAGGGGCGGCTTGAACGAGGTCTGCATCAGCCAGGTGCCGAACATCAAGTGGTCCGAACCCTCGTCCGTCTTCGTCCCGACGACGTATGCGCCGTACGGGATCATCTGCAGGACGGCCTTCTTTGCCTTCTTGTCCATCGACCCACCGCGCGGGCCCATCGCGTCCGCGAGTATTGAAGCTTCCATGGGGGCGAGGGTTGCGGGTTGACCGCCGCGTGAGTTGGGGCGCCGAGGAGAGAAGGCCGAGGAGAGAAGTCCCGCCTGCCGGATTTGAACCGGCGGCCTGATGATGGCGGCGGGCACCGCGCACCCCATGTGCACGGGAGCACTCTACAGTCACCCGCTCTGACCAGGCTGAGCTAAGGCGGGACGGGCGTCGAAACGGGTCGGGCCATAAGATTCTATCGAATGCGGCGCCGGATCCCATCGCCGGGTTCGGGGATAAATACCGGGCAAGGGTTCCCGCGGAGGATGGCCATCCGCCGGGGCCTCCGAGACTGGCTCTTGACCAAGGATGCGGATCCGAGCGTCCGTCTCCGCGTGCTCCGAGACCTCCTCGACCGACCCGAGGACGATCCCGACGTCGTCCGGGCGCGGAAGGAGATCGGACGGAAGGGATGGGCCGCGAAGATCCTCGGCGAGCAGCATCCCCAGGGACAGTGGTCGACATCGGGCACGTCCGCGTCCGAGCTCTACCGGCCGAAGTACATCGCGACGAACTGGAGGCTTCTCGTCCTTTCCGACCTGGGACTCACCAAGAATCATCCGCGAATCGCGAAGGGCATGAACCTCTTGGTGCGCCGTCGGTTCCTGCCCGCCGGCGAACTCGGCCGCCCCGGGAGCGAAGTTTGCATCACCGGAAACGCAGTGCGAATGCTCCTCCGCTTCGGCTACACGAAGCACCCGCATCTGAAGCCGGCGATCGACTGGCTCGTCCGTCACCAGAAGAAGGACGGCGGGTGGCACTGCTTCCGATCGGCCACGGGGACCCTGGACTGCTGGGAAGCCCTCGCCGCCTTCGCGGCGCTGCCCCGAGTCTCCCGCAGCCCCGAAGTCGTCCGCTCGATCGAACGCGGCGCGGAGTTCTACTTGAAGCGGAGCCTGACACGCGAGGGACCCGCCCCGTACCGACCGTGGTTCCGGCTCCACTATCCGGTCCACTACTACTACGACCTCCTCGTCGGGCTCGACGTGCTCACGTCCCTCGGATACGGGGACGACCGCCGGATGCGTCGGGCCCTCGACCGGCTCGAGGCGATGCGCAACCGGGACGGAAGCTGGAACCTGGATGCGCACCATCCGGACAGCGAAGACCCGAACTACCGGGTCCGCGGGCCTTTCTATCCGCTCGGATTGGAGGTCCCCGGCCGCCCGAGCCGCTGGATCACCACGACCGCCTTGACCGTCCTGCAGAGAGCGGGTCGGTGACGTTCGTCCTCGGGAAAGCGGAAGGTCATGCCGCGGGCCGGGCTCGAACCGGCGACTTCGAGATCTTCAGTCTCGCACTCTCCCAAACTGAGTTACCGCGGCTCGCGCGGACCATGAAGCCGGAAGGGAAAAAGGTTTCCGCGCGCGGGTCGGAGCCTCGGCTCAATAGGCGTTCGGCGGCGTGGGACCGATCGGATCGGAGCGCTCGAACAGTTCGATCCAGTTGCCGTCGGGATCCTTGATGTACTCGACGTGGAACCAGCTCGACGTTCCTCGAGCCCCCGCGGGTTCCGCGAGAGACGGATCGATCGGCACGCGCTCGATGCCTTGCGCGGCAAGCCTCCGCAGGAAACCCGGCAGATCTTCGACGCGGAGCGCCACGTGATCGAGCCCCTCTCCCGGGTTGTAGTCGACCGCGTACGGGGAGCCGCTCGGGTACCAGTTCAACTCGAGCTTCTGCCCCGATCGCGCATCGCGGAGCAGGACGTAAAACTGCGGCGCCCTGTTTCGAGTTGTCGCCGCGCGCGACTTCGTGGAACCCGAACACGTCCTGATACAACCGCAACGAACGTTCCAGGTCGCGCACCCGGATCCCGATGTAACTCAGGTACATCGCCATGGCCCTCCGATGGCAAGCCTACCGCATGAAACCGCGTAGGGCGAGAACAACCCGACGGAGGTCAACCTTAATCCGAACGCGGCCGTTGCCCGCGCCGATGGAGCCGATTGCGCCGGCCGCGGTCTATCGCGCGTTGGAGTCCCGCTTCCCGCAAGCGCTCGAGTCCACTCGGAGGTTGCTGCGGCAACCGTCCGTCAGCGCGACGGGGGAGGGCGTCCAAGACTGCGCCGAGATGGTCCGCGCGATGATGGCGGAACTCGGCTGCAAGACCCGGACGTGGTCGAAGGGCGGCCATCCTCTCGTGATCGGCGAGCTCGACGTCGGCGCGCCCGTGACGCTCGTCGAGTACGAGATGTACGACGTGCAGCCGGTCGGTGACCTGAACGCGTGGACGGCGCCGCCCTTCGCCGCGGAGACCCACCCGGTCCCCGGGGTCGGCGAAGCGATCATCGCGCGCGGCTCGACGAACTCGAAAGGCGCGCTGTCGAATCACTTCTTCACCTGGAAGACGATCCGCGACGTCGACGAGATGCCGGTCAACCTCAAGATCCTGGCCGAGGGCGAGGAGGAGATCAGTAGCGCGAACTTCATCGCGTTCATTCGGACGCACCGGCGCGAACTCCGGGCGGACGGCGCCATCGCGAACGACTATTCGGAGGATCTGCGCGGCGTGCCGACGATCTACCTCGGCGTCAAGGGGTGTCTCTACCTTACGATCTGGTCCCGCGGGAACCCCCAGGCGGGTGGCCCGATGGACAGCGAGATCCACAGTTCGAACGCGGTGTGGATCGGATCGCCGGTCTGGCGGCTCCTCCAGGCGTTGAACACGCTCGTCGACCGGGACCAGCGGCCCGCGATCGACGGCATCTGGGACGACGTCGTGCCACCGACGAAGACGGACATCGCGATGGTCAACGCGCTCGCGAAGCGGTTCGATCCGGACGCGTGGCTGAAGGAGGAGCGGACGGCGAAGTTCAAGTACGATCGGCCGAAGGACAAGCTCTTGCGGACCTACCTGTTCGAGCCGACGGTCAACATCTGCGGCATCTACTCGGGCTACATCGACCACGGCGGCACGAAGACGGTCCTGCCGCACGAGGCGTACGCGAAGATCGATATCCGGCTGGTGAAGGACATGACCGTCGACGGGACCTTGCGGAAGTTGAAGGCCCATCTGAAGAAGCGGGGCTTCGGAGACCTGACGATCGACGTGCACGGGCCGTACGGCCCCGCGAAGACCGACCCGGGTTCGTGGATCGCAAAGGCAGCGGTCGACGCGGTCGAGTCGCATGGGAAGGAGCCGGAGATCTGGCCGTCGAGCGGCGGCACGATGCCCGCGTTCGCCTTCGACGAGTACCTGAAGCTGCCCTGGGTGTCGACGGGCCTCGGACACGGATCCCGGGCCCATGCGCCGAACGAGTACGCGTCGATCGAGGGGATGAAGCGCTTCATGGCGGGCGAAGCCTCCCTCGTCTATGCCGCGGCCCGCCGAGGGCCGAAACGCGGCCGCTGAACGCCGCCAATCGACCGGTCAAATGTCGTCGAAATTCGCCGCCGAATCGGGGGCGCTTTTCATGGAGAAAATCGACTCATTCTCAAGGTCAGATTTTCAGCGCGACACCTATAAATAGCGTCACCCAGGATGGGCCGACGGAATGTATACGGAGGATTCTCCTCAGGTGAATCCATGCGTGTTCTGATCCGCGAGCTTCGGTCGGACGAGCGGGGCGTCGCCTCGACCGTCGGCACGATCATGGCGCTCCTCGTGTTCCTCACGTTCCTCAGCCTGATCGTCAACCAGTACGTCCCCGTGTGGATGAAGGACTCCGAGGCGGCCCACATGAACACGGCCCTCGGCAATTTCGGGAGCCTCAAAGGAGCGATCGACCTCCAAGTCCTCGCGTCCCAGGCGGCCCGGAACGCGGGCGTGTTCTACATTCCGACGACCGCTTCGGCCGCGATCGGCCTCGGGGTCGACGGCGTGCCCATCTTCGCCGCCCCCACGATCGGGACGCTCAAGTCCAGTCCGGATTCGGGCCCCTTCACCGTCCAGTTCAGCTACCTCATCCGCGGGGTCCCCACCCCTGTCCGCGAGCAGTCGAACGGCACAATCGACCTGGACGTGGCCAACCGGTACTACGTGCCGCAGCGCGTGGCCTATGAGAACGGCGCCGTGATTCGGTACCAGGGAGACGGCCAAGTCGTCCGGGCCCAGCCCACCTTCGCCGTCATCAAGACGAACAACACCCTCGACATCTCCTTCGGGCTCGTGAGCCTGTACGGCACCGGCGCGATCGCCGGGACGAGCACGGAGATCGTGAACACACAGGTGTTCGCGTTCGACCGCCAGGACTACCGCGGCTTCGCGAGCAACGCGGTCATCTGGATCAACCACACCTCGCGGTACGCGCTGGCGTGGTACACGTTCCTGAATCAGACCCTCGCGGACGCCCTGAAACTGGGCGGCACGTACGTGTCGACGCCGCTCGACCAGACGTTCACCGGGATGCTTGGCGCACTTCCGGTCTATCAGATCACATCCCGCTTCAATCCGACCACGGGGATCTACATCATGCAGTTGAAGCTCTACAACAACGCCCTCGTGATGCCGCTGAGCGTGTTCCGCCTCCAGCACGCGCAGGTCCAGATCGGCGTCGGAGATAACACGCAGAGCGTGCAGTTCTAAGGGGACCACACATGCCGAAGCAACGAAAGGTGATGATGCCGAGGGGCGCGATTCAGCAGAAGGCGGAGTGGTCCGGAACGCGCGGATCGTATCTCACGCGAATCCCCAACCTCACCCGCGACACGCTCGAGGAAATCGAAGTGTACCCGATCCGGGAGCCGTTGACGTACTCCCGCGTCGTGTACGACCACGATCGATCGGAATACATCTACGAGGTCTGGGAGCCGCAGCTCGATGCGCGCGAGAAGGAGTTCCTGGACATGATCAAGGACTCCCTGAACCGCACCCTCGAGTACGAATGGGACAAGATGGCGGAGAAGGACAAGAAGGAGTACCTCCAGGAAGCGGTCGACTCGTTCATCAAGTCCCGCGGCCTACGCCTCGAGCCGGCCTCGAAGGACAAGATCGTCTACTACATCATCCGCGACTTCGTCGGATACGGTCCCGTGGACGTCCTGATGGCCGACCTGCGGATCGAGGACGTCTCCTGCGACGGCACCGCCATCCCCCTGTTCATCTTCCACCAGAAGTACGAGTCGATCAAGACGAACGTCATCTTCGACGACGACGACGCTCTGAACTCGTTCGCCGTCATGCTCGGCCAGCGCTGCGCGAAGCAGATCTCGGTCGCGAACCCAATCCTCGACGGCACGTCCGTCGAAGGACACCGCGTCCAGGCGACGTACAGCCGCGAGGTCACGACCCGCGGCTCCTCGTTCACGATCCGGCGGTACAAGGAGAAGCCCTTCACGCCGACGGAACTCGTGAAGTTCGGCACGGCGAGCGCGGAGATGGTCGCGTACCTCTGGGTCGCCGTCGAGAACGGCAAGTCCATGATGGTCTGCGGCGGCACCGCGAGCGGAAAGACGGCGACGCTGAACAGTGCGGGCCTCTTCATCCGGCCGGGCGCGAAAATCGTCTCCATCGAGGACACGCGGGAGATCAACCTGCCCCACGAGAACTGGATCCCCGGCACGACGCGGTCCGGCGTCGGCGAGCGCGGCCCCGATGGGAAGGCGGGCGGGGAGATCGACATGTACGACCTCGTTCGCGCAGCGTTGCGGCAGCGGCCGAACTACATCCTCGTCGGAGAGGTCCGCGGCGCGGAGACCTACACGATGTTCCAGGCGATGGCGACGGGCCACCCGACCATGTCGACGATGCATGCGGACTCCGTCAAATCGATGGTCAACCGGCTGGAGAACCCGCCGATCAACACGCCGCGTATCCTGCTCACCGCCCTCAACTTCGTCATCATCCAGACGCACGCGCGAATCGGCGATTCGATCGTCCGGCGCATCAAGCAGGTCGTCGAACTCGTCGGGTTTGAGCCGGAGACGAACGAGCTGATTACGAATACGGTGTACGAGTGGGACGCGGCGACGGACACGTTCGTCTACAAAGGGCACTCGTTCCTCTTCGACGAGATCATGGAAATGAAGAACATGACCCACGAGGAGATGGAAGCGGAGTTCCAACGCCGGATCGACATTGTCAACTACATGGTCCAGAAGGGGATGGTGGACTTCCGCGAGATCGCGAAGATCGTCGTGCAATACTACCAATACCCTGAAGAGACGGCGAAGCGCGTCCGCGACGAGATGGGCTGGGCCGATCACGGGGCCATGAAGGCCGTCGAAGCAGGGGGTGAGACCGTTGGGTAGCTCCGCGTTTGAGAAGCTCGAGACCCGCGGGACGCTCACGAAGACGAAGCGATTCCGCCCCGGCGAGGAGGCCGGCAAGGGCCATCACATGGTCAAGCTCCCGAAAGGCGCGAAGCCGGTGAACGTGAGCCTTTCGGCGAAGGAACAGGTCGCCTGGCGCATGTTCGGGAAGTTCGTTCAGACCCGGAAACGGGACGATACCGAACTCGAGGACAGCCTGCTCAGCGCGCACATCAGGCTGCGGCCCGAGGAGTATCTGGCCGTCGCCTGGATGAACACGACGTTCGCCGCGATCGGGGCCGTCGTGGCGGCGTTCATCGCCTCGATCTTCCTGTTCATCCTCCGGATCGACATCTTGACCCTCATCATCATCCTCGGCCTCGTCGCTGCGCTGCCGATCTTCTTCTCTTCCATGTACTACTTCGGGCTCCCGATCGGGTACCACGGCAAGCCGGCCTCGATGGCGAAGAAGCGCGGCCGGAAGATCGACAAGAAGATCTCCGGCGCCATGTCGTTCATCTCCGCGATGGCTTCCGCGGACGTCCCGGTGGACGTGATCTTCAAGGAGCTCTCGAAGCAGACCGTCTACGGCGAGGTCGCCAAGGAGGCGGAATGGATCACCCGAGACACGGAGCTCCTCGGCGTGGACATCCTGACCGCCATCCGGAAGGCGGCCCAGCGATCCCCGTCCTCGAAGTTCCAGGACTTCCTGCAAGGCGTGGTGACGACGTCGACGAGCGGCGGCCAGCTCAAGCCGTACTTCCTCGTGAAGGCGGAGCAGTTCGAAAAAGAAGACCGCCTCGGGATGCGGCAGAGGATGGAGACGCTCGGGATGCTCGCCGAGTCGTTCGTGACCGTCGTGGTAGCGTTCCCCCTGTTCCTCGTGGTGATCATGGCCATCATGGCACTCATCAGCAAGACGGGCTCGGGGTTCGTCCTCCTCTTGTTGTACGTGGTCGTCGGCCTCATGATCCCGATGAGCCAGTTCGGTTTCATCTTCGTCATCTGGAACATGGAACAGGAGAGCTGACACATGGCGAACGTGGAACTCGAGAAGGCCCGCGTGCGGCTGTACCAGAAGTCGGACCGGCGCCAGGCGATCATCGCCCTCAGCTCGGTGCTGCTCGTCCTCTTCGGCTTCGTCGGATTCCTCAACCTGATCAACTCGGTGAACCTGGGCTTCCGTGGAGATCAATCGCCCGCGGAGCGCTTCATCTATTGGTTGGTCCTCGGAACCCTCGGCTTCATCGGTCCATACGGGTTCTTCCTCGCGAAGAAGCAGCGGGAGATCAAACTCATCGAGCGCCGCCTCCCGGACTTCCTCCGTGACGTCGCGGAGGCCGGGCGGTTCGGCATGACCCTCGCCGAGGCAATCGTGGTCTCGTCCGGAGGCCGCTACGGCAAACTCACGCCGGAGATCAAGAAGATGGCGGCCCAGATCAGCTGGGGCGTCCCGGCGACCGAGGCGCTCCGCCTGTTCTCCGAGCGCGTGAAGACCCCGATGGTGCAGCGGGTCATCGCGATCATCGTGAAGTCGTCCGACGCGGGGGGCGATGTTGCCGACGTCCTGACGATGGTCAGCCACGACACGAAGGAGAACCAGCTGACGGAAGACGAGCGGCGGATCGCAATGTCGACGTACATCGCGGTCATCTACATCTCGTTCATGGTGTTCCTCGTCACGATCTGGATCCTGAACGTCACGTTCCTGCCGAAGATGCTCGAGGCGAGCAACGCCCTGGGCCAGACGGGGACGGCCGTGGCGAGCCCCTTGGCCACGGACTTGGTCGGCGTCGTGCGGAGCATCCGCCTCGCGTTCTTCATCGCGATCATCGTGCACGGCCTCGGCGATGGCATCCTCGCGGGCGTCCTGGACACCGGCAGCATCCCGAACGGACTGCGCCACAGCTTCGTCATGCTGCTGATCGGGTTCTGCGCGTTCCTGATCATCTGAGGTGACCAAATGGCCCAATCGATGCAGCAAGAGTACGCGGGGCAGAGCGAACAAGCCGGCGCGTCCGGAGGGAAGCAGAAGAAGCCGACGCGCAAGGCGTTCGACTCTGCGAAGCGACGCTTCAACCGGAAACTGCTCGGCGACAAAGGCGTGAAAGTCAAGGCGCCGAAGGTGAGCAGCATCGAGGAGACGACCCTCGGCAAGATCACCACGATCCCGAAAATCGTCCGACGCAACATGAACGAAATCGAGATTCAGCCGATCTTGAAGAATTTCTCCTATGTGCGAATCCTGTACGACACGATGGCGAACGAGTACTTCTACGAGGCTATCGAACCGAAGCTCCTCGAAGAGGAGTCGGAACTGCTCGAGGTCCTGAAGGAGATCCTCGTCGAAAACCTCGAGATGCTCGATGATGCGGACAAGGAGCAGAAGCAGAATTACCTCCGGCGAATTGTCGACGGCCTCCTGCGAGAACTCGGGGTCGACCTCCACCCGGTTTCCAAGGAGCGCATCATGTACTACGTGTACCGGGACTTCATGCGGTACGGCCCGATCGACGTCGTCATGACGGACATCCAGGTCGAGGACGTCTCCTGCGATGGGGTGAACGTGCCGTTCTACATCTACCACCGCAAGTACGGCTCCATCCCCTCGAACCTGAAGTTCGACAACGCGGAGGAGCTCGACACGTTCGTGATCTGGCTCGCCCAGCGGTCCGGGAAGCACATCTCCGTCGCCAAGCCCATGCTCGACGCGACGATCCCCGATGGCTCGCGACTTCAAGCGACCCTGGGGATGCACGTCACGAAGCGCGGGTCCTCGTTCACGATCCGGCGGTTCCGAGAGAACCCCTTCACGCCGCTCGACCTCGTCCGCTTCAAGACGATGTCGCCGGAGATGATGGCGTACATGTGGCTCGCGATCGAGAACGGCCAGTCGATGCTGATCTGCGGTGGCACGGCGTCGGGCAAGACGACGACGCTGAACGCGATCCTGCTGTTCATCCCGCCCCAGATGAAGATCGTGTCCATCGAGGACACGCGCGAGCTGAACTTGCCCCACGAGAACTGGGTGCCTCTTCTCACGCGCGCCGGCTTCGGCGGCAAGTCGCAGGTCACCGGCAAGCCCGCGGGCGAGATCGACATGTTCGACCTCCTGACCGCGGCCCTCCGGCAGCGCCCGCAGTACATGATGATTGGTGAGGTCCGTGGGCCCGAGGCGTTTGTCGTGTTCCAGGCCATGGCCACCGGCAAGTCCGCGTACACGACGTTCCACGCGGACGACGTTCAGGCGATGGTCCACCGGCTCGAGAACGATCCGATCAACCTGCCGCGCGCCCTCGTGGCGGCCCTCGACATCGTCCTGTTGCAGGCCCAGGTCAAGGTCGGCACCGACATGACGCGGCGCGTCAAGGCGATCGTCGAGGTCGTCGGCACGGATCCGGAGTCGAACGAACTGATCACCAACTCCGCGTACACCTGGAACCCCGCGGATGACACGTTCAACTATTCGGGTCACTCGTACGTCTACGAGAAGATCTCCCTCGCGCGGAACTGGAACCAGCGGCGAATGGAACAGGAGGTCAAGCGCCGCCTGGACCTCTTCGACTACATGAAGCGCATGGAGATCAAGAACTACCGCGACGTCGCGAAGATCGTCTCGTCGTACTACCGGGACCCGGACGGCATGATCAAGATCGTCCGCGAAACGCTGCAAGCGCAAGGCGTCGCGGTGCCCGCGGCCTGAGCCGGCCTACGACGCGCTCCGACGACGGACGCCGAGGGCGAACGTCCCGGAGGCCGCAATGCAGGCGCTAAGGACGATGAACAACGTCGCGCTCGCATCGTGGGCGAGCAGCCAGCCCGCGAGGACGGCCCCGAGCGATCCGATGCCGAAGACGCTCAGGAAGGTGAAGCCGAAGGCCATCCCTCGCAGGGCCCGCGGCACCTCTCCCGTCACGAGCGTATTCTGAAGCGGCTCGAGGGAGAAGAGGAGGAAGCCGAACACCAACGCCGCGGCGATGAACGGGCTCCCCCCCGGCAAGAACGCCAAGGAGAGGAGAATGGCACCCGTCGCGGCAGACAGCGCGAACAGGAGGCGGCCCGCTTGGCGGCGGTCGGCCAGCGTTCCCGAGACGACCTGACCCACGGCGCCGAGTGCGAGGGCGAGGGCAAAGAAGCGCGCCCCGATGAATCGAGGTTGGGGGAGGAACGTGAGGCCTCCTTGGTACGCGAAACCCGCGAACATGTAGACAAGCAGGATGAACCCATACGAGCGGGTGAGGAGCCCGCGAAGCGGGACGCGCGCTTCGGCCGGACGGTGGGAGGCCTCTGCCGGCAAGGGTTGGACCACGAGGAGGATACCGGCGAGGAGGGCCGGCACTGCCAGGGACGCGGCCGCGAGCCTCCAGGACAAGCCGACCGCCAATGCGGCTCCGACGTACGCAGGACCGGACGCGATGCCGAGGCTCCCGCCCATCCCGTGCCATCCCATCCCGCGGCCCTGCTCGACGACGACGCGGGAGATGATCGATAGACCCGTGGGATGGTAGACCCCGGAGAAGAGGCCCAACGCTCCGAGGGAGACGGCCAGAAGGGGGATCGATGGGCTCGCCGCGACGCCCGCCATCGACATGGCGATTCCCGCGGCACACACGAGCAACAAACGGGCCGGTGCCCGCCGATCCGCGAGGAACCCGAAGGGGACGGCCGCGACGCCGTAGAAGCCGTACCCCGCCGCCGCGAGCAAGCCGAGGGTCACGTCGTCCGCGCCGAATTCGACCTTCCAGGCGAGCAAGAAGACGGGGATCGACAAGATGTTCGAATGGACCACGCCGTGAAGGAACCCGAGGACGGCCACGACCCTCCGATCCTCCCGCCGCATCCCTCGCGGCATCGCGCGGGCCCCATAAGGCCTTCGCCGGCATCACACGCGGACGACGGCGGCGATCGAACCGGGGACCTCGAGGACGAGGCTCACGATCACGAGGACGACAATCCACACGCCGCGAGGAAGCGCCACAGCAAAGCGCAGGAGCCGGCCGACCCATCGTCTTTCCGGATTCGTTCGGGACGCGCCGAACCGCACGACGGTCCGGGCGGTGCGCAATCCGAGGGAGCGGCGGACTCACAGGTCGTCGGCGGACTTATCGCTCGACTCGGCGTCGGAGCTCTGGTCTTCCTGGCTCTCCGCCGGCTTCTTGATGATCTTCCGTTGGACGGGCGGTTGAGGGGCGACGGGCCTTCGGATCACGCGGCGCGGCATGGATTCCGATTCGGCGGCGGGTGGGGCTGCTCGAGATGCCGCCGGCGCGGCTTGAGGCCCCGACGGCGCTTCCGACGGGCCCGGAGAGGGAGCGGCGCCCCGACGACCCGTGGGCGGGGCCACCGCGACGCCGCCACCGCCGGGCGGACGCTGGTCCCGCATCAGCGAGCCGCACTTGTGGCACACCGTGGCCGTCACCGAGTTCAAGGTGCCGCACACGGGACACGGCCTTGACCCCATCTTCCGCATCTCTTCTTCTTCGCGGAGCCAGTCTTCGAATGTCACGAACGTCGGCTGCTTCCGCCACCACTCCTGGAACTCGCGGTCGGACAGGGACCGGCCGAGCTGGCGGGACGCTTCCTCCCGAAGCTTCCCCACGACCTCGTCGTACTGCACGCGCATCTTCTCCTCGGCCTGGCAGTTCGAGCACTTCGCCATGTCCTTCTCGAACTCGACGCCGCACTTCGGGCACGACGTCGCGTCCTCGGGGATGAAGGCGCCGCACTCGCCGCACTCGACCATCTTGCCGAGGCCGTAGACCTTCCAGTACACCGTGGCGCCGATGATGACGGCGGCCGCGGCGGCAAGGATGATGAAGAACAGCCAGTACGGCAGGCCGAGAATCGGCACGGGCTGGCTCAGGAACGGGAGGTTCGTCTTGACCACCACCGCCTGCGTGTACGGCTGGATCAGGCCGGATGTCGGCGTGATGACGAGATCGTACGAACCGTCCGCCTGGCCGGCCGGCAAGGTCAGCCTCCCGATGAAGAAGCCGTCCACCTGGGAGGTCGTCGTGTTCAATGCGACGGTCCCCGCACCGGACCGCAGCGCGATCGTCAGGTCGACGCCCGAGATGCCGTTTCCGTTCTGGTCCCGCACGTAGCCCGTCACGGCGAAGTCCGTACCCGGCTCGAGCGTCTGGCCCGTGGCCGGGGAGATGAGGATGACGTCCCCCTGCGGCGGCTGCACGTTCACCGTGACGGTCGCCACGTTGTTCGACTCGTTGGCGACGCCGCCTTCGTTGATCCGGTTGTCCGGGTCGACGCGGAGCTGGATCGCCTGCTGGCCCGTCGCGGAGATGCCGCTGACGTTCAGCGGCGTCGTGAGAGAGGCCCCGATCGTCAGTCCGTTCACCCGGCCGATCTCGATGCCGGCCAGGAATGCGGCGAGGGACACGTTTACCGCCGTCGTCTGACCGACGTTGTACACGATGACCGTGATTGTGAATCCATGGTTCTGCGTCTGGTTCTGAATCGTCCCGTAGTCCGACTGCCGCAATACGAGGTCCGGCGGCGTCAGGACGCCGACCGAGAACGTCGCGTTGTTGTTGCCGAGGATGTAGTCCTTGTTCCGGATGTCGGGGCCGCTGGGGATCTTCGTCGCGAACGTCAGGACATGCGCGCCGACGGACGTCGGGCGCCACGTCACCGTGACGACCGTGTCGACGCCCGGCGTGATGTCGAATGTCGCCGGACCGCCGACCCGGAGCGCGCCTTCCCAGATCTCGAGCGTCGCGCCCGTCGCGCGGTTCGTCCCTATATTGTGGACCGTCACGCGCACGGCGACGTCGTTGTTCACGACCGGGTCCGTGGTGAACTGGACATCCGCGGACGAGATCGCGAGGTCGGGCCAGGTGAACAGGGTGAAGGTTCGCGCCAAGATGTTGTTCGTCTCATCCGTCTCGCGGACGAGGCCGCCGTCCGTGACGGTGAAGACCGGAGGATCCACCACCGCCGAGACCGTGCGGCTCGATTCGAGCGCCCCGAGCGGGTGCCAGACGATCGATGCGGTCGCGGTCCCGTTCTTGGGGACGAGCGGGATCACGAGGTCCCCGATCCAGAGGCCGGTCGCCCGGTAATCGAGCGGGGCGAAGTCCATGATCCCGTCGAGATTCCGGTCCACGTTGTCCTCGAAGAAGCTGACCGTGACGTTCCGCACGTTGATCTGCCCGACGTTCCGGACCGTCACGGTGACCATGATGTCCGTGTTGATCGGCTGCAACAGGGAGGCCCCATTGCCACCCGAGACGCTCATCGACGCGAGGCTGAGGTCCGGGGTGAGGCTCGAGAACGTCAGGCCGATGACAGTGTCCGACATGACCAGGGACGATCCCGGGGCGTCGGGCGTGTACGTCGTCCCGTCGATCACCGCGGACCCTTGCGCGAGATAAGAGTCGTTGACGCTGCGGGTCGAGACGGTCCGCGACTCCGAGAACGCGCGGTAGACGATGAAACCGAGCGGCGCGCTCACGGGCCACGTCGTCGAGGGGGTGTAGTAGATGTCCCCCGGAGACGGGTTCGGGACCGTGAAGTTCGTCAGGGTGTTCGGGTCCATGCGCTGCACCGTGATGCCGACGTTCGCGTCGGCGAGCAGGGTGCCCGTCCCGTCCACCGCGTCCACGGTGAGCCACCAGTAGCGGGCCACCTGGGATCCGCCCGTGATCATCGTCTCCCACCATGTGCCGTCGGGGTCGTACGTCTGGACGGAGGTCAGCTGGACGTTCTGCGAGCCGCCGAAGACGAGCTGGGAGGTCTGAAGGGGATCGAAGGTCGTGTTGCGAATGTCCACGTCGACCGTGTTCACGTTGCCGTCGTCCGTGGAGATCGCGAGGCTCGTCACGCCGCTCAAGCTGGCGTCCCACAGGTTCGTGCGCTGGACCGTATCGATCCACACGCTCGGGCCGGTGAGCGCCACCCGGACCAGGGTCGCGCCCCCGCCGTACAGCGTAACGTTTCCATCGACGGTCGAGTCCGTGATCGAGACGCTCGAGGTGGCGCCGTCCTCCCGGAGGAGGCCGGGCAAGCCGCGCGCCGAGAGGTTCAGGGCGCTCTCCGCGCTCGTCACCAGCGCGCCGCCGTTCGCGACATAGAACGGAAGCGGGAAGTTGCTCCAGACGGTCGAGTCGACGAGGGTCAAGGACCCGCCGGACAGGATCTTGACGTACGCCCGGCTCTTCCCGTCGGAGCCCTGGTCGACGTATAGTCCGCCGGTCGAAATCGTCACGTGGCCGGAGACTTCGAGGCACGTCGCCACGGAGACGTCGCCGACGATCTGCCGGTCGAACGACCAGGTGGTGACCCCGGTCGGGCAGACTTGGAGGTCATCGAAGGAGATCGTGAGCGCCTGGTTGTTGTCCGCGTCGCTCACGGCCGGATAGGGATTGAAGGACACGTCCCCCGCGCTCGTCGAGCCGGAGTACGTCGCGACCTGATGGTAGTTGCCGAACGACTCCGCATTCGGCAAGCTCGCCGTGGTGATCTGGTCCGTGTAGAGCGGGATCGTCGCGACGCCGTCGGAGTTCGTGCGGTTCCACGCGTTCGCGCCGCTCGCTTGGCGGCCGAGGTACGACAGCGTCCGTGACGTGGGCGTCGCGGTGAGACCGTTGTCGGGGTACTGCGCCGTCGTGCTGCTCGGGCTCAGGGTGGACCAGATCGTCGCGCCGGCGATCGGGATGCCGCTCGAATCCACGACGGTGTCGTGAGCCCAGCGCAGGAGGTTCACGCTGCCGCCGGCGGCGGTCGGGCGGAAGGCCGGTTCCCAGTCCGCTAGGGACGCCGGGTCCTGGGTGCGGTCGATCGTCACGTTGTAGAGGTAGGCGTTCGAGCTGCCGTCGACCCGGAGCTCGTTGTGACGCCCGGGCGTCAACGTGTTCGACGCGTAATCCACGCCGAGGTAGGAGTCGTAGGCATACAGGCTGCTCGACGCGGTCAGGTCGATGTTACTCGAGTTCCCTGACGCATACTCGTAGATCCGCTCGATCGTCGACCGGTAGACGCTCGCGGACGTCGCGGACCACGCGATCAGGGGGGCATCGTTGTTGTCATCCGTGTCGAGTCCGAGGTCGGAAATCTCAGAATCCGTGAAGCCCGTGACTTTCGAATCGGTGAGGTTCAGGGACGCGCTCGTCGCGTTGAACCAACCGGGGAACTTGAGGCTCGCTCCGTGCTTCATCGTGAACTGGCTGTTGGCCCCCGCCACCGTGAAGGCGAGCTTGAGATAGGGAGAGATCGCGTCCGTCTGCGTCGTCACCGTCGAGTTGTCCAGCACGAGCGCGCCGCCCGCGTTCACGTTGAGTGAGTAGCCGGTGTGGGACTGATCCTTCGCGAAACTCAGGCCGCCGTCGATCAGCGTCAGGCTCCCGCCCGAGTTGATGTTAATCGTCCCATCGACCGTATACAGAATCCCGCTGCACACCTGTGCGTTCGTAATCGTCCAATCGCCCGTGATGACGCCACCGACTTGATCGCAGGTTCCCGCCTGGGACGGTCGGCTCATCGCGAGGATGGCCGCAAAGAACCCGCCCAACACGAGGGTCCCGACGATCAAGAGGCTGAACGCCCTCGCGTCGCGTCCGGCTCGGTTCTGCATCCGATGACCTCCCAAGGTCGAGTCCTGCGCGCACGTCCGGAGGGCGGGACCGGTGGGATTGTAGCGCTCCCATCCCGAGCCGCTCCATAAGAATGTTACCCGCCGATTATCCGCGCCGATACGGATGTGTTCTCATGCGGGAGAACATCGGCTTTGCCGGGAGAGATTATTTCTATTCACTCTGGACAATAGAAATACGCGAATCTGCCGCAAGAAACGCTTGAGACCGACGCGGGACGCGTCCCCAACGCGTCCCGGGACCGATCCGATTGCCGTCTCGCAGTCCGATTCCTCACGGGCCGACACGGGCCGAGCGTGCCCTTCGTGATTCTCACGCTATCATCGAATGGTAACTACCACGAACAGTTTATATATCGTCGGCTCGGGTGTGCGGTCATCTTCCCGCCCACCGGGAGGCCACATGTCCATGAAGACGATCCTGCGCGAAGACGAGTCGGGTGTGTCGGAAGTCATCGGCACGATCCTGATCCTCGCGATGACGGTCGTGCTGTTCTCCGTGATCATCATCTGGGTCTCGAACATCCCCACACCTACCGCGCAGACCCGGCTGGACGTGCGGCCGGAAATGCTCCCGATCTACATCGGCCCGACGGAGGTCGGCGTGAACATCACCCTGCTCCACCTGGGCGGTGAGGCGCTCCAGCCCGTCCCGACGATCATTTACGTCGTCTCGCAGAGGGGCTTGGGTGCCCCGGTGACGGATGTGGTCATCCTCCATCCCTACAACGGACTCCTCGGCACTCCCAGCGGCCTCCTGGACGGCAAGGACAGCGTCTGGGACATCGGGGAGCGATGGGAGTACAAGAACTACGCGCTCCGGTCGTCCGACACGATCTCCATCACGATCGTCGACATCCAGAAGAGCTTCATTGTGTGGACGGGGCAGCTGAACGCGCCCGCGGGCACCCGGCCCCCGGTCTTCGTCGACAAGTGGACGGACGACATGAAGGGCACGGACGCGATCGACCCGATCCAAGCGAATCTCGGTTTCTTCCTCTATGTGAAGGTCGTGGATCCGGACGGCGACATCAACCGGAACTCCGTGTTCGCCACGCTCACCATGTGGTACGGGATCGACCCGACGTGTTCGTCCCCTCAGAAGATGCACGATGACGGCGTCGCGCCGGACCGCGTGCCTGGGGACGACATCTACGCCCTCGGCAACATCATCTGCATGAGCCCGCCCTACCCGCCCCTCACCTGGGACGGGTCGATCATCTTGCTGAACGCGACCGACCTGAAGGGCCACCAGACGACGACCCGCCTGGTCCTCCATGTCGTCGAGCAGACGAGCGGCGGGGGCGGCGGGGGCGGCGGTCGGATCCCGAGCGAGTTGTGGCAGTACATCGGATACGTCCAGATTCGGACGGGCGAGGTCTGGGTGACCAACCTGGGCCAGCCGTACAGCACGACCACGACGTTCCAGCCGTACCGGGTGACCAAGAGTCAGCTCAACAGCAACGGTGGGGCCCTGTTCCACTTCAAGATGGCGAACCACGGGAACACGACGATCTTCATCGATGGGTGGACCGTGGCGTTCTTCACGAGCTCGCAGTCCGCCGGGGGCTTCGCCCAGTACATCGTGAAGCCGGTCGACCCGACCATACCCGCCAACGCGGGCGGAATCCTCGCCTATCCGGGCATCGCGTCGAACGTGAACGACTTCCAGTATGCTCAGGTGTTCGACATCAACGTCGCGAACCAGGAGATCGGCGGCACGCCGACAGTCGTCCTCGTGGCAGTGAACACTCCGTTCAAGGCGGACTGGGGCCGGAACTGGGGTACTGACTCGATGTTCATCAACATCCTCATCTCGGGGATGGCGGGGCCCTCGAACTACACGTACTCGCAGCTCATTGGAAGCGGACCGAACCCGAGGAACTGCCTCGGGCTTGGGGCCGGCTACAATCCGATCAACCACCTCAATGACGCCATCGTGGCGTGCCGGTCCTCGTGGTACGCCCAGGTGATCCCCTTCATCGGGATGGTCATCTACTAGGGTCCGCAGCGAAGCAGAGCCCAGAATCCCCCCCCGGCTTGGGAGCCCAGCGCGGACTCGGGTCCCGTCTCGAGGATAGTGAGCAATCGGGGGCTCACTCCTAAGCTCACGGGCAAGCCTCCGGTGGGGTGCCGCCTCCAAGTCCCAACACGCTGACCGGCACCCGCGCCCGACCAACCAACGAGCGGGAAGCGGAAAATGGGCCTCTGAGTATTGCGCCCGCGCGACATAGACTCCCGCAGGCATCCTATGGAGCGCGCCGAATGAACCCGTTCTCTGCGAAGCCGCCGAACCGGTCGATTGTTGCGGGATCAGGAGCCGTCCTCTCGGGGACCATGAGATCGCCCGTGGAGCGGGGAACCCTGATCGAGGGACTCGGCAGGCCGTGAACGCCCGGACCTTGGAGCGGGACCTCGGGGCCTCAGGCATCAAGGCCCACGAGTCGGGCACGGATCGGACGAGAGACCCGATGGTAAACCGGACTGCAGGCCCTCCGCGTGCGGAAGCGACCCTGGACCGTCAACCGACGTGGTGCCCCTCATGACCTGCGCCCCAAACGAGAGGTAGCTGTCGAAGATGCGTAGCCCCGGGGGGGCACGCGCAGGCCCCCTCGCCCTTGATGGCGCGTCTCGAGGGACCTCTCGGGGCAGGCTCGTCTCAGAACCCCGCGGTACAGGCCCTGCATGGAGCCCCGAACCCTATACCACCGCAGCGCGGACGGCCGATGGCAGGACTCGACGGCGACTAGAGGCATCAGGGAAAATCGGGGGACGTGAGACGGCGAGCGCGACCGGCTGCCGAGGGGTCCTTCGGTTCTGCCGTCTTTCATCTCGGACAGGAGGCACGGGCCGTCCGGCATGCGGCGAATCGGTCCAACCTATCCCAGGTCCTAGAGAGATCGGGGGCGCACCCAGATCAGGGTGTCTTCGAGAAGCTCCGCCCCACAGCTAGAGGGCTCTCGCAGGCCAATCGGTGGTCGGACAGGATGGGCTTCGCCGAGCCCTTGAGGAGCCGAAGAATTCAAGAAAAGGGGTGGAGGAAGGGGATCTCAGAGATCCTCTTCCGACTTCTCGCTTCCTTCCGAGCCCTCGGTGCTTTCCTGGCCCTCGCTCAGAGGCTTCTTGATGACACGCTTCTGGACGACCGGCTGAGGCGCCCCGGACCTCTGGAACAGCCGGCGCCCGATCGTCGCGGTCGCAGGCGGGGCTCCAGTGGGCGCGCCGTACGGCGCTCCCTGGGGCCCCTGCCCCTCCGACGTGCCGGGTCCGGGAGGGGAGGGTCTCCGCGGGGCGGCCGCGACGACGGCCCCGCCGCCGGCGCCACCGGTGGGCGGGCGCTGGTCCCGCATGAGCGAGCCGCACTTGTGGCAGACTCTCGCGGTGACGGAGTTGAGCGTCCCGCAGGTGGGGCACGGCCGCGAGCCCATCTTGCGCATCTCCTCTTCCTCCCGGAGCCAGTCCTCGTACGTCAGGAAGGTCGGCTGCTTGCGCCACCACTCCTGGAACTCGCTCTCGGAGAGGCTGCGGCCCAGCTGTCGAGAGGCCTCTTCCTTGAACCGGCCGACGACCTCGTCGTACTGCAGGCGCATCTTCTGCTGGTAGTCCGCCTGGCAGTTCGAGCACTTCGCCATGTCCTTCTCGAACTCGACGCCGCACTTCGGGCACGACGTCGCGTCCTCGGGGATGAAGGCGCCGCACTCGCCGCACTCGACCATCTTGCCGAGGCCGTAGACCTTCCAGTACATGGTCACGCCGATCGCGACCGCGACCGCAGCCGCGATCATGATGAGCAGGAGCCAGAAGGGAATGCCGAGGATCGGCACGATCTGGTTCAGGATGGATCCGGGCGTCTTCACGGAGATCGTCCGCTGGTCGGACGAGATGGTGCTCGAGGCGGGCGTGACGACGACCGTGTAGGTCCCGTCCTGCGTCCCGCTCGGGACCGTGAACGTCCCGATGAAGAAGCCTTGGCTTCCCGATACCGTCGAGTTCGTTGCGATGAGCGTCGATCCGGAGCGCAGCTCGACCACGAGCGGGACGCCTTCGAGACCGCTGCTCGACGCCGTGTCACGGACATAGCCGGTCACGCTGAGGTCCTTGCCGGGTTCAAACGACTGACCATTTTCCGGCGAGAGGATTGCGGTGAATCCCTCGGGAGGGGGGATCACGTTCAACGTGATGTTCGCGAAGTTGTTGCTCTCTTGGGCGAGGCCGCCTTCGTTGATCACATTGTCCGGATCCACGATGAGCTCGAGGGTCGCCGGACCCGTGAGGGGCATGCCGGGGATGCTCATGGACCGGTTCAGGAAGCCTCCTGCCGCCACGTTGATCCCGGTCGCGCGTGCGACTTCGTTGCCGCGGTTCCCGTTCGGAAACGCAGCGACCGCAGCGTTGGTGGCGGCGGTCTGCCCGCTGTTTGAGATCAGGGCATAGACGGTGAAGGCCTGGTTCTGGACGACGGTCATCGTGCCGGGGGCCGCTTGGAGCACGAGATCGGGACCCGTCCGTACCTGGATGGGGAAAGTCACCGTAATCCAGATGTTGTTGTCCGCCGCGTCAATGGCCGGATACGGCGGGAAGAACGCGCCACCGGTCTGCGTGTTGGACGAGTACGTCGCGACCTCTTCGTAGTTCCCGAACGACTCCGCGTTCGGCAGGCTCGCGGTCGTGATCTGATCCGTGTAGAGCGGAATCACGGCGGTGCCACTCGAATCCGTCTGGTCCCACGCGTTGTTGCCGCTCGAGGTTCGGCCGAGATACCAGATCGTTCGCGTCGTGGGCGTCGTCGCGAACCCGTTGTCCGGGTACTGCGCCGCGGCTGCGCTCGGGCTCAGGGTCGACGCGATCGTCGACCCGCTCACCGGGAACGCCGTGGAATCGACCGCGGTCACATGCGCCCAACGGAGCAGATAGATGCTCCCGCCGGCGGCCGTGGGGACGTACGCAGGGAGGAAGTCCGACATCGACGACGGGTCTTGGCTCCGGTCAATCGTGACGTTGTACAGGTAGGCGTTCGACGTCCCGTCGACCCGCAGCGTGTTGTGCCACCCGACGACGTCCGAGAAGTCCAGGGCGATGTACGTGTCGTAGGCATAGAGGCTGGTCGCGGCGGTCAGGCCGATAATCGAGCTGCCGGTCCCATTCGGGCCACTCGTGTACTCGTACAAGCGCTCGATCCGCGACGCGAAGATGCTCGCGGACGTCGAAGCCCAAGACATCGTGGGCGCGTCGTTGTTGTCGTCCGTGTCGATGCCAAGGCCTGCGATCTCGGAATCCGTGAAGCCGGTGATCTTCGAACCCGAGATGTTGAGCGTCGCGCCGGTCGCGTTGAACCAACCGGGGAACTTCAGCGACGACCCGTCGATCATCTTGAATCGGCTGTTCGCGCCGGAGACGGTCAGGGCCAACTTGACGTACGGCGAGATCGCGTCCGTTTGCGTCGTCACAATCGAGTGGTCCAAGACCAGTTCGCCGCCCGCGTTGACGTTCAACGCGTAGCCGGCGTGAAGTTGATCCTTCGAGAAGCTGAGGCCGCCATCGGTCAGCGTGAGGCTGCCTCCGGAGTTGATGTTAATCGTTCCGTCGACGGAGTAGAGAATCCCGCTGCACACCTGGGCCGTCGTGATCGTCCAGTCCCCGGTGATGACACCGCCGACCTGGTCGCAGGCGGCCGCGCGAGCGGCAGGGCTCAGCGCGAGGACGGATGCGAACAACCCGCCGAGGACGAGGGAGACAACGATCAGAAGGCTCAGGGCAGCGCCATTGCGTCCGGCTGTATCAGACAAGGCAAGACCTCCGAAGATCGTGCTCTCCGATACCCGGAAGGCTACGACCAGTGGGCATAACGTCCGGGCCATCCCGGGCCGCTTTATAAATAGGTTACCGCGCGATTATCTATCCCGATACGCACCTGTTCTCACGCGGGAGAACAATCCATTTCTATGGAGAGATTATTATTATCCATTCGTGAATATGGAAATAGTCGAAAATTGGGTGAAACGGTCGAAAATCGCCGCGGAAGAGGGGAGTTCGCCGACCGCGAATGGCCTCCGCGATCGGCCTGGGGCCAGTTCAGATGATCTTCTTCTTCAGGACCTTCTTCACGCTCACGGCCGTCTTCTTCGCGCCCCGCTCGTCCTCGGGTCCGATCCGGTGGCCGCACGCGTAGCACATGATCGCGTCGGATGAAATCATCGTGCCGCAGGCGGGACAGGGGATCTCCGATTCGCCCTCGGCCTCCGTCGTCTCTTCCACGGCGGATTCCTCCTGGAGGCGGTGGCCGCACGCGTAGCACATGATCGCGTCGGATGAAATCATCGTGCCGCAGGCGGGACAGGGGATCTCCGATTCGCCCTCGGCTTCGGCGGCGACCGCGGGCTTCGGGACCGGCTTCGCCGCAGGCGCAGCGACCACGACTTGCGTCGCGGGCTTCGCCACAGGTGCCGGCACGGGCGTGGGGGCAACGGGCTGAGGCCGCATTCCCGCCGCGGGGGCGGGCTGCGTGGCCACGGGCTTGGGAGCGATGGAGGGGCCGGTGGCTGCGGGCGCCGCGGCGACTCGGGAAGCCGATTGTTCCTGGGCGAGCAGCTGCTTCTCTCGTTCGATGAGCCGCTTCGCTTCCTCCGCGACCTTCCCTCGGGCGGATGCGATGTTCTCCTCTTCCGCCGCGAGTCGCTTCTCGCGGTCCATGAGTTCGCGGTTCCGAGCGATTTGCGCCTCGAGGGTCGACTTCTGCTCTTCGAGGAGCTTCACGATCTGCTCCTGCCTCGAAGCGATCTCGGTCTTCCGGGCCGCGATATCCCGAGCGTGAACGTTCGCGTCCGCGTCGCGACGGGCGGTGTCCTCCTCGCGCTTCACGAGCGACTCCAGGCGTTTCGCAAGTTCTTGCTCGCGCGAGAGGAGTTGGTTCTCCTTCGCCAGGACGCTCTGCCGCGCCGCCTCGAACTCCTGTTCGCGCTGATCGATCGTCCGCTCCTTCTGCTCGAGCTCCTTCTCTCGCGCCCGCAACTCCTGTTCGCGCTGATCGATCGTCCGCTCCTTCTGCTCGAGCTCCTTCTCTCGCGCCCGCAGGCCTTTCTCCCGGCCGACGATCGAGTCCCGCTCCTCCGCGATGGTGGAGCGCTCCTGTTCGAGGGAGCGACGGTCTTCCTCGATCTTGGACGATTGTTCCTGGAGCGAGGCATCTTGCTTTCGGAACTCCGCGTCCCGGGACTTCAGGCTTTCTTCGAGTTTCTTCAGTGCGTCCAGCGCGTCGAGGATCGATGCTTCGGCCATCTACGGTTCCTCCGGAGGTTGGTTCGTTGCGCCGAGCCTCCCAGGCGTCGGCGGGTGAATGGGAGTCATCAGGACCCTCCCGTCTCGAAGATCGGACCGAGGACGGTGAGGCCGCCCTTGCGGACTTCGATCGCGTGCTTTTCCATCGAGTGATCCGCGGACCGCATTTTCTCGACCTGCAGGTACCGCACGAG
>WNGQ01001448.1_pt1 | contig 30119 bp, 24 predicted proteins | sample 5407661 | NCBI WGS metagenome assembly WNGQ01 (sample SAMN13153382, study PRJNA577476) | soil metagenome | isolation source: 60 cm soil or saprolite under Garry oak tree replicate 2 | place: USA:California | collected 2016-06-15 | reverse complement strand
CCTCTGCGTGGGGAAACGCCGCATTGACGGCGAGTATAGTTCGTTCGGCCCATAGACGACGTTCTTCAGGCGTGCAGCGATCTTGCAGGACCGCCTGGACCAGTCGATGGATGGAGAGCGTTTTCTCCCTCGCATCGCGTCGCACGAGCGAATAGGCGCGCAGTACTTCAATGACTTGATTGAGGTGGAAAGCATCTGCTACGACTGAGGCGAGCACCGACCCAAAGAAAGGTGCCCCCTGGACCAGGATCTCTTCGGCAATGGCATCGGGAGAGAGAAATGCGCACACGCTCAACAGATCGCTCGCGGCTTCGCTGCCATCTGCCACCTTCGCAAAAGCAAGGGACCACGTGGTAGCAACTGAGGCGGGATAATCCGCGACCAGTCCTCTGCGTTCTTGCAGCAACTCCGCCCGGTGCTGCTGGTAGAGATGCCAATAGCCAGCAAGGTCGATTCCAGTCTCTTCCAGATAGGCTCCCACCTGATCCAGAGCCAGCGGCAACCCACCCAGTTCCTCGCTCAGCCTCTCTGCCTGCTTCCGTTCCTCTTGCGAGGCATCTATCAGGTTTGCATCTGGTTCCAGCAGTCCCGATCTTCGCAACAGCAGTAACGCTCCCTGAGTAGGCGACAAGGTCTCGATTTCAACCCGATGGGCCAGGCGTCCTGTGGTCACCGCTCGCGTTGTCAGCAGGAGGCTGCCTCCTCTTGTAGAGGGTAAGAAAGAGGTTACCAGAACAAGATCATCAGCATTGTCCAGGATGAATAACCATTCATGATGCGTCTGTAACCAGCGTCGGACAGCTTGGACGATTCCCTCCTGGTCGGGCGCTTCTCGTTCTGGTAACTGCAGGAGCGAGGCGATAGCGACAAAGGAAGCAGTCAATGTCTCGTGGCTCGGCTTGATAGTTCTGATGATAGCGATAAGCATACTCGAGCGCCAGTTGGGTTTTGCCAATTCCCCCCAGGCCACTGATGGCCTGGGGGTGGGAAAGCGCTGTTGCCTGACCCGTTTGAAGAGAGCGATGCAAGCGCGCGAGCTCGGCATCGCGTCCCAGGAAAAAAGGATTGCGCGGATAGGGAATGTTCCAGATGGCAGGCAGGGATGTTCGTGAGGCATTGGCGGAGAGCCTCCTCGGCAATTCCTCAAGTATGCGCCGAATGCCTGCGGCGACATCAGCAAGCGCGGTATCCTCATTGGACCAAGTAGTGATCGGTTTGGCATTGGTGGGCAAGGTGTGCAGATGGGCAAAGGGAGCTGTTTCCCAGTCTGCTGGTCGCAGCAGAATCGGGATTACCTGCACCTCCCCGGCTTGCTGGCGAGCCAACGCACGCTTCATCTCGATACCGTAACAGTAATCGGAGGCAAGGAAGTCCGCACTCACGAGCAGTAAAATGACTGAAACCGTTTCGAGAGAGGCATCGATTGCCTGTGCCCAATCAGTACCCGGGGCAAGGAGCCGATCATGCCAGAGAGAAACAAGCCCTTGTCGCTTGAGCAGGCTCAGATGCGTTTCGAGCTTGCGGAGCCAGACTTCATCCTCGTGGGCATAGGAACAAAAAATCTCAACTGATGTCCATGCTGTTGACATCACTGAATGTTCCCTCCTCTGAGTCCATCCTTTCTGAACCGCTCAAGTATACCACAGTCATCGAAAAACAAAAATAGATGGAAATATCGATTCTCGCCTGTTTCTCTTTGAGAGTAGAAGAGATCGCAGAGCAAATTCTCGGACGAAAAAAACATTGATTTTGCCCAAAGGACAGCTATTTCATGTGGGAAATAATGAGAGGTCCGCCTCTTCTATCTCTTTTCTCTGCCTTCATTTTTGCGTCCCTCGGTCTAATTCGGTCTTTTTCCCTTCTTGTCCGTTGAGAGCGCGCCCGCTCCTGCGTGGACCACGTATTTATAGAAGCTGTAGCGGCTGGCAAAACCAGTCAGCGCCATAATCTCTGCGACGCTCATCTCTTTCTTCTCGTAGAGTTCCCTGGCCCGCTGGAGTTTTCTAGCATCAGGGTGTAGGGCGGGCCTGCCTCCGATGCGTCCTCGCGCGCGAGCTGCTTCCAGTCCAGCCTTGGTCCGCTGCCGGATCACATCGCGCTCCATTTCGGCAAGTGCCCCAAAAAGATGGAACGTAAACTTCCCTCCCGGCGTTGACGTATCAACATGCTCGGTCAGACTCCGAAAGTTGATCCCGCGGGCCTGCAAGCCCATGACTGTTTCGATGAGGTGTTTGAGCGAACGACCCAGGCGATCGAGCCGCCAGACCACAATAGTATCGCCAGGACGCGCAAAGTCGAGCATCGCTCGAAACTGGGGACGATCATCCCTGACTCCACTCATCACATCTCGGTAGGTTCTTTCGACAAGAGCTTTCACTAACGCATCTTCCTGGAGCGCAGTGGTTTGCTCGCCTTTGGAGATGCGCATATATCCAATCTGCATAGCACCATTTCCTCTCAATCCTTTTTTCAGTATGGTTCTGGTTCGATTGTACGGAAACTCATGGAAATGGCAAATACTCAGACGCTGTTTTGCAGAATGGATTATCAGAATGGATCAGTTTGGAGAAATGAGCAAGACGAAGCAGGTCGTTCATGCGGAAACGAGCAGAAGCGGAGCGTGTGGAAAACGGACGAAAAACGGATTCTGCAGTAGAGCCAACTCCTCTATTGTGTTTTCCCAGAAAAGCGATCAATACTCTGCTTCCAGTTACTTCGCTTCTGCGTCGCGACCTATTGTTTGTAGTAGAAAGGCATAATTCTTACGACATATGCGAGTGTTGAAATGGTTCCGGCCGAGACCTTGCTCGCAGATGGCCAGGGCGCGCTTCGTCAGCGGCTCTACTTCCATCTCCCTTCCCTGAACAACGTAGACCTGAGCCAGGTCGTTGAGTCGCCCGCCGCCTCGATCTGGAGAAACTCCTTTCCGTGCTCTCAGATGGTTGAACACAGGGGATGTGATTGCAAAAAATGCAGGCGCGTTATCGCGTGGATCCAGAGATCGCTGCGATTACGGCGCTATTTCAAGCAGGAGGCTCAGCCCGACGACTCGCGGCCTTGTTGTGTGTCTACAGACTACCATGGTGTAGAAATGGACGGCCTGCGAGACGTCTCTACTCTACACTACCACACAATGGTGAAAAGTTTACGTAGCTCGGGGAACCTCCTCGTCTTTCAGCCTTCATCGACCGCACTCGCATCACTTTGTCTCTGGCATAGGTGCGTCGAGAAATGCGGTGATCATCGAGGCCAGCCACCCGGCGCGGTCGGCGAGCGTCACATGCGTCGTGCCGGGGAGCACGGCAAGCTGGGAACGCGGCAGACCGACGAGATCGCCGACCACGCCGCCGCCGAGCAGGCGAAACATCTCCACAACGTGCTCTGGACGCACGATATCGGAGTCTCCGATGATGAGCAAGGTGGGCGCTTTGATCGAGGCAATGGCCTCCGGTGACCAGCCCTGGGTCGTGCGGTCAAAATCCGCTATCTTCGCGACCAGCCGGTGCCACTGCTCCGGGTGGGGCGCGATGCTGGCGTATGCCTGCTGGAACGGGGAGCCATCCAGGTCTTCGGGTTGCATGGCCTCGCCTGCCTCCAGCAGTTCGGGGTAGAAGCCGTCGCGCCGATAACTGGTTCCCCCTGCGAAGACGAGTTTGCGCACCAGAGCGGGAGAGCGGAGAGCGATCTCCAGGGCGACCGCGCCCCCCGAGCTATAGCCGAAGAAATCGGCCTGCTCAATCCCCAGATGACGCAGGAGCGCGGTGGTGTCCTGCGCCCAGTGCTCGAGACTGAACGGGCGATCAATGTCGGCGGTGTGCCCATGTCCCTGCTGCTCAACAGCGATAATCCGCCGCGTCGAAGCAAGCTTTGGCAGCACCTTGCCGAACGAGGTGACGATGGTCGAGAGATTGCCGTGTAGCAGTACCAGTGGCCGACCGCTGCCATGTATCTCGTAGTACATCTTGAGGCCGTTCACGGGAATATAGCCACTCTCCACGGGTGTACCAGGATGATTCTGTGTGGTCATATCTATTCCTAACTCTTTCTGATATTCCTTGATGTGCATGTGATGGCATCGCTTGTAAACCCTCAGGGTCTCGAGAAACGCGCTGGTGAATCGAGAGACTTCCTCTGTGAGCTGGAGAGCGTCCTAGCTCGGAGAGCGGCTGGCAGGTTCGACGAGTCGTCCAGCGCTCTCCTGCCCCGGTTATGCTTTGTCCGGCTGATAGGTGAGCAGCACGACGCCTAAACCCAATGTCCTGCTCTCGACCAGTTTGAGCACTTTCTTCTCGTCTCCGCCTGAGAACAGACGTTTCCCGCTTCCCAGCACAATCGGAAAGATCATGAGGCGATATTCATCGATGAGGTCCCGCTCGTATAGCGTGCGGACCAGCTCGCCACTGCCGAAAATCACTATATCCTGACCAGCCTCTTGCTTGAGTCTGGACAGTTCTTCCGCCAGGTCACCCTTGAGCAGGGTGGCATTCCAGGTCACTTCCGAGAGGGTCGTTGAAACAACGTATTTGGGCAGGCTGTTCATCCTCTCGCCATACGCTCCTGTGCCAGGCATCGTCGGCCAGGCGGCGGCAAACCCTTCGTAGGTCCGGCGCCCCAGGAGAAGCGCATCGCAGGCAAAGAGTTCCTCGAATTTATACTCCTGCTGTTCTGCACCCCCAAATCCAAAGCTCCAACCGCCGTGTTTGAATCCCTCAGCGCCGCCGGGATCTTCCATCACGCCGTCCAGCGTCATGTACTCGGACACAATGACTTTTCTCATGGTGTTCTCCTTCTTTCTTTCGTCGATACGATGGTGCTTGCAATGTGCCAGTGCGCGGTGTCCGTCAGGGCCTCCCAACGAGAGACCGCGCAACCACTGCTGTAGTAAGAGTATACGTGAGAGCGGACCAGAACACATCCCTTGAACAAGGTGTCATGGCTACGTATCTTCAGCAAGCAACAGGAAGGGGTTCTACCTGGAATCAGGTAGACGATGCTCAGGCTGTATGGACGGTGAGGAATGGCGGGTTAAATCAGGTGCTGTTCGAACGCATAGCGTGTGGCAGCACTACGTGAGGACACCTGGATTTTCCCATAGATCGCCTTCAGATGTGTGTTGACCGTGCGCGGGCTGATGACGAGTTGCTCGGCAATCTGGGCGTCGGTCAAACCCCGTGCCAGCAGGCGCAACACCTCCACTTCGCGTCCCGTCAGCCCGGATGGAGCGATGAATGGCGATTTCTCTGGCGGAGTTGGGGGAATCTTCACGGGTCCGCGAGCTGCCAGAGCTTGCTCCCAGGTCATGCTCTGTCCCTCGGCCCACGCCGCCGCAAAAGCTTGCTCACCCAGTTGGGCACGTGCGGCAGCGAGGGAACGCTCGTAGTCCGCACGGCAGACGGATGGCAAGGGTACGCCCAGGGAGTCACGCAGAGCTGATGCAGCGGCCAGGAGCCGCGTTGCCCATGTCGTTTCACCCTGCTGCGCGACCACAACGGCCAGACCTTCGACCGTGGGGGCAATATCCACGATGGCCAGACCTCGCAGCAGGTTCTCTTCATACATTGTGCGTGCTGCTGTAAGGTCACTCTCCACAGCGAGGACCTTTGCGAGAAGCGCGCGCGTCGAGGCCTGCATTCCCTGATTCCCGACCTGCTGCCAAAGCGTGTTGCTGTGTTCAATGCGCAGGCGTGCGGTCGTTGTCTCCCCTTGAGCAAGGGCAATCTCCCCGTGCAGAGCGAGCGCAAGCGCTTCGGCGCTCGTGCTGCCCGTTTCCGAAGCGCGCGCAAGACCCTCCTCTGCCAGGGTCTGCGCTCGCACGAGATCACCTTGCCAAAACGCCGCACGTGCCAGAGTCATGAGCGACATCGTCACTCCAGTGGTATCGCCTGTTTCCTGACAGATTGCTCTCGCTTGCTCTGCCAGTGGATGAACTCCGGCATATTCACCTTGGTAGAGAACCACCAGGGCCAGAGCGCCCAGCGCCCAGGCAGTAAGGGTCTTGTTGTCTGCCTCCCGGAGGAATACCAGGCTCTCCTCAAACAGCTTGCGCGCCACTGCCAGATCCCAGCGCGCGAAAGCGATGTGGGCCAGGTGAAAGGTGGCATTGCCCATCCCTGGTGTGTCTCCGGTCTCTCGGAACAACGCCAGACTCTCCTGGCACAGTACTTCTCCCCGCTCGACGTGGCCCAGGGAAGCGGCCAGGCTCCCAGCAGCCCATAAGGCTCTGGCGCGCAGCGGCACTGCCATCCCCTCGGAGCTCTCCAGCGCGCGCTCCAGGACGTTCCACCCCTCGTGCAGGTGTGCTTGTGCGTACCAGAACCACCACAGAGCCGTCCCCAACCGGAGGGCCATCTCCGCTTCTCTCTGCTCAAGCAACCAGTTCATGGCTGTTCGCAGGTTGTCGTGCTCCTGCTCCAGCCGTGCAAACCATATCGCCTGCTGCGGGCCGTTCCACGTCTGTTCTGCTGCTTCTGCCAGCGCCAGATAATAGGCTGCATGAGCCTGCTGCGTGATCTGCGCCTCCCCGGAGGCCTCGAGCACCTCTTGCCCATATTCACGGATAGTCTCCAGCATCACGACACGCGGCTCTGTTGCTTCTTGCTCGATCTGCGGCAGCAAACTCTTGTCGATGAGGGAAGCTACTCCATCTAACACCGAGACGGTAAGCGTCTGGGTATCGAGAGCAGCATAGACTGTCTCGATGGCTTCGAAGGTACAGCCACCGGCAAAGACAGAGAGCCGCCGGAAGAGGCGTTCCTCATCGGCGTCGAGCAACTGATAGCTCCAGTCGATGGTCTTGCGCAGCGTTTGATGGCGTGCCGGTGCGTCGTGTACACCGCCCGTCAACACGGCCAGGCGCTGACCCAGCCGAGCGAGCAGCGCTGGTGGAGGCAGCAGTTTGATGCGGGCGGCGGCCAGTTCAATCGCCAGAGGCAAGCCATCCAGGCGGGTGCAGATCTCGGCGACCGCCGGGGCGCTGGCATTGCTCACATGGAAATCAGGCTTGAGCGCCTGGGCGCGTGCAATGAAGAGCGCCACCGCCTCATACTGCGACAGCGTCACGGGATCAGGCAAGGAGTTGAGATCGGGCAGCGAGAGCGGCGGGACGGCAAACTGGTGCTCAGCCGCGAGATGGAGCACCGTGCGGCTGGTGATCAACAGCTTGAGGTGTGAGCAGCGCGCCAGGAGGTCCGAGAGCTGGGGTGCGGCGCTCACCACCTGCTCGAAGTTGTCGAGCACGAGTAGCAGCAGCTTCTCTTGCAGGAAGGCTTGCAGTTGCTCCACCATCGACTGTGTGGGGCTTTCTTTCACGCCCAGCACCTGGGCGATGGTCGGCACGACCAGTTCGGCATCGCTGAGGGGAGCCAGGTTCACGAAAAAGATGCCATCAGTGAAGTGATCACTCAGTTCGGCGGCCACATGCAGGCCCAGGCGCGTTTTGCCACTGCCGCCGGGTCCGGTCAGGGTCAGCAAATGCACATCTTCGCGCAGCAGAAGTTGCTGCACGACGGCGACTTCGCGCTCGCGCCCAATGAGCGGCGTAGGCTGAACGGGCAGGTGGTGCGGGTAAGCGTCGAGGGTTTTGAGAAGAGGAAAATCTGCGGGCAAGTCGGCGATGACGAGTTGGAAGAGATGGTTCTTCTGCGGGAAATCCTTGAGGCGGTACTCTCCCAGATCTCGCAAGCCCACCTCAGCGGGCAGGTGGTGCTCCACCAGGTGCCGCGTGGTCTGCGAGAGCAGCACCTGGCCTCCGTACCCAACACTCATGATGCGGGCCGTGAGGTGCACATCCAGGCCCACGTAGCCATCAGCCGTCCGCTGCGGCTCCCCGGTATGCAGCCCCATGCGGACGCGCACCGTGGCCTGATCGGTCCAGGTATGCGAGGCAAGGGCGCGTTGGGCGGCCACGGCAGCCGAGACGGCATCGGTGGCGCGAGCGAAGGCGAAGAAAAAGGCGTCCCCTTGCGTATCAACTTCATACCCATGATACTGCTGGAAAGCGGTGCGCTGCACTTGCCGGCATTGAGCCAGCACACGGCTATACTGCTCACCTACGTATTGCAGCAGGAGCGTAGACCCCTCGATATCGGTGAAGAGCAGCGTGATCGTTCCCGCAGGTACATCAAGCAAGCGAGACCTCCTCCTCCTCTCGAAACACAAAAAACAGAGGTGCTAAAGACCGCGAGTCAAAAAGATAAGCTCGATCATCACTCAGCATTATACCCCATCATCGAGAGAGCAGTGATCCACGGGAGGGAACCGCGAGGAGAGAACGTGCCTATCAATCAGAAGATTCCAGAAGTCAGGTCCACTCCTGGGGAAATGAAGAGCGGATCAGGTGCCTCTCCTTCAAAGATCTGCGCAACACAGTGCTCGGATCGGAAAGGTTCATGATGTATTCAACGTGTAAATTTCCTCTGAAACTCCCGGAGAAAAAGTAACACTGCCATGTCTCCCTCGGTTTCATGGAGGGTGGCACGACGGAGAGCGCATAATGACTTGGAATTTCCAGGACTCTCCCGAATTTTTGATGATCCGGCTTCAGGCTCCTCTAAGTTCATAGTGATAATCAAGACGGTAGGAAAAGTTTCCATTGAATGAGCCACATTAGTTGCTCAACATCCTATAGCTGAGTCAGAAAATCGGTGGTATAACAGACATCTCTTCCTATGAGAGCACCCTCTTTGTTCAGGACCCGCCACCCCGTCGTTCCACCCTGTTTCCTTCACCAAAGCTTCTTGGATATGCTCGCGCCTCTTTTGCCCAAGGGGAAAACGGGGAGGAATATCGGGAGGTCACTTTGAGTCGCTTCCTGCTGTAAATATTCATGAAGTACAGAACAGTATTGTATTGTACAGAATATTATTGTGTGGTACAGGACATTATTGTCTCTGTACAGCACCTTTCTCTCCTTTGGCGCAGCCAAAAGGTTCAGGGCCTGCCTCCGCTTTCCTGTAAGGAACGGTCTTTCTTGACCTGCTTTGCTTTCGTCTACCATACTCCATCACGTCCTTTCACATAGTCATTCCATAGAAAGTCTTCACCTCATACATCCTCACACGTTGGCCAGGATTCACGTCAGAAACCCCCAATCTGCTCAATGTGCTGAGGATATCATGTGACTTTCAGCGTTTTCCCTCACCTCAACGCAGTCGATTGGGGGGAGGCATGGTATTCCCTGACCAGTAATCGGACTGGCTTGCGGCTGGCGCTGTATCGCCGCAAGGAGATGCTGATGTCTCTCTGTCACGATTGCACGCTCTGCTCGCTATGAACTGAGGTGGGTACTGCATCATGCTAGCAATTATCCTTGCATTTCGTCTATACTCGGAGAGAGGCAGTTTAGTTATCAAGTGAGTGGCCCAAAACGATATCAGGGATGAGGTCGTCCCTTTGCCTCTTCTGCACACATCGGATGAGTGTTTCACGGACCATGTGCCTGTACGTCTTTCACTGCCGCGCTCTGTCACGGTAGTTGGCCCGCGTCTTTACGACAGTGAGAAAGGTCAGGGCGAACGTAGAGGGTGCCAGTATAACGCGGCCTATGGTCCTCTCTCGCAAGACCATTCTACTACTGTCATTCAACTGCCTGGTCATCACGATGGAGAAGGCGAGGAGATTGCCCTGCACATCCTGGGTAGCAGCATGATCTGCGAATCATAAGAAACGAGGACGAAGCCATGAGTTTTGCAAACAGCATGCTGACCGAGAACGTAGAGCCACTTCGCCAGCGCTTGTTGTACCACCAGCTCTGGACAGGGATTGAACAGGGAACGCTGCAGCGCGAAACCTTACGCATCTTTGCGCTCCAGGACTGGTGGCTGGTGCGGGAAGCTTACCGTCTCGATGCGTTGGCCGTGGTTGGTATGCCTGATCTGGAGATGCAAGAGCTGTTGCTGGCGAAGCTCGTACCGAAGATTGGCGCCTACAAGCCGCTTCTGCGTTTCGGCGAAGCACTGGGCTTAGCACAAGCGGACTTCGACGCCGTTGAACCTCTGGCTGGCTGTATGGCGCTGACCACTTTCTTCTACTGGATGCTAGGTTATGGCTCTGTGCCGGAGAAAATCGCCGCTGTCAGTGCCAGCGAAGACATTTTCGTCCAAATTTGCGCACGCGTTGGCCCCGCCCTGATGGGCAACTATGGGATGAGCGCGGAACAGGTCGCCTTCTTTACGGCTCATGATGAGATAGGGGTGAGTTTCACTCCCATTGATACGCTCTTGCTGGCTCGCTACGATACACCTGAAGATCGCCAGCGTATCACACGCGCCGTGCGCCTGAGTCACGAGTTCGAGTTGTTGTTTTATGATACGGTCATGGCTGCGACTCCTTCCGAAAAGTGATGGAGAAGAGGCTGGATCATACTTACTCAGGCCTCTTCCTCTCAAGAGGGTGCCTGACGTACCTCCACCAGGCGCTTCACCTCACCTGACAGGTCAGGCACCTCGATGTCAAGCGCTTTGCACATCGCTATCGCCTGCTCGGTTGCGACGATGACCAGGAACGCTCGCTGCGTGAGCACATAGTTAGACCAGGCAGCCATACCCTGGTCGATCACCACCTTCCCTCCCAGATCCGTCAAGCAGCGATAGTCCAACGCCTCACCGATCTTCATGAGCCGGTAGCAATCCCAGCAATCCAACTTGTCGCACCACGCCTGACCTGCGGGGTCAAAACGCACGAGCTGCGCATGCGGATGATGCGGGCAGCGTTTCCTTCGCAGAAAGGCCTCTGTTTGTTTTTCCCGTGCAGTGTTGTCTGTCCCATCAGAGCTTGTACCTTGAATGTCCTCTGCTGAAGTCGGCTCATACATTTGATTACGATGATGACAGTGATGACGTTGATTACGCAAAATGTCAGTAGGATCTCGCTGGTCATGCTCCTGTTGTCTTTCTGCCACGTCTTCGCGCACACTGATCGACTCCTGTTCTTGATACACACCGGTTCCTTCAGAGCAAGAGCATCTCTCAGTGAAAGAATCATGGGACATGTCATCAACGTCATCATCGTAATCACTGTAATCAACGTCATCACTCGCAGGCTCATGCTCGCTTTGGGGGCTTAGTGCCTGCTTGTCTGGAATATCATTAGGAAACAGTGATAGAGTTCCTTCTAGAAGCGTTTTTCATCATCAAGAAAGAGGTCAAGATGGAAGGGACATCCTTGTTTTCCTTGCCCGAAGGGATGCAGGTTTCTCAGATCCAGATCACTGACAACGGCATCGTCGTCGAGGTCATTGCGACCGCTCCCACGTCGTGTTGCCCGCTCTGTTCTGAGCCATCCTCATCGATCCATTGTCATTATCGCCGTGTTCTGCGTGATGTTCCCTGTGTGGGCCGTCGTGTTCAGCTTTTCTTGACCGTGCGCAAATTTTCCTGCCGCAATCTCCTTTGTCAGAGGAAAGTCTTTGCCGAACGCATCCCTACTTTTGTGGAGCCGTGGGCCAGGATGACGATCCGCTACTGCCAGCAGATCACCTCCATCGGGTTGGCGACCTGCGGCAAAGGAGGTGCCAGGCTCGCTGCCCGTTTAGGCATACAGACCACTCGCCAGACCATCCTGCGCCGCGTCATGGATCTCCCCGATAGTCTTTCCGGATCGCTCCTCTTTCTAGGGATAGACGATTTCTCGTTTCGGCGTGGCTTCCGGTTCGGTACGATCCTCGTGAACTTGGAGAGCAGGCGAGTGGTGGATCTCTTACCTGATCGGGAAGCGGACTCCTCGGCGGCCTGGATGCGCCAGCATCCAGATCTGATGGCGGTTAGCCGGGATCGGGGAGGAGCATATGCTTCTGCCGCACGAGTTGGCGCTCCCCAGGCTATACAATATGCGGACAGGTTCCATGTGCTGAAAAATCTGAGAGAGTCGCTGGAGGGGCTTCTGGCACGTCATCTGGCAAATCAGTGCAAACAACAGACACACACTATGCTCGATGAACAGGCATCAGTTTGGCAACCCAAACGAGCTACCCGATCCTCCCCAACGCTGGAGCGCCTTCAACAAAGTCGGCGTGAGGAGCGTCTGGCTCACTATGAGCAGGTGATCGCTTTGCGCAAGCTCGGCCTGAGTCAGGCCGCTATTGCCCGACAGGTTGGCATAGGAGCCAGTACGGTACAGAGTTGGCTGGCTGCTGGAGCGTTTCCCGAACGCAAGCCGCGTGAGCAGGGGAGCCGCCTTGATCGATATCTGCCCTACCTGTCTGAGCGTTGGGAAGACGGCAACCACAACCTGGCGTGTCTTTTTCGAGAACTGGTGGAGCAAGGCTACAAGGGTTCTTATGAGAGTGTCCGTGACAACCTGGTCCGTCTGCTTCCAGAGGGGCGAAAAATACCCCGAGACTCCCTATCGAAGACATCGACTCTCGCTCCTGCACGACAAGCTTCCTTCCTGTTTCTACGTCGGCCTGAAAAACTGCGTACCGAAGAGCAGGAAATGTTGGCCAAATTTCGTCAGCTTCACCCAGAGGTCAATCTGGCCTATGACCTGGTTCAGCAATTTGCCCAGATGTTGCGCACCCGCACTGGAGAACACCTCAATGCCTGGCTTGACCAGGTAGCAAGCAGCAAGCTGCCTGAACTCCAGTCTTTTGCCTCTGGAATCGAGAAAGACAAAGATGCCGTGAGAGCTGGCCTCACTTGGTGGATCAATAACGGCATGGTTGAGGGACACGTGACCAAGCTGAAATTGATTAAAAGACAAGGGTATGGCAGAGCAGGCTTTCCTTTGCTCCGAAAACGCGTCCTTCATGCATTGTAACATGAGGGAAAAATGGTGGTGGCAGGACTCGAACCCGCGACTAATCCAGCGGCCCCTCAACGCACTTCCCTTACTGCGTGTGCCTGCTGTTATCGGTGTGACGTCTCGTTTCTCGTGCATCCGCACTATCGCCTACTGGGCTCCCCTTATGCTGCCGGGTTTCGCAGGCCTGGAGGAGGTCCTCCCTCTCCCAGTTGTAGGGCGCTCTTCCTCCTGAGCTACACCACCAAGATGTGGGTCATAGGCACTTCTGCAGCTGCTTCACTCGCCATTGGGCAAGGAAGCCACATACGGTCTTGTTCAGGGCGATGGTGCAAGTGATGATGGAAGGAGTTCTCCCCACTGGCACATGTACTGCTGCTTTTGACCGCTAGTCAAACTGTCCTAACGCCAGCAGATTACCTTCGCTATCTTTAAACCAGGCTCCTTTGCTCTGCCCAAGTGTCGCCACACTCTTGACGGTCTTCACCTCCGGTGTGTCGTACTCTTCAAAGACCACTCCTCGGGCTTTGAGGTCAGCCACTGCGACCTCGATATCGGGAGTGTTCCATGTCATCTGCGTGTGGGTCCCACTGGCAGTTCCTCCAGAGGGAAAGACAAGAAATCTGGTGCTTCCACCACAACGATAGAACAGGCCATCTGGCCCTTCACTCTCTGGGGTCAGTCCCAACTTGTCGGCGTAGAAGCGTTTGGCCCGTTCCAGATCAGTCGCTGGTAGCCCGGCATGGATAGGGTATTCTGATAACATTGCTTGCACCTCCATTGCATAGTGTCAGTGAGGACTGGCTGTTCTTCCCTCTTCATGAGGATAGCATGTGCTTTTGCATGGACAAAAAACACCAGCAAAAGCGTGTATGATCCAAGAGGTATGGAAAGTCTACCCAAATCTTGCTACAAATGCAAGTACTTCCTTTGCTTATTTCCTGTATTATCAAGCGAGCAGTTTGCCCCCAAAGTGGTCATGAGCCACTCGCAGCACTATCAGTTGGTTGCTGTTTTTCTTGCTGTTCTTTATTATTGTTTCCATGCAATGGCGGCCATTGACTGTGACGGCTTTCCACAGAGACTGCAAGGTAGTGCCCGTCAGCGTGTCTGACCTCCCCGGCATCCTCCATCTTGCGCAGCAGCGAGCGCGTCGTGTGATAGTTCTTCGGGAGCGTTGCGGCAATCTCCCGCGCACTCATCCCATCGGGACCCTGCTCGCGCAACAGGTCGAGTATCTCCTGGCGCGCCCTGGTGCAGCAGAGTTCTTCGGCGTTGCCGACCAGGGTCCACAGCGCGGTCGTGGCATCAAAGCTCAGGGCCAGCTGCTGCTCGCGTTCGACATCGCGCCCGGTGACAAAGAGCGTAGCATCGGTCTGCCCACGATCGCGTTTCAAGATCAGCGTCCCGTCGACAGCCCCGGTCACACCCGTCGAGCCGATGATTTCATCCAGCACATCGCTGGAGCCAGTTTTGCGCAGGTGGTGCACCGCCAGGATCGAGACGTGGTAGGTGTCGGCCAGCCGCTTGAGGGGGGTGAGCGACGCATAATCCCCCTCATACTGCGAACAGCGGCGCTCACCAGAGGGTGGCGCAACTCTGGCCCAGGTATCGATGACCACCAGCCGCAGATTGGGATGCGCCTTGAGATACTCTTCCAGGTAGGCCAGTCCTCCCTCACCCAGTCGTGGCCAGTCCAGGGCAAACTCCAGGTTGTTTGGAGTCTCCGTCATGGATGTGAGCAGGCGCCTGGCGCGTGACTGCAAGCGGCGCGCGTTATCCTCCAGTGCCAGGTAGAGGACATCGCCTCTCTCAACGGGCTGTGCGCCCAGAGCCACACCGCCCGCCGCAATGGAGAGCGCGACAGAGAGTGCCAGCCAGCTTTTCCCCAGCTTGGGTTTACCCGCCAGGAGCGTCAACCCCTCTGGTAATATGTCTGGGATGGTCCAGCGCACCGGCGCCAACTCCCAGGACAGCAGGTCCGGCAGGCTGAAGATAGCGGGCTGACCCTGTTGGGGTGGTGACGAGGCCAAGTGAGAACTACGGGAGGAGAGCGGCTCAGCCTGATCCAGCGCACGCTGGAAGGCGGTGCGGAACCCTTGCCTGTCTTGTTGGTGCAACTCGTTGGGGTCTTTGGCACCCTCTAAGCGGAGCACAAAGGCTTTTCCCGGCCACTTCCAGCTTTCCAGCTTACGCGTGAGCTGGTTCACAAATGCCGTGCCCCCGGCATCGTGTTCCTGCATGATATAGAGCCGGTCAATGCCAGAGAGCATAGACTCCTCCAGGGTCCTGGCCATCTCAGCGCCGGGTAGTCCTAACGCCGGGAAACCGTGGTACCAGAGCGTCCAGCAGTCCGATTCCCCTTCCACCAGCACCAGGGAGCCAGCTTTTCTGGCCTCCTCCAGCCGATCCAGACCATAGGGCACGATCGTGCCTTCGCCCTTGCTCCAGCGCGATCCCTCCTTGGCAACCAGCGTCGTTCTGATGCGGTGGCGTGGTGCCAGCGTGCCATCTGGCAGATGATAGGGGATCTGCAAGCCACCGGAGGGATGCTCCATCACCCCTAGACTGAACAGAAACTTCCAGGGTAGCTGCTTCTCCAGCGCCAGGTCAACAAGGTTGAGCGTAGGGTGGGTGGGATGATGCGTATGACCCGGAGGTGCAGCCTGCCCATCAGATGTGGAGGCCGTATCGGGAAAGAGATCGGTCATGGTGAGACCCATGGCTTCCACAATGCGTTCGAGCGAGCACCCGGCGAAGCACTTGAGTAAAACCTGCCCGTGCTCGCCCAGACCGATGCTCAAGCTGGGTTTGCGATCAGCATGTGCAGGACAGCATGCTCTCCACCCGCGCATCGAGGTGCGCACCCCTTTGAGCTGAGATAAGACCTGCTCCAGGGCAGGGGATGACTGTTGTGCGAAAGATGTAACCATTGAGAATATTCTCCTTCTATAGAAAACAGGCAGCAACAGGGATGGTACAGCCTGTGGAATGAAACAATGGAAGAAACTGGCAGTCTCGGCAGACCATCCACCATGGCAGACCTGGGATGCGCATTCAAAACATTCGTCTGTGTCACACAGAGCCATGTTTGCACTTAGATCTCTTCACCCTGCTCGTTCGATCGGGAGAGCAGCAGGTAGCCGTAGCTGTTGAGACAGAGAATATCCAGGCCATACGGCCAGAGCCTGCCGCGCAGGCGGCTCATTTGTTGGGTCAGGCTATGCCGGAGACTGCGAGTCAGGGTCTTATTTCTCTCTGTACCGAGCAGACGAGGAAACGAGACAGGCTCTCCAGCATGCTTCAGCAGGGGCATGAGCAGATCGTACTCGCCCGGCGTGCAGGGAACGACGGCGCCATCGATAAGCAAGAGGTGTTGCGCATCGCTGTGCTGTACGTGATGTCCCTGCAATTGCGGCCGTTCTACCTGTTGAAGCGAGGTCACCTCTGGCATAGCGCTGCCTCTCTCTGTAGCGAACCTCTGAGTGGACACTTGAGTACGTTGAGCACCGCACAGGCGAGGTTGAGCAGAGCGCGTAGGGTGACGGCATATTCCTTGTCACCAAAGGCATCCAGGTGAAGTCTCTCCTGGGTGCGCAGATTGGGCCAGAGGCGCTCACGCCACGCCTGCATCAGTTGCTGACCCACACTCACCACAGCACAGTCTCTTGCGAGAGACTGGAGAAGCTGAACAGACATGGAGACCCCTTGCGCCAGATATGCGGTGACCTGATGCTTCTTCCAAAGCACCATCAATGGCAGGTGGCTAGCCAGTAATTCGCTCTGCCTACGCATAGAGCGTCTCCTCGCTTTCCAGTTCGATGATACGCACCCCAGGATACGCTCGCCTGGCATAGGTGCGTATGAGATGGCGCAGGCAACGTAAAGGCAGAACCAGACTTTCCCACAGTGAGAGCGAAATCGCCACCTCTTGCGCCTGCACTGCGGATTGCTCTGGCCATGACAGGAGGACGAGTGCACCTAATCCAGTTTGATGGGATGGATGTAAGAACGGAGAGATCAACCCTGGCTGCGTGGTGAATGTTTCAACTGGGTTGGAGATCACAGGATTGATAATGCACTGTTTGGCCGTCCACCTGGGCAGTGCCATAGCCGCGGCTATGGCATACAGTTGCTGGCGCGTCAGTCTCTGCGGCGCAACACCCGTGCAGAGCAATGAGGTCTCGCCTACTGAAATCGAAACGGTCTTGTGTACTACCACTCCAGGTGGAAGTAGCACCTGCGTCTTGGCGGCGCTGAGCGTCGGTCCATGCCGGAGCAGACGGGCATGCAGAGGGCGGCGTGAGTGCGGATCCTGCCCAGGCAGGCACAGGCGACGCAGGCTGTGGGTCGCACACTCATAGAGCAACTGGATGCTGGCTCCTGACAAAGTGGTCGGGCCAAGCAGCTGCTTGCGCCGGGCGAGGAGCGAAGACATGCCTGCGGTAGTAGCTGTCACTCCATGGGTGTGCCAGTGTAAAAAGACGCCTTCCAGGGGAGGCAGATCGTACAAGACCTCCTCTAGCTGACGGAGATTCAGAAAGGAAGAAGGAAACGCAGTAAGAGCACGCATTGAATCAGTACCACCTCTCTACGTTCAGACGACAGACAATAGTCATCACGAGAAACACCAGGGGCGAAGAAAACAATTCTCGCCCCCATGCGCATACACAGAACGCACGACAACGACCGCTCCTACGATGATGGCGCTACAAACGTGACAGGTATCCAATCCCTGCTAGAACAAATGTACCAGATCATCAAGGAAAAGTCGCTGTTGAAGAACCGTTTATGTGGGGGACATGAGCCGATTTTTCGCGATACAATGACCGGGCGATTGCGGTTGCACGTGTGTGAGAGGTGAACTCTTGGGCTAAGGGGTAGCGACTGCGGCCTGTTCTGCCGGGAGCGCTTCGATCAGGTAGCCTGCACCGCGGATGGAGCGCACCCGCCAGCCAAAGGCGCGCAGCCTGGTAGGGAGACTGGAAATGGCTCTGCGGAGCGCGCGGATGGAGAGAGATGGCATCTCTCGCATTTGCTGATACGCCTCATCGAGCGGCAATGAGAACAGGCTCGCGATCAGGACCTCATGGTGGCAATACTTGGGATACGCTTGCAGCAGTGGCACCAGAACAAGCATGCCGTTGGGGGAAAATTTCTGCTGTTCTACCATTGTTTGCTTGCCCTCTGGGGTATTATCTAAGAGGGTGGCTGTGTGCAGGGCAAGATTGAGCACGAATTCGTAGTTGGCCGGAATAAGCCCTTCAAGGGTCAGGTGGAGTAACACTTTTTGATGGTCGCTCGTGACAGCATGGCCTTCGCCATCCTGAGCTTCATACGCAGAGTTGTTCATACACAGAGAAGTTGATGGAAGACGACAGCGTGAGACGAACAGCGTGTTCCATCGCTCCTTTCCTTCCATACTGCGTGATCAGACGCTTTCTATACAGCATTCTTCTACAGTAAGACATTGGCTTGCTCAAAAGAGCCGCTGGTTGAATAGGCCAGGAAACGTTTATCAGTTCCACACGACTCGCTCACTCTTAGAGTGAAAGAGCCACGCATTGCATTTTCGCTCCAACACATGACGGAGTGGGATAGGCCGATGCACAGCAAGAGAGTATATTGGTAGATGCAGAAGAGCAAAAGACAGAGAAATATATGCGATACCCTCTACGAGTCGAGATATGAGCAAAAGCGGTAACAGAGAATGGTATCGTACAATAGTGTACTCCTTGCTCTATCATGTATGAAAACGCTTCCTTTTCCTGATCACAAAAATAGAACAAATATTCTATAAATTATCTTGCATAAGTATACCCAGTGCGCACCTGGATTGTCAATACAGCCCTCCCTTGCGGGTGCGATGCATTTTTTTGCGCAGCTCAGCAATTCTGAGCTTAAGTCAAGCACGTAGGTGAGAAAAATCATGTTCTTCGCATGCTTAAGCAAGCAGACGGCGCAAAAAAATGCATCGCACCCCTCCCTTGCTCCCTTGCGGCGTCAGGTGATGAGGACTCTGCTGAAGGGATGTTCCATGGTCATTGCAGGCTGTTTGGTTCATATCGCTCTTGAGGTGAGCAGACTTGCTATACTTAGAGAGTGTGAGCCTTTGTCTAAGCACATGCACGAGCAAGATTGAGAGAGGTGTTGTATGTCATCAAAGATTGTCCTCATAACCGGTTGTTCTACTGGGATCGGCCATGACCTGGCACGGCGGTTGGTGCGAGCCAACTATACGGTGGTCGCAACCGCACGCCACCTGGAGCGGCTTTCCGATTTGGATGTGGCCTTACAACTGCCGCTGGATGTCACTGATCCAACATCTGTTGCCAGTGCCACGGAGGAAGTTATCCGCCGCTTTGGACGGATTGATGTCCTGGTCAATAATGCAGGATATGCCGTGCGTGGAGCGGTCGAAGACATTTCGGTTGAACAGGTGCAGCAGATGTTTGATGTGAATGTGTATGGGGTGATGAGGATGATCCGTGCGGTCGTCCCGCACATGCGGCAGCAACAAGCCGGACGTGTCATAACCATTGGTTCACTGGCTGGTAAACTCGTGCTTCCCGTGAATGGGACGTATTCGGCGACAAAGTTTGCCCTGGAAGCCTTAAGCGATGCCATGCGCGTGGAGCTGGCACCTTTTGGTATTCAGGTGGTGCTCATCGAACCGGGGAATATCCGAACCAATTTCATGGCCACGGCTCAAGCCAACTCGCAGGAGACCCTCTCTGATCCTGACTCGCCGTATCACGCTCTCTATCAACACTATTTGCGGGTTATGACGACCATGCGAAAGAAAGAGCCTGGACCGGAGATCGTCTCCAGGGTGGTGCAGCAGGCAATTGAGGCTTCCAAACCGAAAGCTCGCTATCTGGTCGCTATTCCCCTCTCAAATAGGGTCGTTCTCCATTTTGGAGACACTGCCAGGGATACTCTTTTCAGGCGGATGTTCAAGATAGTATCTTCTCCTGAGTAAGTCGCATATCGATGAGTGTTCCTATGCAAGGGTGAAGGTGTTGTAGCATCCACAAATGACAAAACCAGCATCATTTTCCTTTTTGCAGAGTAATCCTCCGCTGAATGGGTGGTATGAACACGACCGTTTGTCGTTTGACTTGATTAATGGTTCATACACGGCTTTGGTGAAACAACGGACGCTTGTGAGATTTGAACCATAATGTTGGCTCTGACACAACTTTGGTGATAAGCTCATCTATAGACAAGTGGTAAATGGCCTTCCAAGTGGTTCTGGCTCACTCCTGGTGATTCAGGTTGCTTGCTCCTGGCGCATTGATAGATCGTTCTACATCAATAAAAGACTTTTGTAGAAGGATCATGACGAAGATGGAAGTGAAGCAAGTAGCCGATCTCCCAAAACAGTTCACAGTCACAGATGTCGAAATGAGTGAAGATGTGCTTACAATCACGGCTCTTTCCACACAGGCTTGCCCATGCTGCCCGCTCTGCGGCAAACCATCCGCACGGATACATAGTCGCTACCTGCGCAAGTTCGCCGACTTGCCTTGTAGTGGGCGGCAAGTTCGTCTGCTGGTACAGGTCCGTAAATGCTTTTGTGATACGCCCGACTGTTCCCGAAAAATCTTTGTGGAGCGCCTGACGCCCTTTGTAAATACCTTTGCACGGGTCACGCAGCGCTTGTTTCACATTGTGCAGATTATTGGGCTCGCGACCGGCGGCAGGCTGGGAGTTCGTGTCACCGATCGGCTCGGAATCCAGACCTCGCGCCACACCATTCTCCGGCGCATTATGGCCCTGCCAACCGAGCCGGTTGGACACATTACCGAGCTTGGTATTGATGACTTTTCGTTCAAGCGTGGCCGCACCTTCGGCACGCTTCTGATCGACCTGCAAAGTCATCAGGTCCTCGATGTTCTCCCCGACAGAAAAGCCGAAACCGCCGCCACCTGGATGAAATCCCACCCAGAAATCCGGGTTGTGAGCCGGGATCGTGGAGGGGACTATGCTGCTGCGGCACAGACATCGGCTCCCCAGGCGATTCAGTGCGCCGACCGGTTCCATTTGATGACCAACCTGAGTAAATCTCTTGAAGGGTTTCTCTCGCGCCATCTTGCAGCTCATCGAACGCGCGTCGATCTGGAGTCAAGAACGACCCCGCTCTCTCCCGTGCAGGGCAAAGGACCGCCGAAAAAGAATCCAAAACACGCCGAGGTGTGTCAGGCGAAGCGAGAAGAGCGTCTGGCTCAATACCAGCAAGTCGTAGCTTTGCGCAAGCAGGGCTTCTCGCAAACGGCTATTGCTGCTCAGGTGGGAGTAGGCCATGCGACCGTCTCGCGCTGGTTGAGAAATGGCACCTTCCCTGAACACAAATCGCCCCAGCGAAGGACTCAGCTCGATCCCCACCTCAAAGTGGTTGCAGAGCGGTGGGAAGCTGGTTGTCACAACATCGCACAGTTGCATCGGGAACTGGTCGCCGCAGGCCACACCCTCACCTACCGCAACGTCTACAGGCAACTGGTTCGTTACCTTCCAGAAGGCAGGAAGAAGTCCGCCTCAGACAGCCAGCTTCCACGCGCCACTGTACTCGCACGAGATGCAGTGTTTCTTTTGCTTCGTCGCCCCGAAGAACTGGAGACTGGGGACCAAGAAACGCTAGCTCTGCTTCGATCTCTGCATCCTGAGGTGGATCAGGCATATGAGTTGGTTCAGCAGTTCACTCAGATGCTCCGCACGCGCACCGGGGAACAGCTCGACGCCTGGCTTGAGAAGGTGCGGGCCAGCCAGATCCGGGAGTTGCAGGGCTTTGTGGCTGTGGTAGAACGAGACAAGAAGGCTGTGAAAGCCGGCCTAACCTTGCCCCAGAGCAATGGGATGGTCGAAGGAAAAGTGAACAAACTGAAGTTGGTGAAGAGGATGGGCTATGGCAGAGCAGGTTTTCCTCTCCTTCGTCAGCGCGTTCTTCATGCGCTGTAGCGAAACACCTCGTCATATGATGCTTGAAAGGGATGCGCACTCGAATGGGGCAAAAACCGTCACTCTGGAAAATAAAACTGTCGATACAGGACCGATTCTGACCGCTTTTGGTGGTAGCATGGCGAAAAAAGAAGCGGAAAGGAACACCCGTTATGGCTGAACAATTGATGGAGACGACGGTGCGCACCGCTCTGTGGCAGCAGTTCAGTGCGGCCATCGATATGCTGGAAAACGCCCTGCTGGCCTGCTCCGAGACGCTCTGGCAGGAGCATCTCTGGATCGACGTTGAGAGCGCGGACGATGGGACCTTCTGGGAGATCACCTACCACACTCTCGGCTGTCTCGACCGGTTTCTTACCGGCTGCTCATTGGAAGCTCTCCCGGCCTTCAAGAAGAGGTCTGATGGGGTCATTCCCAGGGATGAGCTCCATCCCTATCTGGTGCAGCTCCGCCAGAAGTGCCAGACCACATTTGCTGCATTGTCAGACGAGCAAGCGCACCAACAGTACACTTTCCCCTGGCCCGGAGGAGCGACCGTGAGCTATTTCGAACTCTTATTGTACACCCTGCGCCACGTGCAGGAACATGCGGCTCAACTGAGCCTCTTTCTCGGACAGCACGCCATCCCGGACGAGGCACTCAACTGGGTTCAGCGTGCGAAGGAGGAAGCAGGCCTCTGAGGCGCGGATTTTTCCCTTAGCCAGTCTCTGAGCGTTTTTGCCCCATTCGAGTGCGTACCCCCTTTCAAGCATCATATGACGAGGTGTTCTGTAGCGAAGAGGGCAAACTCATAGATGAAAACTCATTCTTCTGTCGCCAGTAGCAAGCGGCCTGAATCACCAGGAGTGAGCCAGAACCACTTTCCAGGGCATTTACCAACAGGTTGAAAGTGGGAGAGACAGCAAGAAGGATGGGAAACGATCTCTGTTCGGCGAGGAACACGAGACATCTGTTGTCCGCGGCTCCCTCCTTGTCTTTAGATGCGGTGCAAAACCCGTTGACGCGAGGTGCGCAAAACCGGCTTTGCCGTACATCATGCGCTTGATCAGTTTAATCCTGGTCACCTGCCCTTCCACTTGCCCATTTGAACGAACTGTCAACTACACCTGGTAACCCGAATGGTGAGCTTTGCTTTACCATCACCCACCCCTTTCATCCGCTTTGTGGCCGCACCTTTCCCCTGTTGTCCCAGGGCCTTGTGACATGGGTTGGTAGAGAGAATGGACCTCTCGTACCGACGAGTCTCGCAACGCCATGAGCGCACGAGGGCAGCCTTGTCGCCCTCGAGTCTGAGCGCGCCTTGCGCATCAGAGCGCGAGTTGCCAGTTGGGCATTGACCAGAACGGAGAGGCCATACGTGACAGGGAGGAGATGTTGTAGTCCTTCTTCAGGCCCCAACGAACCCAACTCGAACGTGGCACGAGGCGGTCTGCGAGAGCCATCACGCCAGGAGCCAGTAGACGTCGGTCCACACCTTGGCGGGATCGTCGTTGTGGGGTCCGTAGACCTCCCATCGCGTGCCGGTCTTTCGCTTTCCCTGCGCGGCGCACCAGTCAATCACGGCCTGATGTGCCTCCCCCAACCTCGAATAGGGTCCCCAATGCACCGTCATCGCCACCTGCCCAGCTGGCAGGGCCGACGCTCTCACTCGTCCGGTGAGCGGGCACGGGACGAGCAACTCGACCCCAACCTCGACATGTGGCACATCGTCCCAATACAGCATGATCACGCGGCAGCCTCGGTAGATCCCGCCTGCGTGTAGGCACGTCCACACCTCATCACTCAGTTCCCGCCACAGCGTCGGGAACTCCTGCCACGTGGTCGTCGCAGGCACCACCGCCGTCGGGCGAGCTTCGACGTCCGTCATCGTCACCTGATAGCTCATGTTTCCTCCTGTATCGACATCCGGTCTTTCTCGCAAAAGACGCCCCATTGATATCGGCCAAAGTATAGCAAATCAGTTGAACATTTGTCTAGCGATCAAAGCGATCAATATATATCAGCAAAAGTGATGGAGTTCCAGAATATGCTTCAAAATGGTGGTGCAAGTTAGGGCTGAGACAGCGAGCTACGATGTGTTCTGGACATCTCGCCTCCACGCCGATCCCACCGTAGCACCCCTTCGTTAAGACGGCGGGAGGACATCCCCATAGTCCTTTAACCTGCTGGGCCTTGAGTAGGACCTGGGGAGCAATCTCCTCCCGCGCTCTATCGCCACCAGCATAGGCGGCAAAAGCCTCGGGAACAAGTGATTTCGCACCCACAGGCCCAAACGCGTTGCGGGAACCAGGAACTTGCCTGATCCGATCTTTTTTTGCTCCTGTCTGACCACGGGCCTGAAGGCTTGTTCGTACTGATGAAACGCTCGCTGATGCTCGCCCAGCGCCACCTTCAGTTCTCCCGCCAGGATATAGGCTCCCATCATGGCCAGGGTCGACCCCTGCCCAGAGAGCAGTGCTGGGCAGTAGCCGGCATCTCCCAGCAGCACCACTCGTCCGTGCGACCAGGTCTCCATCCGAATCTGGCTCACCGCATCAAAGTACAAGTCGGAGGCCGTTTGCATTTTCTCCAGGAGTCTGGGTACTTCCCAGGCTTCGCCGGCAAACACCGAAGCGAGCAGTTGCTTTTGCCGCTCCATATCATGGTAATCGTAGCGTAACCTGGTGGGTTGCTTGAACAGGAAATACGCGACCAGTGCCTGGTTACCTCTTGAAGTGCGTACCGCGACCGCTTTTCCAGGGACATTGTACATCTGCATGGAGGCCTCGTCGAGTCCCAGATAGTTGTCGGTGATGAAGACCCCGACCTGATAGCCGTAATAGCGCTCAAATTGCGCTTCGTCTCCAAACGCCAGGGTCCGCACGATCGAATGCAACCCGTCAGCCCCCACCAGCAGGTCGAAGCGGCGGGAGCCGCCCCGCTCAAAGGTCACGTCGACTCCTGCCTCGTCCTGCTTGAGCGCTTGGATGGAGTCCCCGAAGCAGTATTCCACCTCGTCCTTGGTGATCTCGTAGAGCGTCCTGGCGAGATCGCCCCGCATGATCTCCACCACATCCACGCCCAAGGCCTTGGGCAGAGCTTGCATGTTGTTGACGCGGCTGATGCGCTGATGGCGCTCGTTGACAAACGACATCTCCTCGAGGGTCGTCTTCTCTTGTTGCAGACGCGGCCAGATCCCCATCAGCTTGGCCACCTGCACGGCCTCAAAGCGCACGTCAATCGGGTATCCGCCTTCTCGCAGCTGTGGCTCACGCTCGATCACGGTCGGGGTAAACCCAGAGCGCTTGAGCCAATACGCCAGGGTCGGCCCAGCAATACTGGCTCCTGAAATGAGGATGGTGGTATTTTTGGTGTTCATCATGGTGCTCTCCTTCCTGTTCAGGCACACCCCTGCGAACATTATCGCATAGAACGAAGGAGAGAATGTACTAAGCAAGCACTGATTCACCAAAGCGGTGTAAGAGCCAAATATCCTGACAAATGACACCGTTACGTTTGATGAGCGTCATGCATCAGTAACAACAAGGTGTCTAAGGAACGAGCGTATGGTGTACTCTTTCTACTATCACGATCTCTCGCAGGGGCAATCTGTACTTGAAAGAACATGCGAAAACTAAACTGATGTGCTTTGAAAAGTGCGAAATACCATTTTTGCTGACAAAATTGTGCGAATTAAGATCATCGGAGAAGATTTTGCGACGTTTTTCTTCATCGCAAAGCTCTACGATAGAGTTTTTCAACAGGCTGGGACGTTTTTGTCGCGCTTGTGTGCCCAGACGATGGGGGATGTATAGTGAGACTATCTCATAATACCCAATGCATCTTCAATCCGCTTCACAGCTAGAAAATTGGGTGTGGTACTTATACCTCCAGATACCCTCTTTCCGCAAAATAGTGACACGTTCTCGCCCTACGAGGAAAGAGAGGGCTTGTCTTCTCCCGCAGTTCATGGTACATAATTGGTAGAGAGAATCAGGCATGGACGGGAGCAAGACCAGCGGTGTCTTCCCTGTCAGCCTGAAGAGGCGATCCGGCCTCTCCCTCTGCTCGTCGCTGGGTGGTTTGTTTGTCAAACTGCTCGCCGGGAGGGAAATCGGATGAGGGATGAGTCCAACCTCGACTGTGCCGATGCTGGGTCAGCTTGCTTGAAGATGGCTCGCCGCCAGTCACAAGGACGATGCGTTAGTTTCGTAAAGTCATATTGTAGTGTCGTATTGTAACGCCATATTGTAGCAACGTGTTGTAGTGTTCTATTGTAGCATTGTATTGTCACGTTCTCGATCATCGTACAAGCAGAAATGCAACGAAAGGAGGTGTACAGACCTGATCATTCCATAAGGGACTGATTCTGTCTTCTTTCGTGCTGCTCACGTGCGATGAGCGTACCCAGAAGATGGAAGGAGTCTCGTATGAGCAATCAGCAGCAATCCCATCGTCAACATCAACAACATCAACAATATCAACCGAACGATCATCGAATATACCAGGATCGACAACGGCCAGGAAATCCTCAGGAGCACAGACGCGAATTCCTGTGGCGGGAGCGTGTCAGACTCGAGATGCAGGTGCAGTCTCTGCTTGCGCTCATCCAAAGTCTCGATCAGGAACGCTGCGTGTTTGAGCACCGCAAGGCCAGTATGGAGCAGGAAAGGCCGAAACTGGCGGCGCAGATCGTGCTGTCCAGTCTGGCCGGAACGCGGTCTCTCTCAGCTGAACGACTGTACCTATATCGGCGCGAGCGTCTCATGCAAGAAGAGGAGCGACTTGGGCAGGCGATGATCCAGTATCAGAGCGATCTGGCTGGCCTGCAAGGGCAGATCGAGGTCATTCTTCTCGAGCTATCTTTCCTCAACTAGGCCTAAGCAACGACACGGTGAGCGCGACCGCGGCGTACTTTGCCGTCAATTATCATGCTTTCTCTTCTTGCCACATCCCCAACTGAAAGCTCCTTCTCATTCATGCTCTTCTCGTAGGACACATCGATCACTTATTCTTCAAGCGATATGTGCAAGGGTCGAGGTGTGTCAAGCCAGTGCAGTTGAAAGAGAGCACGAAAAAGCGCGAACGCTCCTATGAGAGAGATGTTTGGCAGGAGCAATCGCAACTCCCTAAGAGCGTGATACAATGGAGGAAAAGTGATGAGGAGAACATGACTTATGGCGAGACGAGATGTCTTTCGTCAGTTCCTGACCAATCTTGATCAACCGATGTCCCTGTCAGAGAAAGTGCGTAAGCTCTCGGGCAACCTCTGGCGACGGGTGGTGTTGCGCCAGACGTGTTGCGGGCACCCTGGCGAACCGGGCTGCTGAAGGGGGAGTGCACCGTCCGGTACGGATGGTCATCACCACCCTCATGATGAGCATCATCATTGATACGTTCTGGTTGCTGGTTTGCCGATAGCGGTTCATTGACGGCTCAGCGTCAACAACACCTGAGCAGCAGAAATGAGAAGAGATGGACAAGCCGAACATCGTGGTCACCTATAACGCTTCACAGGAGCAGCAAGCGTTCTTGCTTGAGCTTCTGGGAGACGTTACCTCGCTCACCTTTCTCTCTGAACTCGCACCCGAACAACGGGAGCAGGCATTAGAGGAGGCCACGATCCTCCTTTCGTGGAACTTCCCACGAGAAATCCAACCCCAGGAGTATCTCCTCTTGCGACGGGTCTTGTTCATCCAACTGCTGTCTGCCGGTGCTGACCATATGCCATTTGCCGAGCTGCCTCCGCGCATCATTGTTGCCAGTAACCCTGGAGCGTACGCCGCTCCCATGGCTGAACATGTCCTGGCGATGACGCTGGCGCTCGCCAAGCACCTGCTCGTGCAGCATCAAAAACTGAAGGAGGGCGAGTTCGATCAATTCATCCCGAACCGCTTGCTCTCTGGTATGACAGCGGGCATTCTGGGCTATGGAGGGATTGGGCGAGCCACGGCCCGGCTCATGCGCGCCTTTGGCATGCGCATCTACGCCATCAATACCAGCGGGACCAGTTCGGAGCCGGCGGACTTCCTTGGCACACTACAAGATCTCGAGCAGGTACTGCGCGAGAGCGATGTGGTGGTCATCTCCTTGCCCCTCACTAGCAAAACGAGAGGGCTTATCGGAGAACGGGAGCTAGAGTGGATGAAGCATGACGCGCTCCTGGTGAATGTCGCACGGGGCGCACTTCTCGACGAAGAAGCCCTCTACACGCATGTGCAGAGCCATCCCGACTTTCTGCTCGGCATCGACGCCTGGTGGACTGAGCCGTTCCTGGCTGGGCACTTCCGTGCGAGCAGGCAGGCAGCCGAAAACGTTCAGCGTTTCCTCAAAGGAGAGCAAGTGGTTGGGATAGCACGGCGTGAAGATTACCTGTAGTTGGGAAAGGAAAGAAGGGACGTCAGGAACCCAATCCCCTTAAAGGGGAGGGCTTGTATAAGCTCTACCTGACCAGACTTAGTGCGCAAGCACTACGTTAGGAGCGAAATAGGTACGTCAGGGTGCTTCACCAGCTCTGACCTCTACGGTCACAGGTTAAACAGGTGTAGCAGGTTAAGCTAGTGCTTGTGTCGCTAAACCGCTCCATAACATTGTCGAGGTGACCATTACCTGCGCAAGCAGGGCGTACGAAAGTACAAAGGAAGTGCAAATTTGAGTAAAGTGTTTGTCCTGGATACCAACAAACAGCCATTGGCTCCGACACATCCGGCACGGGCTCGTGTCTTGCTCACCAGTGGGAAGGCGGCAGTGTTTAGGCGCTATCCCTTTACGATCATCTTGAAGCGGGTGGTAGACGAGCCTCAACGAGAAGCGCTGCGTCTCAAAATTGATCCTGGCTCCAAGACAACAGGACTGGCAATTGTTAACGATGCATCAGGCGAGGTGGTCTTTGCCGCAGAATTGTCGCATCGCGGGGATGCAATTCGAGATCGGCTAGAGAAACGACGGGCAGCACGTCGTAGCCGCAGACAGCGCCACACACGCTACCGTAAACCGCGCTTTGACAACCGACGCAATAAGCAAGAGAAATGGCTGCCTCCGAGTCTGGAGAGTCGACTTGCTAATATCGAAACATGGGTGAAGCGTCTGATACGTTTGTGTCCTCTCATAGCTCTCAGCCAGGAGCTAGTGAAGTTTGACTTACAGCTGATGGACAATCCAGAAATTTCAGGCGTGCAGTACCAGCAGGGGATGTTGTATGGCTACGAAGTCAAAGAATACTTGCTAGAAAAGTGGGGACGCCAGTGCGCCTATTGTGGAGCGAAAAATGCGCCCTTGCAGATAGAACATATGTCACCATATTCCAAGTCACACGATAACCGCGTGTGTAACCTTACGCTTGCGTGTAAGCCATGCAACGACAAGAAGGGCGCACAGGATATCTGCGTGTTTCTTAAAGACCGGCCTGAGCTGCTTAAGAAGCTCTTAGCGCAAGCAAAGGTGCCACTCAAAGATGCTGCGGTGGTCAATGCGACACGCTGGATATTGTATCGGAGACTTCAAACATTCGGCTTGCCGGTTGAGTGTGGGTCTGGTGGCTTGACGAAATACAACCGCGTAACCAGGGGGTTAGAAAAGACGCATTGGCTAGATGCAGCCTGTGTCGGCAAGAGTACGCCTGAACAGATCACGGTCAAAGGCGTACTACCGTTACTCATCGCTGCCAATGGACACGGACGCCGTCAGATGTGCCTGATGGACAAATATGGTTTCCCGCGTACGAGAGCGAAGCAAGCAAAGTGTGTGAAAGGGTTTCAGACAGGCGATATCATCAAAGCCCTTGTACCCACAGGCAAAAAGAGCGGAACGTATGTCGGGAAAGTATCGGTCCGTACCAAAGGATCTTTCAATATCACGACAGGAACAGGGACGGTAGAAGGCATTAGTTACCGCTTCTGTCGTCCTCTCTACAAGGTTGATGGCTATAGTTACCAGAAAGGAGAGGCGGCGTTTCCTCCCGTCCCGTAAACGGAGACGGGTCTCCACGCCGCTCTTTTGATGACCACCTGGCTCGGCCTGCTGGGGTTGTAAAAAAACACGAGAGCTTATTTCAATTCACATTCCCACGCTCCACATACCGTTTCATCATCTCCAGCAGCCGTCCACTTTCACGACGAATGGTGCTGACAACAAGAGGCTGCGCGGCCCCGAGGATGCCATGTAGGTTACAAGTGACTTCGCGAATCACATGCGTAGCCTGCCCATCGCTTCCAGTCGTTTCCAGCGTATAACGAACGCGCACATCCAGCTTTCCGGAAAGCCTCAGCGCTTTTACCGGCATCGATTGCTCAAAAGTGATACGTTCAGGCGGATTGAACTCAGTGATCGAGCCGCGCATTGTGCCATCGGCATAGGTTGTGCCGACACCCGGTGACACGTGCGATACCTGGGTCATTCCACCAAACACCCTTGAGCCTGGCAGCCAGCGATCATAGTGAGCGAGATCG
>WNGQ01006291.1_pt1 | contig 30163 bp, 27 predicted proteins | sample 5407661 | NCBI WGS metagenome assembly WNGQ01 (sample SAMN13153382, study PRJNA577476) | soil metagenome | isolation source: 60 cm soil or saprolite under Garry oak tree replicate 2 | place: USA:California | collected 2016-06-15 | reverse complement strand
TAGCGTGCGTGCTCGTGGAGTCGGGTCACGAGCTCGGGGTGGCGCTGGACGTGCTGGACCGCCGCGAGGGCGCTCCCCGCTACGGTGGGGGGGAGCGCGTTGGAAAAGAGCTGCGGGCGGGAGCGCTGAGTGAGATAGTCGGCGAGCGCGGCGGGGCCGGCGGTAAAGCCGCCCGCGGCGCCCCCCAGCGCCTTGCCCAGCGTTGACGTGATGATATCCACCTGGCCCACGATGCCGTAGTGCTCCGCTGTGCCCCGGCCCGACGGGCCGAGCACACCCGTGGCATGCGAGTCGTCCACGGCGAGGACCGCGTCGTACTTCCGCGCCAGGGTCAGGATGTCCGGCAGCTTCGCGATGTCGCCCTCCATGGAGAACACGCCGTCGGTGAAGATGAGCTTGAGCCGCGCGTTCGTCGTCTGGGCCGCCCGCAGCTTGTCCTCGAGATCGGCCATGTCCGAGTGCCGATAGACCGCGGTCTGGCATTTCGTGATGGTCTTGGCGAGCCGGATCGCGTCGATGATGGAGGCGTGATTGAGCTGGTCGGAAATCACGATGTCCTGCTCGCCCAGCAGGGTCGCGACGAGCCCCTCGTTCGCGTTCCAGCAGCTGACGTATGTGAGTGACGACTCACACCCGACGAACCGGGCGAGCGCCTGCTCGAGCTCGCGGTGGATGGTAAAGGTGCCGCAGATGAAGCGCACGGACCCCGTCCCGGCGCCGAACTGGTCGAGGGCACGTTTGCCTGCGGCCACCACGTCAGGCTCGTTGCAGAGGCCCAAGTAGTTGTTGGACGAAAGGATCACGACCTCACCGTGCCCTTGCATCCTGGCTCTGGCGGCTTGGGGCCCTTCGAGGTAGTTGAGGCGCTTGTAGACCCTGTCCCGCTTGAACTGCTCGAGTTCGGCCTCGAGGCGAGCGGCGAAGCTCATGCGATCTCCAGGATGATCTTGCCCGCGTCGCCCGCGCGGATGGCGGCGAGGGCCTCGTCGATCTTCGCGAGCGGAAACTGGTGTGTGATCACCGGCCGGGGATCGAGCAGCCCGGCGCTCAAGTAGCGGCGCATCTGGTGCCACGTCTCGTACATCTTGCGGCCGATCACTCCGTACACGGTGATTCCTTTGAAGATGATCTCGCGGGCGAGATCGACCGGCACTTCGCCTTTGGGGATGCCGAGCAGCTGCACGCGACCGCCCAGGCGCACGGCGGCGAACGCCTGGTGCAGCGCCGACGGCACGCCCGACATCTCGCATACGACGTCGGCGCCCTCGCCGCCGGTTTCCTCCAGTACGGTGCGTACCACATCGTCCGTCGCGGCGTTGATTGTGACGTGCGCCCCCATGCGGCGCGCCAGCGCCAGCCGCTTGGCGTTCACGTCCGAGGCGATCACCTTGGCGGCGCCCGCGGCGCGGGCGATGCCCACCGCGAAGCAGCCGATCGGCCCGCACCCCACCACGAACACGGACCTGTCTTTGACCTCGGCGCTCAACACCGCATGGAAGGCGTTCCCCATGGGGTCCATGATGGCGCCGACCGTGGTGGGCACGCCGTCGAGAGGCAGCACGTTGGTGGCGGGCATCGTGATGAACTCGGCGAACGCCCCGTCGCGGTCCACGCCGATGATGCGGGTGTTCCTGCAGATGTGACTGTTGCCGGTGCGGCACTGGAGACAGCGGCCGCATACGATGTGGCCCTCCGCGGTCACCAGCTGGCCGGGCCGGAGCTCGGACACGCCATCGCCCGCCGCGACAATCTCCCCGGCGAACTCGTGACCCACGACCAGGGGCGGCTTGATCCGCCCCTCCGCCCACGCGTCCCAGTCGGCGATGTGGACGTCGGTGCCGCACACGCCGGCGTGGCGCACCGCGATGAGCACCTCACCCGGGCCGGGCGATGGCTTCGGCACGGTCGCGACCTTCAGGCCGGGCGCACGCCGCTCTTTGACAATTGCCTGCATGGATGCTCGGGACACGGGAAACGGGACAGGGAAAACGTTAGAAGATCGACCGCGTGAAGCCTCCGTCCACCTGCAGCACGGCTCCGGTAATATAGCTGGCCCGCTCGGACGCGAGGAACGCGACCGCCGCCGCAAGCTCGTCGGTGCGGCCCATGCGACCGAGTGGGATGCTCGCCACCATGTCGCGCATGACGTCCTGCGACGCGCGCTGCTCGCGCTTGGCCCGGGTCTCGGTGAGCTCCGTGATCCGCTCCGTTGCGATGAACCCGGGACACACCACGTTCACGGTGATCCCCTCGGCCGCGACCTCGTCGGCCAGGGCTTTCGCGAACCCCAGAACACCCGCCCGCGCGGTGGTGGAGAGGATGAGCCCCGGCAAGGGTTGTTTGGCGGCGACGGACGCGAGGCAGATGATGCGGCCCCACTGGAGCTTCCGCATGATGGGCACCGCGGCGCGAGCGAGATGGACCGTGGACAGGAGGTTCAGCTCCAGGGCGCGGTGGAAGGCCTCGGCCGGCTGATGGCTGAACGGCGCGGCCGGCGGTCCGCTCGCGTTGCAGAACAGCACGTCGAGGCGACCCATCTCGTGGTGCACCCGCTCCACCAGGCCCGCGGCCTGCGCCGCATCGCCCACGTCGGCCACGAACGGCGCCACCGCCTGGGCTGCCTCGGAGGAAAGCTGCTGCGCCACGTGCTCCACGGAGTCGTCGTGGCGGCCGTTGACGGCCACGCGGGCGCCCTCCTGTGCCAGCGCCTTCGCGACGGCCCGGCCCAACCCTTTCGTGCTGCCGCACACGAGAGCCACTCGGCCGGCGAGACCCAGGTCCATGAGGCGAATCTAGAGGTGCCAGGTGTCGGGTGTTAGGTGTCGGGGCCGAACAACCTGGCACCCGGCACCTGACACCTACTCAACCGTCGCTGGAACGACCGCCGCCTCCACCCGCACCGCGCAGCATTTGAGCTCCGCCATCTTCGCGTACGGATCCAGCACCGGATTGGTGAGCAGGTTGGCCGCCGCCTCGCGGAAGTGGAAGGGCACGAACACCTGGCCCCGCGCCACGCGCTCGGAGATACGGCACGAGCTCACCATGGTGTTGCGGCGCGATGTCAGCCGCACGAGATCGCCGTCCTCCAGCGCGAGCGCGCGGGCGTCGTCGGGGTGGATCTCGACGATCGGGGTGGGCTCGCGTTGGTCCAGTCCGGAAGCGCGTCGTGTCATGGTGCCCGTGTGCCAGTGATACAGCTGACGCCCCGTGTTCATCACGAACGAATACTCCTCGTCGGGGAGCTCGACGGGCGGCGCGTACTCGACCGGGACGAAGACGCCTTTCCCGTCGGCGGTGGGGAACCGGTCGTCGAAGAGGAACGAGGTCCCGGCGGAGTCGGGCGTCGGCACCGGGTACTGCAGGCCCGCTCCTTCCAGCCGCTGGTAGGTCACGCCGCGCCACGACGGAGTCACCCGCGCGATTTCCCGCATCACCGCTTCCGAGGTCTCGAAGCGCGTCTTGAGCCCGAGGCGGTTCGACAGGTCGATCAGGATCTCGAGGTCGCCGCGCGCCTGCCCGGGGCTGGCCACGGCCTGGCGAGCGAGTTGAATGCGTCGCTCGGTGTTCACGAACGTGCCGGTCTTCTCGGCGAAGCTCGAGCCGGGAAGGACGACGTCGGCGTAGCGGGCGGTCTCCGTGAGGAACAGGTCGTGCACCGCGAGGAATTCCAGCTCCTGGAACCAATGCTCGGCGTGTGCGACGTCCGGGTCCGAGAGGACCGGATTCTCGCCCATGATGTACATCCCCCGAACGCCGCTCTCCTCCCTCACGATCTCGGTCACCATGAGGCCCTCCTTCAGCGAGAGGGACTCGGCCGGGACGCCCCACGCCTCGGCGTATTCCGCGCGGTTCTTCGGGTCTTTGACCGGTCGGTAGTCGGTGTACACGAAGGGAATCGCGCCGACGTCGGACGCGCCCTGAACGTTGTTCTGCCCCCGCACCGGCATCATCGCGGCGCCCCAGCGCCCGATCATGCCGCAGGCGAGCATCAGGTTCAGGAGCGACGTGACGAGATCCGTCCCATTGGCGTGCTGCGTGAGCCCCATCGCCCACAGCGTGCTGGTGTTGGGCCCGCCGGCGTAGATCTCGGCGGCCCAGCGGATGCGGTCGGCGGGAACTCCGGTGATCTTCGCGGCCACGTCCGGCGTCATCGCCTTGACCGACTCCCGCACCCTGTCGAAGTCGTGCATCCGCTCGGCGACGAACGTCCTGTTCTCGAGTCCCTCCGCGATGATGTGGTGCAGCATCGCGTTGAAAAGCGCCACGTCGGTGCCCGGCTGCATCTGCAGGTGGATGTCCGCCCGCCCTGCGAGCTCGGTCTTCCGGGGGTCGGCTACGATGAGCGTCGCCCCCCGTTCGTGCGCCCGCTTGATGGCGGCGCCGAACACCGGGTGCGACTCGGTGGTGTTCGCGCCGGCGATGAAAATGACGTCGGCGGCGTGTTCCACCTCGCGCATCGAGCCCGATGCCGCCGACGTATTGAGCGCGCGCTGCATCGCCGCCACCGACGTGGAGTGGCACAGGCGCGTGCAGTGGTCGATGTTGTTGGTGCCGAGCGCGGCTCGGAACATCCGCATCATGAGGTAGTTCTCCTCGTTCGAGCACTTGGCCGAGGAGAAGCAGGCCAGGGCATTACCGCCGCGCTCGCCCTTGAGTCGCAGCAGCTCCTGCGCCGTGAGCTCCAGCGCCTCGTCCCACGTCGCCTCGCGGAACGGTTCGTACCATGACGGCGGGGTCGCCACCCGGTCGCGGATGTCCAGATCCACGCGCTCGAGCAGCGGCAAGTCGCGCACCGCCTTTCCCACCGAGCGCGGCGGGCCCGCCGGCTTCGAGTTCTGGCCCTCACCCTCGATGGTCTGCCACGGCCCGCCCCGTCGATTCTTCCCCGTGCCACCGCGCCAGACCCAGCGGCCCCCCGCCTTCTCCCACCCCCTGCGGATCAGCGGCTTCGTGAGGCGATCGTGGTGCTGGGGGAAGTCGTAGCCGAAGCGACCCTTCACGCAGGTCGAGCCCTGGTTGGGCGTGTCGAGCTCGATGTCGGGCGAGGTGACGCGCATGACTTGGCCGCCCGCGACGTGCAGGTCCACCTGGCAGCCCACCCCGCAATACGGGCAGACCGAACGGACCATCTGATCCGGATGGAGCACCTTTTCGGGCGCGAACCGCTCGCGCGGCATCACCTCGAAAATCGCGCCCGTTGGGCATACGCGCACACACTCGCCGCACCAGGTGCAGCCTGCCTTGTCCGGGTCGCCGTCGGCGCCGACGATGATCTCGGTGTGCTCGCCCCGCTGGCCCACGTCGAGCACGCCAACCACCTGGATGTCCTCGCACGCCCGCACGCAGCGCGTGCACAGGATACAGGTGCTCATGTCATGCCGGATCATCGGGTCGCCGGGCCGCTCGTCGCCGTGGCGCAGGACCAGGTCCCGCTCCCCGAGGGGTGTGGGAACGACCCCATAGCGCACGACATACTCCTCGAACTCGTTGCTGGCTCCCCCCCCCACCCGGCCCGCCACGCGGCTGCCGTTCCTCAGGTGCTCGCCGGGGTAGCGCTCGAGCAGCAGCCGCAGGACGCCCCGGCGGTTTTCCACCGCCGCGTGGGATTCGGTCTGGACCACCATCCCGTCCGCCACCTTGGTGGCGCAGGCCGGGAGCAGCTTCGACTGCCCCTCCACCGACACCAGACAGATGCGGCAGTTTCCGACGACCGGCAGCTTGGGATACCAGCACAGGGTGGGGATGCCCGGGATGCCCGCCCGGCGGGCCGCTTCGAGGATCGTCTGTTCGGGATCGGCACTGACCGAGCGGCCGTTGATCGTGAGGGTCGCCATGACCCGTGTAAGATTAGACGCGGCGGGGGGACCCGGCAACCGGCCGTCGGGCCAACTGCTTGATCGGCAAAGAGGATACGTGCTGAAACACGCGGGGCCGGCTCTGGGCCGGCCCCGCTCGCGCGTCAGTCGATATGCTCGGGCAGCCGGCGGTGCGTGTGGTCGCCCGCCCCCTCCTCTGCCTCGTCCGTGAACCAGCAGTAGGCCCAGATTCTTGCCGGGCGCAGCATCTTCCGGCCGGCCCGCAGGATGATACCGATCGGCTCGTCGTCGTCGAGGACTAGGGGAAGACTGGTCATGACCGTTCCACGTTCCACGTTGCAGGTTACTTGTTGCGCGAGGCAAACCGCTTGCCACGCGCCGTTTCGTGCAACTTGTTGTCGTGTAACGCGCAACGTGCGGGGTAGGGCGGGCGAGTGGTCAGTCCGACACGTTCAACGCCGTGTCCAGCTGACGCTCCGGCTTCGTGGCCGTGAAGCCGGCGCTGGCTTTACCGCGACGGCGGCGGACGATTTCCCACCCGCCGTATTGGGCCTGCAGCGCCTCGGAGGCGAGTGGGATGACCTCGCTCGCCGTGGGGCTCGGGAGGACCACGTGAACGCCGCCGGGACGAGTGCGCAGCTGCAGCTCGGTGAGCAGTGCGTGACGGTCGCGCGCGCGCGCCGGCGCGAGCGCCGTGGGATCGATGATCACCAGGCTCGGCGCCACGTCGGGAAACCAGCTGCCGAACGTGACCACGAGCGCCTGGAACCGCCCCGCGAGCTGCTCCGTGACGGCCCGGCTCTCCGCGCCTTCGACGGACCCGAGGTCGTGATCGACGAGGAACACCTCGGCGTCGTGCGCGGCAATGAACAGCGCGGCGGGAAGCGCGGCGGCGCCGACCACGAGCGCTAGGTCGCCGGGCTCGAGGCGGCGCACCGCGTTGACGAGCGGGCCATCCGATTCGAGGCCCCAGTGCGTGGGGGCGCGCTGCGCGGCGCGCAGCGCGCGATGCTTCTGGCGCCAGCGCGGGAACGAAGGGAGTCGCAGGCGTCGGGCGATGATGCGATCGACATGCTCGAGCAGCAGCACTTCGGTGAGGAGGTACTGCTCCGCGGCGCTCTCCTCGAGCTCGCGTACCGCCTCGTCGCCGATCTCCAGCAGGTCTTCTCGCGTGAGCGCGTTCTTGTATTCCTCGATGCGCTGCAGCAGGAACTCCTGGTACTCCTGCTTGAGCGAGCGCGGCGGCCGCCGCGTGGTCCGGGAGCGCTGCTCCCCCGAGAGGCTCAGCATGGCTCGACGTGCACCGTGACTTCGTGCAGCCGCAGGTCGCGCTTGAGCCGCTCCTCCACCTGGTCGGCGATGGCGTGCGCGGACTCCACGTCCGCGTGACGGTCGACGCAGACCGTCACCTCGGCGTAACGCAGGTCGGAAGGCCCGCGCGAGCGGATCCCGTAGGCGCTTTTCACGCCCGGGACGGCCTGGGCGGCATCCTGAATGTCACGCGTCGGGATGGCGCGCTGGTCCACGAGCACCGGCACCGTGCGCGCGAGGATGCGATACGCGACGAGGACGATCGCCAGGGCCACGATGATCGCGACGGCCGAATCGGCCCACCACCACCCCTGACGCGTGAGCAGGATGCCGACGAGGATGCCGACCGTGATGAAGACGTCGGCGCGGGTATGCGCCGCGTCCGCGACTAGCAGCTCGCTGCCGAGCTCGATTCCACGGCGGTGCTCGTACCACGTGATGAGCAGGTTCACGCCGAGCGTGAGAACCAGCAGCGCCAGCTGAAAGTCGCTGACGTCGACCCGATGGCTGCCGCTCACGAAGTGGTTGACCGCCCCTCGCACCAGCTCGAAGCAGGTGATCGAGAGGAATCCCACGATCGCCAGCGCACCCAGCGTCTCGAACTTGCCGTGACCGTACGGGTGGTCCTCATCAGGCTCCTTCGCGGCCACCCGGACGATGATCAGGGCGAGCACGTTGTTGAGCGCATCCACGCACGAATCCACCGCCCCGCCGAGCACGGCGAGGGAGCCGGACGTAATCCCCACCGCCAGCTTGACCCCTACGACCGCCAGGTTGGCGACGAGGAGGCCGATAAAGACTCGGCGGACCAGGGCGGACGCCGGCATGGACAGGATTGCAAGGTTGTAAGGGACAGCGGTTTAGTCAACGGCCCGGAGCAGGGCGCCCTTCAGGTACCCGGTCTCGGGCACGTTCAAGAGCTCCGGGTGGTCCCGGCCCGCGCCCCTGACGGCCACCAGCTGGAGGCGGCGGCCCGCATCCCGGGCGGCATCGCCCAGCATGTCGAGGAAGATGGCCCGGCTCACATGGTAGGAGCAGGAGCAGGTGAACAGCACTCCGCCGGGGGCGACGAGGCGCATGGCGCGGAGGTTGATCTCCTTGTACCCGGCGAGCGCGCGGGGAACGCTCTGTTTCGACTTGGCGAACGCCGGCGGGTCGAGCACGATCGTGTCGAACTGCTCTTCCCGTCGTGCCAGGTCGCGCAGCAGATCGAACGCGTTGGCCTCGCGCCAGGTGATGTTCGTGAGCTCGTTGAGCGAGGCGTTCTCGCGCCCCCGGGCTAACGCATCGGCGCTCGAGTCCACGGCCACCACCTCGCCGGCGCGCCGGGCGAGGTGGAGCGCGAACGAACCGTGGTAGGTGAACAGGTCGAGCGCCCGGCCGGCGCCCGTGTGCTCCCCCACCAGGATGCGGTTCTCGCGTTGGTCGAGGAACGCCCCGGTCTTCTGGCCCGTGCGTGGCGCGGCGAGGTAGCGAACCCCCGCTTCCTCGACGACCACCGTGTCCGGGACGACACCCCGCGCGGCCACCACCTCGGACGCCAGCCCTTCGTGGCGCCGCACCGTGGTATCGTTGCGCAGCAGGATCCCCTCGGGCGCGAAGGCTGCGTCGATACCGTCCAGCACGTCCGCTCGCACTTGCTCGAGGCCGGCCGAGAGCAGCTGCGCCACGACGTAGGGTCCGTAGCGATCCACCACGAGCGACGGCAGGCCGTCGCCTTCGCCGTGGACCGCGCGGTGCGCGGTGGCCGCGATGCCGGCGCGCCGTCGTTCCGCCGCGGCGATCCGGTCGGCCCACCAGGTCGCGTCGATGGGCTCGCGCCCGGTGGTGAGGAGGCGCAGCCGGATTTCCGACGTGGGGGAGTACAGGGCTTGGCCGAGATGCCGCCCGCGACGGTCGGTGACGATCACGACGCCGGGCGCATCGCGCGGCTCGTCGTAGAGGTCCGTGCGATAGATCCAGGGATGCCCCGTTTGCCAGCGCGCGGCGCCCTTCGCGGACACGATCACGGTGCGCGTGGCGACTCCGCCGTCCGACGGTCCGACGGTCCGACGGGCCGTCACGCTGTCCGGTCCGGGCGCAGCTTGGCCGCGTCGCGCAGGTACATATGTTTCAGCTCGCGCTGCGGCTTGGTGGTGTAGAAGTGGAGCAGGACGCGGATACAGCGCGGTAGCCCGTCAGGGACGGCGACTTCGGCCGCTCCCAGGAGGGGCACGTCCCTCCAGCCGAGCAGGCGCGCGGCGCGCGCGGGGTACTCGGCGGTGAGATCCGGGGACGACGTGAAAATGGCGCTCTCGACGTCCTCGGGCTTGAACCCGTTCGCTTCCTCGAGGCCGCGCAACAGCTCGGCCGTCGCCTCCAGAATCGCCTGACCGGTATTGGCCGCGGCGGTCGTGGCGCCGCGCAGTCCACGCAGGATCTTGCTCATGGCACTCGATCGTCAGTTGCGCTTGATGGTGATCACGGACGCGGGCGTTCTCAAGGGGCGCGATCCGGTCGAAGCGTGCCGCCGAGTCGCGGTCGGCGGAGCCAGCATCATCCAGGTGCGTCTGAAAGATGCACCGCCCAGCGAGATGGTGGCGCTGGCCCGCGCCCTCGTCGGCGCGCTCGCGGTGCCGGTGATCGTGAACGATCGCGTGGACGTCGCGCTCGCGGCCGGGGCAGCCGGGGCGCACCTGGGCCAGGAGGACCCGCCCCTGGACCGGCTGCGCCCCCACGTGCCGCCCGGCTTCCTGCTCGGCTTGTCGGTCGGCTCGCCGGCCGAGGCCGAGCGGGGACGCGCCCGGCCCGCGGACTACTGGAGCCTCGGCCCTTGCTTCGCCACGGGGAACAAGCCTGACGCCGGCGCGCCGCTCGGGGTCGAGGGGTTTGGGCGACTGGCGCGGCTCGCCCCGGCCGGCACCCCGGTGATCGCGATCGGCGGCGTCACCACGGCCAACGCTCCCGCCTTGGTGCGCGCCGGCGCCGCCGGCGTCGCCGTCATCGGTGCGGTGTGGGGTGCTCGCGACCCGGCCGCTGCGGCGCGCGCGCTGCGCGCTGCAATTGCTTGACGCGCTGGATCGCCGCCAAATGCTCGGCGTAGGTTGCCGAGAAGATGTGTTTGCCGTCGGGCTGCGCCACGAAGTACAGGAACGGCACGTCGGCGGGGTAGAGCGCCGCGGCGAGGCCGGCGCGGCCCGGCTGGCCGATGGGGCCGGGCGGCAGGCCCGCATGCAGATACGTATTGTAGGGCGAGCGCACCGCCAGGTTCTTCTCCCACACTCTCCGAAGGCGCCGTCCATAGGCGTAGCTCACCGTCGGGTCGGCTTCGAGGCGCATGCCCCGTTTCAGCCGGTTATGATAGACCGCGGAGACGTACGGCCGGTCGGGGTCGTAGCGCACCTCCGCCTCGACGATCGATGCGAGGGTAACGAGCTCGTGCCGCGAGAAGTGCAACGAGTCGAGCCGGGCCTGCCACTCCGGGCTCCACTGTTGCGTGAACTGATGCGTCATGACGCGGACCAACTCCCGCGCTCCGATGCCGAGCGGCAGCAGATAGGTCGTGGGGAATAGGTACCCCTCCGCGCTCGGTGCGTCGGCGGGGAGGCCGACGCTCACCAGCAGGCTCGAGTCCTCGGCCGCCGCCAGGAAGGAATCCCGGGGAATCTTGAGCTGCCCGCGGGCGAGGTCGGCCACCTCCGCGAGTCGCAAGCCCTCGCGCACGGTGAAGCGCTGCTCGACGCCTCGGCCGCGCTCCAGCGCCGCCACGACGTTGGACCACGATTCGTCCTGTTGCAGCAGATAGACGCCGCTCTTGAGCGAGCCTGCCAGCCCGCGCAGCCGCGCGTACAGCCGGAACGAGCCGGGATGATCGATCACGTGGTTGGCGGCGAGGGAATCGACGGCGGCGTCGAGGGTGGAGCCGGGGGGGATAGTCACGGTTACCCGTGGGCCGTCGGATCGGCCACACGCCGCCAGTGTGCCGACGAGCAGAATGCGGAATGCGGAATGTGGAATGAAGAACCAATGCGGAATGCGGAATTCGGAATGCGGAATTGCAGGGCAACGTCGATCCCCACATGCCTGCAGCGCCGCTCGACGTTCGCCCGGTCCATTCCGCATTCCGCATTCGGCATTCCGCATTCCGTTCATTCCGCACTCCGCATTCCGCATTGGGTCACGTCGCTCCCCCCCGCTTCGCGTCGAGGTAGTGCTGCAGCAGCAGCGTCGCGGCGAGCGCGTCCACGTCGTCCTTGCGACCCCGGGTCGACCCGCCCATCGACCCGCCCATCGCGCGCACGGCCCGGAGGGCGCGCGCCGTGGTGAGCCGCTCGTCCCACAGCTCGACGGGTTGTCCCGAGCGGCGCGCGATGTCGGCAGCGAGCGCCCGCGCGGCGGCAGCCGCTTCCGCCTCGGCCCCCTCCTGGTCGAGCGGCAGGCCGACGACGATGCCGGTCACCGCGTGGTGCTCGAGCAGGGTGAGGAAGTCCTGCATCGGGAAGCGTTTGCCGCTGCGTCGGGTGAGGGTGGTGAGGGGTTGAGCGAGCGTGCGCGTCTCATCGGAGAGGGCGAGGCCGATACGGCGCTCGCCCCAGTCGACGCCGAGCAGCCGGCCTGCGTCGCGGCCGCCCGTCACCCCTGCGCCATGGTCGCGAAGAACTCGTTGTTCGTCTTGGTGCGCTTGAGGCGCTCGAGCAGGAACTCGATCGCTTCGACCGGAGGCATGTCGGCGAGGAAGTTGCGGAGCAAATACACCTTGTTGAGCTCTTCCTTGGAAAGGAGAATCTCTTCCTTCCGGGTGCCGGACCGCTGCACGTCGATGGCCGGGAAGGTGCGCCGCTCGGCGATGCGCCGATCGAGAATGACTTCCATGTTGCCGGTGCCCTTGAACTCCTCGAAGATCACCTCGTCCATCCGCGACCCCGTATCGATCAGCGCCGTGGCGAGGATGGTGAGCGAGCCGCCGCCCTCGATGTTGCGCGCGGCGCCGAAGAAGCGCTTGGGTTTCTGCAGCGCGTTCGCGTCCACGCCGCCCGACAGGATCTTGCCCGAGTGCGGGACCACCACGTTGTGGGCCCGGCCCAGGCGGGTGATCGAGTCGAGCAGGATCACCACGTCCTTCCCGTGCTCCACCAGGCGCTTGGCCTTTTCGATCACCATGTCGGCCACCTGCACGTGGCGGTCCGCCGGCTCGTCGAACGTCGATGAGATCACCTCGACGCTCGGGCCCTTGACGTTCTCCTCCATGTCCGTCACCTCCTCGGGCCGCTCGTCGATGAGCAGCACGATGAGGTAGACCTCGGGGTGGTTCTCGATGACGGAATTGGCGAGCTTCTGGAGCAGGATGGTCTTGCCGGCCTTGGGCGGCGAGACGATGAGGCCGCGCTGACCCATACCGATGGGGCTCAAGATGTCCATCACCCGCATCGACAGGTCGCCGTCCTTGCGCTCGAGCTTGATGCGTCGTTCCGGGTAGCGGGGCCGCAGGTTGTCGAACGCGACCCGGTGCTTCGCCTTCTCCGGCTCGTCGCCGTTCACTACCTCGACCTTCAGCAGGGCGAGGTAGCGCTCACCCTCTTTGGGCGGTCGCACCTGGCCCATGATCGTGTCTCCGGTGCGCAGGTCGAACCGCTTGATCTGGCTCGGAGAGACGTAGATGTCGTCGGGGCCGTACAGGTAGTTCCAGTCGGGACTGCGCAGGAAGCCGTAACCTTCGGGAAGGATCTCGAGGACTCCCTCGCCGCGCAGCACGGTGTCGGAGTCGAGCAGCGATTGCTCGATGCGGAAGATCAGGTCCTGCTTGCGGAGCCCCGAGTAGTTGGTGATGTTCAGGGTCTCGGCCATCGCGTGCAGTTCCGCGACGGATTTTCTCTTCAGTTCAGCGATATCCACGTGTGCCTTTGCTCCGTAGCTCTACGGCGGGCGAAACCCCGGGGTGGGGAAGTGAACGCGTCGAAAATGGAATCAGGGAGTTCGAAGGGGTGCGAGAGAGCTATAGTAGGGTTCTCCGCTCGTCGAGTCAAGGGTGCACCGTGGACCTGACCGGATTTCTGGCCGCATGGCGTACGACGTCCCTCCCGGATCGGGAACTCATTGATGCGCTTGTACATCCGGTCCATGCCGGACCCTCCCCGGCGCTCGCCGCCGCCCTGGCCCACTGGCCCGGCAGCTATTACTGGTCGGACGAGCCCGACGGGCGCCATCTCGTGCTCACCCGGCCGCTCGCCCGGCGCCGGGAGCGCTGGGTCCCGCATCTCGTCCTGTTTCTCGTCACGCTGTACACGATTACGTTCGCAGGCGCGGTCCTGGCCGGCGCCATCCCGTACACCGGTCCGCTGGTGTTTTTCACGAGTGGTCACCCCGGCTATCCCGGCTTCCTGCACGCTTGGTCGAGAGGGCTCCCGTTCTCGCTCCCGCTCATGGCCATCCTGCTGACGCATGAGCTGGGCCACTACGTCGTGGCGCGACGCTACCAGTTGGACGTCTCCCCCCCGTACTTCGTCCCGGTGCCCATGTTCCCGACCTTCATCGGCACCATGGGCGCCTTCATTCGCCTCCGCACGATCGTGTCCGACCGTCGTCAGCTGCTCGATATCGGCGTGGCCGGGCCAATCGCGGGATTCCTCGTCGCCCTACCCGTGCTCGTCTGCGGGCTGGCACTGAGTCACCCGGTCGCTGCCGAGGAAGGGTTCCGGGGGCTGGTCGTGTTTTTCGGCGACGCGCCGCAGATTCCGCTGGGCGACTCGTTGGCGAGTTTCGTGCTGCGTCGGCTGCTGGTCGGTGACGCGGCGATGATCAACGTGCACCCGGTGGCGTTCGCCGGCTGGGTGGGGATGTTCGTGACGATGCTCAACCTGCTCCCTATGGGCCAGTTGGACGGCGGACACATTCTCTATGCGCGACTGCCCCGGTGGCACCAACGCGCCGCTCTCGGTTTCTGGCTGTTGGTGGTCGCGCTCGGCACGTTGTGGTGGTGGTCGCGCTCGGCACGTTGTGGGTTGGGTGGTACATCTGGGGCGGGCTCGTGCTGTTGTTGTCGCGCGGCCGCCTCGGACACCCTCCGGTCCTCGACGCGCAGCGGCCGCTGCCACCGTCGCGGCGCACGCTCGCATGGACAGCGGTGTTGCTCTTTGTCGTCACGTTCGCGCCGATGCCGTTCCGCCTCTGACGAGGGAGGTTGGTGGAGGTTGGCTAAAGGAGGTTGGGGAGGTTGGGGAGGTTCGGGAGGCTGGAGGAGGTTGCTCCGTTCGGAACCAACCTCCCAAACCTCCCCCAACCTCCCCCGACCTCCCGAGCCTCCGGCGCAGCCGGCTCCGCCGTATTGCGTAACCGGCTCCGGCGCTTATCTTTACCCAAACCAGCCCTAGGGTCAGCATGCCCGGACAACCGGCACGCTACAACGCACCCGATTCGAACGAAGCAGTCGGCGGAGCGCTCCACGGCGGAGATCTTCTGCGCCACGTCGGAGCCGGACCTGTGGCAGGCGGTGCGGGACCTGCGGGATCACCACCTCCGCGATCTCTACCGCTCCCTGCTGTAGATGGCCGATACGCTGGACCCGATCAGGAGGCTGCGGCACGACCTGTCGAACCCCCTGGCCGCGATCCTGGCTGAAACCCAGCTGCTCCTGCTCGGCGCCGACAAATATGATGCGGAAACGGTTGCGGGCCTGAAGCAGATCGAGGCCCTCTCGCGCAAGATGCGCGACATCCTCGAAGCCCTGGACAGATGAACCGGTGAGCCGGCCGCACCGGCCGCGGTACTACCCTCCCGCCCTATGGTGGAGAGCGTTATCCGTTCTCCGTCATCCGTCATCCGGGAGACGCTTCTACGGTCGACGGTTGACGGATGACGGACGACGCTTCCGATACGCCCGCCCGCTCGCGAAATAGCATGCCAGGAGCACCCCCGACGCCGCGCTGACCGCGAACTTGTAGGCCGGGGGGGCGTCGCTCGCGGATAGCAGACCCTCGATCGCGCCGGCCACGATGAGCAGGCACACCACGGCTCCGATCATGCGCAAGGCCACGGCGCCTTGGAGCACGAGGGCGTCTTTGCGGGTGAGGTCCCCAGGCGCGACCAGCGCTTGGGCCAGGCGCAACCCCGCTCCACCGGAGATGAAAATGGCGGTCAGCTCCAACACGCCGTGCCCGGCGATGAACGTCGCCAGATAGCCCGCGGCATGGTGATTCGCGAACACGCCGAAGCCGATGCCCAGCGCGAGGCCGTTGTACACGAGCGAGAGCACGGTAAGGAAACCCCCGGCGAGTCCGCCGGCGAGCGCCGCCAGGCACACCATGATGTTGTTGCTGATGATCCACGAAGCGAGCACGGGTCGTTCTTCGTTCTCCGTCTCGACATAACCGATGCCGCGGGCCTGGCGCTCCGCCGCCTGCTCGGCGCGACTGACCATGACGGGCGGGGCGATCTCTTCGGCCAGTTCGGGTCGCTCGCGCAGCACGGCATAGCCCACGGCCGCCGGGATCGTGAACAGCAGGAACGCGACCAGCACGTACGGCCACGATTCCACGACCGCGGCCGGAAAGTCCCGGAAGACGTAGGGTGCGATCGGCAGGCTGCGCCGCGCGCGGGCGCGGTAGAGCGCATTGTGCCCGGCCGCGACGAGGCGCTCCAGGTAAGCGATGACCTCCGGGCTCACACGGTAAGTACGGGCTCGGGCCAGATCGGCGGCGACTTCGCGATATCGGGCCGCGAACACCGGAATCTCCGCGGCGGGGAGTACGCGCAGCCCCACGCGCTCGATCCGTGCGGCCGTGAGACGGAACGTCTCCCAGGCCTCCTGTTTGCGTGCCACGAAGCGCTCGGCCGTCACGGTGGTGCGGCCCGCGCCGCTCCCGGCCCGGGTCGCGAAGCGGCTGCGTCGTTTGCTTCGCTCCTCCTCGAAGAGCGCGACGAGATACTCCTGCGGATCGGTGGTGCGGCGCGGCACCCGGCTTTCGAAGCGTCGTGCCAGCTCGACGGTCATCCGCACCTGCACTGCCGGCGTCAGGTCGGGCAGACGCGCCAGCAGCCGGTCGAGCAGCCGGAATTCTTCCTCCGAGAGCTCCGGAGGTCCTACCTCCACCGGCTCCTCGCCGGCCGCCGCCGCTGGGGCGAGTCGCCACTCGGTCGCGTGGTCGCGAACTACGATCGTGCCGGCGGCGAGGTCTCCCAACCGCTTGTTACTGCGATGCAGCAGCATCGTGAGCGCCGCGGGCAGGAGCAAGGCGGCGTACTCGCCCGCCCGGACCAGGTTGCGGAGGACCGCCGCCGCCGGCGTGATCGGGCGCCCCGTATCCATCACCACGCGAATTCCGAGCAGGATCTTGCCCGGCGTTCGCCCGTGGTTCAGACCCTCGAACAGGATGTAGTAGGCGAACAGCGCAAAGCTCAGCAGCAGGTAGAGCAGCGCACTGGCCCACCGTCCCAGTGCGGTTTCGAGTCCCAGTTGGTCGGTCGCGATCTGGAGGGGCACGAGGAGCAGCGAGACCAGCACGAGATCCATCATCGCCGCGGCCGCCCGCGAGCCCAGTCCCGCCAGCTCGAAGCGGACCTCCACATGCTCCGGCGTTTCCACGCCGTGCTGCTGACGCAGATCCGGCGGGCCGGGCGGGAGAGGGACTCGCGCGGGCGCAGTCACGTCCTCATCTTATCGCTGTCCCCCCGAGGGAGCGAGTGTCGATGACCGATCTCAGGCCCATGGGCGTCGGGGAAATCCTCGACGGCGCGTTCACGATCTACCGCCGCCATTTCATCACGTTCCTGGCGCTCGGTGTGACTGTGTTGTGGCTACCCGTCGTGCTGACGGTCTATGTGCAGCTCTCCGGGCCCCAGCAGCACGCCGGAATCCTGTTCCTCGCGGCCATCCTGCAGTACTTCGCGGGCCTGCTGCTCACGGCGGGTGTGATCCGCGTCATCTCCGACTTCTATCTCGGCCGCGAGGCGAGCCTCTCGCAGGCCCTCGCACTCGGCGCGCAAAAGGTTTGGCCCCTGTTTGTGGTCGGGTTGGGCAAGGCGGTCGTCATCGGACTCATCGTCTTCGTGCTCGGGCTCGTCGCGGCGATCTCCATCCCGATGCTCACCAAGACCGGCGCACTCGGCGCGACCATCGCGCTTGCGCTCCTCGTCGGCGCGACCTGGCTCGCGGCGTTCGTGGCGTGCGGGTACGGCGTCACGACCCAGGTCGTGGTGCTCGAACCGCTGAGCTCGAGCTTCGACGCGTTCGGCCGCTCGTGGGAGCTCACCCGCGACCGCAAGCTGAAGGTGCTCGGACTCGCGTGCGTCGCGTTCATCCTCGTGGGGGTTCCTTCGGCCGGCATCGGGGCCGTGGCGGGCGCCCTCCGATTCTCATCCTCCACGACGGCGGCGGTCCTGCTGGTGGTTGCTGCAGTGCTGCCCGTGATCCTCACGCCCGTGCTGCCCTGCGTGTTCACGTTGATGTACTACGACCTCCGGGTACGCCGGGAAGCCTTCGATCTGGAGCTCTTGAGCCAGCACCTCGGCGCCGGGTGAGCCGAGTGCGCCGGGCCGCCGCGCTTGCGCCGCCGCGCCGACGGCCGACGCAGCCGTGACTATGTCGCTCCTCGTAGGCGTGCAGGGCGTGCCGCCGGACTCCGTGCGGCGAGCGGTTCGAGAGGTGTTCGCCCGATCCGAGTACCAATGGGGCGAGCGGTCTCACCTGCTGCAATGGCTGGTGGATTGGTGGCGGAAGCTGATGTCCGCCCTCGCGTCGCTCGACACGAGCCATCCCATCCTCGCGCGCGTGATCTTCTGGGTCGCCGTCGTGGCGCTGCTCGGCGTCCTCACGCACTTCGCATACGTGGCCTGGCGCATCTACCGGGCGACGGTGCGGCCGCTGCGCGCATCGACGACTCCCACCGGCATGCGGCTGGAGGACGCCCGCGCCTACCGCGAACGGGCCGACGCCCTGGCGGGCGCCGGCCGGTACAGCGAAGCGTTGGCCTATCGGTTCATCGCGTTGCTGCTGGAGCTGGAGCGCGCCCGCGCCGTGCAGTTCGATCCGTCGAAAACGCCGGCCGAGTACATCGGCGAGGCGCGGCTCGACGCCGAGGCCCGGGCGTCGTTCGTCGGTCTCGTGGAACGCTTGTATCGCCACGTGTTCGGCGCCGAGCCCTGCGACGCTCGCGCGTACGACGAATTCGGGGCTGCGGCGCAATGGGTCACCCGGCATGTCGCGTCGGCCTGAACTCGCCCTCGTCGCGCTGTTCGCGCTGGCGGTCGCGGCGGCGACCGTCGCGGGGCTGCGGAATGCGTTGGGCGGGGCCGAAGGCGGAACCCCGTCCGCCTTTCGCGCGGGGCCGGACGGCGCGAAAGCGGTATATGACGTGCTGCAGCACCTTGGCCGGCCCGTCGAGCGGCGCCGCACTCCCCTCTACGACCTTACCCGCGTGCGGCGGCCTCCGGCGCTCCTCGTGATCCTCGATCCGCCGGATGATCTGACGGCGGCCGAGCTGGAGCAGGTGGTCCGGTATGTTCGGTCCGGTGGGGAGGTGCTCGCCGCGGGCGACGGCGGGGGGATCACGCACTGCGCCGGATGGGACGCGCACCCGGCGTTCCTGAAAGGCTACGCGGGGGATAGCCAGCCCGTGCAGCAACCGGTCCCGGCCCTCGAACTCCCCTCAGTCACAGCCGTGCTCCGCCCGCTCGATTCGCTGCTCGCGGTGCAGGGCCACGACACGAGACGTCGCGTACGCCGCAATCTCGACCGCGAATCCGGATGCGGCAGCTTGGCGGTCCCGACCGAGGACACGCTGCTCCGGACCGAGCACGGGAAGCCGGTGATTCTTCGGCTCCGCTACCCTGGTGGCGGGCTGGTGACGCTGGCCGCGGACCCCGGGTACTTTCGCAATCGCGCTTGGCGAACCACGGACGTCCCCCCCTTCATGGTGCCGCTGCTCACGCCGGACACACGGGGGCGGGGGCGGGGGCGGGTCACCTGGGATGAGTACCACCAGGGGTTCGGCCGCGGCGGATCGCTGGAGGGGGCGGTGCTCGACTGGCTCGCGCGCACGCCGGCGGGCTGGGCACTGCTACAGCTGGGCGCGGTGGGTCTCGTGGCCCTCGCGGTCGCGGCGATCCGGTTCGGACCGGCGCGCTCGGTCATCGATCGGCGGCGCCGTTCTCCGCTCGAGCATGTGGAGGCGCTCGCGGTGAGCCTCCAGGGCGCGGGCGGGGTCGACACCGCGGTAGCGTTGATCGTGGCTGGACTGCGACGGCGACTCGGGCGGGCAGGCATCGTGCCGCCCGATGAGCAGCGGGCGTGGCTCAGCGCGCTCGAGCTGGCGCTGCCGACGACGCGCGCGCGCGATGCCGTCCGTCGCCTGCAGCAGGCCCAGACCCAACCCGGCGGCACCGAGCGCGCGCTCGTGGCCGCCCAAGCCTTGGAGGACGTGTGGGAGGAGCTTCGCCCGCAGACGACGCGCGCCGGGTCGTAGAGGTACTGGATCGCGTGGTGTTGGGACAAGCCGCGGCCACGCGCGAGGCCCTGGTGTGCCTGCTGGCTCGGGGGCATGTCCTGCTCGAGGGCGTACCCGGCACCGCCAAGACGCTGCTCGTGCGCACCCTGTCGCTCGCGCTGGACGTCAAGTTCCAGCGCATCCAGTTCACCCCCGACTTGATGCCCGCGGACATCACCGGCGTGACGCTGCTCACCGGCGCGCGCGACTTCACCTTCCGGCCGGGGCCGATCTTCGCCGATCTCGTGCTCGCGGACGAGATCAACCGCGCGCCGGCGAAGACGCAGGCGGCGCTGCTCGAGGCGATGCAGGAGCGCACCGTTACGGTGGACGGCACCGGGTACCCCCTGTCCGCGACCTTCACCGTCTTCGCCACGCAGAACCCCGTGGAGTTCGAGGGTACCTACCCCCTGCCGGAGGCCGAGCTGGATCGTTTCATGATGAAGGTGCTCGTGGGTTATCCCGACGCGGTGCACGAGCAGGGGATCCTGGCGCGCACGGTGGCGGGATTCGAGGCGGATCGACCGGCGACGTACGGCGTGACGCGCGTGACGGACGCGGCCGGCCTGGAGCGACTGCGTGTGGCCGTCGAGGCGGTGCGCGTCGAGTCTCAGATCGCCGCCTACATCACGGGAATCGTCCGCGCCACGCGGGCGGCGGCCTCGCTGACGTTGGGGGCCAGTCCACGCGCGGGGGTGTCGCTCCTCAAGGCGGCGCGCGCGGCCGCGCTGCTCGACGGACGCGAATTCGTGATCCCCGACGACGTGAAAGGGCTGGCGCCCGCCGTGCTCCGTCACCGGGTGAGCGTCGCCCCCGAGCTCGAGCTCGAGGGGGTGACGCCGGACGTCGCCCTGAAGGCGATCCTCGACAAGACGGACGTGCCCACCGCGTGACCCTGCTTCAGTGGCTGGCGTACGTCGTCCCTGTCGCCGGATTCTGGGGCGTGTGGTATCTCGTCGGCCGGTGGGCCGGCATTCTATGGACCCGGCGCGGCCTGGCGGCCGGCGCCGCCGTCGCGCTGCTGGGCGTCTTGGGTTTTCGTTTCCCGTGGGCGCTCGACGCGATGCTCGTTGCCGATGCCCTGCTCGTCGCGGCCGTCTGGCTGGATGCCGTACTGGCGACACCGCCCCGCGCGCCGAACCTGAGCGTCTTCCGCGACGCGCCGCCGGCATTCTCGGTGGGCCGCGCGGGCGACGTGTCCTATCGCTGGGTGAACGCGACCAAGCGCCGGGCGCGCCTGCACGTCCGTGAGGTGCGTCCCGCCTTGCTCGGGGGCACGCAACCGCCTCACTCCGTAACCGTGCCGCCGCACGGTGAGATGCGCGAGGCGGTGTCGGTGCACCCCGTGCGGCGCGGCCGCGAGCAGGCGGGGAGCGGATTTGCGGTGGACTCGATCGGGCCGCTCGGCTTGGGCCGTCGCCGGGCGGTCATCACGATTCCCTGGGATGCCGCCGTGTACCCGCCGCTCGTGACGGTGCGCTTGCGCGCGTCGGTGGCACGGGCACAGCGACGCCACGAGCAGGGGATCACGCCGCTCCGCCGGCTGGGCGAGGGTCGGCTGTTCGAATCGCTGCGCGAGTGGGGGCCGGGCGACGACTTGCGGCACATCGACTGGAAAGCCACGGCCCGCCGCGGCAAAGTCATCACGCGCCAGTACGAAGCCGAGCGCAGGCAGCACGTGTTGCTGGTGCTCGATCTGGGGCGACTCATGACTGCCGAGGCGGCGGGTGTGTCACGCCTCGACTATGTGGTGCGGGCGGCGCTCGAGTTGTCTTACACCGCGGTCCAGCACGACGACAACGTCGGGGTCATGGCCTTCGCCGACGGTGTGCAGCACTTCGTGGCGCCGCAACGCGGTCGGCTGGCGCTGAGGCGCGTGCTCGACGTCCTCGCCCGGGTGGAGCCCCAGCTGGTCGAGCCTGATTATCCGGGCGCGTTCCGCTACCTCGCGGCGCACAACCGCAAGCGCGCCCTCACGGTGCTCTTCAGCGACGTGATCGATCGGTTCGCATCCGACGCGCTCGTGGCGAACGTCGCTTCGCTCCGGCCGCGCCACCTGCCGCTCGCGGTCACGCTCCAGAACCCCGAGCTGAACGCCGTGGCGTCGCTGCGGCCCGCCGTCGCGCAGGACGCGTTTCGCAAAGCGGCGGCCGAGGAGCTGCTACGTGCCCGGGAAGAGGCGCTGGGGCGCATGCGGCGCGCCGGTGTGCTGGTGCTCGACGTACCGCCCGACCGCGCCGCCGAAGCGGTCGTGGCCAAGTACGTCGATCTGAAACGGCGGGGGCGCCTCTAAGGGCGGCGGATCATTTGGGTGTCCGGGCCGGCCGTTATTACATTGACTCCCACCTCCGCCGGACTCGAGTGCATGCGACCCAGTCGCGCGGTTGCCGTCCTGACGCTGCTCGTCGGTTCCGTGATCGTCGGGACGTGCGCCTACCCGACGGAGCGCGACTCGTCGGTGCACGTAAGCATCACGCCCGTGCGCATTCTGTTCAGCGGCCACGACACCGTCGTCGCGGCCCGCGCCTGGGAGCTCAGGGGGCTCGCCGACTCGCAAACGATCCCCAACGTGGTGTTCGTCTGGTCGACCAGCGATCCGACCGTGGCGACCGTTGACGCGGGCCGCATCGTCGGCATCAAGTCCGGTACCGCGATCATCAGGGCAGCGGCGCTCAATTTTGACAGAGGGCAGTTCGCCGCCGCGGACACGGTCCGGGTGTCCGCCCCGCTCGAAATCGACAGCGTGGCTCCAGATACGGCGCGCTACGGTCAAGTAGTGACCGTCTTCGGCCCGGGCGCCGACAAGGTCGTGTTGGCCTCGATGAAGGGTGCGTTCTTCCTCTACCCGTATCCGTTCTCGGCACAACACGACACCACCGGCTACGGTCAGCAGAAGTTCTGGATCCCGCCGCCGGCCGAATCCGACCGGATCACGTTCATTGGCAACGGGATCGTCACGACGAGCGCGGACTCGACGCACGTGATCAAACGTGACGTGTACGAGCCAAATGAGACGGGACCTCACCGGTTCGACCTCGATGGGCCGCGGCCGTTCCCCTACCCGGGGACGGCCTACAATCTGCTCCTGGTCTACAACCCGGCACTCTTCTTCGAGCCGTTGAAGCGCGGCGACACGCTCGGGGTCGATTGGTACCGGTTTGGCCACTCGACGGCGCGCGATCTGACGATCATTCTCACCGCGCCGGCGGTGCACGGCACGTTCTCGACGTTCGTGACCGACTCGCTCGCATGGACCGGGACGACCTACGCGCTCGGCCCCGACTCCTGGACGTTCGGCCCGGCCTCCCACGCCTGCCACGGCCGCGGTTTCGCGCCCCACGAAGCGAATGGCGATTCCACCATCGTGGCGTTCAAAAACGCGTCGGCGGGCGCGCTGCACGCGATCACCATCTACAGACAGGCGGCGAGCTACGGGATGGCGGTACTCGACGGCTACGCCAGCGAGCTGCCGGCCGACGCGCACGAGGACGACAACTCGTGCAATGCCGCAGACCTCCGCGACACGATTCCTGCCCCGACCTTCCGCGACACGTTGGCGATCGAGAATCCGCACGATGTCGACTGGATACGCTTCCATTACACGAACCAGGGGCTCGGCACGACAGCGCAGGTGCGGCTGCACGCATTCCCGGGCGTGCACCCGGACTCCCTCAAGGACCTCGATATCTATGTCACGAAGGTTCCTCAACCGGGCGATACGCTCGTCCAGGTGATCGCCGCTGATACGACCGCGGGCTCGGACGCCGACCTGAGGCCTGCGCTGGCCACGGGGGACTATTACCTGGCTGTTGTAGACTTCGCGGGGACGGCGACAATGTACGAGGTCTGCGTCGGCTACATCCCGGTGTTGCCACCAGGAACCTGTAACACTCCGCCTTGGCCGTCGCCACCCGCTACGACCCGGTCCGCGCCACGCCGCCGACGCACGTCGGCGGCTGGAGCTCGATCCCCCGTTGTCCCGAGCCGCCGCCGATGACCAACGGCGTGCTCGAATGCTTCCGCTGCCACACGCCGATCCCGGAGCACAGCAAGTTCTGCTCGTCCTGCGGCGCGGACGTGTCGGGCGGGGACGGGCCCACCAGTACCAGCAGCGTCGACATCGTTCGCGGGCGGCTACAGCGCATCATCGAGGGCAAGTACCGGATCGAGCGCTTGCTGGGCAAGGGGGGAATGGGCCAGGTGTTCCTGGCGCACGATCTCACGCTCGAGCGGGAGGTCGCGATCAAGGTGCTGCCGCCCGACGTCGCCCAGGACGACCAGGTCGTGCGCCGCTTCCAGCAGGAGGCCAAGACCGCCGCCAAGCTCGACCACCCCAACATCATTCCGATCTACCGCGTCGAGAGTGAGGGCGGGCTCAATTACTTCGTCATGAAGTACATCTCGGGCACGTCGCTCGAGGACCTGCTCGACAAGAAGGAGCCGCTCCCCGTACCCGAGATCCAACGGATTCTCTGGGAAGCGGCCTGCGCTCTGGGGCACGCCCATCAACGCGGCGTCGTGCACCGCGACGTGAAGCCCGCCAACATCATGTTCGATCACGATGGCCGCGTGATGCTCACCGACTTCGGGATCTCGAAGGCGCTCCAGGCCGGTGGATGGCCGCGCCGACCAGTACTCCCTGGGTGTGGTCGGCTACCGCATGATCACCGCGGAGCTGCCGTTCGGCGGCGACTCGGTGCATACCATCATCTACAAGCACATCTACGAAGAGCCCCCGCTCGCGAGCACCAAGCGGCCCGGTATCCCCGGCGCGCTCACGGTCGCCATCTCGCGGGCCCTGGCCAAGGAGCCCGACCAGCGCTTTCCCACCATGGAGGACTTCGCCACCGCCGTCTGGCCGGAACAGCCGGTCGCCTCGCCCGCCAAGGCCCGAGGCGCCGCTCGGCCCCGCTCCCGGGCCACCGCCGATGCACCCACGGAGATCACGGGTGCGCCAACGACGCCGCTTCCCACCGCGAAATCGCGCAAGCCTCGGTCGCGAGCTGCCGCCTTGATCGGTTTCGTGGTGGTGGCCGCGGGCGCGGGAGCGTATCTGCTGCTGGGACGCGAAGAGACTGCTCCCCGCTCCCCGCTCCCCGCTCACTCCATCGACACGGTAAGGATTCAAGACACGGTTCGTGTACCGGTGCCGCGCCGGCCCGCCCCGGCGAAGCCGCGGCAAACGGCGCCGACGGTCGAGGCGCAAGGTTTTCTCACCATCGCCGCTGACCCGTTCGGCGAGGTTTACATCGACGGCGTCGATGCCGGTCAGACGCCGCTGGTCGAATACGCCGTGAAGCCCGGCCGCCACACGATCCGCCTCGAGCACGCCGGATTCAAGACGATCAGCGAGACCGTGCATGTGGACGCGACCAACACGGTCCGCAAGCGCTACAGCCTGCTCCCGGAGTGAGCCGCATGACCCGGCACCTCTGTGCTCTCGTCCTGCTGGCAGGGGTCGCCGCGCCCGCGGCCGGAACGGCGCAGGCGGTTCAGAACGCCACGCTGCGCCGCGCGCAGCAGGCGTACGACAACCTCGAGTATCGTCAGGTGGTGTCGCTCGCCCGAGCCGCACTGCGCGAGCGGCTGACCGGAGCCGAGCGGGCGCGGGCGTACGAGCTGCTCGGCTTCACGTACGGCGCCCTGGACTCGATCCTCAAGGCCGTGGACGCGTTCAAACAGGTCGTCCTGATCGATCCGGAGCGACAACTCGACCCGAACCGCGTTTCTCCCAAGGCGTACAGCGCGTTCGACGTGGCGCTGCGTCAGGTGCTGCTGGTGCGTCAGCTGCGCATCGACAGCACCAGCTTTGTCGGGGGGCGCGGGGCGGTGCCGATCCGGTTCACCGTTACCCAACCCGCGCGGGTCGTGACGCGGGCGATCGGTGGGGCGGGAGCGGGGAGCTACGTGATCGACTCGGGCGCATGGAACGGCCAGGTGAACTTGAGCTGGCCGGCCCGGCTTGCGAACGGCGACCCGTTACCGGCGGGGAATTACACCGTGGTCGTCGAGGCGCGGCTGGGGCAGAACACCTCTTCCGCCTCGCAGGCGATCCGGGTGAGCCACGGCAGCGTGGATACGTTGCCGTCGCTCACGAGCCTGCCCGGCTACCAGTACCTCCCCGAGACGGAGGTGCCGCCACAGAGCTGGCGTCCTTTGGGGCTCGCTTTCCTCTATACAGGGGGTGCGTTGGTCGGGACGCTGGGGCTCGAGAGCTCGAGTCTCGGGTCGAGCTCCAAGCGCGAGCTCGCAGTGGTGGGGGGCGCGGCGCTGGTCACGGGTTTCGTGATGACCCTGCGCAAGCCCGCCCCGCGGCCCGCCGCGGCCAACATCCTTTACAATCGTCTGCTGCGCGATCAGATCGCGCGGCGTAATCAGGATATTGCGAAGGAAAATGTGGCCCGGCGTCAGCAGGTGCAGCTCACGCTGGTGCCGCTGTCCAAGCCGGGCGGAGCTGGGCCCCGATGAGCCGCACGGTCGCGGGGCTTGCGCTGCTCGTCCTGGCTTCCCCCGCGGTTCCGGCCCAAGGGCTCGCGGTGACGGTCGGACCGCAGCTTGCGCTGGCGAGCTATCGCGAGGTGGCCGCGGGACTCCGCTATCAGGGCACCGGGTTCGGCGGTGCGCTGTCCGCGCGCTACCGGAAGCTCTCGGCCGAGGCGAGCGTCGTGCGTCTGACGCTCGACCCCACGAGCGGCAGCGCCGCGACCAGCGGTTTTACGGCGACGGAAGTGGACGCATGGGTCGGCTATGACCTTGCGACGTACGCGAGCGTCGAGGCGGGTTTCATCCGGCGCAGCGCGGACCCGGAGCTCGACGCGCAGTCCGTGGGGGCGGTGCGCATCGGGGCGCGGTCGTTCTACGAGATCGGGCCGGGGGCGACCGTGCTGTTTCGCGCCAACTATCTGGCCGCGCCGAAGTTCTCGGGCGGCGGCCACGCCGGGTTCTCGATCGATCTGGGGCTCGGCCTGGACGTCCGTTTGGCGGGGCGCCTGTACGGCACGGCGGGCTACACGTTCCAGCGGATCAGCCGGCGGACGAACCCGGGCGGAACCGGGGAGATTGACGCGGCGATTCAGGGGACCGTGGCGCGCGTGGGAGTCGCGCTGGCGCTCTAGACTACTCCCAATTCCCGTCATGACTCCACGAGCCCGCTTCCTCGCTGCCCGTCTGGCCTACATGGCGATTATCCTGCTCGCCACGCTGACAGAGCTCCACTTCTCCCCGGATCTCACCGCCGCCGCCGACCGGCTGGCTCGGGCGTTCACACCGTCCCTGGGTTGGCGGGACGCGATTGACGGGTTGCGCAACACGGTCTTGTTCGCCGGGCTCGGTGTCACGTGGGTCATGTCGTCCCTCTCCGGCAGAGTCGGCGCGGAGATCGAGCGGGCGACGCTGGTCGGGTTCGGGCTGAGCGTGACTGTAGAGGGGCTGCAGGTCTTCTCGCCCATCCGCACCGCGAGCATCGTGGACGTGACGACCAACACCCTGGGCGCGTTCGCGGGGGCTGTGGTCGTGGCGCTGTTTCTCGCTGCGCTGCACCGCGCGAGGGGTGCGCGCTCCTACCTCGGTGTGCCGACGTTTCTCCTGACGGGCGCGTACACCCTGGCGGTCCTGTGCGAGGCGCTGACGCCCCTGTTCCGATCGACTCAGCTGCAGTTGCTGAGCGGAGGGCCGCTCGACCGGTTTCGCGGGGCGCTGGCGCTGGCTCTGCCGCTGCGCCTGGGGGCGGTGCCATGGTCCGACTTGTTACTGTTCGCGCCCGCCGGGTTTCTCGTCGTCATGCTGCTGACCGAGCGCGGGCGCTCGGCGCGCCAGACGTGGCAGCCCGTGGCGGCCGCCGGCGCGGCGTGCGCGTTCGGGGCCGAGCTCGTTCACGGCATGTTCGGGCAGTCGATCCGGTGGGAGGCGGCCGCGACTCACACGCTGGCCCTGGGTGCCGGCGCCTGGTGGGCGAAGCGTCGGCTCGCATTGCTCTCGCAAACGCTTCGTGGCGAGACACGGGCCCTCGCGGTCATCGCGGCCTACGCAGTGCTGCTCGTCGCGTGGGGGTGGCGACCGTTCCTGCCGCAGACGGACCTCGACGCGATCGCCCAACAGCTCACCCCGGCCCACTTCGTGCCGCTCGCGTCGCTGACGCAGCGAGTGGACGTCTTCAGTGCGCTGCACGTCGCGCAGCAGTTCCTGCTCTTCTTCCCCCTCGGCTGCCTGCTCGCCGTCTGGCCGTTGCGCCTCCGGGGGCGCTGGTCGCACCTCTGGCCGGCGGTCTGGCTGGCCTGGGGGATCGAGGCGGGGCACGTCGTGCTCGCGGATCGCTATTTCGACGTGACGAACGCGCTGATTGCCTGCGCCGGGCTGGGGATTGGTTGGCTCGCGCTGCGGCGCTCCGGATTCGCTCGGTATGGGGAGGCGCTGGCGCCGCTCCGTCGGGTCTAGGACGACCCCGCCGGCTTGCGAAGCAGCCACAACGCCCAGAAACACAACGTGCCGCTCACCGCAAAGACGAGGAGGTCAAGGGCCAGGAGGCGCCCCCGGTCGATGACCTCCCACAGGTGGGCGGCCGCGATGAGGCCAAACAGGACGCCGGACGTAATCAGATAAGGCTTCAAGCGATCGGTCGGCCAACCCCGGGGCGGGCCCTCCTGACCGCCCCGACCCCCAGCCAGACGAACAGGAGCACCACGAGCCCCTGCGTGAGGGCAAACGGCGGCTCCGATTGGGTCGGCGCGAGGAGGAACAGGACCGGAATGCGCTTGAACAGCTGCGCGACCAGGACGAAGGTGTTCAGATAGGTGGCGAGCACGACGCCGACCGCGTAGATCGTGCGCCACGTTCCAGCCAGGTGTTTGACATAGTCCGCGACGATCACGGCCAGGAGGACCACCAGCGACACGATCCCCACGATGTGGGACGGCAGAAGCTTGTCGAAGGGAAAGCCGAAACCGGTCACGCTCGTCAGGACCGTGGTGACCAGGAAGACGGCGGCCCACCGGTCGAGTCGCGTCCCCGTGGCGATGGCCCCCGCCGTGACGAGGCCCGCGACGATCCCGACCAGACTCAATACGGTGTGGACCAGGGTGAACGTCGCGATGCTCATGCCGAGGATCATTGGGCGTCCTTGGGAGGAGCGGCCTAATGTACCCGGGGTGACCCGATGCGCCAGCCGCGATTCGAACGCGCTTAGCGTCGGCTAGCGCCGCGCGCGGGTCGCACGGTCGAAGACGACGCAACATGACCCGGGCTGAGGCCGGAGCTCGGCCTTCAGGTTCCGCGCGCCAACCCCCTTGAGCACGCCCCGAAGCAGCGCGAGGTTCATCTTACACACGAGCGGCCGGCAGGCCTTCGCGAGCGCGTCGAAGGGGCAATTGCCCAGCACGATGCCCCCTCTCGGCTCGGTCGGCTCGTATCCCCACGCGTCGAGGACGTCGACCAGCGTCGCGATGGGGCGCCGCTCCCGCTCCCCTCGTCCCCCACTCCGCGCGCGCCGCGCATCCGACCCGGCACGCCGGCCGACGTCCGCGGCGACTCGCGCCAGGGTCCGCTCGCTCCCCGCGGAGCGTGCCGTGGTGATCGCCAACGCGAGCAGGCGTCCGGCGAGCGCATAGCGGCGCGGGGGAAGCGTGAAGTCGAGCTGCCGGTCCGAGCAGCGGTACAGCTTGGCCGGCCGGCCAGCCCCCGGCCCCCGACGCCCCGTTAGCCGGCGGTAGCTCGTGTCGAGCAGGTGCTGCGCGACGAGCTTGTCGAGATGGAACGCCGCCAGGTTGCGCGACACCCCGAGCGCGCGCGCCGCCTCGTCGCGGCTCACGTCCCGCCGCCGACCCCGGACATAGCGATAAAGACCCCTCCGCATGGGGTCGTGCAACAAGGCGATCGCCGCGATCTGACGCTCGAGCTCGGATTCCCGCACGGTGCCTCAGTATAACGCTCACTCGCCCCGACGACCAACGCTGGCCAGCGCCGGGCTGTCGCGGACACGCCACGTGTTGCGTTCCTGCCGCACGATGACGCCGAACGACCGGTTCTTGTCAAAGACAACAACCAGTTATTGTAAAACCTACGTACATAGGTTATAGCTCACCACCGAATCCCCATCACGTCAGGAGGTCGTATGCGTTTGGTCGCGCTCGTGGCGCTCCTCCTCGCCTGCAGTGAAAGCCCGGACGCTGTCGCGCCCGCGGGTCGCCCGCTCCCGCCCGCCGGAAATCTCGCTGCGGGTCCGCCGCTGAACGTCCCCGCCCAAGGCCAGTACATCTTTCGACACTGGACCTTCGGCGACGAGCCGTTCTGGACCGACACGCTGCACTTGAACCAGGTGATTGAGACTGGTGTGTCGCCGGCGACGGCGCTCGCGGTGGGTCTCAAGGTCGATGCGGCCCGGCTGCCGTCCGGCTTCCTCGCCGGTGCCGATCTCACCAGTCCGGCGACGACGGTCGAGCTGCTCCGGCGGGACGCCGTCGTGGGCGTCGAGGCCCAGGTCACCGCCGACCGGCACATCCAGCGGCTCGGCATCACGTGCGCCTTGTGTCATTCGACGGTCGACAACTCGGTGGGGCTCGGGGTGGGCCGGCGGCTCGACGGGCTGCC
>WNGQ01002939.1_pt1 | contig 30188 bp, 31 predicted proteins | sample 5407661 | NCBI WGS metagenome assembly WNGQ01 (sample SAMN13153382, study PRJNA577476) | soil metagenome | isolation source: 60 cm soil or saprolite under Garry oak tree replicate 2 | place: USA:California | collected 2016-06-15 | reverse complement strand
CTGCTTTTCGCGCTGGCGCTGATCGTCTTTGTCTGTTCCACAATCAACCTGCTTCTCCATCGCAGTGAAATTCCCGTAATCGGAAGGAGACTCGCATGAACACGTTTAGCCCGGTCGAAGTACTTCAGGATTTCACCCCGCGCATGGAGGCTCAAGTGGAGACGCCTGAGCTGATCGTAGCCGCGCAAGACGTTCTGCTTCAGGGGTTGGGTCTGCTGTTTGAGTTGGGTGACAGGACGTACTCGCACGTTGCGGGGGCGCCATTCAACGCGTCAGTTGGACAGCACTACCGGCACGTGCTGGAGCACTTCCAGAGCTTGATCAAAGGTTTGCGCGCAGGAGAGATCAATTACGACGCCCGGGAGAGAAACCAGCGCCTGCAAAGCGACGTGACCTACGCAAGTATCGCGACCTGTGACGTTCTTCGCGCCCTGAAAAAATACACGAACGAAACTCTTGCTCGCGATTGCAAGGTCATCAACAGCGTGGGGTATAGCGCCTCTCAGCCTTCCTGCCTCGACTCCAATGTCAGCCGCGAACTGGCCTACTGCATCGGGCACGCCGTCCATCACTTCGCGATCATTCGCTTGATCTGCCATGAAATCGATATCACGGTGCCTACCGAATTGGGAGTCGCACCGTCAACACTGAGACACATGAATTCGCTCGCCGCGGATTGAGGAACGTTGATGAGCATTCCTACAATCCACCACGGAAGCGCCATAGCACTCATCGTAACGATCGTCCTTGGCGCATTCGTCTCCGAAGATGGCGCGGCGATTACGGCAGCCACTTTGGCGGCCTCGAGCGTGCTCGATTTTAGATTGGCTTTCCTCAGCGCCTTCGCGGGGCTCTGGGGTGGTGATCTGGGGGTTTACGCGCTGACGCGGAGAATTGGCCCACGGATCATCCAACATCGATGGTTTGTAGGATGGTTCCCGAAGGAAAAAACACGCAAGAGCAATCCAAGCGGAAGTAATGGCCTGCTCAGCCTCGCCTTGAGCCGGTTCTTTCCTGGGACCAGGCTGCCTGCATACGTTTCGGCCGGTTTGGACCGCATGCCGGTGCTTGCGTTTGCGGCGATTACGGCGGCTTCGGCGGTCGCCTGGATCGTGCTGGTGTTCGCCACGATTCAACTGGCACCTTCGCGAAGCAGTTCCGCGAAACAGCAGTTAGCCCTATTCAGTTTATTCGGACTGGGTCTCTTCGCACTTCTGTCGGCATGGCGCCGTTGGGGCCATCGGATTCGGCGCTCGCTCAGCATTTCCTTCGACCGCCTCGTGAGATGGGAATTCTGGCCAGCTTGGCTCTTTTACTCGCCGGTGGCGGTCATTTGCGTGTGGTTGGGTCTTCGGTACAGGGGATTCTCGCTGCCGACGATTGCCAACCTGAATCAAAAGAATGGCGGCATCGTAGGGGAATCCAAGATTGGCATTCTTCAAACGCTGATGGAAACCTCCCCGGAATTGACGTCGGACGGGTACCCAGTGCCAACAGGCTCCACGCAAGAAAGAATTGAGATCATCGAAAAGGTCTGCTGCCGGCACGAGATCCGCTTCCCATTTGTGCTGAAGCCCGATACGGCGCAGCGTGGCGCGGGATTCCGCAAAATCGAGTCATTCGGTCAGCTTGAGAACTACATTGCTCAAGTGCCCGGGCCGCTGATTTTGCAGAGATACGTGCAAGGACCGAAAGAGGCAGGAATTTTCTACTACCGGTTTCCTAGAGAGCAGAGAGGGCACATATTCAGCATTACGCGTAAGCAATTCCCCGTTGTTGTGGGCGATGGGCGACGGTCGCTACGGGAATTGATTGAATCCGATTCCCGGGCAAGATTAATTGCACGGACTTACCTGGAGAGATTCGGATCAGCGGTAGACCGAATACTACCGCAAGGTGAATCCATTCGCCTCGTGGAGGCCGGCAATCATTGCCAGGGTTGCATTTTCAAAGAAGGCGAAGACCTTTACTCAGAGGCGCTTCGTGACGCGTTTGACGAGATTAGTCAGAGGCTCCCGGGCTTCTACATCGGTCGATACGACATTCGGTATAGCAGCGATGACGAGCTCCGAGCCGGCAAAGGATTTCAGATCATCGAGCTCAATGGCGCTGCCTCCGAAGCTACAAACATTTATGATGAAGGCAATTCACTCTGGTCGGCGTACAACACTTTGTACCAGCAGTGGAAGCTGGTGTTTCAGATCGGGGCGACAAATCGCAGCCGCGGACATCGCCCTGCAAGCCCGCTCGCAGTCTTTCGAGATTGGGTGGAGTTTTCCCGACAGGCGATGGAGTATCCTCTAGCCGACTAAGCGCATGTGTACTCTCACCTTTGTTCCTGCGGAAGATGGATACCTGGTTGGGATGAACCGTGATGAGCTGCTCACTCGTCCCGTGGCGCTTCCGCCGAAGGTCTTTGAACGAAGCGGAATCGAAATGGTTTATCCGCGGGAGCCCTCCGGCGGGGCGTGGATCGCCTGCAATGGTCAGGGCAATTTGCTAGCGCTTTTGAACTGGAATGGGAGTGAGTCCCACAACTTAAGCGAAAAACGCGGGACGCGCGGTCTTGTGATTCCCCAGCTAATCGTGCTGCCAGATTTGTCCACGACAGACTCTCATTTTCACCAAATGAATTTGGATTGCCTGTTTCCTTTCCGTTTGATTGGGGTTTTCCGGAGCGAAAAGGTCGTCAACGAATGGCGGTGGGACGGCACGGCCAAGCAGTTTCTAAGACTCTCCTGGGCTCGCAAACATTGGTTTTCGTCGAGTCTTTCGGATTCGCTCGCGGAAAAAGAGCGCGGGCGCGCCTGCGAAGCCGTAGCGGGAGAGCCCGCGGCTGGGAGCAATGGTTGGCTTCGCCGCCTTCATCGCTCGCACGTTCCCGGGCCAGGTCCCTTCTCGGTTTGTGTCCACCGGCAGGATGCGGCTACCGTCAGTTACACCGAAGTGCGATGTGGCAGAACGCATATCTCGATGGACTATCTCGACGGGAATCCGTGCATGAAGACCGGTTTTGACGAGTTGGCAAGCGTCGCCGTGAAGGATCCGCTAGTCCACAGCAACCTGCCCAAGCTCCAAATTTGATGAAACTTTTGTTCACCTGCCTGCTCTTACCCCCTGTGCAAGCAAACTGCGGCGCGGGGTCTACGAAACGAGATGAAAGACAGAGTGGTTCTTATAACAGGTGCCAGGGGCGGTCTGGGGTCGTTCGTGACTCAGCGTTTCCTTACAACGGGCGTGAGGGTCGTAGGGACGTCCCGCAGCATCTCCAAGGAAGATTTTCCCGAGCCCAATTTTGTTCCCCTGCCCGTTGACTTCACCAAATCGGCCGCCGTTCGCGAAGCCGTTGAAACGGTGGTCAGCCGCTTCGGCAAGTTAGATGTACTGGTGCACGTGCTGGGGGGCTTCGCCGGGGGCAAAACCGTCGTGGAGACCGATGATGCGACCTGGGAACAGATGCGCGACCTCAATTTGACCTCGGCATTTTATGTCCTGCGTGCCGCGATACCCCATCTTCGGAAATCCGGGAACGGCCGCATCATCGCGATCGGAAGCCTGACCGCAGTCGAACCTCACGTCGGCCTCGGCGCCTATGTGACCTTTAAGTCCGCACTCGCAACTCTGGTCCGCACGGTAGCGCTCGAAAACAAAGACGCGGGGCTAACGGCAAATCTAATTTTGCCGGGAACGATGGATACACCGGCAAACCGCAAGGCGATGCCTGCAGCCGATCCATCGAAGTGGGTGCAGCCAGGAGCCGTGGCTGATCTCGCACTGTTCCTCGCGGAAGATCGCGCTGCACAAGTTACGGGCACAGTTATCCCGATCGATGGCACCAATGTATGAGCGAATCGCCATCCTGTTCGTTGACGCATTCTATCTTTATGCGCTTCTCGGAGTTGTGTTTGCTCTCTCCTTCGTGACAGTCGGAGTAAAGCGCATGGATTCCCAAGCCAGCGGCAGCGGCGCAGCATTCCGACTGCTCATCTTTCCAGGGTCGGTCGCTTTCTGGCCGCTGCTGCTTCGCCGATGGATTGCGGGGAAGAGTGAACCGCCCGAAGAGAGGAATCCGCACCGATGATTCAGCCTCTTCGCAACACCCATCGCCGCATATTTCTCGCGCTCGCTTTGTTACTGCCTGCGCTCTTTCTGAGCGGCATTGCTTTCCGCCACACGTGGCCAGTCTCTGCAAAATCGAAGAGTCCCACCCTGGGTTCAGTTCCCCCGGGAGCGACGCGATGAGCCACCAATATCAAGCCATTGGTTGGAATCGCCAAAAGCGCGTCTACGACGTTGTGGTTCTCGCAGCAGTCATGCTCTATATCGCACTTTTCATCGGCTTGGGCGCGTTGCTGTTTCCCTATGCCACGGCTGAGACGCTGATCATTCGCGCCGCAGGCTCAGCGGCGTTTCTGCTTCTGCACGTGGTTTTGTGCATCGGGCCGCTTTGCCGACTGGATTCGCGATTTCTTCCCTTGCTGTACAATCGCCGCCATCTAGGAGTCGTTACCTTTCTGCTGGGCGCAGTGCACGGAATCTTTGCGATCATTCAATTTCATAGCCTCGGAGATAAAGACCCGCTCGTCAGCCTCCTGACGTCTAATGAGAACTTCCGCAGCTTGCCCGACTTCCCCTTCCAGCAACTCGGTTTTCTGGCCCTCTTGATTCTTTTTCTCATGGCAGCCACCAGTCATGATTTCTGGCTGAGGAACTTGACTCCGCCCATCTGGAAGACCCTTCATATGTTGGTCTACGTGGCGTACGCCCTTTTGATTGGTCACGTCACGTTGGGCTTGCTGCAATCGGAGACTAGCCCGGTGCTGGCAGTTGTAACCGGCGCCGGATTGGTAACTGTCTTGAGTTTGCATCTCGCGGCGGGGTCGCGCGAGCGTACGGTTGATCTGAAAGAATTGAATCCCGCGGGTAAAGGGTTCGTCGACGCCTGCTCAGTGGAAAGCATTCCGGAGAAGTGCGCCGCAGTTGTCTCCGTCAGCGGCGAGCGTGTCGCCATATTTAAATTTGACGGAAAGATCTCCGCGATTTCGAATGTGTGCCGCCACCAGAATGGTCCATTGGGAGAAGGCAAGATTATTGATGGCTGCGTGACTTGCCCTTGGCACGGTTATCAGTATTTGCCGGAAACGGGAGGATCGCCGCCGCCTTTTACGGAGAAAGTTTCGACGTTCCAAACCCAGATCGTGGATGGGCGGGTTTGGATCGATCCTAAGCCGAAGGCGCCGGGCACTCGAGTCGAGCCATCCAAGATTTCGGTTTCGGGAGTGTCGTCATGAACGAGTTCTACGTCGGATACCTTCCGAAAGCGCCCTCGGGGATCGCGCGCCGTATTCGGGCGGTCGTCGTGTTTTTGCTCGTTTTCGCGGCGATTGCCGCAATCGTATTCGCAAAAGTTCAAAGCACATTCGCTCCATCGGTTTTCGAATACGGCAAAGTGGGCACCTTTGAAGGCACGATTGAAGCGACCCCGTACCCAACCCTGATTGTGGCGGGGCCGGGCTCGACAGAGCCTAAGGCTTCACGATATTTGCTGGTGGCGGAAGGCAAGCATGGCGCCGATAGCCAAGTGGCCGCGTTTACTGGAAAGAACGTGCAACTTCGCGGCACGAAGATCTATCGCGATAACCAGACGATGCTTGAGGTGGCGAGCGGCTCGATTTCGTTGAAAGGTGACTCTGCGCAATCTGTTCCATCAAGCCAGGAACTAGGCACTTTCGAATTGTCAGGAGAGATTGTAGACAGCAAATGCTATCTGGGAGTGATGAACCCGGGAAGCGGCAAGGTCCATCGGGACTGCGCAGTGCGTTGTATCAGTGGAGGCATTCCTCCAGTCTTCGCCACGAATGATTTCAACGGTTCTCCCGCCATCCTGCTTCTTGCCGGCCTCGATCAGAAACCTCTTCCCAAGGAGTCCTTCCTCAAAGTCGTGGCGCGACCTGTACGCATCCGGGGAAAGGTTGTTAAAACTGGCGAAACGCTATACCTGAAAATAGAGCCGTCCGCCATTTCATCCCTGCCGTAGGAGGGTCCCTCTCAATTTTTTCCCACTTTTCCGAATCCATACATCCATGGCTGGCATCTCATGCCTACGGTGTATTAGCAAAGGTCCGGCCACTCCCCATTCTACTTATGTAATGTGGCCTGGTAGCTTTCTCTCGGAGGTTTCCTTCAATGGATGACATCTACAAAATCAATGTAGCCAAGACCGAGTTTCGAGAAGCCTACAACACCGGAGATGTGGACCGCCTCCTAGGGGTGTTCGCCAGCGAGGGGTTCACAAACATGTCGGAAGGCGGCCCAAGCAAATTCGGTGGTGGAGCGCGTTCCAACCTTCGTGAAGAAGCGGCCAGGCTGTTCGATGATTATTCAGTGCAAATGAGCGTCATCATCATCGACATCGTCGTCCAGGGCAGCACCGCTTACGACTACGGGTGGCACGAGTTCACACTAAGGCCAAAGGATGGCGGCGAACCCATTCGAAAGCGGCTGCGCTACTTTGAGCTGTGGAGCAAAGATCCTTCAGGCGACTGGAAGATCGCATTTCACATCAACAATCGGGATGTCCGCGAGGAGCTCGGCGGCAGCGTGAGCCATTGGTTCCTCAGCGAGGAGCATTCTGCGCATGTCAATTGAAAGACGGGGTGCGTGCCGTGCTGGAGGAAATCACCAGGCGACAGGCGTGTTTACTTGGCTTTTATCTTGTCGTAAAGACGCTTGCTGAATCCCTCGGGCATCTGGTATTCAACACCATCACCCACCAGTTTCACGACGTTTTTGGTCCCATCTAGGATTGCCGTGCAGTGGGCGCAAACCTTGAAATGCGCTTCCATGCGTGCGCGCATCTCCGGGCCGACCTCCCCGTCCAGAAAATTGGAGATCTCTCGCCAGACCTCAAGGCAGCTGATTTCTATCACCTTCATTGGATACGGAGGGTTCCTTTTAGTTTCACGAGCTTGGCACAGCCTGGCCCTACCACGGCCTCACCTTTTCGTACTCCTGCTTGCCGGCGTACCAGCTCCCATCAATACCCGGTGCCAACGCATCCCGCATCTGGAAGCGTGCCCGCAGGAGTCTTGTTTTGACACTGCCTTCCGTAATGCCCAGCGCCTGAGCCGTTTCCTGAATACTCAGGTGCTGGACGTCCCTCAGTATAAGCACTTCCCGGTATTTCGTGGGCAGGGAGTTCAAAGCTCGCTGCAATGCCTCTCTCAACTCCGCCCGCTGTAGAGTTTCTGAGGGGATTTCCCGCCAGTCGGCGTAGTCTTTGGGGAAATAGTCCCCTTGGTCGTCCGTCTTCTGTTCATCAACAGACTCATAGAGGTGTTTGCGGTCCTTGCGAACCTTCAGCCGAGCCTCATTGATTGTAATCTGGATCAGCCAGGTGCTGAATTTGGATTCGCCACGGAATCGTGACAGGGCTGAGAACGCCTTTAAGACCGCTTCCTGCGCTACTTCCTCGGCGTCGGCCGGGTTATTGAGAATGGACATCGCGGCGGTGAAAACGCCGCGCTCACATGGTTTAACGAGGCTATAGAAAGCTTCCTTGTCGCCCTTACAAACGCGCTGGATCAGCTCCGACTCGGTTGTGTCAAAGTTTGGCTTAACGGTCCCGGTCGACACGAGCTTCCGCCTTAACTAACACAAACCATGGAATTTACAGGATGTCTCAAAGGCTCCCATAGCCGTGCTCTGCCTGATGATCTGGATAATTTCGAAGTTCCGCATGAAAACACCACTTTTGAATGCCTATCGGATGTAGCAGCTTTCAGAAGGTCGCAACTATTTTCAAGAATTTTCGACGAGCGAAACTGCCACCTGCTGCAAATCTCTTCTCTGATCTCTGTCACTTATTGCGCCTATCCGAATCCTATCCCGCGTGACCGACACGCACATCTCGCCAGCGCCTGCTACACAACGCGGTCTAAACGCGTTGCCACCCATTCCCGAGAATGCGGAACCGCTTGCACGCAGCGCTGGCCAAGCACTCGCTCAGCATTGGCCGGAATACTTGATGGAGGGTGCCGAGCTCGGAATCTTCATGATCTCCGCGTGTGTCTTTACGGCATTGCTGGAGTACCCCGGTTCTCCGGTTCTCCGGCTGATACCAAACGCGTTTGTAAGGAATGCCCTCATCGGGTTGGCGATGGCGCTGACTGCCGTGTCGATCATTTATTCCGCATGGGGAAAACAGTCTGGCGCGCACATGAACCCCGCGATGACGCTGACATTCTTCCGGTTAGGGAAGATGGAGCCATGGGACGCCTTCTTTTATGTAATCGCGCAGTTTGCCGGCGGAGTAGCCGGTGTCGCGATCGCATCGCTCATTCTTGGAATGCTGGTAGCACATCCTACTGTGAATTACGCAGTCACGCGGCCCGGTCCTTTGGGGGTGAAAGTCGCGTTCGTGGCCGAGGTGCTCATCTCTTTCGTACTGCTTCTGACGGTCCTTACGGTTTCCAATAACAAGAAGTTGGCGCGATTCACGGGATTGTTTGGCGGAATGCTGATCGCTTCCTATATCACGTTTGAAGCGCCGCTTTCCGGGATGAGTATGAATCCGGCGCGGACATTCGGTTCTGCGTCCTTGGCAAGATCTTTCGACGCGCTGTGGCTCTATTTCCTTGCGCCTCCGATCGGAATGCTGGCAGCCGCGGAAGTATACGTGCGGCTGCGTTCCGTTCGCGCGGTTCATTGCGCCAAATACCATCACAACAACGACAAGCGATGCATTTTTCGTTGCCGATTCGCGGAGCTTGAGGACTCGAAGACTTTGAAAACTGCGCAATAAGTTCAGTTCGAATCATTCGCAGTGGAGGCAAACACGATGGCTCAGGACAAGCACTACGACGTAATCATCATCGGAACCGGGGCGGGCGGCGGAACACTGGTGCACACGCTCGCCTCCACTGGGAAAAGCATCCTCATCTTGGAACGGGGGGACTATGTTCCCCGGGAGAAGGCCAATTGGGATTCCCGCGCGGTCAATGTTGAGGCCAAGTACCAGACTAAGGAAGAGTGGCGCGACAAGGACGGCAAGCCGCTCCATCCGCACACCAACTACTACGTCGGGGGCAATACCAAATTTTACGGCGCCGCGCTCTTCCGCCTGCGCAAGGAAGATTTTGGCGAAATTCGCCATTTCGGCGGAATCTCACCGGCCTGGCCCATTTCCTACGACGAACTTGAACCGTACTACCTGAAAGCGGAAAAGCTCTATCACGTTCACGGGAAGCGCGGAGAGGACCCCACGGATCCTCATGCGAGCGGTCCCTATCCGCACCCCGCCATCAGCCACGAGCCGCGGATTCAGCAACTCAGTGATGACTTCGAACGCCTTGGATTGAAACCATTTCATACACCCCTCGGCCTGCAGCGCGATGAGCAAAATCTTCATGTTAGCAAGTGCATCCGCTGCGATACGTGTGACGGCTATCCCTGCCTGGTGGATGCAAAGTCCGACGCCCAGGTGCTCTGCGTGGACCCCGCGCTGCGCTTTCCTAATGTGAGTTTATTGACCAACGCTTACGTGGAGCGCCTGGAAACAAATGCATCGGGCAATGAAATATCGCGAGTGGTAGTCAGCCGCAACGGAGCGACGGAAAACTACTCCGCTGGTCTCGTGGTGGTGTCATGCGGTGCGATTAACTCCGCTGCATTGCTTCTTCGCTCCGCCAACGATAAGCACCCGCGTGGACTGGCCAATGGCTCGGACGTTGTCGGCCGCCACTACATGGGCCACACGAACTCCGTCATGCTCGCGCTCTCGAAGTGCCCGAATCCCACGATCTACCAGAAATCGCTCTCGGTGAACGACTTTTACTTTGGCTCGAAGGAGTGGAACCACCCGATGGGCCATATCTCCTTCGTCGCCAAGCTCGATGGAACGGCACTCTCGGCGGGCGCGCCGGCGATCGCTCCGGGTTGGACTCTGGATCTCATGGCCAAGCACACCCTCAGCTTCTGGATCACCTCGGAAGATTTGCCGGACCCTAACAATCGCGTCACCATCGACCGCGACGGGAAAATCGTTCTCCAGTACGCACCCAACAACGAAGAGCCCCATCGCCGCTTGCTTGCCAAGCTCAAAGACCTCATGCAGCAGCAAACCAAATGCGGTGTGCATGGCCACGAGTGTCACGAAGGACTGTTCGCGCGGAATTTGTTCGTCGGAGACCGCATTCCCCTTGCAGGCGTGGCGCACCAGAACGGCACGATCCGCTTTGGGAGTGACCCCAAGATGTCTGCCCTGGACACTAATTGCAAGGCGCATGAGGTCGACAATCTTTATGTCGTGGACGGCAGCTTCTTCCCCTCTAGCGCCGCCGTCAACCCCGCGCTGACCATCATGGCCAATGCGCTCCGCGTCGGCGATCACCTGATCGAGCGGCTGGGAATCAGCACGATTGAAAATTCAAAAATCCACGCGCCGGCAACGACGGGAGTCCAGCATGTTGCTTAGAGCACTGCGCTCCCTGGCGTTCGCGGTCGTCCTATGTATCTCTGGGGCCGCTGGTCCACGCCAGCAAGTCAATGCGCTTCCACAGGTCTCGGCTGCTGGCGAGAAGATTCATATTCGCGCCATTGGACCGATCGCCATAACGGTTGAGGACATGGATCGCTCTGTTGACTTCTACACTCACGTGCTTACCTTCGAAAAGATTTCGGACACTGAGGTTGCGGGAGACGAGGTCGAGCACCTCTTTGGCGTATTCGGGTCGCGCGTGCGAATCGTAACATTGAAGTTGGGAAGCGAATCAATCGAGCTGCTGCAGTTTCTGGCTCCCAAGGGCCGTCCCATTCCCGTTGATTCCCGAAGCAACGACGTCTGGTTTCAGCACATCGCCATCATCGTCAGCGACATGGACCGCGCCTACGCGGTTCTGCGACAAAATAAAGTCGAGCACGCCTCCTCCGGTCCGCAGCAGCTGCCGGATTGGAACAAAAACGCGGGCGGCATCAAAGCTTTCTACTTCAAAGACCCCGATGAACATCCCGTGGAGATTCTGCAATTCCCCGATGGTAAAGGCGATCCCAAGTGGCATCAACCCAGCGACCGGCTATTCCTGGGTATCGACCACACCGCTATCGTAGTCTCAGATACCGATGCTAGCCTCAAGTTCTATCGCGATCTGCTCGGCTTGCGAATCGCGGGATCGAGCGAAAACTTTGGCACCGAGCAGGAACATCTCAACAACGTCTTCGGCGCCCGTCTGCGAATTACCGCGCTGCGCGCACCCTCCGGCCCGGGAATCGAACTACTGGAATACCTGAGCCCGCGCAACGGCCGCGCCATTCCGGTGGATGAACACGCCAACGACCTCGTACACCGGCAGACGCAACTCGAAACGGAAAATCCCGATGCCGCGACGGCACACTTGCGCATTGCCAAAACTAATTTTATCTCTGACGGTTTGGTTTCTTTCACTGGCCCAAGTCTCGGCTTCACCCGTGGTTTTGTAGTGCGTGACCCCGACGGCCACGCAATCAGTATTGTTCAACGCTAATGCACCTAGAGGACGCCATGAACGCAGAAGAGAAACGCCTGGAAGAATCAAGAACCCGCAAAGCGCATTGGAAGCGCTGGGGCCCCTACGTCAGCGATCGCGCGTGGGGAACGGTGCGCGAGGACTACAGCGCCACCGGAGAAGCGTGGGAATATTTTCCGCACGATCATGCCCGCTCGCGCGCCTATCGTTGGAACGAGGATGGCCTCGCCGCGATTTGCGACCGTCACCAATTCGTCTGCTTCGGGCTCGCACTTTGGAACGAAGCTGATCCCATCCTCAAAGAACGTCTCTTCGGGCTAACCGGTAACGAAGGCAATCACGGTGAGGACGTGAAGGAGTATTACTTCCACCTCGACAGCACGCCGACGCACTCGTACATGAAGTTTCTTTACAAATATCCGCAGCGTGCCTTTCCCTATGGACAATTGCTGGAAGAAAACCGGCGCCGCTCGAAAGAAGATCCCGAGTTTGAACTGCTCGATACCGGCGTCTTCAACGAAAACCGGTATTTCGATGTTGTCGTCGAGTATGCCAAAGCCGCCTCCGAGGACATCCTCATTCGAATCACCGCGCACAATCGCGGCCCACAATCGGCGCGCTTACATCTCTTGCCGACAATTTGGTACCGCAATACCTGGTCCTGGAATCAGGGCCAGACCAAGCCCGTCATGAAAAAAGTTGATGCGCCCGGCAAAATCTCCACCCTTGCACTCGAGCATCCTGAGGCAGGCAAGCTCTGGCTCCATTGCCTGGACGCTGCCGAAACTCTCTTCACCGAAAATGAAACGAATACGCAGAGCCTCTACGGGAATCCGGGGCCGACGTACGCCAAGGACGGCATCAACGATTACATCGTCGCGGGAAACAAAGATGCTGTGAATCCCGCGCAATCCGGGACGAAGGCTGCCGCGCACTATTCCTCCGTGGTCCCGGCGGGTGCTAGTTTCACGATCAAACTGCGCCTCACTAAAGAAAACCCCGCCGCGCAGAAGAACCCACTCGATAGCGAATTCGACCGCATCTTCCTGCTGCGCCAGAAAGAAGCTGATGAGTTCTACGCCAAGGTGATGCCGCCCTCGCTGTCGGAAGACGGCCGCAACGTCCAACGTCAGGCTTTTGCCGGACTCCTGTGGTCCAAACAGTTCTATCACTACGCCCAAAGAGACTGGCTGGCCGGCGATCCCGCGCAACCGGCGCCCCCCGAACAACGCAAGCACGGCCGTAACAGCGACTGGTCTCACGTTTACAATGCCGATGTGATTTCCATGCCCGACAAGTGGGAATACCCTTGGTATGCCGCCTGGGATCTAGCATTTCATTGCGTGCCGCTGGCGCTGGTCGATCCGGATTTCGCCAAGGAACAACTCGTGCTCTTCCTCCGCGCATGCGTGGTCCGCTTGGCGTGTCTACAAGATTGAAAAAAAGTCTCGCGGAAAAGGCGACCGCGCCTTCCTCGAGCGCGTATTCCAGAAGCTCTTGCTGAATTTTACCTGGTGGGTAAATCGCAAAGACGCGGAAGGGATGAATGTTTTCCAGGGCGGTTTCCTGGGCCTCGACAATATCGGTGTCTTCGATCGCAGTGCACCACTTCCCACTGGCGGCCATATCGAACAGTCCGACGGCACGGCGTGGATGGCCATGTACACGCTCAACATGCTGGCCATCGCACTCGAACTCGCCAGCGAGAATCCTGTCTACGAAGACGTTGCCAGCAAGTTTTGGGAGCACTTCCTCTACATCGCCAATGCCATGAGCCACCGCGGCGACGGCGAAGAATCCATGTGGAATGAAGAGGACGGCTTCTTCTACGACGTGCTGCACTTGCCGAATGGCGAGCGCAAGCCGATGAAGGTTCGCTCCATGGTCGGCCTCATTCCGCTGTTCGCGGTTCAGACGTTGGAGCCCGAGCTTCTGGAGCGGCTCCCCAATTTCAAACGGAGGCTCGAGTGGTTTATCGAGAACCGTCGCGACCTGACATCCAACATCGCCTGTATGCGTACCCCAGGGAATCGCGAACGAAGACTCCTCTCCATCGTCGATGCCGACAAATTGCGTCACGCACTCCGTTACATGCTGGATGAAAACGAATTCCTCTCGCCTCATGGAATTCGCGCGCTCTCGCGCTATCACATGGACAATCCATACGTCTTGAGCGTCCATGGGACGGAACACCGCGTCGACTATCAGCCCGCGGAATCCAAGACCTCCCTATTCGGCGGAAACTCCAACTGGCGCGGGCCGATCTGGTTCCCCATGAATTTCCTGCTTGTCGAATCTCTCCAAAAGTTCCATCACTACTTTGGAGACGAATTCAAAGTCGAGTTCCCGACCGGTAGCGGACAGATGTTCGCGTTAGCCGAAGTAGCTGGAGAGATTTCTCGTCGCTTGAACAGAATCTTTCTGCGCGGTGAAGACGGTCGCCGTCCCGTGGCTGGAAATTTGGAGATTTTCCAAAATGACCCGCACTGGAACGACCTCCTCCTTTTCCACGAGTATTTCCATGGCGACACGGGCAGCGGCGTCGGCGCAAATCACCAAACTGGTTGGACGGGACTTGTCGCCAAGCTGCTGACCCAGAGCGGCGAAGTCCGCGAGAAGAACACTGAGTTTCGATCAAAAAGTGCAGCGAGATAAGGAGAACGTAATGAAAGCAATAGCGGTATTACCTGGCAAAGCAGGGAGCGTACATCTAGCGCAGGTCCCAAAGCCAAGCGTCGCCGACGTTCCGAACGGTCGCGGCGTGCTGGTCAAGATTCTTCGCGTCGGTGTGGACGGCACGGACAAGGAAATCAATGCGGCCGAATATGGAGCCGCCCCCGACGGTAGCAACTATCTGATACTCGGGCATGAAAGCTTTGGCCGCGTGGAAGAGATTGGCCCAAGTGTCACGGAATTCAAGCCCGGCGATTATGTCGCGCTCACCGTGCGCCGTCCCGGTTCGAGTCTCTACGACCAGATTGGCACCTACGACATGACGACCGACGACACCTACTTCGAGCGCGGCATCAACCTGCGCCACGGCTTTCTTACAGAATACGTCGTCGATGAACCGGAATACATCATTCGCGTGCCAGAAAACCTGAAAGAAGTCGGCGTCCTGATGGAGCCGATGAGTGTGGCGCAGAAAGCGATTGAACAGGCTTATCGCATCCAGCAGCGCCTCCGCGTATGGCGTCCCAAACGCGCAGCGGTGCTCGGAGCAAGCACACTCGGCCTGCTGTCTTCGCTTGTCCTGCGGCTGCGCGGGCTTGAAGTCACGGCCTTCGGGAATACGATGCCGCCGTTTTTGAATTCGAGGCTTCTCGAAGAACTTGGCGTCCGTTACGTCAGCACTAAAGAAATGTCACTAACCGATGCCTCCGCGATGTACGGCCCGTTCGATCTGATTCTCGAAGGTACCGGTTATTCGCCGCTCGTATTCGAAGCAATGAATGTCCTCGCGAAGAACGGTGTGCTTGCCATGGTGAGCGTTACGGGCGGCTCGCGCCAGCTTGAGGTACCCGCTGACAAGATTAATCTCGGTTTTGTGCTCGGCAATAAGGTTGCGTTTGGAAGCGTCAACGCGAATCGCGAGTATTTCGAATCTGGCGTGAAGGATCTATCCACTGCGGAACTCCAATATCCCGGCTGGCTGAAGAAGCTTCTTACCCACCCCGTGAAGGGATTAGAGAACTACGAGGAAATCATTCGCCTGCTCACGGAGTCTAAAGGATCGATCAAGGTGTTTTGCGAAGTCGCGGCAATCGAAGGCGCGCAAACAGCAACCGCGGCAAGCTAAGAGGTCGAGTGTTTCAATGTACGATGAACCAGAAAAGCCTCATGCTTTGGTCTGCACTGAGGTTTGGGGTGGCAATCGAAAAGTCATTCGCACAGTAAAGCTGCCGAGTCTGGTCGCGTGGGTGGCCTCTGCCCCCATCAACGAGGGAGAAGGAGGAGGCGACCTTCACTACATGTCCGTTTGCGATTTCGACCTGATCTCGCGCGTGGCCCTGGCCGACGTGAGCGGGCATGGTAACGAAGTGAATGCCGTGACACAGACACTGCGTAACCTGATGCACAAGAACATCAACGCCTGGGACCAGTCAGATTTCATGCGAGGACTCAATGACGCGTTTCGCCAGGGCAGTAATGGCAAGTATGCCACGGCAATCGTCTTGAGTTTCCATCGAGTTATGGGAAGGCTGGCATTCAGCAATGCGGGACATCTGCCTCCGCTCTGGTATCACGCTGCCCAAAAAGCCTGGGGTTGGCTTGAGGAAGGAACTGAAGCCAAAAAGGTCTCGGGCTTACCTGTCGGGTTGATTCCAGGGACCGATTATAGTCAGACGGTTGTGACTTTGAACCCATCAGATCTTCTCGTGCTCTACACAGATGGCATTACCGAAGCCGGGAACGAGACAGGGGGGAACGAGCTGGGACGAGAACAGCTTTTGGAATGGGCGCGCCAAGCTCCAGTGGACTCTCCGAGATTGCTGGGAGAAGCCCTGCTTCAACGAATCGAGTTGTTTCGGGGCAAAGTTCGCAATGACGATGAAACACTTCTGGTGTTGCAACGCGAAGAAGAATCTCGTCTTTTCATGTTGGGCCAGGTTGCAAACAGTTACACATTCGGCCGGCTGCTGAGGAGTCTCAAGAAAGAATAATCGAACCTTCGCCACAGTTCCGAGTGGCTTAGCAAGAAACTGCACGACTTGATGGTAGCAAAGACTCCACCATGCGAATATTCATGCTGGTCCACGCGCCGAGCACGGACAGGAGCAGCTAGCGTAAGAAGCAATGCGCATTTTCATCAGTTCGACCTTCGTCGATCTCCGCGAGGAACGCGATGCCGCGGCCGAACCTCTGCGTCGCTCTCAGCTGGTCCCTTGGGGAATGGAACTGTTTGTGTCAGAGCCGTCGTCTCCGCTGGAGGTTTGTCTTGAGCAGCTTCGACTCTCAGACGCTGTAGTTTTGATCATTGGCTCTAAAGCGGGTTCCCTGATCCCTGATAGCCCCGGACTGACGTACACAGGTGCAGAGTTTCAGCTTGCACAACAACTCGGCAGGCCCGTATTCGCGTTTTTCAAAACTGAGGGCGGGAGTCCAGCGAACAAGGAAACAGACCCTGCGATGAAGAAGGCGCTCGACGAGTTCAGAAGTGCCGTGACATCGGCCAATATCACCCCAGCTTATTTTGATTCTCCCGACCGATTGCAGGTGGAAGTGATGGCCGCAATGGCCAAGTGGAATGCGGAAGGCCGACCAGGAGCCCGCCTCGTGTTCACGACGCCGACGGAGTTCTTTGCGCCGTTCGAGTCCGGTGCACCTCGATTGTTTGACTTCAAGCAAACGCTCCGTGGCCGCGAGGCGCACTTGCAAGCGCTGAACGGATTTCTCGCCGATCCAACATCGCTAGTCGGCGTGCTCACCGGCAGAGGTGGTATCGGGAAATCGAAACTACTTCATGACTGGGTACAAACGGTCGAGAACCGGACAGTTCTCTATTTGAGGGAAGACGCCGAATGGCATCCCGAAGCCGCCAAAGAAATCCCGACAGGGGACGTGTTGATCGTCGCAGATGACGCGCACAGATTCGATTTTCTGGATCGGCTGATGGTGCTCGTCAGAAACCTGAACCAGCGGCAGGACGTGAAAGTGCTGCTTGGCACCCGTCCGAGCGGTAGTGACCGGATCGACGCGACTTTGTCGGTGAGATTCGATTCCGCTCAGGTGTCGCGATTCCCTCAACTTGAGAGAGTCGCTACGCAAAGCGTGAGAGAAATCGCGCTTGAGGTTCTCGGTCCCGTACACGCGCAATGCGCGCACGCACTGGCCGCCGTTTCCGCGGACACGCCGCTCGTGACGGTTGTCGGCGGTCGGCTGATCGCCCGAGGCGAGATACCGCCAGCGCTGCTGGCCAATGAAGAGGACTTCCGTCACCAAGTGTTCGACCGGTTCTCTGCTGAGTACGAGCAACTGCTGCCTCCCGGAGCGGTTGACTGGCGAAAGCTGTTGAATCTAGTCGCTGCGCTCGGTCCTGTATCGCCAAGCGCAGCTTCATTCGTGGACCCCTCGGCGGAGATTCTGCGAATCAGGTCGGACGAGGTTCGATCCGCTCTTGATCTACTTGAGCGGCATGGCCTTCTTTTGCGAGGCGGGCGGCTCATACGGATTGTGCCTGACCTACTTTCGGACTTTCTTCTGGAAGGAGCGTGCCTCACCGGAGCGGGCGAAAGCACTGGGTACTCCGATTTTATATTCAAGACTTTCCAGTCGACGTATCTCTCGAACATCCTCAGAAATTTCGGGGAGTTAGACTGGCGGATCACGCAGCGAAATCCAGACCAGGGCACGCGCCTTCTGGATGGGATCTGGAACGAAATCGAAAGCACTTTCGAAGCTGGCGACGCGAGCGTTCGGGTCCAACTCTTCAAGTCGCTTAAGGAAGCGGCGCTCTTCCAGCCAGCTCGCGTGCTGCGTCTCGTTCGCCGCGCACTCGAGAATGAAGCAGCTACGGTGCAGCTGTGGTCGGATTGGGCAGTCACGCAGGAGCACGTGCTTCGAGAAATTCCACCGCTGCTCAAAGCGATCTCCTTTCATCTGGATCACATAGAGGAGGCGGCAGAAATTCTCTGGCGCTTGGCAAAGAACGACACCCGCGCTCCTCACCAATATCCCGATCACGCGCGCCGCATCTTGGAAGAAATGGCGGAATACGGACGATACAAACCCGTCCTATTCAATGACTGGATCGCCCATTTCGCCGCGCGAATGTGCCGAGACCCACATGCATTCGACGGATCTTTCACTCCGCTGAATATCGTGGATAAGCTGCTCGCGAAGGAAGGTGAATTCACTGAGTCGGAAGGCTACACGATCTCATTCGGAGGTTTTTCCCTGAACTATCCCGTAGCGCGAACCGTGCGGGAGAAAGCGCTAGGAATCATCGAAACCTGCCTGAATGCAGACGACTCGAAGGTCGCTTTACGTGCCACGAAGTCAATTGCGAGCGTGCTATCAGGATTTCTTCCCTTGATTGGGCGGGTTCTCTCAGCTGATGAAGTGAAATGGCAGATGGACGAACGGCTCAGTGTCCTTAGCATCGTTGAGAGCAGATTGAAGAGAGCCACGCTGACGCCTCTCCTGCGCCAAATTCGTTCTGTGCTTCGCCACGCGCGACCGCACACAAAAGGCACTCCTCTCGGCAAGAGAATCGAAGAGGTCCTCTCGAAAATCCCGCAATCGGATGATTTGTTGATCTTCGACGCGTTCTCGACTGGCCAATGGGATCACGACGGGTTCTACGAGAACTTGGAAGATGCGGACCGGTCTCGCAAAGAGCTCATCACACGCGGCGTCGCGGCCTTCCGGACCAAATTTCCTGATGGTCCTCGACAAGTGGACGGGCTCGTGCAACTGGTAAAGGACGCAGAGGACTGCGGCGTTGAACTCGGGAGCAATCCCTACAGTTTCATCGAGGCGCTTTGCTCCGAGGATTTTGTGCGGGCTTTTTTGCCTTATGCAATGAACGATCCGCATCCCCTTCTTGCTTATATGACCATCGTGACGTTTCGCTGGCTTCGAGGCTCGGACTTGGCCCAGTATCGGAAGGTAGGAATCGAAGCAGCCACTCACAAGAATCGCCTGCTCGCGTTAGGTGCCGCGGATTCCATCGCATCTGGACCGAACCTGAATGCACCGCTTGTTGAAGATGTCGCGATCCTGGAGCTGTTGGCGCAGCATCCTGATGCTGCGGTGCGCCGTTTGACCTTCACGGGTATCCGGCGCTTAGGAGAGCACGCGCCATACGAACGAGAAGCAATTGAAATGCTGCTCGCATCCGAGATCGGTGATGCTTCCGGGATGGCCGAGGAAATGTGTGGTGCGGTTGACTACGCAGGGATCAAGAAAGAACACCTTTCGGAGAAGCAGATTCACCTGCTTCTGGACAAGCTTGTGCCCACGAAAGAAATCGATGGCCACCACACGGAGCGTTTTCTCGCTTGGGTTGGGGAACATTTTCCAGCCGCGCTTTTCGACTTCATCCTTCGACGTCTGGACCGTGACGCCGAATTTGATCGGCGGAACGAGAAGAAAGCTGGCTACTCGCCGATTCCCCATCATCGTTTCGGAAACGCATTCCGACCGCTGCAGAATGGTCCCCAGTACCGGACTTTTCTTGAGCAGGTGAGGGATCGCTTCGTTACTCAGCCTGAACAGGGATTCTGGCTACGCGAGCTCTTCTGGTCGATTGGGTCAGTCGACGCGACGGCCCTAGGCATCATCGATGAATTGGTGCATCGAGGTGACACAGAGTCGGTTCGAATTGCGCTTCAACTCCTCGGCGGCGCTCCGCCGGAACTTGCGCTGACCCGGCCCCATTTTGCGATTCATGTCATCGAGGAATGCGGACGCGTGGAGGCACAGCTTGGTGTTTCGGCCGAATCGGTACTCCTCACGAACGCTCAGACCGGCCCATTCAACAGAGCGTCTGGTCAGCCTTCGCCCAAGTATTTGTCGATGAAGGAAAGAAGCGAAACGCTGAGCGCGCTCTTTCCTCAAGGTTCTTCTGGAAATCGGGTGTTCACTCGTCTTCTTGACATCGCCGTGGAAATGTTGAACCGTGAGCGCCTCGACGACGAACAGATGGCGTTTGAATAGGACTTTGCAAGCGCGGGGCTGGCGTTCTGGAGCCGTTCCTGCGCGATGCGCACGCTTTCTAATTCCGGCGTGACTCAATCGGAAAAGTTGGGTCCAACTTGGGTCCAAATACTGACAAACTAGGTCCAAAACCATGTACTATGACGCAGCACAAAGCTAGGCGGACCAATCAGATAGCATTCTTACCGCTGCCTTGGGCGCAGGAGGTCCCGAGTTCAAATCTCGGCGCCCCGACCACTAACTCCTGAGTTTTCAATTCACTCTTGCTGATCCTGCTCGCGTCGGAACCTGAACTTGGGTCCATTGGGGTCCAAATACAAGCCTCTCGACGCTTTCCACTGCGCGACGCTGCTCCTCCGGGATCGCGTGCAAATAAATCTCGCGCGTGATTTCCGGCGTGGAATGCCCTAGAAGCGATTGCATCGTTCCCAGTGGCGTGCCCACGGAATCGAGCATCGTCGCGTGGCTATGTCTCAGAAGATGCCACGTGACACCAGGAAGCCCTAATTTCTTCGCAGCAGGCTTCAGGTGCTTGCGCAAGAGATTCCATCGTTCCAGCGGCAATCCCTCGCGTGTGGTAAATACTAGGGCCCTTGGATCAACAGCGGCAGGACGGATGGTGGCAAGAATTTCTGCCGTCTCCGTTCCGATCGGGATGGTCCGCGCACTGCGCTGTGTCTTGGTTTGATCGAAATGCCCGTCGTACACTGTTTCGCAAACATGGAGCATGCGAGCATTCAAATCGACACTTCCCCAGCGAAGCGCAAGCAACTCTCCAACGCGTAGTCCAGTCAGCACCAGCAGCAACGTGATCGAGCGTGCCGGCTCATTCCGCTGTTGATTGTCCCTAGCCTCTGAGACAACGCTTGCATCGCGAGGCGGCGCGTCGGGATGGTCCCGATCACTTGGGACCGTCTCAACCTACTGAGCGTGCCGTCCGCTTGAATTACATCCTCCCACCAACGCGCCACCCAAACCTTTCTCCGGGTGCCGCGTTGGAAAAGCGATCCCTGCTGGAAACCTCTTCGAGCCATCGTTCCTCCATGGATGGCCCGTCCAGCTTGTTCTGCGTCGCTTTTCAGTGTAGTCCGTGTGTCAAGCGACATGCGAGCCTCGTTTGTGGCACTTGACCCAAGCAAGGATTTCCTCCTCGCGAAAGCGCCAGTACTTCCCTACTCGATAACCCGGAAGTTGCTCTGAAGGACGTTTCCGCATGCGTCCATAAACCCATGACACAGGCACCTGCAACAACTCGGCGACTTCTTGAACGGTGAGAAAAAGACGCTCGTCTCTTTTCCCTCCTTCTGTGGCCGCGTGTTGTGAGGCAGCATGGCGAGGATTATTGATGTTTGGAAACGGACGACCGTTCCGAGGCGAAGGCAGTTGTGTCTCTGGGTTTTCTTCTTCAATGCAAATCGTATTCGAACTGCGCTCCAGTGCAACGCGCGAGGCATGCTGTCTGGGAGACGCTGTATTCTCGCGCACACCGAATTGGGTTCGACGGAGTTTCATATTTGCTAGACGGCCTTCGTAAGAGCATCTCCTTCGACTTTTTCGTGGTTGTGATTGTTTGTGTGCTGATCTGCCCAGCGCTTGAACTGGTTATCCTTACGGAACAGCAGCTTGAGGGCCTCGGTGATGACATAGGACGTCGAAGCGTCAATGAACTCAGCGTAGAGTTCTAGCTGGGTTTTCACCGATTCTTCGACGCGGGCCTGGACGGTGACTGCCTTTGGCTGTTTTGGTGGTGATTTCAGAATGGACAACGGGCTTCTCCTTTCTTGTGCATACAAAATGTCAGACATTCTGACTGACAAACTCTTTGGTTGCGCATCCAACCGCGCAAAACAGATGGACACTAAGTAATTGTGAGGGCGGGAGCGACCCCGAGAAACTTTTGGGCGGCTTGGCCGCAGAAAAGTGGGTCGCTACAGCCCAACACGGTGTTTTGCCCGCGGCCAAATTGACCGTCCTTTCATTCGCAAACTCCTCTTCCTCGGGTACTTGCTGCATCGCCAAGGTGAACGCCAAGGTGACCAATAGGGTGATCTGTGTCTTTCATGCGCCGTTCACTCCCGCGCTGGAGAAAGCGATTGAAGCTCTTTGAGATCGTCGACACCTCTACTAGTAAAGAGGCCTCGAAAACGGAAAAACTCACAGGAAAATTCTGTCCAGCACGAATGTGTAATAGAACCTTCACCGCTCCTTCCCCTCCGAGAGAATCTGGGGATTGTCGGGCCTACTTACTAGGGAACTTCGAAACAGGAAAAAGTGAGAAAAAATCTTGAATTGCCTCAGCGATCCGGGCTGGGACAGAAGTTTGCGCCACGGCCCCTACTTATGTAGAGCACTTCCAGAAGGGAAAAAGTAAGAAAAAATCTTGGTACTAGTACATTTTTTACGACGGAGCTTGCCGCGCACTAATGGAACCACAGTGAAAAGAGAGCGGCTCAGCAAATTAGGGGAGCTTTGAGCGGCGAGCGGGATAGAGGGGGCGGGGACGACTTGATAGACGGGGTTGAGACCACTATTCAGACGGCGGGTGCAGGACTTCCTGCCATCATCTGGGTTAACAGGCCGCATTGGAGAACCAAGAGTAGAAGCCAGAACTGTTTGAAATCTAACGGCGCGGATCACCAATCTTGACGCTCCAAGGAACCCTGGGGACCTGTTAGATCATACTTTCCGCGCACCAAGTTGTAACTCCTTTTGCGATATCCCTCACTCGTTTCGCTCCTGGTTCCATCGATTCCCCTAGCCTTCCCTGAAGGTGTCTTCAGGAAAACTTCAGTAGGCACCGCAGCAGTATGCTCATAGTATTTCCATCAGGGAGGCTCAAGATTGCGCGTCCTGGTTGTTGAAGACGAAGCGAAAGTGGCCCGTGCGCTTCGCGAAGGATTGGAGCGCGAGAAATACGAAGTGGTGGTCGCACCCACCGGAGAAGAAGGGTTCTTCCTGGTGAATGCGGAGGAATTCGACCTCGTCATTTTGGATCTTATGCTTCCTGGACGCGATGGCCTGCAGGTTCTGTCGACGCTCAGAAAGCGTGGATTGCAAACAGCGGTCCTTATACTCACGGCGCGCGATGCAATCGAAGATCGCGTGCAAGGACTAGACAAGGGCGCTGACGACTACCTTGTCAAACCGTTCGCGTTCCCGGAGCTATTGGCCCGTGTTCGAGCGCTTCTTCGGCGGGGACGGGCCGAACAACCTCCCTTGTTGAGACTGGCTGACCTGGAAATGGACGTGATGGCCCGCAAGGCCAAGAGGGGCGGGCATAGCTTGGAACTGACTGCCAGAGAGTTTGAGCTTCTCGAATATCTGCTGCGGCACAAGGAGCAGATCGTTTCGCGAGAGATGGTGGCGCGCGGTGTCTGGAAAGAAGTCGCCCGCGCGACGCCACTCGACAATGTCATGGACGTTCATATCAACCGCCTTCGTCGCAAAGTCGATGAGCCCTTTGACCGCAAGCTGATTCATACGGTACGGGGTGTCGGGTTCGTGTTGCGGGAGGAGAGATGACTCTCTGGCCCCGGCATGTCCGTTCCCGATTGACGCTTTGGTATGTCATTGTGTTGGGTGGCCTGCTGGCGGCTTACGCTGGCGGAGCTTCACTCTTCCTGTTCCTGAGCCTGCGGGAGCAAGTCGACCGGAGCCTCCTGGACGACCTGGAGATCGTAAAGGGTCTGCTGGCAAACGAACCGGGCGGCTTTGTTTCGCTGCGCGCGATGCATCCTGAGGAGAACGACGCCAGCGTCCAGCGGTTCGTAGAAGTATGGGCGCCCTCGGGCACGCTCCTCTACCGAAGCCCAACCCTTCAAGGTCAGGAACTCGGCGGGTCACCCGTGGCGAGTGAGGGGAACGGTGAGTCCGAACCGTTTTCGCAGCGGCTCGGGAATGGCTTGCGAGTACGGACCGCAAGCAGCGTTTATCACATCGAGGACCGCCGAGTTGTTCTAAGGGTGGCCCATAGTGAGGAGGGGCCCTGGCGAGAGGTGCGCGAAATGGTTTGGGTTCTGGCCCTCGGGTTTCCCATGGCACTGCTCTTGGCCGGATTTGGAGGTTACGCGCTTGCGCGGAAGGCGCTCGGCCCTGTGGACGCAATGACTGACAAGGCCGAGCGGATCTCGGCCGAGCGGCTGAATCAGCGACTTGCGGTCGAAAACCCGCACGACGAGCTGGGGAAGCTAGCCAGTGTGTTCAATGCGATGCTGTCACGGCTCGAAGCGGCCTTCAATCAACTGCGTCGGTTCACGGCAGATGCGTCACATGAACTCCGTACGCCCTTGACCGCGATTCGGAGTGTTGGCGAAGTTGCTCTACAAGATCAAAAGAGCCCGGCAGAGTACAGAGACGTGATTGGAAGCATGCTCGAAGAAGTGGACCGCCTGACGCGGCTGGTAGAGAGTTTGCTGGTACTTTCGCGAGCGGACGCCGGTCACGTACACCTACAACGAGCCGACATTTCATTCCTTGCTCTCGCGCAAGAGGCCAGCGCGCTCGTCGAAGTTCTTGCGGAAGAAAAGCGGCAGCATATTGCAGTGGAAGGCGACACTCGCCCGCTTGTCTCCGTCGACCGTCTGATTCTACGGCAAGCGATAGTGAATCTCGTGGACAACGCGATCAAATATTCGCCTGCCGATAGTCGGATTTTGGTCTATGTCTGTGCTTCCGACAACGGTCACGCCACCTTGGAAGTTACTGACCAGGGCCCCGGTGTGCCTCCAGAACATAGCTCCCATATCTTCGACCGGTTTTACCGGATGGACGCCGCCCGCTCGCGCGTGTGGGGTGGCGCCGGCCTAGGGCTTTCGATCGCACGCTGGGCCGTCGAGGCACACGGTGGAGAGATTGGGGTTCGCAGCGCAGGAGCTCAGGGCAGCACCTTCTGGATTCGCCTTCCGAGCATTGGGGCGTCAGACAGTAACAGACCATAGGAGGGATACAAATGAAAAAGAGCATATGGGTTCTAACCGCAATTGCGGCCGTACTCGTGCTGGGTGTTGCGCTTATGGAGTTCCGAGAGCGCGGATTCTTGTCCTCGTATGCGGCTCCACCGGAGAAACCTGCTCCGCTTCAAACCGCGGGCCAGACGCAAACCTACAACTTTGACAGCGACAAGACGGGCGATATCCCTGCGGGTTTTCATGGGGCGCGGACGGGGCAAGGAACCGAGGGCAAATGGGTGGTGATGGCGGATTCAACGGCCCCCTCTAAACCGAATGTTGTCGCACAGACATCGAGGGACCGCACCGACTACCGCTTTCCCCTGCTCATTGCTGACCAGGGCAGTTTCAAGGATCTGGAAATAAGCGTGAAGTTCAAGGCGGTGGAGGGAGAAGTGGACCGCGCTGGCGGCCTCGTGTTCCGTCTGAAGGATGCGAACAACTACTACATCGTCCGCGCGAACGCCTTAGAGGACAACTATCGGCTGTACCACGTCGTAAACGGCAGCCGCCGACAATTCGCGGGTGCCAATTTCAAGGTCACTTCAGGAGAGTGGCACGAGCTTAAGGTCGAGTGCGTGGGCAACAAGATAATCTGCTATTACGACGGCCAGAAGAAGATCGAGGCCACCGACGACACGTTCAAAGATGCGGGCAAGATGGGCCTATGGACCAAAGCCGATTCGCTCACCTACTTCGACGACTTGCATGTAATTGCCAAATAGCAACGATGGCCGTTTCTGTTTGCAAATCTAAGGGGAGGATACGATGAAAAAAAGAACTGCATTTCTAGGATTGTTAGTGGCTCCGTTAGTTGCCAGTCCAGGGTTGTGGTCCAGGACGAATCAGGGCAAAGACCGCGCCGAGCTCGCAAAGGCGGTTGCCGAGGCGAAAGTGTCTCTCGGACAAGCCCTGTCCGCCAGCACAAGTGAAGGGAAACCCATCTCGGGGAAATTTGAAGTCGAAGAGGGTAAATTGCAACTCTCTGTCTACACAGCGAAAGGTGACAAGTTTTCTGAGGTCATTGTTGACAACAACACAGGAAAGGTTGCCAAGGCCGAAGCCATCACGAGCGGTGAGGACCTCACCGCGGCGAAAGCACAGAGCGAGGCTATGGCAAAGGCGAAGCAGTCGCTTCGCGCAGGTCTCGCCAAAGTCCTCAAGGGCAACCCGGGGTTTCGTGCGGTGAGCGTTTTTCCATCGCTCAAAGATGGTCATCCGATGGCTGAGGTTACGCTCACAAAGGGCGATGAGTGGAAGACCGTGTCCGAAAAGCTGGAATAGCGGCCAGTCCCCTACGGGAGTATCCATGTATGAAATGGATTACTCGCAGCAACGTGAAAGTGGACCGGGTTGCCTGTCCGTGGCTCATTCGGCGCTTTATTGATCCGCAGGCAGAGTTCTTATTCGTACGCGAAGAGGAACTCCTCGACACAGCCCGCAGGGAGGGAGCGATCCCCTTCGATGCAACCGGGTTTCCCGAAGTGAAGCTGAATCACCGGGGAGAACGCTGTACGTTCGAAGCAATTCTAGAGGACTACGAACTCGCTGACCCAGCGCTTCACCGCCTGGCGCTGATCGTCCGAGGCGCGGACGTCAATGGACAGGAACATGTTTCTCCAGAAAGTCTTGGATTGCGCGCCATTGCTCACGGCTTCGCGCTGTCTGGGATAACCGATGAGGAGCGTCTCGCGCGGGAGTTTCCGCTTTATGACGCGCTGTACGAATTCGTTCGCCACCAGCCGAACTGAACGTTGAGCGTTGTTTGTCTTTCGAGTTGTGAGACTTAGAAATCAGGAGGCCTATCACATGGACAGTTTCATTAGGAAGGGCAGGATGTTTTTCTTTGCTTGTTTGTGTTTCACGCTGTTCGGCTTTCGTGCTTTGGCGCAAGACATCCCGAGCGATTATCAGGAAGTCTTGAAATCCCTCGACCGCAAAGGGGATTTCAAAGCCGGGGTTCTCAAGGTCAATATCCCACGCAACGACCTGAAGATGACGATCCAAGGCGTATCCACACCTACGCCTTTCGGTTTCGGAGGCTGGGTTGCCCTGACGAAGGCAACCGATGGAAGCGATGTGATGATGGGCGATCTGGTCCTGCTTCAGGAAGAAGTGAATCCGGTCATGTCCGCGCTGCTGGACAACGGAATCGACGTCACAGCGCTCCACAACCATTTCTTCTGGGACGACCCGCACGTCTTTTACATGCACGTACACGGCATGGGAAAAGCAGCAGACCTCGCGCGGCGAGTAAAACCCGGGCTGGATCTGATCGGCCACGTGACACCCGCGGCCAGCGCACCGGCGAGCAGCGGTGGCACACCTCTAGACACCGCCAAAATCGCCAAGATCGTGGGGCACGAAGGTGAGCAGTCCGGCGCGGTCTACAAAATCACCGTGGGGCGCGACGACCTCGGGATGAAAGAGCACGGGGCCACCATCAACGCCCGGATGGGTCTGAACACGTGGGCCGCGTTCGTCGGCACGCAAGAGGATGCTGTTGTCGCAGGCGATGTAGCTATGCTCGAAAGCGAAGTCACCCCGGTTTTGAAGGCGCTTCGCAAGAACGGTGTCGAGGTGGTCGCGATTCATCACCACATGACCGCGGACCGGCCCGTAGTGATCTTCCTGCATTACTGGGGCCGAGGCTCCGCCGAAAAGCTAGCGACCGCATTCAAGTCGGCTCTCGACGAGCTGGGTAAGAGCGCTCCCGCTCGTGGAACCGGCCACTAGACGACATGACAATCAGCCCAGATTCGGCGGAGAACTCAGCAAGGCCAACGCTGCGCGCCTTCCTGCTTTATTTTCTTCGTCTGGGCACGCTCGGGTTCGGCGGACCGATTGCCCTTGTGGGTTACATGCAGAGGGACTTGGTGGAAAACAGGAAGTGGGTTTCGAAGCAAGACTACTTCGAGGGCCTTGCCTTTTCTCAACTTTGTCCCGGGCCGCTTGCGGCCCAGCTTGCGAAATATCTGGGCTGGGTACACAGCGGGACTCTGGGCGCAACTCTCACGGGCGCCGCGTTTATCCTTCCTTCGTTTCTGATGGTCCTCGGATTGGCTGCACTTTACGTTCACTTCGGGCAGCTGGCGTGGATTCAGGGACTGTTCTACGGGATCGGGGCAGCCGTCAGCGCCATCATCGTGCGAAGCGCATGGAAGCTGATTCAGAAGACGCTGGGCAAGGACTATTTGCTGTGGGTCCTATTCGGCGCACTAGCGATCACGACGGTCTGGACGCAATCAGAGGTCGCGTGGCTGTTTGTACTGTCTGGATTTGTTGCGATGTTGGTGAAGGCTCCGCCCAAACTACAAGCGCGCCCCGTCCAGGCGGGAGCCTTAGGCCCCGGACTCTTGACGGGCCTGCTCGGACCCGCCTCAGCGGGGGCGGTCGTTTCAGTATTTTTGTTCTTTCTCAAAGCTGGTGCTTTCGTGTTTGGGAGCGGCTTGGCGATTGTGCCGTTCCTCTATGGAGGAGTTGTCGGCAAATTTCATTGGCTCACGGAACGCCAATTCCTAGACGCCGTGGCCGTGGCAATGATTACGCCGGGACCCATCGTGATCACGTCCGGTTTCATCGGCTATCTTGTGGCCGGTCCGCTCGGCGCCTGCGCGGCGGCCTTGGCAGTATTTCTGCCGCCCTACTTACTCGTAATCTTCGCCGCGCCGTACTACCGCCGGTTCGCCCAAAACCGTCAGGTAAAAGCATTCGTGCAAGGCGTAACGGCGGCAGCGGTCGGCGCCATCGCCGGGGCCGCGGTCATTCTCACGAGGCGAGCGGTGTTCGATCTACCGACCGTATTGATCGCGCTGATTTCGCTCGGGGTGCTGCTGGCGTTCAAGAAAGTTCCGGAACCGGTGCTTATCCTAGGGGCCGGGGTCGCCGGCGTCTTGCTTCACCGTAGTTCATGACTGGGAGGACTTGATGCAAACGAGGCTGTTTTCTCTGCGATTTGGAATTTGTGTTTTTCTTCTGCTCTGCGGTTTTTGTTCGGCGAATCTGTTCGGCCAAACCCTCAAGCGCGCCGCGCAGTTTGATCTGCCAGGGCCGGGGGGAAAACGATTCGATTATCTGACGCTCGACCCGGACGATCACTACCTTATTTCCGCTCATTTGGCAGCTGGGCAGACGTATGTGATCGACCTCCGTACGAACAAAGTGATGGCAACGGTTGCCGATACACCGGGCGCCGAGGGCGTCGAATACGTGCCGGAGCTCAAAAAATTCTACACGTCGAATGCGGGCGACAACACGATCGGCGTCGTTGATCTGAAGCAAATGAAGGTGATCAAAAAACTGAAAACCGAAGCCAAACCTGATGGAAGCGCTTACGCGTCTCCATTTCACAAGCTCTACGTTTCGGATGAACGCGGGAAGGCAGAAGCGGTCGTGGACGTCACAAAGGACGAAATCATCAAGACCCTGCACTTCGACAGCGAAACCGGAATGCCGCAATACGACCCCGTCGCTCGCAAGGTCTATGTGAACCTGCAGGACGATAACATTTTCGCGATAATCGATCCCGCAACCGACGAAGTCGTCGGGCGGTATCCCGTCGGACGATGTAAGGAAAACCACGGAATGGCGCTCGATCCCGAACATCACCGTGCCTTCCTTTCCTGCGAAGGAAACGACCTGATGACCGTGTTCGATCTCGACAAGCACGAGCCAATCGCCTTCCTGCCAATGGCGGGCGGGCCGGATGTAATCAAGTTCGATCCGGGACTGAAACGAATCTATGTTGCGTGTTCAAGTGGTGCGATCTCCGTATTCCAAATGGATGATCCGGACCACTACCGCAAGCTCGAAGATTTTCCAGTTCAAAAGAAGGTTCACAGCCTGGCTGTTGACCCTGAAACGCACCGCGTTTACGCGCCGGAGCAGGAGGAAGACGGCAAAGCCGTTGCGCGCATGGTTGTTTACGAGGCTGTGGTTCGTTGAAGCCAGTGCCCAGCCGGATACGATTGGCGCACACCGCAATGTGCCTATTGTTGCTGGGCTCCCTGTCGGCTGGAACTCTTTGGGGTCAATCTGAGACCACTGTAATGCCGCAGACATTTCGCGTTGCGAATGCAAT
>WNGQ01001301.1_pt1 | contig 30189 bp, 14 predicted proteins | sample 5407661 | NCBI WGS metagenome assembly WNGQ01 (sample SAMN13153382, study PRJNA577476) | soil metagenome | isolation source: 60 cm soil or saprolite under Garry oak tree replicate 2 | place: USA:California | collected 2016-06-15 | reverse complement strand
GACGCAATAAAGGGTGCCATCAGCGGTTGCGGACAGTCCGGCCCCTGCCATCCAGATGCCGCCCTTGCTGCCATTGGGGGTGACGTTGAAGGCGCTGACTTGCGCCAAGGTCCGGGGGTCGTAGCCGAGTATCCAGCCGTGGTACGGATCGTTGTCGCAGTACGAGGCCCACGCGATATATACCACCCCTCCGGCCAGCAGCAGCCCGGAGCGCTGCAGCTCCCGCGCAGGGTCGAAACGGACCATGCCCCCGCTGCTGCCGTCGCCCGTGCCGGGCACGACCGCGTCAATTACCACCGGGCTGTTGGACCGTTCATTGCCGGTGGTGATGTCCAGAGCGTGCAGGCGCTGCGCCAGCACATAGGTTTTATTGGTGAGTTCCTTGGTCAGGGCCACGACGTAGAGCGTCCCCCTGGCGGCATCAATGACCGGCGTGCCGACGATGCCAATCTCGCCTACGAAGGTTGTGCAGTCGGGGCCGACATCTCCGCTCGAAACCGTCACAGGGGTAATCCCCGCTGCCGGGTTAATGAAACTGTCGTGCCAGAGCGGAGAGGCGTTGGTGCCCGCGTTGGTATCGGCATCGAAGGCATACACGCTGTCATGCTGGGTGGCGACGAACACGACGTTGTGCGTGCCTTGGTTGGGAATGGCGAGGTTGGGGACATAGAGCGGCTGGGCATAGACCGGCCCATTCACGGGTTGGGAAAAGAGCTTCCCAAACCAATTGGTGTTGACGTTGGCCGGGGTCAAAAGCGTCTCGCTGGCATTGAGGCCGGTGCGGGCGTTGTCGTTGTGTTGGGTCAACACACTGACTTGCGCTGCCAGCGGGGAAACACTTCCCAAGGCCATGACCAGGCTGACAAGTGGAAGATGGAAGATGAAAGATGGAAGATGCATATCACGACGATCGCTGCAATACGCTGGGCGGTGTAAAACAGTTTATGATATTTCTGCGAGATGTCGAGGGTGTTTTGTCCCTGGGTTTGCCCGCCCGCAGCACGCGCAAGCTGAAACCTCGGCCATTTTCAAACGGTTCGACCGTAGCGGTGATTTCCAGCACCCGATAGCGGACCGTGTTCAGGCCGTAGGACTTGTAAGTCTTGGCGAACAATTCGGTTTCCACCACCCCGGTCCAATCCGCAATGGTCAGGAACTTCATCGGTTCGCCCGTAATCTGATGGTGGACGCGTTGCTCGATAACCAGGCCGCAGGTGACGATTTGCTGGCCAAGATGATCGCCCAGGCGGTTGATGGGGCAATAGGTGTCCCAGGCGATGTCGGGATAGAGTTCGAGAGGATGGCCGCTGACCGGGTAACCCAAAAGCTCTTCTTCCCAACGCAGCCGTTGCAAGCGGTCGGGTTCGGTCAGCGGGACGGAGGGCAAACGGTCCAGGTTTTCCAGCGGCAGAAGCGGTCCCGATTCCGAATCGGGACGGGCCTTGAATTCCCAGTATTGCGTGGTGCGGCTCTTGCCAAAGCCATCAAATGCGCTCGCTCGAATCAGTGATTCCATTTCCTCGTTGAGCGGTTGAACGCGCAGATAGAAATCGCGTAGCGAGATAAATTCGCCGCGTTCGCGCTCGCGCAGAATCAGTTCTTTGGTGCGGTTGGTGAGGCCCTTCACCTTCAGGAAAGGAACGCGGAGGCGTGTCGGAGCGTCGGAGCGTCGGAGCGTCGGAGCGTCGGAGCGCTCCACGCTCCACGCTCCACGCTCCACGCTCCACACTCCAGCAGGTCCAGGTTGATTCACTGAAGGCGGCAACAGAGGAATGCCCAGCCGATGGCATTCGAGCACATAGACCAGCGGATGATAGAAGCCTTTGCCGTTGGTCAGGACGGCGGCCATGAACTCTGCGGGAAAGTAGCGTTTGAGCCAGGCGGCTTGATAGGCCTCGACGCCGTAAGCGGTGCTGTGCGCTTTGCAGAAGGCGTAGCCGGCAAAACCAGTGACAAGTTTCCACACTTCGGCGGTCTTTTCGGGCGAGTGGCCGCGTGCCAGCGCGGACGCGAAGAACTCGCCGCGAATTTCCCCAACGACGGCGCGCTTTTGCTTGTTGAGCGCGCGCCTGAGCACGTCGGCGCGGCCCGGGGGCAAGCCGGCGAACGCCTCGCAGAGTTGCAGGATGTGCTCCTCATAGACCACCAGCCCATAGGTGCTCCGCAAGCACCTTTCCAGTGATGGATGTGGGTAGGTCACTGGCTCAAGGCCCTGATAGCGCCGCGTGAAGGCCAGCTTCTTGCCTTCGTTGGCCGCGCCGGGCCGGATAACGCTGACGATGGCAATGAGACCGTCAATCTCGCCCACGTTGCACATTCGGCACAGGCTGGTCATCGCCGGGCTTTCGATATGATGGACGGCCCGCGCATTGCCGCTGGCAATCATCTCCCACACGTTGGGGTCGCCCCACGGTTCGGGCGCTTGCGGGTCGCCCAGCAACAAGCGGCCATTGGATTTGTCCCGCGCGACACACCGGTCCAGGTCCACTTCGATTCCGCGCTCGGCGAGCATCGTTTTTACGTCGCGCATTGCCGCCAGACCGCCTTGAGCCAGAATGTCCATCTTCACCAACCCGATGGTTTCCACCGCGTCCATGTCAAAGTGCGTCGTGGCGTAGCCTTTGTTGGCAATGAAGGTGGGGGTCAGTTCGTGCATCGGCTGGCGCGAGAGCACCAGCCCGCACGGATGCATTTTAGGGTAGCGCGGCATCCCGTCCAGGAACTCGGCCATTTGCAGTGCCGTCCGGTAAGGCTCTTCGTCAAGAGGCAGTTCTCGATTTTCCGGACTGGCGCGCAGCAGCTCAATCAAACCCTCGCCGCCGCTCGGTGTCGGTTCATCGGGCACCCAGCCGCCCCCAAAACTCCACGGGAAATGGTCGGTGAACTTCCTGACTTCGCGTTCCGCAACGCCCAGCACTTTGGCCGCCTCCGCGAAGGCGCTCCGCGCTTGAAAAGTCGAGAACCCACCCACTACCGCGCAATGGTCGCCGCCGTATTTCTCGAAGATGAGCTTCACCACGTCGTCCTTCAAGTCGTGCGCGAAATCAATGTCAATGTCCGGCAGTTTATTCAGCGCCATCCGTTCCTCGTTCAGGAAGCGGCGAAAATAGAGGTCAAAGCGAATCGGGCAGACGCTGCTGATGCCAAGGCAGTAGCAGACCAGACTGTCGGCTGCACTCCCGCGTGTAATCCACTCAATGCCCCGCCGCCGGCAGTCCTGCAGAAAATCCCAGGTGATGAGGAAATACTCCTCGTAGCCAACCCGGTTAATGATGCCAAGTTCCTCCAGCACTTGCGGGCGGATCTGATCGGCCCGCGGCCCGTAACGCTCGTGCAAACCCTGAAAAACCAGGCGTCGCAGGAACTCGCGAGGGGAGCGTGGAGCGTGGAGCGTGGAGCGTGGGAGCGTGAAGCGTGGAGCGATGGTTCGACGCTCTGACGCTCCGACGCTCCACGCTCCACGCCCATCTTCCATCTTCCATCTTCCATCTTCCATCTTCCATGGCGGCGGCCTGAACGGCGGAAACTGCGGTTTGCCGAAGGGCAAGTCAAAGTTGCATCGCTCGGCGATTTCGCGCGTGTGGCGCAGCCAGTCTGGATGTTCCTCGCAGGCAGCCGCCATTTCTGCAGACGTGCGGAAATGAAATCGGCCTCCGTTTCGTTTTTCGGGATGTTGCTGCCGGAGCAAAGTCAGTGTGCGGATGCTTTGCAGGATGTCGTACTTCTGGCGGTCGCCGCTGGTCGCATAATGGATTGCCGGACACGCTGCGACTGGAAATTGAGCAGGGGTGTCGCCCGCCTCTCCCTCTCCCATCCGATGGGAGAGGGCCGGGGTGAGGGCGTAGAATCGGCCGGGAAACATCTCCGCCAATCCCGTGTCCTGGCTCACGGCGATCAAGCCATCGGTCAATCCGTCAAATTCTTCTCGACGGAACGGGCAGCGTTGCTGGGCGGCAACTGAGGAGCCCGGAGGTCGGAGGTCGGAGGTCGGAGATCGGCCCGCTCTGCCCTCTGCCCTCCGCCCTCCGTCCTCCATCCTCGCCGTCAGTTCGGCATGGCGCGCCAGCAGACGGCAGAGATGGTGATAGCCCTGCGCCGATTCGACGTAGAGCAGCAAGGTGGTAGGGCGCGCAGTCCCCTGCGCGCCGCCCATGCGCACTTCAGCCCCAAGGATCGGCTTAACCCCCGCTTGCCTTGCCGCCTGCACGAACTCAACTGCGCCGTGCAAGTTGCCCGTGTCCGTGAGCGCGACAGCGGACAAGCCGTGATGCCTGGCCAGTTCGACAACGGCCATCGGGGAGAGCGTGGAATCCAGAAAGGAGTAGTAACTGTGCATGTTGAGGGGGACGTAGGATTGTTGAAATGCTGAAACGCTGAAATGCTGAAACGCTGAAATGCCGTGAAACCTTTCAGCTTTTCCGCTTTTCCGCTTTTCAGCTTTTGAGTTGCGTCTCAGAATGAAATCGTGTCCGCGCAACAGCACAGCCCGCCCAAATTTCTGGCGCAACTCATCCACCACCCCGGCCAGGCGCCTCGGCGCCTCGGAGCCTCGGAGCGTCGGAGCGTCGGAGCGCCACGCTCCACGCTCCACGCTTCCCTCTTCCATCTCCCATCCCAGAGCCAGCGCCCTCTGAAAAGGCCCGTCGTACACATTGGAGAACTTGAGTGACACCAGCCGCAGGCTGACCCGCCGTTTCCACGCCTTGCGCAGCAGTTTCGAGAGCCTGGAGTAAATCTCCGTTTCCAGGTCCGTTGGCTCGACGAGGCTCTCGCCCGCTTGCTCCTCCTCCATGTCGTTGTAACGCACCTTCACTGCCAGCGTGCGGATGCTTTTCCCGTCCTCGCGCACTTTGGCCATCAGCCCGTCCGCCATGCGCCGCAGTGTCGCTTCCAGAAATTCTTCGTCGGTCGTGTCTGCCTCGAAGGTCTCTTGTTCGCTGTAAGATTTGGCCGGCGCGCGCGCGGGCACAATTGGCCGCTCGTCAATGCCCAACGCAAAGCTCCTTAACTGCGGCGCCAGGCCGCCCACCAGCAAGCCCAGCAGGTCCGCGGGTGTGAGCGCAATCTGCCCGATCCGCGCCAAGCCGGCCGCATTCAACTGATTGGCGGTCTTGGGTCCCACCCCCGGAAGCCATTTGGCGGCCAGCGGCGACAGAAACCGCGCTTCCTGGCCGTGCGGCACAAACTCAAACGCAGCAGGCTTTTTAAGCTTGGACGCGATCTGGCTGATGAGTTTGTTGCTGCCGATGCCTTCGCTGACGGAGAGTTTGAGCGACTGTCGAATCGCATCGCGGATCCTTTCCGCAATGCTGACAGCAGGCTGCAGGCTCCACGCTCCACGCTCCACGCTCCCACGCTCCACGCTCCCACGCGCGCCGCTCAGATCAAAGTAGCCCTCGTCAATCGATCCGATCTCCACCTCCGGCGTGAAGTCGTACGCATACGAAAACATCAGCCGGGAGAAAAGTTCGTATTTATCGAAGTCGCCGGGCAGAATAATCAACTTGGGACAGAGCCGGCGCGCGATGGCCGTCGGCATCGGTGTGTAAATGCCGAACTGGCGCGCCTCATACGAAGCCGAGGCGATGATACCCCGTTTTTCACCACCCACGGCTATTGGCTTGCCGCGCAACCGCGCATCCGCCGCCTGCTCCACCGACGCGAAAAAGGCGTCGGCATCCAGGTGGACGATGGACCGTTGTGAACAGGCGGACATGTAAGAAAAACGCGGAAACGCCCCGCACATGCGCGCATGTGCGGGGCTTTTCAGCTTTTTTTGGATTACTTGCGCTTCCGGATCAACGCCACCATCACCCCCTGAATTTGGAGTTCTTCCCGGGGAATAAGACTCGGATAACGCGGGTTCTCCGCCCGCAGATACGGTTTGCCTCGCTGCAGGACAAACGTCTTGAGGGTCACCTGGCCGTCAATCAGCGCCGCCACCACGTCCCCGGCGCGCGGTTCCACGCCGTGTTCGATAATGGCAACGTCTCCATCCACGATGCTTTTGCCCAGCATCGAATCGCCTCTGACTCTTAGGCCAAAGGTCCGCGCCGTTGGTTTGATGCCCAGCATATCCACGTCAATCAGCACACAGCCTTCCAGACCCTCACCCTCTCCCATTGGGAGAGGGTAGGGGTGAGGCTCTTGGTCTGCGGGCTCGCCGGCCGGGATCGAGCCGTAAATCGGCACCGACACAACCCGTGGCCGAGGCGCTGAAACGCTGAAACGCTGAAACGCTGAAACGCTGAAATTTGATATATGAACCTGGAAACCTTTCAGCTTTTCAGCTTTTGGGCTTTCCACCACCTGCAGTGAGCGGGCGCGACCGGGCAGGCTTTTCAGAAAACCTTTGCTGCGCAAGGCTTGCACGTGCGCCAGCGCCGCGTTCGGGCTGTTGAAGCCGAAATACCCCGCGATCTCACGGAAAGTCGGTGCAAGCCCTTCAGAATCTTGCTTCCCTCGAATGAACTGCAGAATCTGCTGTTGTCTCTCGGTCAATTCCTTCATACTGAACAAATGTCCAGTAATCAGAAAAGATTGTCAAGAACGTAAAGGGCAAAGCTTCAAGCTTCAAACTCCAAGCTTCAGGGAAACTCCAAACTCCAATCTTCAAAGGCGCGCACTTGAAGCTTTGAGCTTGTGGCTTCCCTGGTGCTTGGAGTTTGGTGCTTGGAGTTTTCATGTCCGCCGCCCTTGCCTTCGGCCTTCCGGGAGTATCATATCTTTCAGCACTGGCAATTGCAGCCCATCGCCGCCGGTTATTTGGGCTTTACTTGCGCTCAGCCGCGTCTCACCTTCGGTCCGGTCGCCCATTCGAAAAAGTAGGCGGCACGCAACCAACAGAATCTCCGTGACGACGAAGAATATCCTCGTCAGCGTCAGCGCCATCCTGGCGGCAGCAATGGTGTTGTTATGGGTGACCGAACATCAATCCCAAATTAAATTGGGCGAGGAGAATCAGGCTCTGCGCCAACAGGTGGAGGAACTGGCAGCCCGGAATGAGCGCCTTTCGAATGCGATGGCCCAGGCTGACAGTTCTCAATCGCTTACGAAGGAGCAGTTTGGCGAACTGCTTCGACTCCGCGGCGAGGCCGGCCGCCTCCGGCAGGAGAATGAGGAACTCGCAAAACTTCGCGAACAAAATCAGCAATTGCGCGCCGCGCTTTCGGCCAGCCAAAGTTTTCGCACCTCGAAACCGACGCCAGAAGCCCTCGATTATTGGCCCAAGGATTCCTGGGCTTTCGCCGGTTACGCTACACCGGAATCCACGCTTAAGTCCCTCCTTTGGTCCGCGAGCAAAGGGGACATGAAAGGCTTTCTGGCCAGCACTACCGGCGAGTTCCAAAAACGGTTCGAAGATGATGATTTGAAACAAAAATCTGAGGCAGAACTGGCAGCCGAGATGGTTCGCGAAACGGCCAATTTCAGTTCCTGCCATCTCCTCGGCAAAGAATACCTTCCCGACGATGAGGTACAGCTCACTCTTTGGATGGACGGCCACAAAACGGAGACAAACAAATTTATTCTGAAAAAAGTCGGCAATGAGTGGAAACTCGGCGGCGAGGAATGAGGGACGGTGACCAACGTTAACGATTCACTGCTGAGCCGCACGACCATCGGCCTCTGGAATGGCTCGGCTTGGCTTGCGCAGACGCGATAGAGCTTCGACGCGGCCTCGCGCTTGCAAAGCGTGGGGACGGCACGAACTCGGCATGGTACACGCACCACACCAACTCGCCCCTGGTGAGCCAAATTTCAATTTTCCGTTACCTACAACAGGGTGCGGCTCATGACGAAGACAAAACTATACGACTTTCTCAATCGTTTGCTGTCCGTCACCAATCAGCCCATCGGCTCATCGGTCATTGGCTATGCCTATCGCCGCCTCTGGCCCTGATGAAAATCTTCAATCTTCAAACTCCAAGCTTCCCGCGGCGCGCCAAAGCGCGCCAGCGCGGCGGCGGCAGGGAAAGTCCAAGCGCCAAGCTTCAGGCGGGCCGGGCTTGTAACTTGTGGCTTCCCGCCTTCGCTCAGAGCTACGGCGCGGCGTGCGTTGGGCTTGCCGCGCCGTAGGCTCTGCGTAGGCGGGTGGCTTCCCTGGTGCTTGGAGTTTGGTGCTTTCCTCATTCCCGACTGTCGCAGCGGGGAGCCCTCTTATTCACTCGTTGACACAACCCCCGGGTTTGTTAGAGTCCGTGACCTGTTTTTGAGGAATGGCCTCCGGCGAAACCTGGATCGTGAGATTTGTTTTATGAGGACGAATTCGAAGCCCGCGAAGTACGTTTATTTGTTTGGAAACAGAAAGGCCGACGGCGACGGCAGCATGAAGGCGTTGCTCGGCGGCAAAGGGGCCAACCTAGCTGAAATGGTCCGCATCGGTTTACCGGTGCCGCCCGGGTTCACGATATCCACGGCGGTCTGCACCTACTACTACGAGAACCGAAAGTCTTACCCCCGTGAATTTGAGGGCCAAGTCAGGAACGGCGTGGCTTTTGTCGAGAAACTCCTCGGCAAAAAATTCGGCGATATGCAGAAACCGCTGTTGGTGTCGGTCCGCTCCGGCGCGCGCGACTCGATGCCCGGGATGATGGACACGATCCTCAACCTGGGCCTCAACGATCTGACCGTCCGGGCCTTGGCCGCCTACAGCAACAATGAACGGTTTGCGTGGGACTGCTATCGGCGGTTTGTGCAGATGTACGGGGACGTGGTCATGGGGGTGCAGAAGCACGCGGGTGAGGACCATGAGCCGTTTGAGTTGGTCATTCACGGGCTCAAGCACGAGCGTTACCACGCCGACATCGAGGACCCGAGGCTGACGGTGACTGACCTCAAGGAACTGGTGGCGCGCTTCAAATCGCTGATCCAGGAGCGCACCGGCAGCGAGTTTCCGCAAGACCCCTGGAAGCAGCTTTGGGGCGCCATCGGGGCGGTGTTCGGCTCGTGGATGAATGATCGGGCCATGGTGTATCGCCGCAAATACAACATCCCCTCCGAGTGGGGGACTGCGGTGAACGTGCAGGCGATGGTCTATGGCAACACCGGCGAGAAGTCCGGCTCCGGGGTGGCGTTCACGCGCGATCCGGCTACGGGTGAGAAGGTGTTTTATGGCGAATTCCTCATCAATGCGCAGGGAGAAGACGTTGTGGCCGGGGTGCGCACACCAGAACCGGTTGCACAACTCAAGAACCATCTGCCCAAAGCTTATGCCGAACTGGAGAACATTCGCAAAATCCTCGAGGCCCATTTCAAAGATGTGCAGGACTTCGAGTTTACCATCGAAGACGGCGAGGTCTTCATGCTGCAGACGCGCAATGGCAAGCGCACCGGCCTGGCTGCCGTTCGATTCGCCATTGAGATGGAAAAGGAAAAGCTGATTGACTGGAGGACAGCGATTCGCCGCGTGCCGGCCGATCAACTGGACCAGGTGCTGGCGCCGGTGTTCGACCGGAAGGCAATCAAGAACGCCAAATGCATCGCCCGAGGGTTGCCCGCCGGTCCCGGGGCGGCTTCGGGCAAACTCTATTTGAACGCCGAGCGCGCAGTCCAGGCCGCAGCCAAGGGGGAGAAGGTCCTGCTGGTGCGCACCGAAACTTCGCCTGAAGATTTGCGCGGCATGATTGCCGCCGAAGGCATCCTGACCGCCAAGGGAGGCGTGAGTTCGCATGCGGCGTTGGTAGCCAGGCAGATGGGCAAAGTCTGCGTTTGCGGCGCCAGCGAGTTGCAGATTGATTACGCCGCCAAGACCGTGGCGGTGGACGGCAGCATTTTTAAGGAGGGGGACGAGTTTTCAATCAACGGCACGGCCGGCGAAGTGTATTCTGGCGCCCTGCCGACTGCCGCATCGGAAATCGTGCAGGTGCTCGTCGAGAAATCCATGAGGCCTAGCGAAAGCCCGACTTGCTTGAGGTTCAAGAAGTTGATGAACTGGTGCGACAAGGCGAGTCGGATGGAGGTGCGCGCCAACGCCGACACTCCGGAGCAGGCCGCCAACGCCGTGGCGTTTGGCGCGTGCGGCATAGGCCTGTGCCGCACCGAACACATGTTTTTCGAAGGCGAGCGCATTGATGCGATGCGCGAGATGATTCTGGCGGAGAAAATCGAAGATCGGAAGAAAGCGTTGGCCAAGCTGCTGCCTTACCAGAAACACGACTTTGTCGGCATTTTCCGAGAACTGAAAGGGTTGCCGGCCACGATCCGGTTCCTGGACCCGCCGCTACACGAGTTTCTGCCGCACGATCACGGAGCGCAGAATCTGCTGGCTCAAAAGCTTAGGCTGAGCGTGGATAAGATTTCCAAGCGGGTCCACGAATTGCACGAGTTCAACCCGATGCTCGGATTTCGCGGCTGCCGCCTGGGGCTGGTCTATCCGGAGATTTCAGAAATGCAGGCCCGCGCTGTCTTCGAAGCTGCGACGGAGGTGCAAAGGCAGGGGATTAAGGTCAGGCCCGAAATCATGATTCCGCTGGTCGGTTTCAAGAAGGAGCTCGACCTGCAGGTCGAAGTGGTTCATCGGGTTGCGCGAGAAGTGATGGCGGAAAAAAAGGTCAAGTTGAACTACCTTGTCGGCACGATGATCGAAGTGCCGCGCGGCGCGTTGACGGCGGACGAGATCGCCCAGACGGCGCAGTTCTTCAGTTTCGGCACCAATGACCTGACGCAGATGGGCCTGGGGATGAGCCGGGACGATGCCGGCAGCTTCCTGGGGGCCTACCAGGAGATGGAAATCGTCAAGAAGAATCCCTTTGCGTCCATTGACCAGACGGGCGTCGGCCAACTCATGCAAATCGCTGTCACCAAAGGCCGGGCCACCCGCCCGGACATCAAGCTGGGTATTTGCGGCGAGCACGGCGGCGACCCCGACAGCGTGAAGTTCTGTCATCGAATTGGGCTCAATTATGTGAGCTGCTCACCGTTCCGGGTGCCGGTGGCGCGCCTGGCTGCAGCGCAGGCTGCGCTCGAAGACAACGCGCCGGCGACCAAGACTAATGGTCAGATGAAATACACCAGAAGCGCAAGAAAAGCCATCAAGAGCACACGGCGCCTGCAGTACGTCTGATCGTAATCGTAATCGGTCCTCGTCGTCTTGGGTCGGAAGCTCCCGCAGGATTACAGCGCCATTAAGTCGCAGATAAGTTGCTGCTGCTTGAAGGCGCAGACTGTGTCTCATCGGGATGGTACAGCATAACCCCTGCTCCACCCAATCTTCTCAGTAACTGCCAGGCGGCCAGGGCAAGAAACGCCAGCCCACAGAGGTTGAAGTAGAGGGTCTGGCGCTCTGTATCGAGACCGGCTACGGAAGGATAGAGGATGCCGAACAAGAGTAGCTGAAGCGCCAGCAGTTTTCCGGAAGCCGGGGCGGTGCGCGTCAGCAGCCATGCCAGAAAGACAAACATCGGCAGGAGAATGAAAACGGCTGTGCCCCAAAAGCCAAACAGTAAATCGCTGAAATCGCCCAATAATCCATAGATACAGGCGGTGGCGGCGGCGAACAGCACGCTCAACAATGCGCCGAAGGCGACCCGCCGACCGCAGGGGCACCCTATGGCCTCGGCATCGTGCGACGCACGACGGTCAGCTTGCGGTAATGGCCGGCGGTCATAGACCACTGCCAGGGTCAGACCGAAGACCAGCATTGCGAAAATCAACAGCCAGCCGCGCTCGACTTCGGCCAGAACGGCGCTGGTAGTTGCGCCAGGTTGGGGCAAGGTGGGCAAGGAAATGCCCATGCCTTTGGTGGAGATGGCGTGGTCAAGGCGATATAGGAGAATGGAGCCTTGGTTGTCTGTCGTCGGTTTGATGGCCGTCGGTGTCATGCAGCCTTCGGGATAATTCAGGCGCGCCTTTGGCAGGTCGGGCAGATCCAACGTCAGGGTGAAATCGCGAATTTCGCGAGGCTCTTTGACCTGGAGGTACCAGAAGGACATGCCGCGGCTCTTGAAGGCAATGGCCAGCTCAAGGGTTTCATTCGGTTTCAACTCCTGCGTGAGAATCAGCGAATCGTCTTTGAGCTGGATGCGGGGCAGAACGTCTTCGTCATTGAGTGTGGCAAAGATCTCGTCGTACATGGCGCCGGCTGCCGGGAGCGGGAATTTGAGAATCGAATTCAGATCGCGGTTGGCGGGATTCTTCAATCGCCAGGTGAAACGACAAACAGTTTCGTAACCGCCATAGAGAGCGGAGCCCTTCTTGCGGGGATTTTGGCGCAGGGTCACCTCATGGTGCGCCGCCACAAACGGATTGGCCGTGATGTCATGTCGAACGATCTTTTTGCGCAACAACGCCGGCTTGCTGAGGTCCTCCGACTCGATTCGTTCGGTGACTTCCTCTTCATAGAAAATATCCATGCGCAATTCGCCTTGGTTCTGTTCGGCGCCCCAAATGCTTCGGACGGCGTTGTAATTCGCTTCGGTGATGCGCCCGTGGGTGCGCTGAAAATGGGCGAGAGTCTGATGCAGGTAAACACGGAGCAAGGAGAGCGCCGCGACGAGCAGCACCACCACCATCAGGGCGCCAACCAGCCTGGTGAACTGGTGATGCAGCGTCCATAGCAGACCGGATTTTGCTTCCGGCTCATTGGCCGATTTGGATTGAAAGAGTGCGGCGAAGAATACGGCGAGCAATGCGCCGGCCAGGAACAGGCCGATGACGGGTTGGACATCGGCAAGGTCGCTGGCGCGGCCGAGCAGTTTGAAGAGGAGAGACTTCATGGCTTTGGCGATTGGCCGGTGCAGCGCAAAGCTGGAGTGCTGAAGCGGTGGAGGAATGCAAGAAATGCATCACTCCAACACTCCACTGCTGCGGCTGCATGGCGGCAGTTTTTTTGTTTTTGGTTTTTGTTGTGCCTTGGCGCAGCTAAAAATCGGAACAACGGGAATCAAAAGCACGCCAAGGTTTTACTTCCTTGCATCTGGCACAGTTGAGGAAGCCAGGCGGGATGCAAGACTCAGGCCGCTCGAATACTCTTGGCCGACACGACTGATTAAAAACCGACTCCCGAGGCTTGTCCAGACATTTTTTGTGGGTTCCAACTGCCGCAACTGCCGCAAATGCCGCGCGACACGCAACGCAAAACGAGCTCAAGAGTTCCCGCATGACAACTCTTGAGTTGTAAGGAAGCCGCCCCTGAGGCCTGCGGTGTATTTTGTCACGGCTTCGACGAACTTGAACGGCACCGGGCGCATCCCGACATCGCCACCACGACAGAGGAAAGTCCGGAGCCGGCCAAAGAGCGGTGCTCAAATGTGCCCGCGCCTGCACGGCTGCGCGGCTGCGCGGGCTGATTCGATGAACTGGCCAAAGGAATGGCCAAATCTGTCACGCGCCGCGAGGCGCTGAAGAAATTCGGCGTCGGACTGGCGGGTGTCGCGCTGGCCTCGCTGGGGCTGGCCAACAGGGCGCAGGCCGACCCGCACCCGCAGCGCAAGTGCAGCAACAGCGGGTGTTACAAGTACTGCCTCTGTTTCTGCAGCGGAGGCGGGCCGGGCGGATGCTAAAGTTCAAAAAACGAAAGAAATAAGCGCCGTGCGCGTGTCGTGCCTGGCTGGCGAACCGTGTCCTTATCCATTCAATAACAAAACAAACCAAGGGTCTGTATGTGAGCGAGGTCGTCAATAAACCTCATCGTGGGTCCCGACAGCCTCCAGCAGAATGGCCTCACGGCCCTTGTGTTTGACGAACTGGAATACTACCGCAGGTCATGCCCGGCACTGCAAGCCCATGAACCCGCCAGGTTGCCCTTGAGCTTGTGGGTTTTGAGCTTGGGCGCGAAGGCGTCCTCCGCCAGCAGTTCCAGGGTCGCCTGCACATCGCTGGCCGCGTCAGGATTCCTTCTAGTCCACCGCTTGGCGGAATGCACAAAGGCCGTGGTCGGTAAGAGCAGCCGCTTCAACCTTGGATTTGCTTCATGATCCTATCGGGTGATGTTGGGCGGCAACGCCCTGCCCGGAACTGGCGCCGCGATTCCCTAACTGCCGCAAGCACTTGCGCCCGGCGCTGCTCTCTCAGTCGCGACTGAAGGATCGAGACAAGGCTCTCCTGCTCATCCGCGCTGAGTTCATCCGCCCATTCAAGCACCTGACCAAACGTTCTCATGCGCTCAAGGATAAGCCAGGAGCGAGCCGCAGGCAAGTGCGCCCAAAACTGCAAAACTACACCCGGATCGGCGGAAACATCCACCATAACGCCGGGAGAACCGTTGAACTGATCGCGAGCCTCTCAAGCAGACCAATCCCCAACGGTCCGAAAGTCATTAGGAGACACTCGGCACCAGAGCGCGAGCAGGCGCCGGATCCCGCTCAGTCCTTCTCGGAAGAGGATGCTAAGGCTCGCGCGAACGTGCTCCAGCCATGCGAATGGAGTGCCCATCCGTATCCATCTTAAGATTCACTGCCGGTTCACGCGGCTTGAACGTTTTCGGCTCCCGCACTTCGTTGATACTAGGGAGATGCTTCCAACGGCACGCGGATTTCTCAGCAATTCTCATTATGGACCAGATGCGGACGCCGGGTGAGGGCACCCGGCCTACAAGAGGGCGGTTCTGTGGGGCGTGTAGGCCGGGTGCCCTCACCCGGCGCGGATCGAAGCGGCCATAATGAGAATTGCTGCGGATTTCTTTTGCCATCTTGCAAAAAAGAAGCCATTCTTCGGTCGCGCCGAAGAAGCAATGCTTTGTCCGCGCTGCAGCAGTTTGCCGCGAAAAGTAGAAGAGACGAGAACGGCTGGCGGTGGCGGCACGGGCATTGCTGACGACCAGGCGGTTCAATTGTTTTTATTGAACAGACGTCAGGACCGATTGTTTCATTACTATGACTGCTACTATGATCAAGACTACGAAAAGACCGAAAAACAACTTGGCAAGACCGGAAGTGACGAACACCGAGGCCGCGAAGATGAACACAGCGAAACCCAATTCAACCAGAGCGAATCGGGTTTCCCTGGAATTGGTGAGGCCTGGAGCGAAGCGCGTCTGCGTGGCCGGCTCCTTCAATGAATGGCAGCCGGAGAAGACTCCGCTGGCTCCCCTCGGCAATGGCCGATGGGTGGGCGATCTGACGGTGAATCCAGGGCGATATGAATACCTGTTCGTGGTGGATGGACAATGGCTGCCCGACCCGAACGCGAAGGAGAGCGTTGCCAATCCTTTTGGCGGCAGGAATTCTGTTCTGCGCGTCTCGGGCTAGAGCAGAGAATGCCTCATCGGCGGGAAGGCCGTGCAGTGAGGTCGGCGGTTGTGAACTGCGAGCGTGTTTGTCAGGCTCGCAAGGGTTGATGTTTTGGCTGCTGCCGGTGGAGACCGCTCCCGCCACGAATACGGACATTTGTGCGAAATGCAAAAGTGCACGCTCAGCCTCGGCCACTCACCCGACCCGGATGACGCGTTCATGTTTTATGCGCTGGCTAAGGAGTTGATCCCAACGCACGGGTTTGGCTTCGAGCATGTCCTGCAAGACATTCAAACGCTAAACGAACGGGCGCTGCGCGGCGAATTGGATATTTCGGCCATCAGCATCCATGCCTATGCGTATGTGAGTGACCAATACCGGCTGCTGCCCTGCGGCGCAAGCATGGGTGACGGCTACGGGCCGGTGCTGGTTGCAAAAGAAAAGTTTTTGAAGGGCGAAATCGCCCGGAAAAAGGTTGCCGTGCCAGGCACAATGACCAGCGCGTTTCTCGCTCTTCAATTGTGGCTGGGCCGGCCTGGAAAGGAGTTCAACTATGTGGTCGTCCCATTCGATGAGATCTTCCAAACCCTGCGCTCGGGCAAGGCGGACGTGGGGTTGATCATTCACGAGGGCCAACTGACTTATCAGAACGAAGGATTGCAGGTTTGCGAGGATTTGGGGGTCTGGTGGGGGCAGGAGAACCAGGGCTTGCCCTTGCCGCTTGGAGCTAACGTGATCCACAAGCGAATCGATCCCGCCGTTTGCAAACCCGTTTCGGACATTCTGGAGGCGAGCATCCGGTACGGTTTGGAGCACCACGCTCAAGCCGTGCAGCACGCCCTTCATTACGCCCGCGACATGGGGCGGGAGCTGGCCGAAAAGTTCGTGGGTATGTATGTCAATCACTGGACGCTCGACTACGGCGAACGAGGCCGCCAATCCATCCGCCGCTTTCTGGGGCGAGCATTCGAACAAGGCTTGATTCCAGGCCAGCCGGAGCTGGAGTTTGTGGGCTAGGCTGGCGTGAGTGAAGGGTGCACATTTCTGCCTCGGCAAAGGTGCTTTACAGCCTTCGGGGCGGACACTAAACTTTCGGTCAAATTGAAAGAGCGACGGACTGGTTTGAATGGAAACTATGGAAACGAAGACAAAAACAATCGACGATTTCAAGCTGCATGAGCGCGATACCGGCTCGGCCGACGTGCAGGTCGCTTTGCTCACGCAACGGATCAACCATTTGACGGAGCACTTGCAGAAGTACAAAAAGGACCACAGCTCGCGTCGCGGGCTGCTCATGATGGTGGGCCAGCGCCGCCGGTTGTTGGACTATCTGCACATCACCGACGTAAACCGCTACCAGGCAATCACCCGGAAACTTAAGCTGCGCAAATAGCCCCGTCGGAAAGCGGGCCGCAGGGGACGGCGGCCCCTACCTTCTGCAGAGGGGGTGGTGAGGCTTTGAATTTAATTGAGCCGGAAACCGCGAACGGCCCAGTTTTCGCACCTGAACATATCGCGCAAGAAAAAAATTCCGTTGCCCTGAGTAATTTCATTCAGCTCCGAAAAGGTTCGGGGTTCACTGAAGTTTCTCTGGGGCGACGGAGAAAAATCAAAACTATGTCAGAGAAAGTCAGCGCCCCTATTGGGGACAAACAAATCGTCATTGAAACCGGAAAACTCGCCAAACAAGCCGACGGCGCCGTCACCGTCCAAATGGGCGAAACCATCGTCCTCGTGGCGGCAGTCGGCGCCGCCAAGGCCAAAGAAGGCCAGGACTTCTTTCCGCTGACGGTGGATTATCGGGAGAAAGCCGCCGCCGCCGGCAAGTTTCCTGGCGGTTATTTCAAACGGGAAGGCCGCCCAACGGAAAAGGAAATCCTCACTTCGCGGCTCATTGATCGGCCGATTCGGCCACTCTTTCCCAAAGGCTGGTACAATGAAGTGCAAGTCCAGTGCATTGTGTTAAGCGCCGATGGTGACAACGATCCGGATATGCTCGCGGTCGTCGGCGCCTCCGCCGCGCTAATGGCCAGTGACATCCCCTGGGCCGGACCGCTGGGCGCCGCGCGGGTGGGCCGCCTTAGAGGCCAGCTTGTCGCCAACCCAACCCACAGCCAAATGGTGGAGAGCGATTTGGACCTGGTCTATGTCGGCAACGAAACCGACCTCGTCATGTTCGAAGGATCAGCCAAGGAAATCAGCGAGGCGGACTTCAATGACGCCCTTAAATTCGGGCACGCCGCCATTCAACCGTCCATTACCGCCCAAAAGGAACTGGCGGCGCGAGACGGCAGGCCCAAACGGCACATTGCGTTGAACATCGTTCCCGACGAAATCCTCAACCAAGCCAAGGCGCTGGCGGGTGACCGCATCGTGACGGCTTTGCTGACGACCAAGAAGCTGGCTCGCGAAGCGGCGGTCACGGCGCTGACGGATGAAATCGGCAAAAAACTGGTAGAAAAGTTCGGCCAGGAGAAAGTAACGGAGTTTGTGCTCAAAGACGCTTTTTACTACATCCAGAAGGAAGCAGTCCGGGGCCTGGCCATGAACCACAACAAACGCCTGGACGGGCGCGGCTTTGAAGAGGTCCGCCCCATCCACAGCGAGGTGGGAATACTGCCGCGCGCCCATGGCTCGGCCTTGTTCCAGCGCGGCGAAACTCAGGCTGTCACCCTCTGCACCCTGGGCACCGGCGAAGACGCGCAGGAATTTGATTCCTATACCGGTGGCGCCAGCGAGAAAAAGTTCATCCTGCATTACAACTTTCCCAACTTCTCGGTCGGGGAAACTGGCCGCATCAGCGGCCCTGGCCGGCGCGAGATAGGCCACGGCGCATTAGCCGAACGTTCGCTGGAGCCGATGGTGCCGACTGACACTTATCCCTATTCCATCCGTGTCACCAGCGAAATTATGGAGTCCAATGGCTCGACCTCGATGGCCACGGTTTGCGGCGGTTCACTGGCCTTAATGGACGCGGGCGTGCCCATGGCTCGCCCGGTGGCGGGCATCAGCATCGGGCTTTGCACCGAGCACGACGATACCGACAGGATTTCTCGCCATAAATTGCTCACCGACATCATCGGCTGGGAGGACGCGTTCTGCGACATGGATTGCAAAATCGCCGGCACGGAAAAAGGCATCACGGGCTTCCAACTCGACCTCAAGCTGCGAGGCCTATCACTCAGCCTGATGGCCGAGGCGGTTGAAAAGGCGCGAGTGGCGCGCCTGCTCATCCTCAGCGAGATGGCCAAGACCTTGGGCGCATCCCGCAAAGAACTCAGCAAATACGCCCCGCGCATCGAGACACTCAAGATAAACCCGGAAAAGATTGGCGCGCTGATCGGTCCCGGCGGAAAGAACATCAAGAAGCTGGTGGAAGAATCCGGCTGTGAAATCAACATCGAAGACGACGGCACCGTGAACATCTTCTCCGTGTCCGCCGATGGAATGAAGATCGCCCGCGACGCGATCGTAGGCATGACAGCCGAGGCCGAGGTGGGCAAAATCTACCGTGGCAGGGTAGTTACCATCAAGGACTTCGGCGCCTTCGTCGAATTCCTTCCAGGCAGGGACGGGCTGGTGCACATCAGCGAATTGGCCAACTTTCGCGTCAAGCAGACAGAGGACATCGTCAAGCTGGGCGATGAAATCTGGGTCAAATGCCTGGGTGTGGATGAGAAAGGCCGGGTGCGCCTATCGCGCAAAGCCGCCATGGCCGAGCGGGACCAAGAGATGGCCGAGAAGAAGTAAGGGGCCGAAAATCTTCAAGCTTCAAACTCCAAGCTTCAGGGAAACTCCATCGGATGGGGAAAGCTTCAAGCTTCAAGCGCCAAGCTTCAGGCAAACTCCAAGCCACTGGAGTTTGGAGTTTGGTGCTTGGTGCTTTCCTCATTTCCCTGGTGCTCGGAGTTTGATGCTTGGTGCTTTCCTCAATGCCGTCTTAGAACGAGGCGATGATCGAGCCGTTTGGTCTGGTGGTATTCCAGCGGCGGCAGGTCAGTGAGGGTCGGGGACTCGGTCTGGTTCAAAATGGTCTTAGCCATGGCTTGCAAGGCGCGCCAGCGCGGCCAGTCCAGGTCCGGTGCATGCCCAATCTGCCGAAGCAGGCTGCGCCATTCGATGATCACCCGGTCTATGTCGCCGGGCCCGAGCAGGTCGGTCATCCAGCCGTGCTTGTTCAACGGGTTCTTGTGGACCGAGGCGACGACCTGTTCGGCCCCAGCGCCGTACTTCGGCGGCACACCATTTTCGAGGTAGCCTGGAATGGATTGCAGGCCAAATTTCTCGTGGCAAGCCAGCGCAAGACGGCCACCCCAGCGATTGTCCTCCCCGCAGAAGCGGAACCCGGCATCGAGGTTGGCCAGATCGTAGATCAGTTCGTCCAGTGGGTAGCTCTGGTCTTCGACTGCCGCGGCAATAGCTAATCCATCGCCTTGGGAGAAGAAGCTGACGATTCGACCGCGCAGGGTCGGGACGCCGGCCTGGTCCACCAACCCCAGCCGCCGCCAAAGGAGCGCCACGCCGGTGTTGGCCGGCAGTTGGCGACAGACCGCGACGAGCGAGCACCGGGCGCAATCGGCCGGCAAGACCTCGCGCTCGACCGGCTTCCACAAGGCGACGCCACTGGAGTCCACCGGCACGCGCATGGTTAAATCGGCAATGCTCACCTGCGCGACGATGCGCTGCGCCTGATTCACGAAGCTCGTGACGGGGGTTTTTTGTTGCGCCAGTTTCTGTTCCACGAGCGGCTCGATTTTTTCCTTCCAAAGTGCCAGTGGCGCCTGTCGTCCGTTCCAATTGATCAAGCGTCTGACCCATTTGGCCAAAATGACACGATCGTGGCCGAGGCGGTCCGCAACTGTAAGAGCCCGACCGTAGATTTTGCCGGACTCGTTTTCGGACAAGACGCAAAGGGCGCCGGCACCGACCTTTTCCAGCGCTGCCGGCACGGAAAGAACTGGGACTGGGCGGAGGCGATGCTGGTGGCAGGAGGCTGGTGGCAGGAGGCTGGCGGCTGGCGGCTGACCCTCCAGCCTCCGGTCTGCGGCCTCCGGTCTCCGTCCCGCGTTCTGGCTATTGGGCTCTTCCGTGGCTTCAGAAACGCGACACGCAACACCCAGCACACTTTGGGGCGCAAAAATCTCACGGAGCGGCTTCGCAACCGGCTCGCGCACCATTTCCCAATCTCCCTGGCTATTGAGCATTTCCCGAACGCGTTTGCGCACGTGGCGAGCGCGCTCAGCATCGGTTTTCAGGCCGCAGGGCACGTCCGGATGCCGCAACGACTCCTCCACGCCGAGAAAGATCGGCTTAGTCGTGAAGAGTCGCTCTTGAGCGCTGACGGCTTCGACGAAAGGGTCCCGGCCATGTTGTGCGGCCGTGGTCATCAGGTTGAGCAGCGCGCTCCAATCCACCGCGCCGCTGCGCGAAAGATGACACGGGCGGGCATCGAGCAAGCGCAGTTCATTGGCGGTAATCAGAACGAAACCGGTCTCATCCAGGCCGCGCCGGCCAGCTCGGCCGAACATCTGCAAAATCTCGTCCGGTTTGAGCGGTTGCTCGACTTGGTCGCGGCGATAGGATTCACCCGCCAAGGCGACGCTGCGCAGGGAGAAATTGATTCCGGCCGCCAGACCCATCGTGGCGACGACCACGCGAAGTTGCCCGGCCTTGGCGAGCGGTTCGATCACGCCCGCGCGGGCGCCGTAGCTCAATCCGCTGTGATGATAGGTGACGCGGCTTCTGAGCAACTTCGCAAGGTGTTCGCCGACGATCACCTTCTGTTCGGCGCTCAGTTGGAGCGGATTGGGCACGGGCAAATGCCGCGCCAGTTCGGCGGCCATGGACTCGGCCGCCTGGCGGCGCGGAGCAAAAATCAGAATCGGCCCCAGGTCGTCGGCGAGTGCCTTGGCCACCAGCCGCGGCCAATAGCCGCGAATCTCGCTTGGCAGATGATAATTCAAATTATTGGCGTGGACTTCTTCGAGCGGCACCGGGCGTTGGTCATGGCGAATCAGCACGGCTTTACGTCCAAGGCGTTGCAGCCATTTAACCACATCCTGCGAGTTGCCGACGCTGCCGCTGAGCAAAAGCAACTGGGTTCGCGGGGGCGCCAGTGCGATGGCGAGTTCGTAGTTCAAGCCGCGGTCCGGATCACTGAGCATCTGGTATTCGTCCACGACAAGCAGAGTGGGCCCATCGCCTTGAATGAATTTGTTCTTCTGCGTCTCCAGCGTTGCTACCAGGACGGGAGCGGAGAGATTGTCCGCAAGGTCGCCGGTGGCGATGCCAACGTCCCAGCCCCGTCCGCGCCATTCGGCCAGTTTGTCATTGGCCAGCGCCCGCGTCGGCACAGTGTAGATCGTCTGGCCGCGATTTTTGCCCTGGTTTGACCAGAGCTCGAAAATCAGCGTCTTGCCCGCGCCGGTCGGCGTCTGGACGACCACGTCTTCGCCTTGGCGCAAAGCCGAGACCGCCTGCTGTTGCCACAAGTCGGGGACGGTGACTTGGTTAAGCACGGCCAGGTCTGCCAATTGTGAGACCAGATGGGACACGGGAGAATGAGTTAAAGGAGTTAAATAAGTTACAGGTACCCAATGAGTTGCGGGGCACAGATCGGTGAAGCCAGCATTGGCACGCTTAGAAGATAACCCTTCTTGCAGAATCGGAAACGAAGAAATTGCGCAACACAGGACGTCGCGATCGTGCCAGAACTCGGGTCGCGAGCCCCTTCTGCCGTTGGAGCGTTGGCGTTGCCAGGATTCGGAAAGCGCCAAGCCTCAAACACCAAGCACCAGGGAAGCTTCAAGCTCCAAGCTTCAATGGGCGGTCGCGCTTGTGGTTTGAAGCTTGGAGTTTCCCTGGAGCTTGGAGTTTGGTGTTCGGTGTTTACTCATCGGTCAGGGGTAGGGCGCGTCAGTCCTCTGCGCGCCGCTGGAGCTTGGAGCGGCACGGCCTGGCTGCGGCCCGTGGGCCTATTTTGGCGCTCCCGATTGGGTGGGGCCCGCCAACTGTTGAAACTCGGCTGTCTGGCGCAGGGCGGCGAAGCGCGCGTCTTTTTGGGCTTCGGCGACCAAGTCGCGAGCAGCGCCGTTTTGCGCGTGGCGCTTGCCGTTCAACTCGAAGGCGTGGCGGAGGGCCTGAAGGGAATCAGGCGACTTGCCCACGGAGGCCTTGAGGGCCGCCAAATCGTACCAGGCCTCAGGTGAATCGGGGGCGAGTTTGACCAATTTGTCCAGCGTGGCTTCGAGTTTCTGGACATCGTTCATCGCGACGTATTGTTGAGCAACCTGCAGTACCGTGTTCACATCTGCCCGAGGATCGTTGACCACCTGTTCCAGAGTTTGAATGGCGCGCTCGGGCTGCGCCAGATCGCGGTAGGCTTCCGCCAAGCCGAGCGCCGCGTCAAAATTGGCGGCATTGGAACTCACCAGCGCTTGGAGCTTTGCGGCGCAGGCCTTCAAGCCGGGCCCATTGCCAATGCTGGTATAACCCTGCAGGACGGCGCGCAACGCGTTGGCGTCGGCGTTGGGATTGTTCAACACGCGGTCCAGGACTTGCACGGCCCGGCCAGTTTGTTGAACCTGCAAATAAGCGCCGGCGAGGTTAAGAGCGGCTTGGAAGTTGTTGGGGTTGTCGTGGACGGCCTTCTCCAACTGCTGCAAGTTTTGCTGGGCCTGAGGAGTTGACGCCGATGGTTTCTGGAACCCTTTGAGGCGGTTGACCGTTTCGGTGACCTGGCCGTTGTAAGGGTCCAGTTTCTGGCACGTCTCGACAATGATTAGCGCGTCGTCCAAGCGGTTCATGCTCAGCAACAGGTTGACGTAGCGGAAGACAGCTTCCGGGCTGTAGGGGCAAAAGGCGAAGGCCTGCCGGAAGGCGAAATCAGCCTCCTTGATCATGCGCTGCTGGACGGCCGGGTTGCGATTGTTGGGATCACCGATGCGCCAGGCATAGATCCCGCCTATGGAACTGCGCAACTTGGAAAAGGCCTTTTGTGCTTGGTCGTCGCGGACAAATTTCCGGTCGCCAGTAAACCCGTTGTAATCGTGGCGCAGGTAGGTCTTTTCGACCCAGTCGGCGATCTTTTTGACGGGCGTATCGTAATCTATGAAGTCGCCGGTAAGTCGTTTGGAGTATTGTTTCCAGAACTCGTGATCGCGTTTGACCATGTCTTCAGTCAGCTCGGGCACCGGCTGGCGATTGATTTTCATTATGATGCCGAAAGGGGTCTGGTAAGGGTACATCCAGTCCAGCGGGAAACTTTCTTCAACGAAGAACTCGTTTTTGGGGTTGTGGTCGAAAATAACTTTGGTCAGCAGCCCGTTAATGGACATGACTGCGATCTGCCCGGAAACCTGGACTTTGTTTTCAATAATCTTGACGTCCTCACCCGGCTTGAGTTGAGGGGGATTCATTTGCAGGCGCCGTTGGGCGTCCATCAGATAGTCGTTGAAGCAGCGCTGCGAGTCCTCTGGCGACGGGGTGTAGATTTCGCGGTCGGGATAGACGCCGCCGATGCTTTTGGCGATTTCTTTCGGGTAAGCTGCTTCCAGCAGCAAGCGATTGAGGCGGATGCGAGTGTGGCTTTGAGGATTTTGCTTGATGAAATCGGTGACATATTCGGAAAGCTCAAGCTGCTTAAAGCGTTCGGGCTCGTAAAGCGGGCCGACCTTGGCGAGGTCGGCGATTTCCTTTTCCAGCTCTTGGACGCGCCGAGTTTTTTTTGCCGACCCGCTGTCGGCGGCAAGGTCCTGCTCCAAGTCGTCCTTTTCTCGGCGTTTTTCGGCCAGGAGCTTTTTGACCTGAAGCTCTCGGTCCAGAAGGCGGTTCAGGTCCGCAGCCAGGCTACGGCGCAACAAGGGCTCGTTGCCGCTGCCGGAAACCAGTTTTTGGGTTTCCGGACTCAGGTTTTCATAAAAATACTTCGAAACCGGATCTGCCTGGCTACGCAACTTGGCGGCCAGGGCGGGGAGGTCGGTGAAGTCTTGGTCGGTAAACCACGATGTGAAAGTGCGCCGGCGTTTTTCAACCCGGTCGCCTAGGTCGGTGAAAAATCGGTCCAATGGGGCTACGGCCCTGGCCAGGAGGTTGGTGGTGTAGTTTTCTTGCCGTTCCCTGGCAGAACGGCACAGCTCCTGGAAGAAGGGCTGGTCAATTTGAGCGCTGCGGTAGAACTGGGCGCGAATGTATTCCAGATAGGTGCCGTCGGCCAGAGCATTTTGAGTGATGATGTAAACGTCACGGCGATCGAATTTCTGGTCCTCAACCGGTTGGCAATCGTGCGGGATGAAGCTGTCGCAAAAAATCATGTAGGTGGGACAAAAGCGCCCTGGGTCTGTGCCGCCAAACAGGATCGCGTCCTTGGTCATCTCCGGATACAAAGGCTTTCCGTCGGCGCCTTTGAACGGAGGCGTAAACATGTCATGGCCGAACCAGTAGCCGAACCAATGGCCGCGCTGCTCGTTGTCCGACCAGTGGGTCATGATCGAATGCAGCGGCATCAGGGCGAAAAGCACCAGGGTGAGGCCGAGCGGCGCCCGCTTGCGATAGATCAGCAGTCCAGCCAGATAGACCAGGGCCATCCCAACCAGAATCAGCCCGGCATAAACCGGCAGACCGTACTGGTCCTTATGGGTCAGTGTCCGGATGACGAAGGGCACAAACTGCGAAAGGACTACCTTGGAGCCTTGGCCGAAAAAGACATTCTGGGTCAACTCTGTAAATGAGAAAAGGGCCAAGGCGACAGCAATTGCGCCCCCGATCAATCCCCAGGAACGGAACCGCAGGTAGTGCGTGGCCATGTAGGCCGCCACCAAGGTCAAGCCGTAGCCGACCAGCAAGGAGATCAGGGTGTGCGAGGCAGTGAAAAACACGCGCACCAGTTGCTGGGCCTGCCGGTCCGCTGGCGGATTCAGGAGATACAAGAGCAACACCCCAAGGCATAAATAGATGGCCGTTATGCCGATCATCCACGCGCGTTCCCTCCGGTGCATCTTGAAGAAGAACAGAAATGGCACCAGGGCCAGAAACATATAGACCCAGTTGAATTCCTCAACGATGCCCCTTCCCAGCATCCCCAATTGGGTGAGGAAGCGCAGAGGGTCGTGGATGATGTCCGTCGGGTGGGTCTGTTCGTATTGGCCGCGAGTGAAGGCATGAATAAACCCTCCGATCTCGCGCGGATAGCCCCATTCCATCGGCGGATTGGTCATGCCAGCCAGGGGCATGTAAAAATAAAACGATGCTCCCAGCAGCCAGCATCCGCCACAGGCCATCACCACCAGCCATTCCAGGCCCAGTTTGCGCGTATCCCAGCCGAACTTGACGAGGGCGGCCACAGCGCCCAGGAAGAGAAACCAATAGAAGCCGCCTTTGCCAAACCCGGCGGCCAGCAAGAGAATGGATGCCGCCCACGCGGCGTCCACACAGAGTTCCGGGAAGGTTTCTTGGGTCAAAACTGCGAACCAAAAATAGGCGGCGATGGAACAGAGGCCAACGACATTAAACAGGACGAAGACCGCATGGTTGCTCGCAGCAACGATGAGCGTCTGGTGGTTGGTAAAGCAAACCCCATGAATAAACAGGGCGTAATAGAGGTAGCGCCGCTGGTGCGGAGCATAAATCCAGCGCAACAGGCAGAGCAGCACCATCATAAAGGAGGCGACGCTAAAGGCATAGACCTCGACAATGACGGATTGGCTCCACATGAACCCGTTGTAGCCGATGAGCATACCGGCGACGAACCCCGAAACCATGCAGATGGCGCTTTCCCAGCGGCCAGCCATGGCTTTGAGGTCTTCGATGCCTTCCACCAAAAGGCTGCTGCCGCGTGAGACCAACAAACCCAGCAGACCCGCGGCCAGTGCGGCACCGGTGGCCTCGGCCAGGGCCACGCGCCAGGCGACGTTCTTTATCGGCAACAGCACCGTCCATAGCCAAGTGTAGATGGTCCAAACGGGGTAGCCGGGCGGGTGTGGGATGCCTGCGTAAAAGGAGCCGGTCGCCAGTTCGCCGGAATCTTCCAGCGTTTGCTCCGGCGCCAAGGTCAGATAATAACCGATCCAGACTGCGGCAAAAGTGACGGCGAAGGTGACCCAGTCAGTTGTGCGAAATAAGGGCGGGACATGGGCAATTACAGGCGCGGGCGCCGGGGTTTTCGCCAACGCCGGGGTTTTCGCCACCGCTGGGGCTTTCGCCGCCGCCAGGCGCGTGGCAGCCTCTTTCTTGCCGTTGGGCACCTTTGGTTTTTCCATGCTCAATACTAGTCATTCGCCTTGATGGGCGAAACAAAGCCCATACTAGAAGTGGACTGGCTCCGGTTTGTCCATTCAAAAGTATTGCGCAGCGCATTTTGTTCGGGTTGAAAGCTCCCCGGAACATAAGCTGCATAGCTCTGGTTGCTGAGAATCATTGCGACCATTGATCCCGTGCTGGTTGGGGTCGAAGAACCGGCGCTGTTACGCTGGCTGAGCAGGGCGCAGACCAGCACCAGGCAGGCGGCCGCTGGTGCCAGCCAGACAAGGCGCAGGGTTGGCGGTGGGTGATCGCTGATCGGCGATTGGTGGTTGCCAGCGGCCAGGTGGCTGGCAAACAGGCGCCGGTTAAGTCTCGCCGAGGGGCGGCGCGGCGCCCACGAACGCAAAAGTGTCTCCAATGGTTTCATCTCGTTCATACGTTGCTCCTTTCAAGCAGGCTTTGAGCTTTTGCAGGCCATAACGATAACGGCCCGCGGCGGTGTTCGGCGATAGTTCAAGCAGCTCGCCGATTTCCTGAAAAGTATATTCATGCCAAATTTTCAACACGATGACCTCACGCTGCTCTCGCGGCAGTTCGGCCAGGGATCGCATCGCCTGGCGCTCCTCCGGACTCTCGGAGGGCGAGCGCTCGAACCAGCGGCGCGATTCGAGCTCGCGCGTCAACCGCCGCCACAAGCCACGCCGATAGTTCAAAGCCCGGTTGCGAAAGCTGCGCACGCAATAATGCTCCGGCTTCGTCGGCGCTACCGGCCGCTGCATGAGAGCCAGGAATGTTTCTTGCAGAACGTCCTCAGCTTCGCTATGGCTGAGGCCCAGCGCCCGCCCATAAAGGAGCAGTTCGGACGCTTTGGCGTGATACAGAGCTTCGCACCACCCCGGTTGCTCGTCAGCATTCACAAGTTCACTGGATAGACACCAGAGAAAGCGAATTTGTATAAAGTTTCTGTGGAAATCCAGTTCAAACAGTAGAGAGGTGGAGGCGCGAATTGCGCCAATAGTGAGGAAGTGCGAGAGAAGCTGGCCCATCGCTTCGCGATACAGCCGGGCGACAAGCCAGCGATCCTATTTCTCCGTCGCCGAGGCGTGGGCCAGGCGTTCCAAGTCGCCGTTGCTAGCTTGCTCGGTGTGATTGAGCCTGATTTTGCGCGTGCGCGGGTCGCGGTGGCGCCAGATTTCCGAGTGGCCGTCGGCGAAATCCAGGCCGAAACTGAAATTGTGGCGATGAGCGGAGGTGCCGGGAAAATCCACCCAGATATGGGCGGTGGGATCGGTGACGAAGAAGCCGTCGTTGATGCTGCGCTCGTCTTCGTCGAGCAAGACCCACAACATGGACGGGCGCGGGAGCTCGTAGTCCTTGGCGTAGAACAGAACGAACCTGACGGCGCTGGGCGGAATGGGACCCAGGTTTGGGTCGCGCGCGCCCATGAAGGAGTTCATCGAGTAACTGCGCACGGTGGGGATAGTTTTGCCGGCGATCACAACGCCTCTGTCGGCCGGGCAATGATAAATCGCGGTGTTGCGGTGGTATGGGTACAACTTGCCTTGGCGGAGCAGATCCGCGTTCACAGCGTCAGAGGGCTTCCGCATATCGCCCTGGACCCAGGCGTCGGGGTTGTTGACCGGGTAAGATTCAACCAATCGGCCATTGTTGTCAGCATAGTACTGCATCCATGCCAGCCCCAATTGCCGCAGATTGGAGAGACAGGCCGTTTGCTGCGCCTTGATTTTGGCTTTGCTCAGAATGGGCAGCAACAACGACGCCAGAATGGCGATGGTAGCGATGACCGCCAGCAACTCGAGTAAAGTAAACCCGCTTCGCTCAATTGGTGGACGCGAATTCATCATTGGCCATTTGTGCTGATGCCGGGTGTTTAAATTGCCTAAACTTAGCCTCTGAATTCGCCAAGAACAAGACCAATCGGCGGTGTTCAGTTCCAGCCCAGCAAACGGCCAGCGTGGCAGGTGATGAAGGCCAGGCCCCAAGCCAGGACTCCCATGTACAGCCATTGAAAGAGGGGCCATTTCCATGAATTGGTTTCGCGGCGGACGACGGCAACGGTGCTGACGCACTGGAGGGCGAAAACGTAAAAGACCATCAGCGTCAAGGCAGTCAGGGTGGTATAAGCCGGCGTGCCATCGGGCCTTTTTTGGGCCTGAAGAGTCTTGGCGAGGTTGCTTAGGCTCGACTCGGAGCGCTGGTATTTGCCGACGTTATAGACGGTGGACATGGTGCTGACGAAAACCTCACGCGCTGCAAATGAAGCGATTATCCCGATGCCCATTTGCCAGTCAAAACCCAGGGGCGCGATCGCCGGCTCAATCAAACGGCCCATTCGGCCAGCAAAACTGTGGCGCAACTTCAAGCCCGCTTCCTGGTTGCCGAGGGCGGCAAGTTCGCTTTCGGACTGCGTGGCGGCACGGCGAGCGGAAAATTCTTTTCCGATTTCTGCGCTCCGCGGGTAGGTGGCAAGGAACCAGAGCAAGATATTGATGCCCAGAATGACGGTGCCGGCGCGCCGGAGGAAGAGCCTGGCGCGGTCCCACATGTGGCGCGCGACCACGCGTAAGAGAGGCCGTTTGTAGGGCGGCAGTTCCATGATGAGCAAAGGGGTCTCTCCTTTGAGGAGGGTTTTTTTGAACAACCACGCCATGAGCAGCGCCACGACGGTGCCAAGCAAATACATCGCCAGCATGGTCAGACCGGTCAGTTTGAGGAACCCGAGCACGGTCCGGTTGGGAATGCAGGCGGCAATCAGCAGGGTATAAACCGGCAGCCGTGCCGAACAGCTCATCAGGGGCGAAACCAGGATGGTCACCAGGCGGTCTTTGGGGCTCTCGATAGTGCGGGTGGCCATGATGCCGGGGATGGCGCAGGCAAAGGAACTCAGCATCGGAATGAAGCTCTTGCCGTGCAGCCCGACTTTGCTCATGAGCCGGTCCATGAGAAAAGCGGCGCGGGCCATGTAGCCGGTATCCTCCAGAAAGCCTATGAACAGGAACAACAACAGGATCTGCGGCAAAAAGACAATCACGGCCCCCACCCCGGCAATCACGCCCTCCACCAGCAGGCTGTTCAGATCACTGCGCGCGAAGGAGAAAATGCTCTGGAACATCAGCGTCATCACCGCGATGAAAATGAGTGTGCCCCAGGATTTGTGCGTCAGGACGCGGTCCAGTTTGTCGCTGAAGGTCTCGCCTGGAGGGGCGATCTCGGTCGTGACCGCCTGCTGGATGACGGCCACGCACTGGTAGCGCCCTTCGATGGTCGCGCCCCGCCAATCCACGCCGGCCGTCTCGAGCCGGTGACGCGCGGCCGAGACGGCCTGCTGAATCGCGGCGGGGTAATGTTCCTGGCTGGAGGCAAGGGCCTTTTCATTGCTCAAAATGAGCAATGATTCAGCCGCTGCTTGAGCGCGCCGCTCCTCAAACGTGTCCGACAACAAAACGGCAAGGGCGCGGGCTTCATTTTTGAGCGAGGCAGGCAACTCACAGAATTGGCTGGGATTGGCTTGGCGGGGGTTCTGGAGCGAAGTGATAATTTGTTGTCGAAGCTCCGGAAGGCCCTGTCCGTTGGTGCCCACCGTGGGCAGCACGGGCACACCGAGGGTGTCTGCCAGTTTCTGCGCGTCAATCCGGTGGCCGTTGTTCTCAGCCACATCAACCATATTCAGGGCAATGAGCGTCGGATGTCCCAGCTCGATGACTTGGGTAGCGTAGTAAAGATTGCGTTGCAAGTTTGAGGCATCCACTACCACCACGATCAA
>WNGQ01004846.1_pt1 | contig 30285 bp, 34 predicted proteins | sample 5407661 | NCBI WGS metagenome assembly WNGQ01 (sample SAMN13153382, study PRJNA577476) | soil metagenome | isolation source: 60 cm soil or saprolite under Garry oak tree replicate 2 | place: USA:California | collected 2016-06-15 | reverse complement strand
CATAGCACTCACAGGCTGCCTCTTCCAAACCTTTTCTATTGATAATCCTCACAGTGCCACGGGCGTACTGAATTAAGCCTGCCCTCTGCAACACGGCGGCGGCTAGGCTCACACTCGGCCTCCCGCTTCCTAGCATTTCCGCAAAGAACTCGTGAGTCATTGGCAGTTAGTCAGAAACAATCTTATCCTGGCACATGAGCAGCCAGCGTGCCAGCCGCTGATCAATCTCGTGTAGCGGATTGCAGGCCGCCAACTGCGCCACCTGAACTTCCAGCACTTCAGCTTTAATTCTGAATCCGTTTCCATTTGCCTGTACCACAGCACCGTACGGAGTCCTGTTCAAGCCTGCGGCGATGGGTGTACCCACAAAACCCTCCCGGCCAACAATCCCCACTTCCACAGTCCTACCATCGTTGGTCACGATCACTAAGGAGGTCAGTCCAAAGCTAAGGAAGTATCCATATTCAAGTCCGTCCGGGGATTCGTGTAGGCTTTGGTGCAACCGAAGCTCAACAAATTCCAAGTGGGGAAGCAGGGCATCGTATTCGTCATCTGGAAGGGCCAACAGAATGCGGTTGTACACCACGTTCTCGTGAGTATCCGTACGCCCCATCGACGTCGGTGAGTGTGGAACAACTCTGAGCTTCAGTGTGCTTGGCTTTCGGTCTTGTCGCGTCGCCATATTCACCTTCTCTTCAAAGCGTGTTTCGAATGCGCAAAAAGAGCAGAAAGACCAAAAGCCGTCTCGATTTCAGTGTTGCACTAGCTGCTCATCGATCTCGGGCTCAGCAGCTTCCGCTCGACGGTGCTGGCAACCGCCCTTGTGCGCGGGCAAGCGCACCCTTCGAGATAAATCAGCTCTAAGCCAAACGCCCAGTACTCGAATCGCGACGTAGTTGGGCTGGGACGTCTCTTGCGCTGTACGCAGCACTGGCTTGCTCTTGTTAGTCGGATGAAACTCGATCCACCCCTCCCACGTGCCGTCTGTTCTCTGCTCTCCGTAGATGCGCGCGATGTAGGTCGCGTCCTCCTCTTTGATCTGTGTAGAGTGTTCGCGAATGAGTTTAGCCACGATTCACCTCTCTCGATTAGAGTCCCGGTAGGAAGCGTGACTCAAGCAGCGTTGAACCAGCGGTTTCGAATCAGGTTGCGGAGAGCGACATTAGCTACGGCTCCAGCCAGACGCCGCTCGGAAGAATGCTTCAGCATTTGAGAGCGCCGGGAATGTCAAGCCGCAACGGACGGTTCCGCAGGCTTTGAAATCTCTGCGACCGTTTTCGATACTCTGTCGGACTTATCTTTTAGCGCCAAATCAGCCTGCGCAACGATTCCGATGACGCCGTCCTTTGCATCCACGATTGGAATGCTGCTGATCTGGTGTTCTTGCATCAAACGTTCACAATTCTCCAGATCCTCTTCCTCTCGGCAAGTGTTCAGCCGTCAAAGGTGCAGGCGAAGTCTGGCTGGTGGGCCTTGCGGCGGAGGCGGTAGGCGTTACCTCGGCTCGCAGGGAAGTCACAATCCAATCAGACTGGGATAGGACAACGGCGGTACATCCATTGGCCATTCACTTCTGTTCCATGGAGTGCAAGGACGAATACATGGCTCGCCTCTTCGCTCCCCAAGCATCTGTCAAAGAAGTGGTGGTTGAGCGTGCGGCTCCCGTCGAGGTCGTCGTCGAACAGGTAGTTCCTGAGAAGAGAAGAATAATTACGAAGGCGCGGAAAGTTCGCCCCAGAAACGAACAGCTTGAGGATGCAAAGGTTACGATTCGCGCACTTCCTCTACTGAATCGAGCTGGCCGCAGAAGAGAACACAGTGTTCGCGTTCGACCCGATCAGACGAATCGTACCAACGACTATTACCAAGATCACAGCCAACATCACGGCGTATTCCGCGATGTCTTGGCCTTTGTCGTCTGTCCAGAATTTAGAAATAAGATCGGTCATGGAAGTCCCTCCGTATGAATTTTCCTGCACGGCTGGAGCGTTGACGCTGGGCGGCGAGCCTGATCAGGCGACGGTTGCTAATCGGACTACAGACTTTAACCCTGACCGCATTGGTATCATTGTGTTCCTCGAGTCTCAGCTTGTCAAATTGGGAGTCATAGTTGAATAAAATCCTCAGGTTAGCGGCGCTTGCCCGAGCGGCTCATCCGTGCTATCCCTTGGCGCTTTCCGCTGCGACGCACACACGCAAGCCACCATCGTAGTTCGGGCGGCAGATCGGGTGTTTGGGTCGCGATCTGAAGAGGCTCACGAGTCTCGCGGCCAAGCCACTGGTTCAACTTGTCAGGGAATGCTTGCACCATCTGCCCACTGCGTTCAACAGGCATTCCCTCCTTAGCCCATCCCTGAACCGTGGACGGGGGTTGTCCCAGGAATTGAGCGACTGCTTTCCACCCTTTTAGCACCGCGGATTGGGGTTTGGCCTTTGCCATCAGGACTAGGCCGGGCCAGAGCTGCTTTCTTTAGCAGCAACCTGTTCGGTCGGCGCACGACGGCTTCCTCTGGTCTTTAAAGGGGCCACCTACGTTTGACCTAACCGGCAAAAAGAGCTGGGCGCATGCGGAGCCCAGCTCGTACACGTGCCTTACACACAAACCGTATCTTTTGCCCTTCTACACATCAACCCGACGCGCTGCATTTATTGTGCTATCCCGCGATAGCTAATGATCGCGGTTGTCGGGGGCAAAGTACATGTGTAGAAGCGATAAGTGAATGTCCCGCTCACGTCAGGTCCGGTGAAGCTAAGTACCATGGAGGAGCTGCTATTTCCGGTTGTTGACTTTGTTTGCGTACCACTGCCGGAGACAGGGTTCCTCGCATTAGCACTGCAAGTGACATTGGCGGTGGTACTGTTGTCAAGAACCCACACATTTCCGGTGAAATTGGTCCCATTGTCATACATTGGACACTGGACAACCATGGTCGAAGCGGTAGTGTTGACCAGCCATCCATTACTATTGAAGGTAGGCGTACCGCCAGCTGCTCTGACACAGTTTGATCCGGGGTACACCAACAGCTCGTCTATTACAGCGGCCGCACGGTTCGGTAGGCTCAGAAACAACATCGTACTGAGCATACAAGCTACAATGCTAAATATCTTAGTTGGCATAGATATTTCTCCTTCCAGACGTGCTCTAACCACACGCCGTGGGTCGTGATAGTAAACGTTGTGTTTTACTGCAACTGTAACTGAGGGGGCCTTTCGCTCGATATAACTGACAAGCAGATGTCGGTCAAGGTTTGTTCGCAGTTAGCGTATGACCGCCGGATAATCTCGTGCTTGCCGAAGTGTTAGTTAACTTACCAAATCATGATCCATGCGCACTATCGGTCTTAATGATCAGAGATGTCAAGAGGAAGATTCGCACAAGGATGAAGAGCAACGCCATTGTTGGTGCAAATGTGCAATACGTCCGCTTTTGGTGCAAATGTGCAAAACTCCGCGTAAGAACCTTTAGCTGGCTCACATCATTCCAAGAATCACGAATTAGACATTCCGGCAGGCCGCTTCGAGCGGGATCGCCTGCCCGGCATCCCGGATGCGAGAATTTGCGCATGGCGGTTGAGGATTTCGATCTTCTCCAGAAGGCGGCTGACAATCTCTGGCCATCCTCTCGAAGAGCGCCATTATCCTAGGACTGGCCAAGATTGCCGCCGAAGAGGCTGTCCGAAGTGCCCGGAAGCGGCGCTGAGGATCAGAAGGAAAGTTGTTTGCTTGGGGCGAACCGCGTCGCGTCGGTGTCCAGCAGCATCGGCGCGGCGCGTTGGTTAAATCTACTCCTGAAGGTTTTCACAAATCCGGTTCGGCTTTATCTCACGATCATCAATTGACACGGACGGTAATCTTTACCCACCTTCTTTACATTGAACGTGTATTTCCCGTCGGGTCCATTGATCTTCTTACCCTGTAATTTGAACCGCTCACCAGTCTTGGGGAGAGCGACGTGATCGCTAACTAGGACATAGGTCCGGTTGTCCTTTTCATCTATCAAGCTGCTTGTGCCTTTCGACGACTCAACGCAGCCGACAATCGAGGGCTTGCGGAGGGTGAAATAGAGAAAACCCGTGCCAGTTACGGCAGCCAGTCCCGCGACCCCCCTGCCGCCGCCCGCTCCTGCAACCTGCGCACCGCTGGGACCGATTCCGCTGATGCCAGTCTATCCGAACGCAACGGTCGGACAACAGCGAGGAAGATGATCAAAGCGAACCGGACGGTTCTAGTCATTGGTACTCTCCAATCGGTGCGGCGCGCTTGTAAATCTACCCTTCCCAACTCGCGCGTTCAATAGCCAAATTAGGCGTGAAAGCAGGAGTCGAGTGGGGAAAAAGGAAAACGCCCCAAGAACCCCTGGCTCGGCGGGTTCTGCGGCGTTTCCTTCGAGGCAGCCTCCCCTCTGACTGCGCTCAGTCATCAGATTAAAAGGATATTGTGGCCCGGCAATGGCACTCGCGAGGAGCAAGGGGCACGATGGGCTGATTACCGCCGGTTACTGAAGTTCCTCTGGTCCGCGGTTACCCCGTTATGTCTGAGGCAGCGCCCGAACGTTCGCCTCGAAATAGGAATATAGGACGAACAGAAGACCAACGATGGAAGTCATCGCGAGTAAGTCGGCGATGACACGAAATACATGTTGGACTACCGTAATTGTCACAAGGTTCCGCTCACCACCAAACTGTGACTATACACCGCACTCCGCACACCGTATGGCACGAATAGGTGAACTGCAAAGATCGCGAAATCATCGTTGGTTGGCTTGGCCGCAACGATACATTTGGTCTCAGGAGGAAGGATAAGGGGATTACACGCTAAATGTGCGCTTGACGATCACCATGCCCCAATACCTTCCTCCCGCTGGAGGTCTAAAGACTTGAAAACTTGAAAAAGCGTTTCTATAGCATCTCCTATCGGCGTGTCGAAACTACATGGTTTCTACAGGCTGAAGTTCAGATTCCGGATAACCCTCTCCGCCCAAGTGGTCAGGCAAGTGAATAACATTGCAGCTCTCACCAGTCCTATGGTCAGCCTCGAAAAAACCGATGTAGAAGGTTTGTCATATTTTGATTGCGTTCAAGAAAGCACATTTCGGAGTGCCACTCGTCTGGTTCAGAGCTTCTCTGAAAGAAGTTGGCCTCGGCTTTAGACAGCCAGCCTTGCAAAGGCATGACCACAAAATGACATCTTGTTGACATTTCCGAATTGCTGCTGCGTTACAATTTCCCCGATTTTGGGCAGGCCGTCCTTGGGAGATGTGTCATGAAAATCACCTCGGTCCTTCTCTTAGCACTCTTCACACTCTTCGTTTTCGGATGCGGCGGCTACAGTTCAAATACCAGCACGGGTGGTGGTGGAACGACTGCTACCCACATCGACGCCCTCGTGCCTAACACTGCGACTGCCGGCAGCGCGGCATTCACTTTGACCGTCAACGGCAGCGGCTTTGCCGCTAGCTCCACAGTTTACTGGAACGCCGCAACCCGTCCTACCACTTTCGCGACGGCGAAGCAGCTGACGGCCCAAATCTCTGCAGCCGACATCGCGACTGCCGGGGCGATACAGGTATACGTCCGCACCAGCGGTGGAGCATATGGCGGTGGCGTTAACTCAAACACCGTGAACTTTACCGTGAATTAAATTTACGCACCGGACATTTGTCTGAATACCAAAAGCGGCCCCCTTTCGAGGGCACCTTGTATGCGTACGGATAGCGCGTTACAGGCATCTAATTCGCTAACCTTCTGGGGAGGCGACGGTGTCAGGTCGCAGCGGCGACCGCAACCCGCCAATTGCGATGCGCTCCCTGCCTCTCACAAATCCAGTTGAAGGAGGGTACGCGATGGACAGTTCTCGGTTTAATGCCTGCTTGCATGCTGCACGCTTTACCACGGGGCTCATGATTTGCGGTTTGTTGCTGCCGGCTGTGCCGGCTGTTGCTCAGCACGGCGCCACGGAAGTCAGCATTGGTGATCATGCGGTTTCACTTCCAGTGCGCGACCTTCCCACTAACACCGAGTCGCATGGCCATCGCCTCAAGCCTCTGCACATTATTCCTCCGTCGTCTCCTGCGAGTGCGCGAAATGATGGTGCCCTGCAAACATCCTCAACAGCAGCGGTGGCTACAACTGCCGGCCTCAACTTCGCCGGTGTGGGCAATGGAGACTATGGATTTACTCCCAATGCTGCGCCACCGGATACCAATGGCGCGGTCGGTGCCACCCAGTACGTGCAGTGGGTAAATGAGTCCTTTGCGGTTTTCAGCAAGAGCACAGGTTCCCTGATCAAAGGTCCCGTTGCCGGCAATCAGCTGTTTCAGGCGCTGGGCGGCACTCACCCGTGTGCGGTCAATAATGATGGAGACCCAATTGCTCAATATGATAAGCAGGGCGGCCGCTGGGTGCTCACCCAGTTTTCGGTTACCGGAGGTCCCCCGTTCTATCAGTGCATCGCTGTGTCAACGACTTCCGACGCTACGGGTACGTTCAATGTTTATGCGTTTCAGCAACCCAACTTTAATGATTATCCAAAAGTTGGAGTTTGGCCGGATGCGTACTACGCCACGTTCAATATGTTTTCCGGGAACACCTTCGTCGGCGCCAGGGCATGCGCATTTGATCGCAGCGCGATGTTGAGTGGGGCAGTCGCCACACAGGTTTGCTTCCAGCTGAGTTCCAGCTTCGGTTCACTGTTACCAGCTGACCTTGATGGAGCAAGCGGAGGAACCGGAACCACTTCCCCTCCACCGGCCGGAACCCCGAATTTTCTCCTCAACTTTGCAACTAATTCGCTGAACTTTTGGACCTTTCACGTAGATTTCATTACGCCGGCGAACAGTACGCTCACCGGTCCCACGAATATTCCAGTGGCAGCTTTCAGAGCGGCGTGTAATGGCGGAAGCTGCGTTCAGCAACCCAGCACCAAACAGAAGCTTGATTCGCTGGGTGACCGGCTGATGTATCGCCTGGCGTACCGGAACTTCGCTGATAACCATGAATCGCTGGTAGTCAACCATTCCGTGGGAGTGGGCACGACTAAGCGAAATCCCTTTACCGGAGTGCGCTGGTATGAGCTTAGGAGGACCCCCTCCGGTTCCGGCACCTTCTCTGTTTTTCAACAGGGGACGTTTTCCCCGGATACCACCTTCCGCTGGATGGGCAGTGTCGGTATGGACAAAACTGGAGACATCGCGGTCGGATATAGCGCTTCCAGTTCGAGCGTATTTCCCAGCATTCGCTATACCGGCAGAGTGCCGACCGATGCCTCGGGAACGTTGGAAGCAGAAACCAGTCTGCTAGCGGGCAGCGGATCGCAGTTGTCGAACCTGAATCGCTGGGGGGACTACAGCAGCATCACCATCGATCCGGGCGATGATTGCACTTTCTTTTACACGACCGAATATCTGAAGAGCAGCGGGACTTTCAACTGGAGCACACGAATCGGCAGTTTTAAGTTCCCTGGCTGTCAGTAAAGACCGCCGAGTTCCAAGAACTGCTCACTTGTCGTTAGATATTGCTTTCCCGGAATGTTCAGCTTTTGCGGTTTGGCGCCGGTTGCAACCAAGATATAACGGCTGTCGAATGCGCGTTCTCCAACTTGAACCTTGGTTGGGCCTATGAAGCGTGCTAGACCCTGGAAAGTCGCGATTCCCTGCCAGGACGCATTGTGTTCATAGGTGGAGGCTACATCTCCTTTGAATTCGCTCACGTCTCTCTTCGCTGCGGAGCTAATGTCACAATTTTGCATCGCGCAGAACGTCCATTGGAGCGTTTTGATCCCGATCTTGTTGAGCAGCTTTCAGATAAGACGCGGCAGCTTGGTGCGGACATTCACCTCCTAACCGAAGTGCAAGCGGTTGAAAAGAGGAACGACCATCTTGTAGTGTGCGCTACCAGCAGAAGCCGCAAACGTGAATTTCAGGCCAAAATGGTTGTACACGGCGCTGGCCGCGAGCGTGAGATGGGAAGGATAGAGCCCAACGCCGAGTTCCGGTGACTGCGTTAAACGCCTGGCCCAACTTCCATCCTCGAAATGGAACACAAGGTCGATAAACAGGTGGCAGCACTGGCTGAAACGAGAACACCCAACTTGCACCGAGCGAAGAATCGCTCACACAAGAGTGCGGATGGAAGGGTGGCGACAGTGGCGACTCGGCTGGGAGAAACAACGGACTAACAAAAACCAAGAAGAACCCACTTGACTCCGACCGGCCTTCTCATGGAAGGCGTTTACGCTCACAACCCGGTTGTTGGTGAAATGGCGATCAGGGTGGGTTGCGGCGGCGCGGCAAGAATGTCTCCAACAGGTCTGCAAACTCTACGCCGAGGGTCTGAGTGTGCTCTGATAATCAGCCACAAATTTCTGGATACCTCTATTTGTGAGTTCGTGTGCGATGTCGAAGCTCTGCCAGGGAAGGTTTAGATCGAGCTCTTTGTATGGGATCGCCTTCTTTGGCTTGCCACTCGCATCGACCCCTCGGTAACTGAAATTTCGATCTGGCATGGGAAAGCTTTTTGCTGCCCATTCCTGCAAAACTTTGCCGGGCACAGTGGCAAGCTCGGCGCTTAGGGCAAAGGAACAAAGCAGGTGGTTGACGCCGCGTATGCTGGCGGCTAAGACGTGCACATGGCCGTCTCCGTGTTCATACATCTTCTTGATGTTTCTGACGAGATCCATGCCGTCTTCGCCGTGATCGTCGAGCCTGCCGACAAAAGGCGATACATAGACCGGCTGTTTTGATCCACTGGTTGCGGCATACACTGCAGCCGCCTGCTCCTGCGAGAAACACAGCGTCATGTTGACCCGCATACTGTTTTGGACCGATATCTGTGCGGCTCGCAAACCCTCGTGCGTACACGGGTACTTGATGTAGGCATTTGGAATCCAGGAGAACATTTCCTGGCCCTGGGCAAGCATCTCCTCAGCTGTCGTATTGAGATCCGCAAACACTTCGATGGAAACCCCAGCGTCTCCCACGAGCGGCGAAATGCTCTGGACAATCTTCCTGTATTCGTTTTTTTCTTCTTCGGCGCTCAACGTGTGACCGGATGCGATGAGCTGTTGAATCTCCGGATTCTTGGCAATCAAAGATGGATTCGTGGTCTGGCCATCCACAAACCCGAGCAAGCTCTTGATCCGGAGCGTCTCATCGGGGTCGCCACCGTCGACCAGAATTTTCGTTTTAGGCCTGTTTGTAAGCATGCTGTTCACCTCGAAAGATTCTTCTTTCTGTTCGACCCGCCATCCCACCGCCGACTACGCGCTTCAATATCCGGCAAAATCTTCCGTTCGGATGTCGTCCTCGTCAACGTTCGCGGCTACAAGCATCTTCCTCAAGCCCGCGACCATGGCGGGAGGCCCGGCGATGTAATAGATGGGTCCCTGCAGGTTAGTGAGATGTCTTGACAACATCTCCCGGTTGATCAGACCTGTCTCTCCCTTCCATTCCTTCTTCGATTTCGACATTTCGGTCATGGTACATACCAACTGGAAATTCGGGTTGGTCTTTTCGAGCATCCGAAGAACATCGAGAAAAGGAGCGTCTTCGGGCCGCCGGTTGGAATAGAAGAGATGCAGCTTGTGTGGGATCCGGTCGTGATCGGCTTGCCGCACGATGCTGAGAAAAGGTGTGATTCCGATTCCGCCGGCCATGAGCACAGCCGCCTTGGCTGAATTCTTATGCAGCGTGAAGGAACCCATGGGCGGGTCAATCTTTACCTGGGTACCCAGGGGCTCTTTTTTCAGCGAGCCCTTAAACGCTGTGCCGCGCATGCGGGTGGCGAACATCAACTGGTTTTCAAAGGGAGAACTGGCGATCGAAAAAGTACGCGTGTTTCCCTCAGAGTCAGTTTCTGGAGGATTGGAGAGTGTCAGGTCGGCCGACTGCCCGGGTTTGAAATCGAATCGCGATGGTTTCTCGAAATAGAAGCCCATGGTGCCTTCCGCAACCTCGACTCGGTTCAACAATTTGCATTGGTAACTAGCTATCGGAATTTCGTTAGCAGCCATGCGCACTTCCTCGACTTTTGGTGAATGCCGACTCTCGGCGTAATACGGCAGCCTACCCTTCCGACAGGCTCGTGGAAGATTGTTACTGGGTCTTCACCGCGGAGCTTTCGGTCTTCAAGAGCAGCTGCTGAATTCTTTCAAAGACATTATGAACCACTCGATCGCAGCGCAGGGCATGAAAATTGAATGCTTCTTTCCGTTCCATTCCAGCACGCGCGAAAAGACTTTTGCGTAACAACGCCCGCGCCCGGTGGAGGCGGACCTTAACATTTTCTTCGCTGATCTCGAGGACATCGGCGGCATCGGCCGTGCTCATTTCCTCCACGTCGCGCAGCACGAAAATGGTGCGGTAAGCGTCCGGCAGCCTTTCGACCGCTTCTTCCAGCAGCCTGCGAACCTGCGAGTTCGACGCTTGCTGTTCTGGATTCAGTGCCAAAGAGGCAAACCTATCCATGGGATCTCCCTCCAGTTCTGACATGGGTTCCAACTCCTGATATCGGTTTCCGCGACGCTGTCGCGCCAAGGCTTCATGCACTGCGATGCGGGTCAGCCAGGTGGAGAACTTCGCTCTCCCGGCAAACCGGCCCAGATGTTCGTAGGCGCGCACGTAGGCGTCCTGCATGACATCCTCGGCTTCGTTGTCATTCCGAAGAATAGACCGGGCCACGCGGTAAAGGCGCTGGTTGTGACGGCGCATGACGATTTCAAACATCGCCGTCTCACCCGCCAACACTCGGGCCACAACTTCTTCATCACTCAAGGGCTCTTGCGAAGTAGCCACTTCCGCGGGGCTGACCATACAAACCCTCCATAGGATGGAGTCACGACAGCAATAAACGTTACAGATCACACCGCGGCAGCTCGGGAAGAAAATATGGAGGTATCGACCTGTAACCGATTTCCTCCTGCCCACTCTATTCTCGTGAAGGAGGCCAACATGCACAAGGGATTTGATTCACGATTGGACCAGGCTTGGTGGGCACTGCGGATCGGGCTTGGGTTCGGGCCGTTCCTGGCGGGCCTGGATAAATACTTCAACCTCTTGACCAACTGGACCACATACATCAGTCCGCTGGTCTTGAAAATACTGCCGTTCAGCGGACAAACCTTCATGCACATCGTCGGCGTCATTGAGATGATCGTGGGACTGGCGATTCTGACCAAGGACGCGACTGGGCGCGTATGTTGCTTCAGCATGGCTGCTAGCAATCGCTATCAACCTGGTCTCGATGGGAATGCTCTTTGATGTCGCAGTGCGAGATGTAGAGATGGCTCTGGCTGCCTTTGTGCTTGCGCGCCTTACTGAAGTTCGCAGCGATGCTCTACAGAGTGACATCCCACACGAACGGACTACAATAGGGGTTATTGCTGCTTGATGCGAACAACCGTGGGCAATTCAATTTGAGGCGATTCCATGAAAGCATAAAGATCCTGGTCGGTCGTTCTTTTTACAGGGTTGGCTGTCGGCTCATATCACCTGATTGGAGCACAAGGAGCGTCAGCCCAGACTCAGAAAAAGGGGGCATCGCCCTCGGGATTCGACGCTGTGGTTCGTGCCAACTCGGAACGGATGCTGCAGGAAGGGCAACAGACATTTCGCTTCGACACTTTCGGCAGTGAGGCTTTTTGGGGTGAAGCTCTGCAAGGAGCGCTATATGGTTTCTTGAGACTCTTTGAAAATTCCACTTGAAAAGCGAACTAAAAGCCAATTGTTCCGCGGGACCTGAACGCCAGGTTCAACGGAATATCGGCATGACTAACGATCCACACTGCTAGTCACGGAGAAGTTGCGAAGTCCTCGTCGTACTCGTCCTCGTTGATGTCTGAGTGTGACACCTCGCTCATCTGCTCTTCATATGCAGCCCTTTCCTTCTTGCTTTCCCTCACCGGCAATAATTCTGCGTGGCTTGGCGGGAACACGAAGTCTTTGACAAAGTCCAGCCGGTCGATTCGCCCTACAGCTTCTCTGCTGTGTCCCTTGCAGAACTCCGAGAAGTCATCTGCATCGACGATTTCCCGCTGTAGCTTTCCGGACTGCACCAGTCGACATTTCAACCAGCCGAGCTTTATCCACCGCTCCACCTCTTCCGCCCGGATGTGCAGGGCCTCGGCGAGCGTGTATTTCGTAAACCAATCTTGCCCCTTCCTCGCACTTGCACGAAGCCGATACAGCATAGAGCGGATGGAGCCAGGCGACCGACGCATCGCAATGGCAACTTCGGGCAAGGGTTGGACAGCAATCAGGTCCAATAGCCTCTGTCGTGCCCGTTCGGGCCACTGGAGATAGGCTCGTTTGCCCACAATTCCGGGCTGTCGGAGAAATCTCCAACACGCATCTCTCGGGTTGCCGGAGGCTTCTGCCAACTTCGTAACCATCACTCTTAGGTCATTGTTAGAACCCAGCCCCTGCGGCCGCAATCGCTGTGCGTTCAGGTGGATTCTCACCAGTTCTCGGGCTTCTTTTGGCCAGCGAAAGGTGCGGCGCCTCCTGCCGGCCTGTTCTTCATTCATATTGCAAACACTCTCGGCTGAGAGAGCGCTCCTTTATCTGTATATGGCAGGGAAGTAAGAAAGTATCGCGACCGCAAAAACAGTTTTTTGTCAGATTCACGAATTCAGATAGCTTTCGTCCAACAGAAAGCCGTATAAAAAAGTGATGCGGTCGGTCGCAATTGAGACCAAGTTTGAACGACTAGTGAGGAGTCGATGGTGGGTCGTAAGGAAGATCTGGAGGATCTGATCGCCGCATTCGGTCGCCGAATACATGAGGAGCATCCCAATGCCGAACGCCTCGGTTGCCCAGGGCGGACTGCATTGACCAGGCTGGCAACGGAGCCAGAAGATGCGGGGCCCGACTCCATTCTCGATCACGTCCGACAGTGCGCAGCTTGCCTCGATGAGCTCCGAGATCTACGAATGTCGGTTAAACGACCACGACAATGGCGACTGATTTAGGAGGTGGATCAGAGATCAGCGTTGACTTCGAATCCAAATGCTTTAAGCAATTCTGAGGGAACATACTTTCGATCTTTGTTCCGAAAAACCCAGTCTCGTAGCCTCGGAGAAGTCGCATACTCTGAAGGCGAGAGCCTGAGCTCTTCGACAACTCTCTCGAAGGAGATCTGCGAAGCAAGCGGGGTTCGATAGCAGCGGGATTCGTGATCGCAACCACCTCCCCGTCCGAAATCATCGCATCACGAACAGGGAGGTGGGTGGGTGGGTTACGCAGACAGGTGAGACAGGAAAGCGCCCAGTTTCGCCGTGGCCTTGAACTGGGGAATCGGATCCAGTTCCTTGAACGCGCTAGTGAACGCGTTCGACGGGCTCCACATCGTCCGTGGCGAGAATTCCTCGTACTCCGGCTGGAAGTAGAGCCGGTGGACTTCGGGGAGCAGAGTCCTTGGCGCTTCCAGTTTGCCATCAATAAACGCGGCGTACGGGATCAGCTTCGCTCGCTCGTCTGTGATTTGCGCCTGCCGCCACTCTTCCACCTGGCGTCGCATCGGTTCGAAGCCCCCTTTGGATCCGGTCCACACCCACTGCAAGCGTGTCGATCAGGTTGAAGCTCTTCGTATGCTTCGCCAGGACAGGAGTGAATTCGCCACTGAACGCCATGTTCGAACAGACGAACACGCGTAGGCCGGCGGTCAGGCCCAAACGCAAAGACTTGTCATGCGAGTTGCGGATGCCAATCGAGAACCGGCATCCTTCCATTTGGGTCTCAAAGGTCAAGCACCCCAAACATCTTCATGCCGTCGAAAGAGACTGCATACTCTTCGTTCACCACACGGATATGGCGAAAGCTGAGGGTTTCGGCCAGCGCCTCAACGATGACGTGATGGGGCACTGGCTTGTGGGTTGATGTTGCTTCGGGGACGGGAATTTGAGCCAGTTGCGACCGCCCGATTTTGGGCAGTGGACCAGCCACACAAGTGCTCCACTACTCATGGGATATCCTCCTTGTCAGGCTGTAAGTTTGGAAAGTTGAAACTGGGAGAAGGGAGACGCGAGTTGGGATCTAAGCGGCCGAGACGACAGCTTTAGGATCTACAGCCACTAAGCCCCAACGGCATCGATTCCTGGAAGCGTGCGCTCCGGCAGCGGCGGAACCGGTTCATGGTGGTAGCGCAGGTTCCAATAATTCCATGAGCGCAGATCAAAGATTCCGGCGGGGGGATCTCTCAAGACTCGGTCGAAATCGGCATCGGAGTAATGCTTCATCGCAGTAACGATATCTTCCAGAGTGCCGTAGGTCATCACATGAGCGAGAAACAGCTTGGTCTCATTCAATGCTTCCTCTGGTGGCTTGAACCAAACAACACGCTTGGCAACTCTCCGGAGATCCTCGGGATAATTCATCATTTCCCTTCCTGCTGACTGAGACCAGCTCTCGCTGTGATAAATGGAAGCTCCTTTAAGTTGACCGAAGTTGCCGCCCCGAGCAATTTCCTTCGCGTCTCTGGTGTAAGGCCCGGGAGGTCCCCATCCTCGAAAAACGTTAGTGCCTTAAGGCTCAGCGCTCCATTGAATTCGTTCCCATAGATTGCGCCAGCAGCTGCTAGACCTTCAGCCAAAGTCAAACCCGCGCCGAGTGTGGCAACAACGTCACGATAGTCCTTCGCTTCGGCCCTCAACTGAACCGTCTTCAGCTTGGACGCAAGGAGATCGAGCATCGAAGCGATCTGAACCCCATTCTCTTCGATGATATCGGGGTCCTGCACGCGGTTGATTTCCAGAGATCCAAAGAACGAGAGCTTCACCGGGCCATTCCGATCGACAATCGCCGTGAGCGTGTTGTCTTGGAACTGGGTCATTTCGGCTTGCTTCAAGTAGGGGATACTCTCGCGCAGCGAAATGGGCTGAAAGGACTTGTTGGAAAAGAAGTCAAAGTCCTCCGATTGTCGGTGCCCGAGACGCAATGCAAGAGCTGTACCTCCATAAAGCACGAATGTTTTCGGAGTGTCTCTTAATTCAGCCCAGAGTTGTCTCTGAGGTCGTGGAAGAATGCTCAAATCCGGTCTGAACATTTCCAACTCCTTCAGTCTGGCCCCGCACTTTTATAACTTAAAGGCCGCCCTTACTAGGACCGGCCAGTGGCGTCGAGACATCTTGCTTATTGTGCCTGATTTAGCTCAAGCTGAATAGCGACGCTTGTTCAGGGACGACGCGCCTTGCTCGCCGCCTTCTTCCTGACAGGGATTCAGGTCGTTGTCCGAAGGCGACGGTAAATGTGTTCGCAAGGGCGGAGTCGATGAGGCAAGGTGGGTCGAACTGGCTCTCAATCAGGGCGCCAGGCGCGTTGGCTACAGGAGTATCATCGTTGGAACCGTTGTTCGTTGGGAATAGCTTTTGCTTTTCTGAATTCAGAGCTTTCCAGATAGCATCGGCGGTTTCGCCAATTCCATTTCGTTCGACCAGTTCACGCGCCATCGCCGATAGCATGTCGTCATCTTCATCGATACTTTGCAGCCCTTCGCCGGCAAATTTGCCCTCCATGGTGAGCGCGACCAGGAGCTTCTTGCCCATGAGCCGTAAACAGGCCGTCTGCATGGTCCCTTCTCGAACGTCTCAACGCCTCCGTTAAGGCCAATGACATCCTCTATTTCCTTGGGGATTTCTGCATCGGGAGCAAGGTGAGGGCTCTGGAGCACCGCAAGCAGATTCGCTGCAGGAAGATCTTTGCGGTGCCGGGCAATCACGACAAACAAATTCGCAAGCTGACCGAGGAGTTCTGCTGGCTCAGCAACCTTGCGGAAATCTCCATACATGGCCAACCCATCGTGATCTGTCACTATGCGATGCGCGTCTGAAATCGCTCCCATCATGGAGCGTGGCACCTGTACGGACATTCTCATGGGAACCTCCCTGACACACCTACTTCCCTTTCCATGGATGTCGGCGTCGATACACATGATTTCCGCCCGTGGCATTTCGACGAAATCAGCACCCTTATGGCTGAGAGGGTGAAAAGGCGGGCCGCACCGGAGCATCCCTCCCAGTCAAGCATTCACGACTGAGCCGTTCTCTCCGGCGCAGCAGGTTTACGCATGTTGCGTAGGCTCTTATGCAAATTGCGCAAAATATGGGGTGGATTCTCTGACGGACATGGTCAGGGGTCAGCCTGCATCCAACAACATGTGTGGCATCTGTCTCGACACACACCAATTTCTAGTATTGAGTAATCTAAAGTACTAGTTTATATTTCTCATATGCAATATATCCAAAGGAGATTGGCAGGCGTGCTGCTGGACGCAGCTCGACACTTTCCCGCAGTTGTTGTGACAGGGCCTCGGCGTGCCGGCAAAACCACTCTTCTGCGCAGGCTGTTCCCGAAAGCCCGCTACGTACTGCTCGAAGACCCCGACATTCAGGCACGCGTACGCAGCGATCCCCGCGCATTCCTTGACGCGCTGCGCCCTCCAGTCGTCTTCGACGAGATCCAGAATACCCCCGAATTACTTGCCTACGTCCGTACGGTTATCGACACGGGCCCACGGCGGATGGGGCAATGGCTGTTCACGGGGTCCCAGGAAGCTCCGCTGATGCAGGGCATCAGCGAATCGATGGCGGGCCGGGCTGCCATCCTCCAGCTCCTGCCTTTCAGCCTCGCAGAAACCAAGAAAGTGAACCTGTTACACGGGGGATTCCCAGAGGTGCTCGCCCGGCCCAAGGCTCGTAGCCTTTGGTTTGCCTCCTACTTGCAAACGTACTTGGAGAGAGATGTCCGGGCGATTACAAACGTGCGGGACTTGGCGACATTTCGCCGTTTTCTCGCTCTTCTGGCGAGTCGTCACGGCCAGATCCTGAACAAGACCGACCTTGCTGCACCGCTCGGGGTCACCGTTCCAACGATTGGCGACTGGCTGCACATCCTCGAAATAACAGGCCAGGTCATTCTGGTGCCGCCGTATTTCGAAAATTTCGGAAAGAGACTAATTAAGTCACCGAAAGTATACCTGGGTGATTCCGGCCTCGCCTGTTACCTGCTGGGCCTGACATCATCGGCTGAGCTTGAGCGGTCGCCATTCCTAGGGCCCTTGTTCGAAGGCTTCGTCGCAGCAGAAATACTCAAAAGCCAAGCCGACCGTGGGATGCGCAAGGAACTCTACTATTTTCGCGATCAGCAGGGTCTGGAAGTAGACTTCCTTGTTCCACGCCCAAACGCCAAGCTGTGGCTGGTAGAAGCGAAATCCGCGAAGACTGTTCGTCCCGCGATGGCGTCGCCCTTGACCTCCCTTCAGCGCGCGCTGCAAAAACGAGCAGCAAGATTGATTGTGGTCCATCGAAAATCCAGGCTTCAGGCGCCTACGACGGCGATCGCGAGCGGGGTCGAGGCACAGGATCTAGAACAATTTGTCTCGGCGCTCCTGCAGACTAGGTGAGTTACAGGGTAATGCTGGCAACTCACTGGTAACAGCCAGCGATGGTCACTGCCTGTGCTCCTGGTCCGTGTTAGCATCGCTGCCATATGGCTTCCTCGGAGGCGGCCTTGATGTGCCACTTATCGTCGCGTCGCTTCCTCATTTTCTTCCTAAGCGCACTCATTGTTGTCCTCGCATTTGGCGAACGCGGCAATAGCCAGTCCAGACTGAATCGGCGGTCGGGAACACCTGCAGCGCCCGTGCAATTGAAGGCGACTAAAGATGACCTGACATTGACGGTACCACTCGCCCAATCCATTGAGAGGCCGATTCACGCCAACGTGCGGCTCGTACTCGTGAGCCCGGAAGATATCGTTCGGGCACAACTCAGCCAAGATGTGCAATTAGTGCGCCACCAGAAGCAGTTGATGCTCAGGCTAGCGAAGCCCTTCGAGAGAGTGCCGGCACAGGAAATGGAGATGCTGCACTGGCTTCGGGTCAAGTATGAGGTAACGAGCAACGGGGAAATACTCGCGTCGGGAATCGAAGCGCTGCGGGCCGCCACAACAGATCCATTTGTGCTAACGGCAGCCGCGAGTCGGGTGGCCTCGCCAGGCCTTCCTTATCGTGTGCAGGTTCACGTGAAGAGCAACATCGGCCAGCCGCTAGCGGGTGTTCAGGTAAACGGGGATCTGGTCTGGGACGAAGACGAAAGCGGCGACAAAAATAAAAAGATAATCGCAACAGGGGTCACCAACACCAGTGGCAACGCGACTCTCGAATTTCCAATTCCGCGAGAAGTTCAGGCAGAAGAAGGTGATTTGACCGTTAGCGTGAAGAGCGGCGTTACGAAATCTGGTGCGATGAGCACCCCTCGCTTGCGGCAGGATTTCCCCGAAACCATGCTCTGGGAACCCACTCTCATTACCGACCGGCGCGGGCATGCAAGGCTTGATTTTAAGCTTGCAGACAACATTACAACGTGGAAGTTGACGGCGGTCGGTTCTACGAGGAGTGGAGAGTTGGGCCGAGCGGAAAAAGACTTGCGGGCGTTTCAACCGTTTTTCGTTGAGCATGATCCTCCCCGCATTTTGACTCAGGGAGACGAGATTTCGTATCCCCTTGTGCTGCGGAACTACCTCAACAAACTCAATTACTGAAAGCGTCGATGAAGCCTGAGGCATGGTTCTCATTGCTAGGTCCGGCAGAGGTGCCGGTACACGTTGAAGCAGGCGATGCCGCTCATGCTCTATTCCGCTTTCGCGCCGTTTCATCGGTCACAGATGGCAAGCAGCAGGTGAGTGCAGCAAATTCCGACGTCAGCGACGCCGCACAGAAACCCGTAGACGTTCATCCCTTCGGTCGCCCGCTTTCGGTAACCGCCGCCGACGTTCATCGATCAGAATGGAATGCTCACCGCGCGGATTCCTGAAAATGTGACTCCCGGTTCCTTGCACGCGCGAGTGAAGATTTATCCGAACTTGCTCGCTCATGTGGTGGAGAACCTGGAGGCCGGGCTTGAGAAGCCGAATGGGTGCGGCGAGCAGACAATTTCATCGACCTACCCGAGCTTGCTGGCGCGGAACTCTACGCGAAGAGAGCGGCTTGTACTCACGGCGCGAATATGTGTAGTTGGTTCCCGAGTCGCCGTAATACGCCTCGTCGCGAGGCACAGCATATTTGAATGAAGATTTGCGTCGTTCCCAGGCGCACTTTGTCCGCAGCACGTTGAAAAGGCTCGTCGCTTCCTCAGGCGAGAGGAAATTCTTGTCGTAGTAGATTTCCGCTCCTGGGATGAGAATCGTTTCCATGTTCGTGTCACTCGAAAAGAGCAGGTTGTGCAGCAGTCTCTTCGGCTTCTATAAAGTTGCTCAAACCGACCCCGACGAGCCGATATCGTTGCTCTCGTTGCGGTTGAGCAATGGCTTAAGACGCTTGTGACGAGCAAATTTGGTAAGCCCAAACCTCTCGCAGGCGGCAGCAAAGAGAAGATCCGGGACGCAATGAGCAGCGTTTTCAACCATGCTATACGGTGGGAGTTCACTGACCGGAATCCAATCACTGGCCCGACCAAACGCTCAGGGGTGCGCGTCTCTGCAAAACGTGAACGCACACCTGACATTCTCGATGTCCAAGAAATGCAATTGCTTCTTGCGGCCCTTGGGGTTCGGGAAAAGGCCATGGTGTTTCTCGACATGCCATCCGGGCTGCGTCGAGGCGAACTGGCCGGGCTGAAATGGGAGGACTTCGATTTCAAGAACCTCCATGTGAGCGTGACCCGGTCGCTGGTTGACCAGCACGTGGGCCCGGTCAAAACGGAAACGTCGAGAAAGCTGATGCCTATCGACGAATACGTGGCTCATGACCTGTTGGCCTGGTATGAGGTGACCCCATACAAGAAACCGTCCGACTATGTGTGGGCCACCGATGCCAGGCATCAACAAGAAGATGTCGTGGCACACGTTTCGCCACACGTTTTCTTCGATCCTGAAGAGCAATGGTGAGGATGTGAAAGTAGTGCAGGAGCTGTTGCGGCACTCCACATCAAGGATGACGCTGGACACTTACACCCAAGCTCTCAGTCCGCACAAGCGGGCAGCTCAGAGCAAGGTTGTGGGTATGATACGGCCGAAGGAGAGTGTATTTTCTGTGTATCGCGATAAACAAGCGGTTTCCGAGGTAACCTCTTGAAAATCTTTGGCGTCCCCGACGGGATTTGAACCCGTGTTACCGCCGTGAAAGTAACTAAACGGAACTTCAACAAACTAGAGGTACACGGACGCACTGGATCGCGTTCTAGGAACGGGAAGAAACAAATTAACGTGCCCCCGGTGTGTCCCCGCGTTTCTCACAATACGTGCAACTTGCAGACACAAGAGAATCGTCAACAGCTGAATTCCTTGTCGTATCGTTCCGTCTCCTTTCCCGCCGCAGCAGATCAGCGGATCGCAATGGGTCGCATGGCAAAACCCGCCACTGCACCCCTGATTTTGTTTGTAGCGGTAACGTAGCAAAATTCGTAGACCTTATCTCGTGCCAGATCCTCGAGGTAGTGAAATTCTGCGATGTGCACCCCTTGCTGCACCAGGAGATATTCATGCGTCGGATTCCAACTCGTGCTTCCTGGAGCTGCCGGTGAGACTTCCAGTCCTGACGTATCCGATCCGATCAGAATCGCTCCCTTCTGTTCGACCAGCCACTTGGCCGTTTCCAGGTTGATGCCAGCGCTGTCGTGAGCCTTTAATTTTTCATGATCGCTTCCCGCTTCACCCCAATAACGTAGGGACCCGGTCCTGATGAAAACAGCATCGCCTGGCTGAATATCCACCTTCTCCCACTCCAGTGTTTTTCTCAAGTCCTCCGCTGTGATCACGGTCGCGCCCTTGAGAGCGTCCACCTTCTGATAACCGGCCACGTCAATCAATACGGCGCGCAATATAATGGGAGGGATTGTGGTGATGTCCGCTTTGCGAATCCCCCAATTCCCTCCCCAGTCAGCTTCCTTGAAGCCGTTGTACCAATGATCGTCATCCCCGGCTGTAACGTGACCGAGTCCGTCGATCTGAGTGGCTACGTTATCGTTGATGAACAGAGCGGTACTGTGCCAGCCGAGTCTCGCGGGATTGGCTGCTGGCAAGGTGAAGGCGAGGTCTTTCTGCCGTTTCACACCTTCCGGGGTTCGAAACGAGAGAACCTCCCCGGGAGAATGACCGGGCCACTCGAAGGAGGTTCGATCGTAGGCAACTCCCAGGTCGTATACTTTCCCCTCCTTAACGAGGCCCAAGGCACGCAAGACAGTTTGCGGAGTTATCGCGTTCAAGGCTCCCACTTCATCGTCTTGGCCCCAGATCCAGCCCCAGCCCTTACCTTTTGTCCAGCCTCGGACCTGCGATTCCTGGCCAAGACAAACGCCAGCACTTACAAACATCCACAGTAAGACGGCGGAAAGTAGTTTCTTCATGTGAAATCCTCGTTCAAAGAGATTTAATCGAAAGAGATCAGTTCTCTTCTTTGAAAGGTAACTCAGGCAACTTCCAAGCCAAAAACACTGCGGGTAAAACAAGAAAACCGACATACAGTAAAGCGAGACGAAAATCGCCCACCTTGGAAAACAATCCGAAGAATACGGTCCCGAAAGCAGCTGCAACACGACCGATGTTGTAACAAAATCCGGCACCGGTGGTTCGCAACAGCGTGGGGAACAGGGGCGGCAAGTACATCGTAAACAGGCCGAAGACACCCGAAAAGAGGCCGATTGCGGCCAGCCAGTAAATCACGGAACTGTAGTCGCGGGGAATTGCATAGGCGCCCAGGAAGGAAAGAAAGAAACCTAAACACATCAATGAAATGGCCCGGCGGTAGCCGATCAAACTCGCCATCCAACCGGCAAAGAAGTTCCCCACAATCGAGCAGCTGATGACAATAAAGAACGACTTACTCACGAGCTGCTCCCGATGCGGCACTGTCCAGGAAGCCAGTTCAGGAAGATTGCGCAGATGCTGCTGGTTCCAGAATTGAAATGCCCACCAGGCTGTCAAAGTAAGGGAGCAAACCAGAATGACCTTAATACTGATGGGAAGGACTTCGCCTCGGAAAAGGTCGGATATCGATGGCTGATGATGTCCCGCTTGAGCCTTGGCCTGATGCCATTCTTCCGGCTCGGGGACGGCTCTTCGAATCCAAAAAACCAGAAGCGCGGGAAGAATCCCGATCAGGAAAACCCAGCGCGGGTTCTGACCTGCCATGAAGTACACCGCCACGCAAGCCAGCAAAACTCCGATATTCACCCCGGTCTGCAGGACCGCGGCAATCCACGGTCCCCATCGTCGCGGCCAGGTCTCAGCGAGTAAGGAAGAACCCACGGCCCACTCCCCTCCAATACCCAAAGCAGCGAGGAAGCGGAAAATCATCAAATGCCACCAAGTCTGCGCAAAGGATGAGAGCCCAGTGAACAAGGCATACGTGATAATAGTGAGGCTCAGAGCGCGGCTGCGGCCTACCAGATCGCCGACTCGGCCGAAGAATCCTCCACCGAGAGCCCAGCCGATCAGGAAAGCGGCTTGGATCCATGAGCTGTACTGCCTCACCAGGGAATCCGACGGACTGTTCGCCAGCAGCAACTGCATCACGAACGGCGCAGCCACCAGCGTGTAAAGATGCATGTCGAGTCCGTCGAAGAACCATCCCAACCAGGCCGCTATTCCAGACTTCCACTGTTGCGGCGTTAGATCTTGAAGACAACTAGGTTGCCGAACGGAAGCCGCTTTGACCGACACCGTGGGCTGCGCTTGCATTTTGGGATTGCCCTCTCTGCTCCTTTGACGCAACGCGGGTGCGTTCCATGCGGCAGAACGCATCCTCGAAGACTGATCGAGGTCAAGGTCTGGTTACGGACCTTGGCTGGATCGGAACAAGCTGAGTTGTCGTGAATCACACGTTCCGGTTCGTCGCCAGCATAAGGTTTCAAGGCTGTAGTGACCTGGACGTCAGGAGGAGTTGATCGTGACTGTCTTCGCCTTGGTGATTCCCTGGTATTTCAAGCACATTTTCCTGCCAGATACTACCCGACGCTTAATGGCGCAACTAGAGTGAGAGCCGACATGGTTCTAAAGTGCCTGGTGTTCACTACTGACAACCAATCCGCGAGCGTCGGTTAGATTGAAAAAGAATACTCTCACTCCCGCCGGAAGTGTTGCTTGGACCATCGCCTTGCTGGTGACAATCTGGGCAGGAATGACCAGCCAGTGCCGATCTTTCCAAATTCCGTTGTCCAGCGTATACAGCAGTTCTGCCCGGACAACTGGACTCGTCGATTTGAATTTCATCCAGGCCCGCTGCTGATCGTGCGCCTGCGATAGAACTCTTGGAAGCCGCACACCTGAATTCACGACCTGGTTAGCAAAGGCAAAGATTTCTTCGGGCTTCCAGCCATCTTCATGGCTGTGCGGCATCCGCAGACGGACGGAAAGAGTGCGCACTCCCTGGGGGAGGCGATATGTTTGTTGGAAAGAATTCAACGGATAGCCGATATCGTTAGTTCCGGTAACCCACAAAAATGGCATCTTCGCGCGACTCAAATAGACAGAAGGATCCCAGAGCTCCAACCACTTCTTTTCTTTTTCGCGGCCGAGCTTTTGGAATGTAGGAACCCAAAGAGAATCCTCACCCAGGAAACCACAGCCATATACTGGAACGGCAAAGCGAAATCTCGGATCGACGCTTGCGGCGATAGAGCTTAAATAACCTCCCCAAGAAATCCCAGTGATGCCGATACGTTTTGGATCAACCTCGGGAAAAGAACGCAGGAGTGAATGGGCAAGCACGATATCGGCAATGGCATGGTAAGTCCACTGGTCGTTTTCTGCCCAATCTATCTGATCAAAAGAAGCATCCCAACCAGGCGGGCCCCCGAATTCATGCCGTCGAGATTGATGACTGTCGGGATTAATCGGCATGCTTCCGCAAGTGTCGAGGGCGATGGCAGCGTAGCCTCTCGCTGTCCAGAGTCTTACCCAGTCGGCGAAAGCAGTCCCGCCTCCACCATGGACTAGCACAATTGCAGGAACTCTCGCCGCGGTCGCATTGCTGGGAACTCCGTACCACGCAAAGACACGAGTCGGATTGCCCCTCCATGGTAATCCCTCAAAAAACAGAGCCCGCACCCCTGGAGCTTGAAAGGTCGGAGCGGGATACAGGTGAGGCGGATTTGACAGTTGCTTCAGATTCCAGGGAGTCGCACCGCATGCAAACGTAGCGGTAACTATCACGGAGAACAACGTAAGTCTTTCGAGGACATTCTGCATGCAATTCCGCACTAGTAATTCAATTCAAATAGGCTCGTCATGTTTGAGTGTTCGGGAAAAATGTCACGAATAATAACCAAAGGCAAACCTGTTTCTTCACCTGTTTGTCGGTTTGATCACGCGTCGAATCTCTTTGAACAAGGCGAGGGTCTCAGGTGAAATTCTTCCGTCCTGGTATATCTCCACATCGAATGTCGGGACATTTTTGCGGCTGATCGCGTCCCGTAGTTTTGCAATCATCGTATCGGATGAATATTTCGGCGGCGAGACAGGCGTATTTAACTTGAAATGGCCCCAGTCGCCGTTGATGATAGTAGTAATCTGTCCCTGCAACCCTGACTGCGGACCACCCGTGAATTTTCCGGTTCCACCCACGGGAAGGAATCCGAAACCATTAATCATCTCCTCGCTGAAATCATTTTCGCCTGCGAAAACTTCGTAGAAATCGCTCACTTTTGGCAATATCCAGCTGTTGTAAGTAATTAATCGGTCCGGGTTTCCTTGCTTAGCCGCGGCGGTCATCTTCGCCCAGGGAGGGTTGAACGGGTAATAGGTGAAGGTTGCATCGTCTAACCAATACCCTGCGATCGATGGGCCATATTGCTGGCCCATTTGACCTATAACTCTGCACCACAAGTCAAAATATTTGTTCTTATCATCATCGAAGTGTGTTCGTCGCCACCATTCCACATCATCGTGTCCGGGGTGGAAGTACAGTTCGAGTTTTATGCCGTGTTTCGAGAGCGCCTGAGCAAGATCGCCAACCAGATCCCTGGAACAGGTACGACCAGGAAGAATTTCATCAATGACTTTGTTGGGGCCTGGAAAATAAAACTCGGCATGGGAAGTCGTAAATACGAGATAGCCGGCACCCATTTCATCGAGCACATCGGCGAACTTGTGAACGTCAAAGTTACGTACTGCCTGGCAGTACGGCAATGGACTGCCATGCTCTGGCTTGCTTTGGCTCGTCCAGTGGACAAACACACCGTACTTGGCCTGCACCATCCAGTCAGTAGGCGCTGCGCTCCTTGCGGCACGATCGGCAAGTTCTACTTGCACCTCGGGCTTGACAATTTCTAAAGAGAACACCTTAACGACCGGCGAGGTGCCGACAGAGCGAAAGGTGAAGCTTTGGACCGGAGCAGAGAGCTCTACTGTGCCAAGCTCTACCCTTTCCCAGTCTGTATTCAAGCAAGAGGCAGTCAGTGGCTTAGAGCTAATGGTAACTTCCACCGAACAGCCCCTACCACTGCCTTGAAGAATCGCAAATAGGGCATAGCTTCCGGGTGCGGTAATCTTGCCAGTCCATGACAGTGAACCCGAGGAATCCCACGACTCGACCCAGCCCATCTTTCCTGGCCCCATATCACTGGTTTTGAGAGATCCTTTGTGAACGGCATCAGCAGCCATCAGCACCGTCAGATCGTCGGGACGTATTGTTTGTGCATGAAGTGTGCCGAGTCCAAGATAACCAAGAAGGACAGTTCTCACCATCAACACAAGGAACAAGCTTTCCCAATGCCACGATCCACGCGACGCTGGGACAACTCTCAGTCGAAGGCGTCTGCTTGCCGCCGGGTCGTATCGCAAAGCCCTGTCCAGAACATGGCTACCCTCTATTGTTTGCCATTCCCGCGCAGGGGCTGATGTGCTCTTCATGATCGCGGATCCAACAGAACGAGATGGCACACCGTCAAAGTGCGGCTGTTGTCTCCACTAGGCCCTAGGCCGGTGTGCCACTAGAAATTCAATGATCGGCATTGGATCATCAAGCCCGTGCACGTGACCAACTCCATGTTTCACAATAACCTGGATGCTACCGCCCAACGCCTTGTAGCGCTGTTCCAGAACCCGCGTGTTCTCCTCCACGGGAACAACCGTATCTGCATCACCGACCACGTGCAGCAGCGGAACACCAGCTTTTGCCAGAGGTGCGAGGTTATCGATAGGACTGCCGCGGTAAGCGAGCGCATCGTTCAGGTCGTGAAAGCCGTATGCATCCACCGCCATTTTCCACCGTGCTGGATCAGGTTGCCCATTGCGCAGAGCCAGTAAGCTCTTGATGTCACACACCGGCGCATCCGCGTAAATCGCGGCGACCTTGTCAGGATTCTGATGCGCCCACGCATACACATAGAGGCCGCCGCGACTCATCCCTTCCATCTCTGCCTTGCGGTTCAGGTGATACGTGGTCGTAAGTAATTTGTAGAAGTCATTCCAGTGGTTGACGGCTTCCTCGTTGCCCAACATCTCTGAAACATCCATGTACACGAGGTGGTATCCCTGTGCGAGTAGCGCGAGATCCACCTCCGGCCGGTGGCCCCAGAACCGTGCACGCCACAGCCAGGGATTAGCCGTCGCATTCCACTTAGGATCGACGATGTAACAGGTACGTCCCTCAAACTGGAATATGTGCCGAGTGTACCCATTCCAATCATCGGTGACGGGCGTAGCGGTCGCGACAGGATCGGCAGTTTTCTGTGCTTGCGCAGCTGGCGCAGAAGGGGACGGACTCGTGACCGTCGACGTTTGCGCCATCGCAGCCGATAGGGCTGTGCAGATCAGCACAACAAGAAGCATGTTCTTCATCGCTTTATGTAGGCACCGCCCGCTGGAACGCCGATCTCTTCGAAACTTTTCCCACCAAGGTTGTGGTAATACAAGCTTGCTAGAATCGCAGGCCACGAACTTGAGTGGACACCCGGTAAACAACGTAGACGTAATTGAGGTGGCCAGTTCCCTTCGATTGAACAAAAATGTTAGGTGGCCGGGGTGTCGCCGGCTCGCCCAACGATCATGCATCCATTGAGGATCCAACCCGTAGTTGAACTAAAAATACAGCTTTAGCGACAATTGCAATTGCCGCTCCGTGCTGCGAGTGGTGGTTATTGTTCCGAACTTTGCGTGATTGTTCAGATCGTTGACCGGAATTCCCCATGTTGGTGTATTTGTAACATTGAATGCCTCGGCTCTGAACTGAAGACTTTTACTTTCGCCGAAGGGAAAATCCTTGAACAGCGATAGGTCCAAGTTCTTAAACCAGTCGGCTCGAAGTGAATTCCTGCCGGAGTTGCCAAACGTAAACGGCGCCGGCGGAGCAAAAGCGGCGGTGTTAAACCATTCCTGGGTGCTCGGATTTGACAAGTGAGGATCCCCGACCTGATTCGCCCGAACGTTGCCATTCCCAGCGATAGCGGGGGCGAAATTACCTATGTTGGGGATGTCAGACGAGATGTACACATAGTATGGCACGCCTGAAGTGAGAGTCAGGATGCCATTGAGCTGCCAGTTTCCGATAAGATAGTTAACCAAACCACTGGAATTTGCGAAGCGCCTGCCCTTACCGAACGGCAGGGGGGCGACCGCGCTGGCAGTGAGAACATGGGTCAAATCAAAGCCGGACACGCTGCGGTCACCCTTGATGTTGTATGGGTTTTGAATTGAGCAGCTTTCGATACCGAAAAACCCAGAGCAACCGACGTCAATGGACTTTGACCAAGTGTAAGCAACCAGATAATTAAGCCCGTTCGGACCGTGGTGGTTGGTGGAAAACTGGAAACCGTTGTAGGAGCTATTACCGATGCTCCTATCATAAAAAGTCGGACTGATATACGGATATGGCTGTCGCGCCGTAACCTCTGCGGGTGTGCCTGGTCCCGGAGTTAGTGCAACGTTGTACAACCCACCAACCGTAAGGCGGTGGCTTTGGGAGCCGACATAATTCGCGGTCATGACAGTGTTCGGGCTCAGCTGTCTCTGGACTCCAAAATTCCATTGCTCCGAATATGGATTCTTGGCCTTCGGGTCCCGGTACCACTCAACCTGGCCGAATGGCGTTGGAGCGGGTAAACCCGCCGAACCTAAGCCTGCAAGCGGATCTTGCCAATTTACTGTGGCGACTTGATTAGACGTATTCAGTGCGGGAGTGAGTATTTGCGCTACTGATGGCCAGTCGCCACCAATGCCCTGCACGGTTTGCATGACGCCCGCCCAGAGGTCATTGAACATGCCGAATGAGGCACGCACCAGCGTTTTGTCGTTAAGACTATAGGCAATCCCGATCCGGGGTTGGATATTGTCGTAAGTATTGGAATACAGGCGATTATTTCCGGAAACAACCACGTGAGGCTGCGGCAGACCTCCAGGCACGCATGGAGCCTGGCCGGCACTCGCGCAGTCCGGTGACTTTGTTTGAATGACATAGGTCCCATTGTTGAAATCGATATTCCCGACCTGGCTGGTTGGATCGCTGGGACCTGACCCATACCCCGGCCAAAGCATTAGGTCATACCGAAGCCCGACATTCACAATTAGTCTGTCTGTCACCTTCCATTTATCCATAAAATAGAAGCCGTAACTGCGCTGCCCGGTCACGGGCGCCACAGTATCTCGACGCGAGGCGCTAGCGGCTGTTCCGATAAGAAACGATGCCATGGCATCGCCCGTGCCGGTCGGCGCTTCCGGATTGGCTGTTTGCTCAGCACCAAAAACCTCAGCCGGACCGCCGCCATGTACAAAAAATGAGTTTCTCTCAAAATCGAAACCAGTGGTAAACGAGTGTTTGCGGAGAACTTTCGTAAAATTGGCTCTCCACTGATAAATGTCCGTGAGTTTGGTTCCGCCATGGTTTGTGGCACCACTAGTCACGTACGCCGGAATTTGCAGCCCTGGGATCGAGCAAGCAGTCGTACCCGTGAAACCACACGCGAAACCAGGTGCTAGGCCGGCGCCATTGGCCACCGTTGTCGGGTCTAGATTTTCATAGGAGTTGCCAACGTTATTCGTGAGGTCCACATGTCCGAATTGCGCATCCAGGATTGTTGACGGGTTGAACTGGTGGTAGTAGCTCAACACGTATTGCTTTCCGAACGTTTCGCCCGTAGCAGTCTCCCCAACGATCCCACCGGTTCCGACCCTCGTCTGGTCCGAACTCGTGTACCGAAAAAAGACAGAGTTAGAGGGGTTGAAATTGTGGTCCACTCTGAAACTGTATTGGTTCTGAGGAGTTAGATTGGAACGAAGGTCATAGCCATTGAAGCCGTTTACGACTGGCTGCGGAGCGGGAAACACCGCTTGGGCAAGGCTCACGGCGCCTGGATTCAATACGCTCGAAATGTCATTGTTCGGAAAGGGGTCGCGGATGAATGACCCCGGATTGGCAGGGTCGGGCCGCGTCGTGAACGGGTTGTAAAGCTGGACGGGGTTAGGACCTTGCAACAGTGCGCTGAAGTCGCCGGCAAGTTCCGCTGCTGTAGGCACATTGTAAAATGCGCCGGTTGAAGGCTGGGCGCGGCGAAACCCTTCATAGCTTCCAAAGAAGAAGGTCTTATTACGGCCGTTGTAAAACGGAAGAATCACCGGACCGCCGAAATTCGCGCCGAACTGGTTCTGCGCTAATTTCGAAGCAACACCTTTAAGCGGATTCTTAGCATTCAGGACGGTGTTGCGGAAGAACTCCCACACGGTCCCATGAAAGTTGTTCGTGCCAGACTTGCTGACCACGTTGACGATCCCGCCCAATACGCCGCCGAACTGCGCCTCATCACTGTGGGATTGGACCTTGAACTCTTGAATGTCGTCAAGGATTGGCGCTACCGCGTAGGTGGTAAAGACCTGGTCGGTATCGTCGATCCCATCGAGCAGGAAGTAGTTGCTGCGATTTGATTGCCCGCTGACTGCGGGAAAAACAAATGAGCCGACCGGGGCAGCCTGTGCGCCACCCGAGTCTTGCGCCACGCTGACCGGACTCACCCCCGGAGTGAGGGCCAGGAGCTGCGTGAAGTTCGGCCGTTGAGCGGCAGGTCCATAACTTGCTTGGACTCTATCACGGTGCCTAGCGTCGCATTCGCGGTTTCGAGGTTGACCGCGGAGGCCTCGACCGTGACGAATTGCTGGGTCGATCCTACTCGTAGTGTAAAGTCCTGAGTGCTGGCCTGATTGACGAGAACGTGCAGTCCCTGTCGAGGTGGTAAATCCATCTTTTGCTACCTTCAGAACGTATTCACCCGGTGGCACACTCACGAACACATACAGCCCGGAATCGTTGGTGAGACTCTCTCTTTCCGTGCCGGTCTCCGCATTGTGGAGAGTGACGGTCGCCTGCGAAATTG
>WNGQ01001365.1_pt1 | contig 30340 bp, 28 predicted proteins | sample 5407661 | NCBI WGS metagenome assembly WNGQ01 (sample SAMN13153382, study PRJNA577476) | soil metagenome | isolation source: 60 cm soil or saprolite under Garry oak tree replicate 2 | place: USA:California | collected 2016-06-15 | reverse complement strand
TGGCTGCGCAATATTTCGTGCAAATTGTCGATCTTGCGCGCGCCGTTTGGCATCCACTGCCGCGGATACCAACCGGCATAAAATTTTCCAGAACTGAAAACGGCCCTAGCGCGCTCGGACATCGGCAACTGTGTATTGAAAATCGCGCCGCCGACTTTCAAGTGCGGATCGAGCGCTTCGCGGGCGATGAACAACCGCATGATTTCGCTCGAACCTTCGAAGATTGTGTTTACGCGGCAATCGCGCAGGAACCTTTCCACCGCGATCGGCGGTTCGCCTCTGCCGGCAAGCGATTGCGCAGTCTCATAACCCCGGCCGCCGCGCACTTGCATCGCGTCGTCGGCAATTCTCCACGTCATTTCCGTCGCCCACATTTTGCACATAGCGGTTTCGATGCGCAGGTCGCCCGCTTTGCGGTCGAGCAGTGATGAGGTGAGGAAAGTCATCGCTTCCATAGCGAAAACGTTACCGGCCATCTCTGCGATTTTGCCGGCGATGGCAGCGTGCTTGCCGATCGGTACGCCCCATTGAATGCGCTCGCCTGCCCATTTTCGCGAGATTTCAAGCAGCCGCTTAGAAAGGCCGACGCACGCGGCGGGAAGTGTAAGCCGCCCAGCGTTCAACGTGGTAAGCGCTACCTTTAATCCAGCGCCTTCCTTGAAAATGATGTTTTCCCGGGGGATATGCACGTTAGTAAATTTCACCACTGCGTTGTAAAGGGCGCGCAGTCCCATGAACCGGCAGCGATAGGTGATCTCCAGCCCCGGCGTGTCCACATCGACAATGAACGCTGTGATTTGCTTACGTTCCTTCCCGCCCACCAGTTTCGACGGCGTGCGCGCCATGACTACCAGCACACCCGCTTTTACACCGTTGGTACACCAGAGTTTTTCGCCGTTTAAAATGAACTCGCTGCCATCCGGAGTCGGTTCCGCGCGCAGGCTCATCGTCGCCGGGTCGGAGCCGGCATGGCGCTCGGTCAGCGCGAACGCAGAAATCTCGCCGCCTGCAACACGCGGCAGAAATTTTTGTTTTTGCTCTTCCGTGCCAAACAGGAGCAACGGTTGCGCGACACCGATTGATTGATGCGCAGAGACAAGCGCGGCCACGTTTCCATCCCAACTGCCAAGCAAAACCGCGGCGCGTCCATAATTGCATTGCGACAAACCGAGCCCGCCATATTTCTTCGGCACTTTGATTCCAAATGCGCCGAGTTCGGCAAGTCCCTTGAAATTTTCCGGTGGAATTTCACCGGTGCGATCGATCTCGTCCGGATCGACATGCTCCCGCAGATAATTTTCCAGCTTGCGCAAAAAATTTTCGCCAGCCGCGCGATCTTCCGCGCTCTGCGCGGGATACGGGTAAATCCGATCAAAATCATAGCGTCCGATGAAAAGATTGCTGGCAAAACTGCCGCGATCCTCGAGCGGATCGCGCGCGGCCTCGGCCAGCTCGAGTGCTTCGCGCTGGCCTTTCGCCATCTTCGATGTGTCGATGATGGCGGGCACAGGTTTTTCCGGCTCGCCACGGGACGAGTCCGTGTCGCCGCGGCGACCGGATGTCGCGCTGGTTTCTTCAGCTATCTGCTTTTCCGGCGCTTCGAGCGGCGATTTCATGTCAATCTGTCATTCCGAGCCGGAGTCGAGGATCTCTCACAGAGAAACATAAAAGATCTCTCGACTTCGTTCGACATGACAACGATGGAAGTTCGAGCGCGCGATTTCAGTCTGCATAAAATTTCGTTGCGCCTCGCGCGTGCTTTCTCAAAATATCGCAGGGCGAAAATTTCTCTTCGCTTTGCGCCAGTCGGTCCATTGCCTCGACAATCTTCTTTAGTCCAAAATGTTCGGCGAAACGCAACGGTCCGCCGCGGAACGGCGCGAAACCAGTTCCTAAAATCATTCCGTAATCGGCGTCCTCAGGGGAATCGACAACTCTCTCTTCCACACAGCCCGCGGCTTCGTTCACCATCAGAAAGATCAGCCGGTGGGTCAGCTCCTCTTCGTTTGACCGCAAACGCGGATCGCGATGCCAGTCCGGTCCGGCAGCGGCCGGATTCGGGCCGTCGGCGCCTTCTGGCTCGCCATGCAACGCACGCCGCCACCGCGTCAACGAGTCGTTAGGCGTCTGCGCTTTACCATCGTATTTATAAAAACCTGCGCCCGTTTTGCGGCCGAGCATCTGCCGGTCGCGCAACCAGAGCAGAACGGGGGAAACATGATCGCGCCGTCCGTAAGCTTTCTCGAGTGTATTGCCAATATCCACAGCAATATCGACGCCGATTTCATCGATCAATCGCAGCGGGCCCATTGGCATGCCCCATTGCAGCAGCGCGTTGTCGATCTTCTCTGCATGCAGACCGCTTTCAAACAATTCAGCGGCATCAAGCAGATAAGGGAACAAGACTCGGTTGACGAGGAAACCTGGGCTGTCGCGCACAACGACCGGGAGTTTTCCGATTTGTCGCACAAAAGCGAGACTCCGCTCGCGCGTCTCCTCTGATGTTTCCTTCGCAACGACCACTTCCACCAGTTTCATCCGGCTAACGGGATTAAAAAAATGGAGACCGATAACGTGTTCCGGCGAGACGGTCACGTCGGCCAACTCGCCGATCGGAAGCGCTGAGGTATTTGTGGCAATGATGGTTTTCGAGCCGGCTTCCATCGCGAGTTCGCGGAAGACTTCTCTCTTCACATTCATCTTTTCAGAGGCGGCTTCGATGACAATTTGCACATCGCGCAATTCCATCGGCGCGGTGGAGGCCACAATCCGGGCGCGTCCCTCCTTCGCTTTTTCCTCCGTCATCAATCCGCGCTTTACCGCGTCGCCGTACATTTTCTCGATGTTCGCCAGGCCGCGATCGATTTGCTCCCGTGCGATGTCGCGCAGAATCACCGACACGCCATGGGAACTGAGCCATTGTGCGATGCCCGAGCCCATCACGCCGGCGCCGATGACAGCGGCATGCACTACTCTTTCCCGTGGCGTTTTCGAAGTTCCTTTCTTATACTTTTCGGCCAGGAAAAAACTGCGGATCAGGTTTTGCGTCGATTCGATTTTGCCAAGATCAACAATCGCATCCAACTCGAAGGCGAGCGCCTGCTGAGTGGATGCAAAAAGGCCTTTCTTGATCACCTCCAGCGCGCGTGCTGGAGCAGGATTGTGATTGCGCGGCGGGGGAATTTCCCGATCAAGCTTTAGCGCCGCCAATGCTCTGCGTTTTCCGTCGCGCAATTTCTTTTTCGCCAGATCCACAAGTTGATCGCGCGGCGCAATTTCATCAATGAGCCCAAGCTTTAACGCCTCCTGCACAGAATAGAGGTTGCCCTTTAGAATCACGTCCGCGGCTTTTTCGGCGCCAATCACCCGCGGCAGACGCGTGCAACCGCCCCACGCGGGAATGAGACCGAGCGTCGTTTCAGGAAGTCCGACCCGTGTCGCCGGATCATCCGATGCGACACGATAATCGCACGCCAGCGTCACTTCATAACCACCGCCAGCAGACGCGCCGTGGATTGCGGCAACAGTCGGGATTTTCAGTTCGGCCAGCCGATTGAAGACTTTTTGCCCCTGCGCAATGAATGCGCGCATTTCGCCACTTCGCGCGCCTTGCAACAGGGTTCTTAGATCCGCGCCGGCGATGAAGATCGATTTTTTGGCCGACGCGATGATCAGCCCCCGCAGTGGACTCTCGTTCTCTACAAAATCGAGATGTTCATTTAGCTCATCGAGAGTTACCGCGTCGAAAATGTTCGCGCCAGATTCGCGGCGATCGAACGTGAGCAGGCAAATGTAATCGTCGCCGATCTCGCGCCGAATCATGGGAGCTGTAGCAACCGCCGGCATTACCATCATTTTCGAACGTTTCCGTCAAATGCCAAGCGGAGAGGTAGGACGTCGCGATGCGGCGTTCGGTCATCGCAGCGCGATGACCCTACCATTGCGTGTGTCAGGCGCGAGTGCTAGAAACGCCACGTGGTCGGCAAAATCTTAGAGCCAGAAATCAAGAGCCTAATCGATGCCCGCAATTTCGGGGCATTGCGCGAAGTGTTTCGCGAGTGGCCACCGGCCGACGTCGCCGAAGTGATTCTCGATGTGCCGGAAGACGAACAGGTAATCGTCTTTCGAGTTCTGCCGCACGCGCTGGCGGCGGACGTTTTTGAATATCTCGATTTCGACGCGCAACAGAAACTGCTGCACGCGATGGCTCATGAGCAGGTAGCAGCGATTCTGAATGAGATGTCGCCGGACGATCGCACCGCGCTGCTGGAGGAATTGCCGAGCGCTGCGGCGCGCCAATTGATCCGGCTGCTCACGCCGGAGGAACGGCGGATTGCGCAAGCATTGCTGGGTTATCCGGAAGGCAGCGTGGGCCGTTTGATGACGCCGGACTTCATCGCCGTGCGAGAAGATTGGACCGTCCAGCAAGTTCTTGATTACATCCGCGAACACGGGCAGGACAGCGAGACGCTTAATGTAATTTATGTGGTCGACGACCGCGGCAAACTGATAGACGACATTCGGATGCGCGAGTTTCTGCTCAAGCCACTGACCTCGCCCGTCCGCGATTTGATGCAGAAAACCTTTGTCGCATTGAACGTGACCGATTCTCAGCAGGAAGCGCTGAATGCTTTCCGCAAATACGATCGTACGGCGCTGCCCGTCATTGACTCGAGCGGCGTCCTCCTCGGCATCGTGACGATCGACGACATGCTCGACGTCGCCGAACAGGAAGCGACCGAGGACATCCAAAAATTCGGCGGTATGGAGGCGCTGGACGAACCGTACATGCGCATCTCTCTCTGGAAAATGATTCGCAAACGCGCTGGCTGGCTGGTGATTTTGTTCCTCGGAGAAATGTTGACCGCGACTGCGATGGCAAATTATCAGGACGAAATCGCAAGGGCCGTGGTACTGGCGTTGTTTTTACCGCTGATCATTTCCAGCGGCGGCAATTCCGGCTCACAAGCATCGACCTTGATCGTTCGCGCAATGGCATTAGGCGAAGTGACCCTGAGGGATTGGTGGCGCGTGGCGGGACGAGAAATTCAGGCTGGCCTCTCGCTCGGCGCCATTCTGGGCACGATCGGCACGTTGCGGGTGGCGCTCTGGTCGATCGTTGGCGAGAAATATTTTCATCGCGAACTGTACGGCCCGCACTGGCCGCTGGTGGCCATGACCGTGGGTCTTGCCCTCGTAGGCGTGGTCTTGTGGGGCTCGCTCTCTGGCTCGATGTTGCCATTTGTTTTGCGACGGGTCGGGGCAGATCCTGCGACGTCTTCCGCGCCGTTCGTCGCAACCCTGGTCGATGTCACTGGGTTGATTATCTACTTTAGTATTGCATTGCTGATCATGCGCGGTGCCATGCTGTAAGGGGTGTGCACAACCAGTTCTAGGATTGCCGGGGTCAACGCTCTCGGCTACAAGAAGAAACGCTTATGTTGTCGATCCAGAAAATTCTCGGACATGATGGGAAGTTTTACGATCTCCTAGAGGCGAGCGCGCAGCAGGCGGACACGAGCGTGCATCATCTGGTGGGGCTACTGGAAAAACTCCAACAGAATGAGACCCCGGAGAATTTAGAGGAATTCGCGCATAGCCGGCGTGAGGACAAGCGCATCACGCAGGAATTGACTGAGCAGCTCTCTAAAACTTTCGTGACCCCTCTGGAGCGGGAAGACATCCAGGAATTGGCCGCTGCTCTTTATAAAATACCGAAGACGGTGGAGAAAATCGGTGAGCGCATTTTGATCTGCCCTGAGGATCTGCGCGGGCACAGTTTTCAGAAGCAAGTCGAACTGCTTGATCAGGCGGCCGAGACAGTATTCGCGATGGTGAAGCAATTGCGGAAAGGAATTGATGTCCGCACGGCGCGCGAGATGAACGCAAAATTGCAGGCCATCGAAGGCGAGGCCGACGAGCTGGAACTGGATCGCGTGCGGGATCTTTTCCAAGGCAATTATGATCCCAAGCAGATCGTTTTTCTGCGCGATCTTTACGGCTTGTTGGAGAAAGTGATCGACCGTTGCCGGGACGCGGGAAATATCATCCTGCAGGTGGCGCTCAAGTATTCGTAGCAAGCTGTTCGCGTGTTCACGTTCTTTTCCGTCGTCGTCGCGGCCATCATTTTCGAATACAGCAACGGCTTCCATGATGCGGCGAATGCCATTGCCACCGTGGTTTCGACGCGAGTCCTGACACCGCGCAAGGCGATTGCCATGGCTGCCTTCTTCAATCTCACCGGCGCATTGTTTGGGGGCGCAGTTGCTTCGACAATTGGCAAGGGACTCGTGGACACCAACATCGTCACAATGACGACAGTGCTTTGCGCGGTGATCGCCGCATTTGTCTGGAACGTCACTACTTGGTGGTTTGGTCTGCCCTCCAGTTCGAGTCACGCGCTCATTGGAGGCCTTTGTGGTGCAGCGCTCGCTGCCGCGCGCGGCGATTGGTCGGTGATAAAATGGAATGCCGGGGTGTGGCCAAAAGTTGTTGTGCCGATGATCACCTCACCTTTGGCAGGTTTTATTTTTGGCGGGCTACTGATGTTTTTACTTTTTCTCGCCCTTCATCGTTTTACGCCGCACTTTGTCCAGTCTCTTTTTGGCAAACTGCAAATCTTTAGCGCGGCCTGGATGGCGCATAGTCACGGGACAAATGATGCGCAGAAAACGATGGGTATTATCACACTTGCGCTGTTTACCGGTACGAAAGCCGGCCGTTTCGATCATCTCCCAGCCTGGTTAGATTTTCTGAAGACGCCAGTCTTCGTGCTACCCAAATGGGTCATCGTTCTCTGCGCTGTGACAATGGCGGTGGGAACGGCAGCCGGCGGTTGGCGCATCATTCGCACACTCGGCCATCGGATGGTGAAGTTGCAGCCGGTGCATGGCTTCGCGGCGGAGACCACCGCCGCGATAATCATTCAAAGCGCGAGCTACTACGGTATTCCCCTCTCAACCACACATGTGATCTCTACTTCGATCATGGGCGTCGGCGCGGTGAAACGTTTTAGCGGCATGAAATGGACAGTGGTCGAGCGAATTATCTGGGCCTGGCTTTTCACTCTGCCGGCAAGCGGCCTCATCGGTTATGTGCTCGCACGCGCGGCAGCGGCGCTCTGATCTCGGGCAATCTTCAGATCAAAGATCGCTCGGTGGTTCGATGCCGAATTTCTCGAACATTTTTCTCACCCGTTGCCTTTTCTCTGGCGTGTCTAATCTGGATTCTTCGGGATACTCCGCCCAAAACAGCACGTCGCGATAATCGCGTTTTGCCACGGCCACGTACTCGCGCACTTTCTCTTCCTTGCCGGCGCTGAGCTTCAGGATGTCGAGCTGCACCCGCTCGCGTTCTCGCTCGTATGATTCAATGCCATAGCTGTCGAGTAACTCCAGCACGCACGCCCAACTCTCTTTTGGAAAAGTCGCTTCGACGGATGCAACAACCTCCGCGCGTGAGTGCGTCATTTCTTGATGCCTAGGAAAGCAGCACCACCGCGCAAAAAAGGAGGACGGGTCGCATAGGACCTAACAAGGTTTATACTGAATTATTCCATCTATCCGAGTTATAGACGGAATTTCAATGGCTACTTCTTAATCGCCACCCATTCGTTGCGTGCGCGCGAATCGGCCGCCGCTTGGACGACGCGCATGTAGCGCACGCCTTCCTCGAAATTCGGATGTGCCCGTATACGGCCCTTTGATTTAACAGCGGCGAGAAAATCTTCTTCCACGCGCCAATCTCTTGCCAGCTCGGGCGGAAGATCGACAAGATGCAAAGCGCGATCGCTGAGCTTGCCCGCCTGCACGACATCGGAACCAAAATCGTAAGTGAGGGTCCCTACGTTGCCGTAAATTTCCAGCCGATCGCTCGGCGTCATTGCATTGATTCCGCCGAACTCGAGCACGCCTTCGGCTCCATTTTCGAAACTGCAAAGGACAGTAAGTAAATCGGGAATGATCACTTCGTAGCCCTGGCGGATTGGATGAATGATTTTGCCGCGCGCGAAGACGCCGGTGATATCACCGAGCCAGCGTTGCAATACTTCCACGTAAATGCCGAGCGTGAGAGTGTTGAGTCCGCTGATCTCGATTCTTTGCCGCCAATGCGCCGGTGCATCGGGATCCAGATAATTGCCGGTAAAACTCTGTAGTCGCACATGATGCGGGCGGCCGATGTAATTCTCGGCGAGGATCTTTTTCACCAGCAAGTCGGCGCGAATCCCGAATGGCGGCGGACAAAGCATCGTCACCAGTTCGGGATAGCGCTTCGATGCGGCCAGCATTTCCTCGGCTTCAGCTAGGTCCATCGACATCCGCGCCTGGCAAAAAACGTGTTTGCCTGCTTCAAGTGCGGAGATCGTTACCGCCGAATGCATATACGGCGGAGTGCCGATCCAGATAATATCGAGGTCCGGCAGCGCAATGAGCTCAGGCCAGTTGCGGATTGGCGTAGCATGCGGGAGATGTTCGCGACAAAATTTTTCCGAGCTTTCGTAGGTCGAATTCGAGACGCCGACAATCTCGACTTCGGGATGCTTTTTGAGCGCCGGCAGATGGCGGGTGCGAACAATATTGCCCGCGCCCACAATCCCGATCCGCAGTTTGTGATTATTCTTTTGCGTCATGGCTCAATTGCGACGTCGATCTTGCAAAACCACAGCCCTCTTACGCGAGATAAATTTGACCGCCCGGACACTTGCGCGTTCAACACGACCACGAATGGACACGAATAAACACCAATTGAGGAGGACCAGATTTTCTCAAACTTTGTTAGTGTTAATTAGTGTGCATTCGTGGTTAAACTAAACGGTTGCGAGCAGCGATCCGCTTGACCCAAGCACTAAGACACGGCATCTTACGTCGCTTTTTTCCCAGACATGAGAGTTTGCGACATCACAGGATCGAGAGCGACGCGCGGAAGCGTCATTCATCGCCGCGGCTTGGCCAAGAAAAAAGGCGGAGTGGGTCGGCACATCACGAAAAATGTGCCGCGTGCTTTCGCGCCGAATTTGCGCCATCAACGCATCTGGGTACCGGAGCTGAGGAAGTTCGTGCGGATCCGCGTCAGCGCTCGTGGGCTTAAAACGATCAACAAAAACGGCGCCTATCGCGCCTTAAAAAAAGCCGGCATCATCTAGCTCTATAAGGCGTCTCTGTGAGACGCCGGCATCTCGCACAGATGCCCTACAAATTCGATTGTCATCGAACGGTCGTCGAGCGCCTGCTCTCCCATTTAGCTGCAGCCGATTTCCATTTCACTTAGGGGAATAGCGTCGCTCGCCGCGACGAGTGCCAAATCTTCATTTGCGGCTGGGACAGCCGCAGCAACAGCAGATTTAGCTTTTGCTCGGGGCAAGTCGAGCGAACCATCATTGAACTCGATGATGTAACCTTCGCTAATCAGCCAACGCAGGTCGGAAGCAAGTCCAAACTTGCGCGGTTCCGCATCTTCGCTCTCCGGGTCGGTAATCAATTTCTCGAAAAGTTCTTTGCGATTGATTGCCGGCTTCGCGCCTACTGCTTCGAGAATCGCACGCACGCTCGGGGACACGCCAGCTTGTCCGCTGACGAAGCGACGCGGCCGGATGGGCGAGACGAACAACATGCCGCGACGATCCCGGAAAATATTGAGACCAGTTTGTCGAAATCGAGCGGATAATTCCTGCATCATGTTCGAGGGCGACCGGGTCTCGCGTGTCCACGTGTCCTCGATCGCGCGGTTCAGCATCCGATCAGCCAAACGCCGACTCAAAACTCCACCGACCGTCACCTCCTCAACGCTGCGAATCAAGCCCGGCAAGTAATGCATGCGAAAATGCCGTTCCGCTTCCGCCGCGGACGCGAACGCTGAGGGCGTTGGTTCGCGCAGCGTGGTATATGTGGTCACCGTGCATGCCTGTTCCTTCCACCGCTCAATCAGCGCCGAATCGTTCACAATCTCGACTTGTCGCTGATAATCAGCAAAGCTCATCCGACGGCTGAAGCGTTGTTCGTAAAGGCTGCGAAGTTGCGGCTGATAATTGTGATGATTGGTCGGACCCAGAAGTGTCCCGCTCAGCGTACACCGCGCTACATTTGAGAAATTACCTTTGATCGGCTCCGACTGCGTGATGTCGGTCTTGTAAAAATTTTCATAAGCAAATCGAAACGCGTTCCGCTCGAGAAAGTCTCGATCTAAAGAAAAGGCGCCGTTCTCGCCCAATTGAAAGAGCGGCGACTCGGATTTCGCCGTCAAACGTACCTCGTAGCGCTGCGGTTTTTGAAGGAACAGGCCCGCCAGCGCAAACAACGAATACGCAACTGAGCCCGCCTTGATCTGCGCGATCACATTCTCAAGCGCAGGCGGGTACGGCAGAAAGCGGATATCAATTGGGGGGTTCGCCGCGCCTGGATAATGCCAAGCTTGCTTACGTTGAGCCTGGCTGCGATCCCTTAGCCGGCGCGCCCGGCGGTCGCGCACTACCATTTTGGGTGTCTGCTTACCTATCGTTTTAGACGTTGAGCGTTTACCTTTGCCATCCCGACGATTTCGCAGTTCCCGTCTCTGCTCTTCTCCCGTGTAACACGCGTAGTTGGTCGCCTCATCGGCTTCTTTTACCCAGGCAGGCAGCAACTTTAGCTCGAGCAAATCAACGGGCTCGACAACGGAAGAGGACATCGTTTCCATGTACTCGATTGATAAGGGATGTAAATGTGAAGAATCGCATAGAGATAACGCACTGCGCTGTCTCCCCGCGCATGCGGGACAGCGCGATATTGCTACCGTCCCGAAATTGATTGACAAGCAGCCTAATTGTTTTACTTGCGTTGCTGTGCCGAGCCGTTTAAGGCTGCACGAAACCAACGAATTTTATGGCCGAAAAATCAATCGAAGAAAAGGTCAAGGACATCATCGTCGAGCAGCTCGGTGTGAACCCTGAGCAGGTCACGCCGCAGGCGTCCTTTATCGAGGATTTGGGAGCGGACTCGCTGGACATTGTCGAGTTGGTGATGGCCTTTGAAGAAGAGTTCGGTGTCGAAGTGCCGGATGAAGACGCCGAAAAACTGCAAACGGTCGGCGACGTCGTTAAATACATCGAAGAACGCGCCAAGCAGCAGTAGGTCGCACAGCTGACTGCCGGTTGATATTATCCGAAGCGACCAGGCCAGTTGTTTGGTCCTTGCAAGGGGAAATTTGTTATCTTTTGGCCGCATGAGTCGCATCGCAGTTCACGGCCCCGCAAAGGTTATAGGTCACTTTCTTTGGGGTTCCGATGAAGGTTGACTTTTTACTTCGACTCGCGATCGGTACTGAAGGTTCAGCACTTGAGGTGCTCATTGCGATTTCAGCGCGTGCGCTGATGGCGGCATATCTATCGGAGGAGGCGATGTTTTGAGCTGTCGGTCTGATTCATTGTCATGGCATCTAAAGGAACCGATCAAGCCCGTCCCGCTTCTCTAGCACCAGCTGCGCGTGAGGTCGTCAGCCTGTACCTTTTCGCTTTGACCATCGCAAACTACTCGTCGCGCGGTGAACTGAGAAGGCTTGCTCCTGCGTAACCAGGACCCTAGATCTTAATTCACTTAGGACAATGCCTGGGTCATTGACCCGGGGGACGCCCTGTGCGAATGGTGGGTTGCATTCCCCCAAATTTGTAGATGCTACTCGCTCCACTATTGTTGGCTCCGCCAGGGCTAACGATATTGCCGTTATCATCCACGTCGACCCATGTACCGCTGCCGATATGAGTCCCGGTGTCGGGGGGAATGAAAACCCTGTGTGTCTTGACGAGCTTTGTTTTTGTTGTCAGCTCAAAGTTGAGCTGAGTGGGTTTGGCAGACTGCGTATATGCGTTAGGGATAGACGCCTTGACCGCTCCATTGACAATGAGAGTGACTTTATAAATGCCAACTGCGAGGCCACCTGAAGTGTAATGGCCGGCGGCATCGGTCTTAACAATTCTGGCAAAACTACTTCCGTTTGTTGCTTCAATCCGGACATCGGCGTCTTTGACGGGATGTCCGGCGGGATCCTTCACAACCCCTTCAAGAGCCGACGTCCCAGCCCAGACGCTGAACGTTGCGAGCAGTAAGCCAATGAAGCTAAGAACAAGTGATCTGGGGAACATAGTTTAGTACGCTAGGAGGGTTTTGCTGACAATTCAAAGGACTTTTCACGACACATTAGGACTTATCCCTACAAATTAGGACACCAACCGTGGCGAAGGGGTAGCTTTGAGCGGCTCGATATGAACTTGAGCCACATGATCAAAGTCGAGATCTTATGCCCGAACGAGGTCAACCGAGGTGCCTGCCTGATGAAGACGCCGAAAAACTCCAAACCGTCGGTGATGTCGTCAAATACATCGAAGAACGCGCCAAGCAGCAGTAGGTCGCGCGCCTGACTGCCAGTTGATAACCGCCGAAGCGATTGGTCAATCTTGAGGCCAAATCGGCCTTGCAACTTTCTAACCTTTAGCCACTCGGCATTCATTCTGGATTTTTCCAAACTCAAAGGCGACATATTGCACAGCTTCTGCGCCCGTAGCTCAGCTGGATAGAGCAACGGATTTCTAATCCGTAGGTCGAGGGTTCGAGTCCTTCCGGGCGCGCACCCTCTGAAAACGTAGTTCCCATAGGGAAAATCAGGGGCTGTTTGTGTCTTCTCCTGTCCGACTCATTCCGACGAGAAAACTCGTTTTAACGCATTTTCCTTATAAATTCGGCAACAATGTGGCAACAAATAGGTCGTGGAAACACGTAATTTAAGCTTAGGCCATACCGCGATGACAACCGCCCACACCTCAAGTACGTGATCAACTACCGCGAGGAGGGCAAACTAAGCGCGCGTTTTTTGAGACGAAAGAACAGGCCACCTCGTTCGCCGCTTCGAATTTTGAATTGAGCAGACGACCATCGGTTCGCAAAAGAAGGGTCGCACCACAAGCTGCGCGGCAATACCTGTGTTGCCCTGGAGCGTCCAAGATAGTGCGACGGCTGATCCATCATGAGGTAAGAACATTTGCTGTTCGATCAGCACTCCGTCTGCGAGACGAAAGCACGAAATTGGCCAGGAGATAGCGCCGAAACGAGCGCCATCAAAAGATGATCCTAAATCGGTCATCGGGCCTTCCGAGAAAATTGTGTAAACACTGCGCGGCGTCGTTAAAGTGACCTCGAGACAAATCAGCGCCACTTCGGAGCGAGCTTTGGATGAGCGGAGCGTGATCATAGGTTTTGCAGATGCGTCGCGCGTGGCGGCGAATCCTTACAGAGCTGTCGATCTTTCGTGCGCTTTGTAAGGTTTCGCGCTTTTGATCGACATATAACGGTGGAAAGAGAAAAGCCGCGGATGAACTGTGGCCATTGCTCATGGGATTTGCCTGATTCGGCAGTTACGCCCGAAGCGTTCTACTTGCAGCGGCGCGAATTTCTCCGCGTGTTCGGTCTGGGTCTCGCTGCGTCAGCTTTTTTGCCGCCGACAATTCGTGCTGAATCAATAGCCTCCAGCGATTCGTTCAATCCGGCGTTTAAGCTCGATGGAATTAAGCTCACACCCGAGGACCTCGTCACCGGTTACAACAATTTTTACGAGTGGGGCCTCGCGAAGGATCAGCCAAAGGAACTGGCCAATCGCGGTTGGAAAACGCGCCCATGGTCCATCGAGATCGGCGGATTATGCGCCAGCCCGCGCAAGATCGACATCGACGAATTGATTCAGCTTCTTGGCCCAATTGAGCGGCGTAATTATCGGCATCGTTGTGTCGAGGCTTGGTCGATGGTGATCCCTTGGGACGGGTTTCCGCTGGCGAAACTTGTCGATCTTGCGCAGCCAAAACCCGAAGCGAAATATATGAAGTTTACTTCGTTTTTTGATCCCGCGAATTGTCCGGCGCAGCGCGGTAATGGCTTTCCCTGGCCCTACACGGAAGGCCTCACTTTGCCTGAGGCGACGAACGAGTTGGCGTTTCTCGCAGTCGGCCTTTACGGCAAACCGTTACGCAATCAGAATGGAGCACCGATCCGGCTCGTCGTCCCGTGGAAGTACGGTTTCAAGGGCGCGAAGTCGTTGGCCAAGTCGAGCTTGTGGCGGAGCAGCCAAAGACGCTTTGGAATCACCTCGCGCCTAACGAGTACGGGTTCTACGCCAACGTGAACCCGAACGTCGATCATCCGCGCTGGAGTCAGAAGAGCGAGCGAGGCATCGGCGCCGGATTCTTTTCCGGCAAGCAGCCGACCCTCATATTTAACGGCTACGAAAAACAAGTCGCGCATCTGTACGCCGACATGGATCTGCGGAAGAATTTTTGATAACCGAGTTGTTAGAGTGAAAAGCTTGATCAGGATCGGCTCGATCGAAAAGCGCATGACCGCAAACGGATGTCAGGCTCCTAGCCTGACTCGGCTGGCAGGCTGCCAGCCTGCCGAGTCAGCCAAGCTGGCTGATATCCAATCGTGTTCCGCATTTCGCGCTCAGCTCTTCGATGGAATCACCGGATTCTTGCGTTCCAAATTCTTCGCGCTCGCTTTGCTTGTCGGGGTTGGCACCTGGCTGCTCGTCGTACCGGCGTTCACTGGCGGACTCGGCGCAAATCCACTGGAAAAACTACTGCGCCAGAGCGGTGAAATCTCAATCTGGACTCTAGGCGCCGTGCTGGCGCTCAGTCCGTTACGCGTCCTGTTGCCGCGCTCGCGAATCGTTGGAGCGCTAAATCGGCATCGCCGCGCTGTGGGTGTGAGCGCTTGCGTCTACGGCTTATTGCATTTCGGATTCCACGTCCTTTATGAAGGCGGCCTGGATGGTTTGATACGGAGTTTATCGAAGCCATTCATATGGTTCGGAATCGCCGGATTATCGATCTTGGTCGGCCTAGCCCTAACGAGTAATAATTGGTCGGTGCGAACGCTCGGCGGAAGAAATTGGAAGTTGCTTCATCGTCTCGCTTATGTAGCGGCGACGTTGCTCATCTATCATCAATCCATTGCCGGAAAGGGACATTGGTATGTTGCGCGCTGGTTGTTATTCCCGCTTCTCGCCCTCCAAATCGCGCGCCTGACGAAGACGCTATTCACAAGATGGGCTCGTGCCAGTCGGCCGATGTCGCCAAACCCCCCTTCGGCGGACAGCTACTTCCGAAAGAGAGAAACCAGTCTAACGAAATCGGGGCAAAAAGTAGCTGGGCGACCCAGCCAGTTGAAACAACTGGCTGCCCTTCGGGCGCGCAGCGGGTCGGCCTTTGGAGCGATTACCACTCCGCTATGAGTACCCCCGATGTTCAGGCAGCAGCAGCGCGCTGGGTGGACGCCAACGGTGAGTGCCTCTACCGATACGCTTTAGTGCGTGTGCGCAGACCCGAAGTGGCCGAAGACTTGGTGCAGGAAACCTTTCTCGCTGGTGTGCGCGGCTACGAAAAATTCGGAGGCCGTTCGTCCGAGCGAAGCTGGCTTGTTGGGATTTTGAAAAACAAGATTGTCGATCATTTCCGCAAGCTCGGTCGGGAGACTTCGTTCACGGACATGGAATTTCTTTCCGATGAGTTCTCTGAAAAATTCGTGTCTGTGGGTTTTTGGGACCACGACAAGGGACCGCACGAGTGGAAACCAGAGCCGGACGAGGTGATGCATCGCGCCGAGTTCTGGCAGACGATGCGTGATTGTCTCGCGAAACTGCCACAAAAAGTCCGTGATGTTTTCACAATGCGTGAAATGGACGATGTGCCGAGCAAGGAGATTAGCGCGATTCTGTCGATCACCGATAGCAATTTGTGGGTCATGCTGCATCGAGCGCGTATGGCGCTGCGCGAATGTCTCGAGATGAATTGGTTCGATAAGCCAGCGGGAGGAACAGCCTGATGCCGGAAGAACCATACAACCCGTCGCCGATCGGCAACCCGTCCGTTCTCGCGCGAAGAAACTGGTGGCAAACCATGCTCGTGAAATTTATCGGAAAACACACCCCGAAATGCCGCGAGATGGTCCGGATCGTATCGCAATCCATGGACGAACCGATGCCGTTGATAATGCGGATCAAGAAACGCCTCCACTTTTTGATCTGCTGCTGGTGCCAGCGTTACGAAGAGCATCTTCGTTACATTCACGAGACTGCCCGCAAGTTTCCGGAACACGCTGACGAGGCATCCGATATTACATTCCCGCCGGACGCGAAGGAACGGATCAAGCAAAAGCTCGCGGGCCAAAGCCGGTAAAGCGACTCATACCCGGGATCGCTATTTTTATCGAAAGCGGCAGAGCACTGCCGTACTCCAAAACGCAAGCGCGCGTCGAGGCGGCTCGTTGTAAGGATTTCGCCCGCATCGCGACGAATCGGGTGAAATGCAGCCGGCAATAATCCGGTCGTAAAAAGAACAAGTGAAACAACACCAAAATTACATGAATCATAAAACGATACTCGCCTCCTTAACCGCTCTGGTCATTGCTACGACGAGCAGCTTTGCCCAGGACGGCCACAAGAGTGGGCCGTTCCAAGGCGCAAAAGCAAACAAGGGCTTCGTCACCCATACGACGCAAAACGGCAAAAGCATGCTCACGCTCTCCGATGACTTCGTCCCGCCACAAACGCCCGATCCACATTGGCAAGTCGTGGACTCGAATGGGAAAACCTACCTCTTGGACCGCCTCATGACGAAAGATCAAAAGGTCAAGAAATCGATCGTCGTCCCCGAGTCCGTCCCTGACATCGCCAAGGTGCAGATGTGGTGCGCTTTTGCTGAGACCAACCTCGGCGAAGCGGCCTTCGAACACCCGGTTAAATAAATGTCCAGCACCGGCTGGCCGCGCCTAACGAGTGATCGGCCAGCCGCAACAACTCCAAAACTTTTATGAAAATCCAAACTGGAACATTGATCGCGGCGATGCTGGCTCTCGGTGCCACGAGCCATGCGCAAGTCGTGGAAAAAAAGTCCCTCAATCTTGACGGCGCAAAGAAAGCCATCGTTGCAGCGGTTGATTACGCGAAGAAAAACAACGCCCCTGGCGGCGTGATTGCTGTGGTCGATGAAGGCGGCAACTTGATGGCGCTTGAGCGCCTCGATGGAACATTCGCCATGGGTGCGACCATTTCTATCGGCAAAGCGCGCACTGCCGTTCTTTTCAAGAAACCGACACGCTTTTTCGAGGAGCTAATTAATAAAGGACGAACTGCGATGACGGCCGTTGATGGATTCACCCCCTTGATTGGTGGAATCCCGATCGTGATCGATGGACAAGTTGTCGGCGGAGTTGGCGTCAGCGGCGCGGCGAGCGCAAACCAAGATGAAGAACTGGCGCTCGCGGGAGCGAAGGCTGTAGCCGGCCGCGGTGAGGCCGGCGGGCGTGAAGGCAATCAGCCGGGGTCACCGCCTCCGGCTACAACTGCCACGTTCATTGATCCAAAGAATGTTTCAGCCGCTTTTGCCAAGGGTATGCCGCTACTGGAAACCGCTGGCTATAAAGTGCACGCCAGCCGCCGAGTTGAACCGGGCCAGGCTGAGATCCACACGCTCGACACAGACGTGATCTATGTGGTCGATGGATCGGCCACGCTGGTCACAGGTGGCAAAGCGATCGATGCAAAGGAAATCGGCCCTAACGAACTTCGCGGCACCAAAATTGAAGGCGGCCAGGAACATCACATCACGAAAGGCGAGATCATCATCATTCCAAACGGAGTCCCGCACCAGTTCACGACTGTGACCGGCGAATTGCATTATTTCGTTTGTAAACCGACCGCGCTCGCTGCCACAGCTCAACTTCCACAGCAGTAATTCAACCCAAGAACAACCCGTAATATGAAAACATTCCTCCTATATCTCGCAGCGCTCGTTGTCTTCGCCGTTCTGGTGCCGGCCGCCGAAGTCGTTAACATCGACAAGAACGGTCTCGCACTGCAGGGCTACGATCCGGTCGGGTACTTTACGGACGTAAAACCGGTGAAAGGTTCGCCCGAATTCACCGCCACCTACAACGGCGCCACGTACCAATTCGCGTCGGCGGAGCACCGCGACATGTTCAAAGCGGCACCGGCAAAATATGAGCCGCAGTTTGGCGGATTCTGCGGTTACGCCGCCTCGATCAACAAACTGGCGCCGATCGAAGTTCAATATTTCCAGGTCCTGCACGATCGGCTGATTCTGCAGCACAACGAGAAAGCCTGGAAACTTTGGCACCAGGATGTCGAAGGCAATCTGAAGAAGGCCGACGCCAACTGGCCAAAGTTGTCGCAACAGAAGCCGCCTGCTTCGTAAGGAAGGGTCTCAATGACGCCGCTATCCATCGATGCTTCGCTCGTGCGCGCCTGGGCGGCGGAGTTTAATCGCAGACATCGCGACGCAATAACCGAAGGTTCATTTCGCCGTTTGCGGTTCGCCGCGATCTTTGGCATCGGCGCACTGCTATTTCTGGCAGGCCGCGCATTCGCAGAGACAAATGCGGACGGTCCCAGTGGAAAGCCAGACGCGACGATTGATCTCGCCACCAAAGAAGGTGTCGATCTGGTCAAAGGACAATGGCGTTACAGCGACACGAAGATCATCCAAGTCAATTTCAAGGCTGCTGGACCAGACAAGCAACCGACCGGCAAACCGATCATGACATACGACTTCACACCACACGCTGGCGGCGCGGACTTCGACGACTCAAAGTGGGAAAAGATTGAGCCGACAACGCTCGATGCACGGCGCTCGACCGGCCGGCTTTGTTTCAACTGGTACCGGATCAATATCACGATCCCACCCCGAGTGAACGATGTCGAACTTGCGGGCGCGACCGCCGTTTTCGAGACATCCATTGATGATTATGCCGAAATCTGGGTAGACGGCGAGATGTCGCGCGCGCTTGGGCAAAGCGGCGGATCGGTCGTCAAAGGTTGGAACGCGCCCAACCGGCTCATCATAAACCGCAGCGTTCAACCCGGGCAGAAAATTCAGCTCGCGATTTTCGGCATCAACGGCCCGCTCTCAAACCCGCCAACCAATTACATCTACATGCGTGAGGCGAAGCTCGAGTTTTACAAGGGCGATGTGGTGCCAGTTGCTATCACACCGAGCGAGGTAAATGTCGAAATCATTCGCAAAGATCCAGCGCTCGACTCAATCGTGCCGCCGAACCCGAAAATTTTCAAATTGGCCGAAGGATTCAAGTTCACGGAAGGGCCGGTTTGGGATCGCAAAGGCGGCTTCCTACTCTTCAGCGATCCAAACAACAACACGATTTACAAATATTCGCCGGAGAGAAATGGACAGCTCGCTGTATTCCGCGAGAAAAGCGGTTACGAAGGCGCGGATATTGCGGAGTACGGTCAGCCCGGCTCGAATGGTTTGACGTTCGATCGGGAAGGTCGCCTGACGATAAACCAGCACGGAAATCGGCGCGTGGTGCGGCTCGAGCCCGATGGCCAGCTCACCGTGATCGCGAACAAATTTGAAGGTAAACGGCTGAACAGTCCCAACGATCTCGTTTATCGTAGCGATGGCACGCTTTATTTCACTGATCCGCCATTCGGTTTGCCGAAGTTTTTCAATGATCCGCGCAAGGAACTGCCTTTCAGCGGTGTCTTCGCAGCGAAGGACGGGAAGATTACGCTGGTGAGTAAAGACCTGACCGGTCCCAACGGCCTCGCGTTCTCGCCCGACGAGAAATTCTTTTACGTGGATAACTGGGATGATCACAAAAAAATCATAATGCGCTATGAAGTGAACGCGGACGGCACGCTGAAGAATGGCAAAGTTTTCTTCGACATGACGAGTGCCGGCACAGAAGACGCACTCGACGGAATGAAGATAGACAAGGCGGGCAACCTTTACGTCTCCGGTCCGGGTGGCCTCTGGATTCTCTCGCCGGAAGGCAAGCATTTCGGCACGATCATTCCTCCGAAGCATCCACATAATTTTGCCTGGGGCGACAACGATGGAAAAACACTCTACATCTGTGCGCGTAGCGGACTCTACCGGATGCGACTAAACATCGAAGGCATTCGGCCATGAGCAACGCTGCCTCTGCGCGCGCGAATGATTCCACCTCTCCCCTTGGCGAAGGGGAGAGGATTGAGGTGAGGGGATTTCGAACGCGCTATTCGAAAGTGTGCAGAACCCTCACCCTGCCCTCTCCCTTACAAATGGAGAGGCGAGAAAGATCGCGAGCAGAGCGTGAGTTATGATCCGAACTCTCCGCGAACATTGGCCTGAATATCTCTGCGAGGCAGCCGAGCTCGGCCTCTTTATGATCTCGGCCGGGCTCTTCACAATCCTGCTCTGGCATCCGAACTCGCCAATTCCAAACATGATTCCGAGCGAAACCGTGCGCCGAATGCTGACGGGCATCGCGATGGGTAGCACGGCCATCGCGTTGGTTTTCTCTCCGCTAGGTAAACGATCCGGCGCTCACTTCAACCCCGCTGTCACGCTGACCTTTTGGCGACTCGGTAAGGTGAAGAATTGGGACGCGGTGTTCTATATTATCGCGCAATTCGCTGGCGGGATTGCTGGCGTGTTCGCTGTCGCGCTGTTTGTTCGCGAAGCGCTGTCCCATCCCACGGTGCACTACGCCGCTACTTTGCCTGGCCCCCACGGTATGATCGTTGCGTTCATCGCCGAATTCGCCATCGCGTTTGTATTGATGTCGGTGGTGCTCCGCGTGAGCAACACGCCGCATATTGCGCGGTACACCGGATTGTTTGCCGGCGCGTTGGTCGCCACCTACATCACGCTGGAAGCGCCGTTTTCAGGTATGAGCATGAACCCCGCGCGCACGTTTGGCTCGGCCTTTGTCGGTCATCTCTGGACCGGCCTCTGGATTTATTTCACGGCGCCTGTCCTCGCCATGCAATTAGCAGCGATGCTTTATCTTCACAGCAAAGGCGTCGTTTATTGCGCGAAATATCATCATTACAACAGGCACCGCTGCATTTTTAATTGCCGTTTCCCGGAATTGCTTGAGCGCGAACAAGCGCAGAAGCAAGCGCGCGAACCCGCGACGATCTGAATGAAATTTCGGACACACACGAGAATCGTCGTCGTCGCACTACTGGCGCTATGCAGCGCTTCGATTTTCGCTCAATCTCCGAAGGTCGCGGTAGAATCCATCGGCATGACCGTGAGCGATATGGATCGTTCGGTGGAATTTTATTCCGCGCTCACGTTTCAGAAAGTTAAGGATGTCGAAGTTTCGGGAGAGCAGTATGAACATCTCGAAGGCGTTTTCGGGGCGCGGATGCGGATCGTGCGGATGCAACTCGGGAAGGAGTTTCTCGATCTAACACAGTATCTCGCGCCGCTCGGCCGGCCGATTCCAACGGACTCACGGAGCAATGATCTTTGGTTTCAACATATCGCGATTGTCGTGCGCGATATGGATCAGGCGTTTGAAAAACTGCGGGCGCTGAAAGTGCAGTTCGTCTCGACCGGTCCGCAAACCTTGCCGCCGTCGATCAAAGCCGCTGCCGGCATTAAAGCGTTCTATTTTCGCGATCCCGATCAGCACAATCTGGAGATCATTTATTTTCCGCCGGGCAAAGGCGATCCGCGCTGGCAGGAAAAAACCGACAAACTTTTTCTCGGGATTGATCACACCGCGATTGGGATTTCGAACACGGACGCCAGCTTGAAGTTTTATCGCGACCTGCTCGGACTGCGCAAAGCAGGCGAAAGCGAAAATTTCGGGACCGAGCAAGAACATTTAAACCAGGTGTTCGGAGCGCATCTTCGCATCACCGGATTGCGTGCCCCCTCGGGCCCAGGTATTGAGTTTCTCGAATATCTAACCCCACGTGATGGCCGGCCGCGGCCAGCCGATGTTCATGCAAATGACGTTGTTCACTGGCAGACAACGATCGCGACCGACGATGTCGATCTTATGGCCAAGAAATTACGCGATGCGCACGTGCATTTCGTTTCGTCCGGCGTGGTTGTGATGCCGAAGGACAAAGCTGGATTCGCAAAAGGCGCGCTGGTCAGCGACCCCGAGGGCCACAACGTGTTGTTGATTCAGAAATAATTCGCAACGTGCCGGTGTAGTGGCGACGGTCCCGAGTCGTATCCCGTCTCCCACGTCACCGCCATCACGCATCGAAAGGATGCCGTTTACCCCGCCACCATCGTCGGCATGCCGCCGATGGAAGAGTTCTACATCGGCGACGTCCCGCAACGGCGGGATGAAACTCTTCCTGCCATCTTCAAGATGAACTTCCCCAAATCGTGGACATCGCGTTGCCCGCCGAAGGCGTCTTCCACAACCTCGTCTTCGTGAGCATCCGCAAGACCTACCCGATGCAAGCCTACAAAATCATGCACGGCCTTCTGGGGCATGGGGCCAGATGATGTTCGCCAAATACCTCGTGGTGGACGACGACGTGAATATTCACAATACCAGTGAAGTGCTGTTCCGGCTGTGTGCGAACACAGATCCCCAACGGGATTTAATTTTCACAAAAAGGCCAGCCGATGTTCTGGACCATGCAACTTCCGAAGTGGCGATTGGAACAAAGCTGGGAATTGACGCCACGCGCAAGCTCGCAGGTGAAGGAATTCAAAAAATCGTGGCCTCCGTTGATCCGAATGAATGATGAGGTCCGCCGAAAAGCTGACGACCTTTTCGGCAAACGGTAGAGCATGCAGCCCGCCCGACGCTTGCCTCGGCGTAGGCCCCGACACTCCTGTTAATTATTAGTGTCGTTAGGGAAGGCTCACCTTCGGTGGCAAGGTCACTTCTTCGACCGCATCGCAGCGCTTCACGACGCGAAGATTATCTTCCGGTGTCGCGCCTTTCGGCAGGATTAACTGAAAGTACCGGGCCAGGTCGCGTTCGGCGTCCGACAGCTTTGTGGGATCTGCTTTCGCCAGTGCGGGAACGGTTGCCACGATATCGCTGCCTTCGGGTAACTGGTCTAGGATAGACAGCCGTTGACCGCCTGTGGAGACAAATTGCCTGCGACTACGATCAAATCGCCAACCGGTCTTGAGCTTGAGCGACAGAAAGCGCAGCAACTCGACGGGCGCTTCAGCGTGCGTGTAACCTGCCTTCATATAAGATAGTACACCTTCGTCCTGCGTTGCGACTGCAAGATACCACATCCCCGCTACCAACCGCAACCATGCAGCGGGCGGGCCACACCAGTTGGCTCCCCGCAGTCTGTCAGACCAATTTTGCCGCCTTTTTCAGATTCGGCAGCGGCCCGATGTGCTGGGTCAACGGAACACCAGGGCCGCTGACCTGCGGCGTGCCGGTCTTCATCAGGATTTTGCGGATCTTCGCCGGTGACAACGGCGCTCCCTTTGTCTTCGCGATGCCTTGGAGGCATGCGACTGCGCCGGTGACGATGGGTGAAGCGCTGGAGGTTCCGGAGAAGCGGTGGGTGTACCAGCGGTTCTCACTGGCGCCGCCCTGCGCGTCGCCGTACCCGCAGGTGGTCACGTGCCAGCCCCAGCCATGCACATTGACGATCTTACCGTAGTTCGAGAACCAGATGCGAGAGCGCGGCACGCCGATCTTGGTGTACGCCGTGCCGGCCCCGAAGCCGAAGTTGTCGAAGAAATTGGTCGGCGGAATGCCAGCGCCAACGACGATGGCGCCCGAATCCTTTTGCAGGCCGGTCCCGTTGAATATCGCCAGATCGAAATTCTCGTTGCCGTTACCGGCAGCCTCCACCACCGTGATGCCCTTAGCGGTGGCGGCGACGATGGCGGAGAAGATGTCGTTCCAGTACTGCATGGCCACGTACTTGCCGTTCGGCCCGGTTGCCTGAAGTTCGATCAGAATTGCGTCGCCAGCCTTGAGCGCAGCGGTCGCACCGGCGATCGCGCCAGCCGTGTTGAATACCCCACCGATCACCGCCGAGTGCACCTTCGCAAGCGCTTGATGGGCGATGCCCACGGTGCCGGCGTCACCCGGCTTACTCACCATCTCGCCCAGCACGGCGGTGCCGTGATTGCGCCATCCGATATCGTTGATCACAGTACCCCCAATGTGCAGGATGCTGGCCGGCAGATCCTCGTGCGCCAAGTTCCAATTGCCCTCAATGTCGCAGATCGTCACGCCCTTGCCCTTGCCGCCGGCAAGGGGCCAAACTTCCATGGCACCGATGCCCTCCGGTGCCGAGTGCAGATACCCCTGCGCCGGCTCGAAATTGCGGCTGTCGGGGCTGGTGCCGGTGGCCATTGCGGCTGGTACTGGGCGCGGCGCGACGTAGGCCTGCGAGACCGCGCCCTGCCGTTGCAACTCGCGCGCGAGCTTCGGAGCGTCGCCTCTCTTCTTCGGCACGATCTGCACGTAGCTGCTCTGAATGAAGTCGGCGTCGAGGCCTTTGCCCTCAACGGCGGCGGCCATCCCCGCCGCCGGCAGCGCGCGGGCCACCGCAATGCGGTGGCTCACCTCTTCGCGCTTCTTGCCGAAATGCGAGCGCACCGCGGCGATGTCGTATTTGGAAAGGACGCGGTTGAGCGAGGAGGCTTGTGGCTCGGCGTCGGCGGGAGCGACGAAGCCTGTCGCCGCAAAGGCGACGGGACTTTCGTATTTCAACTTCACGATGACGTAATCCGGCAAGTCCGGCGTTTCGAATGTAGTGCTGATGTAGCCTTGCTTGGTCTTCTGACCTGGCTGGCTTTTCGTTTTCTTCGGCATAGTTTTTTCCTCTCGTGTTTTTTGCCGGTCCGCTCACCCGCAGGAGCCCGACCTGCCTCCGATGTTTGAGTATTGTTTGGCAACTCCGCAGCGGTCGCGGGATTTGCCCCGCCGCGTGAGTTGAATTTGCACCGTACTGACAGGAATTTGCCCTTTTGGCGCTCCGCCGTTAGGGGAGAATTGCTTTCGCGTCAGGTTCATACCCACGATTCTGTGGCTTTGCAGCGAAGTCGTAAATCCTCGTGGTTGTTTGACGAGCATAGTTCCAGAATTCCTTAATAGTATACTCGTGGGAATTTTCGGATACTAAAGCGCAAAAATACAAGCACTTATTTGTTCGAGTTATTCAGAGAACTGGAAATTTGCGCAGCGCCACCCCGCCGGGATCACCGACCCCGGCTACAACATCAGCGGCTACGGCGCGGGAATATTTTCGCGCGCATGCCGGAGCGCGCGAGCCATCCAGACAAGTTCGTTCAGGAATTTTTCGACGCGTCCGCTATAGGCTGGATCAGTGATTTCGCCGCCGAATGGACCGGCTGACACGCCGCAAACGCCGACCGCTTTGTGAATGTATTCCTTCAGGTTTGTGTCGAGCACGTGTTTCAGCAAACCGGGGAAACTGTGATTGTATTCGGGAACAACGAGAATGAGTCCGTCAGCCCGCGCCACCATGGCTGAGAATCGACTGTCTTTGAGCGCTTCACCGGCATCATCGACCGCGAGCGGAATCTTCCGAATATCGATCAGCTCGGTCTGGATATCGCCGCGCTTTGATACTTCGCCGAAAACGAAATTCGCAGCCGGCTCCGTTAACCGGCCCTGCCGCGGCGTGCCGATAACGACTGGGAGAAAAACGGGTCGAGTGACGTCTTGCGTAGCCATGTTTCAATTTGTCGCAATAGCGTAGGCAAGCTTACAACAAACGCGCGAGCGAAATCGTTCTGGTCACGATCGCTCCATTAGAACAGCACGGCCCGGGTTTATAGCGCATCGTCGCGCGCCGCTTTGAAACAGCGACTTCCGTGTAGCTGACTGTGGTTGCATCTGCGCGATGCATACAGATCGAGAACGGCCCGCGTTTGGGCGCATGAGAACGATGCAACTGCCGCAGCCATGCGAGGTTTCGGGCCGATTGCTGATCATGCGCGGCGTCGCAAACGCGCTGGCGCTCACGCTCGGCACGGCGCTCATCTAGACCAGACGAAAACCAATGCTGCGGTTGCCATCGGTGATTACGCATGGTCAACCCTTCGAGATTCCAGCGCCATTCGATTACGCGTCGCGCTGATGGGACAATGGCAATCAACCGAAAGGGACGCAGCTGATTTAACGGCAACTAATTCAATGTCACTGCCACTTCGCTCGTCGAAGATTTTCCCGCCAACTTTCTTACGACTTGGCCGCGGCTCATGATCGAGCAAACGGGTCGACGTTGGATCGTGTGCCAGTTAATGAGCGCGATACAGACGCCAGGCGGCGTTCGCAATTTTGCGATGTTGCTGTTGGCCTACCGGCACGGGCTGCGGGTTGGTTAGCGAGCTCGTGAGATTAACCGCTACAACACCGTCAGGCGTTAAACATGCCTTGTTCCAAGCAAAGGCAATCCCGGACGATCTGCGCAAGTTCGTCAAACTCGCGCGCGAGCATGGATCGCAATGATCCACCTCACGGGGTCTCTACACCGCTTAGAAACCCGCCGAGATGCCCGGTGAGCGTAATGATCGCCACCGCCAGCAAGGTTAGTGCGAAATAGGCAAGTCCCGGTGAGCTTCCCTTCGCTCGGAGGCGCGAGCGCATCCAACAAAGCAAGAAAATCAGGGACGCAGACGTGAGCGCACCGATCAGATGCAGCCGCAAGTTGCCCTTGAGCGCCGCGCCCTCGAGATGCCATCGCCACGCTCCCAGACCGGTCGCAATCGCCAGCGGGACGCTGATCGCTGCGCCCACAAGATTGTAATAGGCGACCGAAGCAAGAACCGACTGTTTGCGCCAGACCGCCAGCAGATCGAAGACCGCGCTGGCAATGAACAACGCAATCGGAAAATGAATGATGACGGGATGTTGCGCATGATCGGCCGAAAGCGCGGCCTTGAGATCGAAGGGATTCATGCGCCGCCTAACAAGTGAACCAAACTCGTGGAATGTGGCCTGGGCGCGATGCCCTGCTACTGCAAAATCACGCGTCAGGGTTTCTCGACGATAATCTTGCCCGTCATCTTCGGATGCACGGAACAGAAATAATTGTACGTGCCAGGCGCGCCCGCGGTGATCGTAAATTTTTGATCGGTGTCCAGCGGCGGAGATTTGTCGAACTTCTTATCAGAGCTCGTGACGACATGCGCGTCGTCGTCGCGATTGATCCATGTCACTTTCGCGCCGGACTTTACGGTCAAGGTCTGCGGGGTAAAGTGGAAACCTTTGATCTCGATCTGATTCTTCTCTTCGTTTTTCTCTTCGGCCAAAGTGACCTGGACGAAGCAGAGAAGAATTAAAACGCTTAACGTCCACGCGATTCGTTTGATGGTGGTTAGTTTAAGCATAAGAATTTCTTGTGAGCGGAAGTTTAGTTAAGAGTTGACTCCACCATGGCGAGGGCGTTCTTTCCCTGCACGTAATTGACGCTCGTTAGGCCGAGCATGCTGCGCAGCTTCTCGGCCGGCACCGTCATCGGTCCAGGTGATGGCGCGGTGCCGGGCGCAGGCTGCGGGAACGCGGTCGAGAGGGCCGTGTGAAAGCTCATGTTGCCTTCGATTTTCTGGAGCACTTGGTGGATATGACCGTTGAGCACAGTCACGGAGCCAAAGCGCTTCAAGTATCCCAAAGCGCGTTCGCTGTCGCTCGTTCCCCAGCCCCATTCGGGATAAACCGCCCAGAGCGGAATGTGGGCGAAGACGACAATAGGCGTGCTCGTCCCCAAACCTTTCACGTCGCTCTCCAGCCATTCGAGCTGCTCGTCGCCGAGGTGACCAAGACCGCCGGCTTCCAAGTTCACCACATTCACCAGTCCAATAAAGTGGACGCCGTTTTTGTTGAAGCTGTACCAGCCTGCACCCTTCGCTTCAACCCGCTTCCCGTAGCGTTCGAGATATTGCTTGCCGTTATCGCCGAGGACATCGTGCTCGCCGGGGACGTAGAAGACATCCTTCACCCGGCAGCTCTTCAGCACCTCATCGAAGGTGTCGAACTCCTCCGTTTTCGAGAGCTGTGTGAGGTCGCCGGTGTGAATCAGAAAAGCGGGCGGCGTCGGCATGTCGTTGATCCTGTCCAGCGCGATTTTGAATGTCGCCGTGACATCTTTGTTTGCTGCCTTGCTAAAGCCGATATGGCTGTCGCTGATTTGCAGAAAGCTTAAATCAGTCGCAGCGGCTACCGGTTCCTTGCCGCTGGCGATTCGAGCAAGTGTTTGCGAGGCGAGCACGCCGCCGCTGACCGTCCACAGTAGACCCGTGCCGGCCCAGGCCATACACTGCAGAAAACCGCGCCGGTCGATGCCGTCGTGTTCGTGGTCGTGAGAGATGTAGCCCGCCATGGGACTTTCAATGAGCCAAATCATTACAACATTTCCTTGCACTTGTCCATACAAGATTGCCTTGCACTTGTCTGATCGGCCCGGCGAGCAGACAGCGACGAAAGCGAATCATTAGGTAGTTCGAGTCTGCGGACTGGCGGCCAGTATCATCTGGAACGTGAGCATCGGAAGGCAATGAACATTTATTTGGTCGAAGCATGCGCCAGACTTTTTCTGGGGTGCGATTGATGAGTGATTCTTGTTCACGTTCGTGCGCTAGTTCGTCGGGAATGGCGTTCATAATTGTAACCGGTTTCAATATCGCGGCGAGCGCTTTGCACAAAAGGCAGCGCGGCCTCGTTAACTCAATAAAATCGGCAGGAGCACGCCGAGGCCGAGCGCGAAAAACCAGAGCGCGGGGGCCGGTGTCCCAGCAGGACGTTGGAGGCGCGCCTCGCGCGCGGCAAAGCGCGGGTCGAGCCGCATCCAGTCCTGATGACGACGTTCGAGTAGCAGGAAAACGGTGGCCGTGACCGCCCCATAGATGAGATGCCCGAGGAGTGAAGGGAGTGCGTTGGCCGCCGCCGCGGTGGTCCAGGTGAAGGAAGCTCCCAGCCAGATGGGGAACAGAGTCAACGTGCCGACAAACCACCAAGTGATTCCGTATAGCATCCCCCAACCGACAGCCGCGCCCCAGTCCGGCGACTCGCGCTCAAAGAGCACGCCGTAGCCCGCGCCGATGGCGACGCTGATGGAAAGATGGACGACCAACCCGAGAGCGGATGATGTGCCCCCAGCAAGGCGCGCTATCCAAGGCAACCCATCCACTGCGACAATCTGCGGCCAGAACACGAGTCCACCGATGAGCCCCGCCACCGAGCCCCGGCCTAACGAGAGGAGCGCGCGCGAGCCGGGCCCTTCCGGCTGCCGATTGATCGGATCGCTATCGATGAAGAAGCCGACCCAGAGTCTGTCTAAAGCGGCGTAGATCACGCCGACGATCAGGCCGTAAACAATATGACCCATGAGCGAGCCGAACAGCTCTTGTCCTCGTGCGAGCGACCAGTTCGGCGCGTGCCACTGCAGGAGCGGCTTCAGGGTCAGCGGGCCGAGAAACCACCAGAAGATGCCGTAGGCGAGGCCCCAGCCCAGACTCGATCCGTACCCGCGGACGTCGCGTTGAAAAAGCAGTCCGAACGTCGCTCCGATGATCACAGCGATGACAAAGTGCAGCGTCTTTCCAAGTCCGGGCGAGGAGGATCCCACCAAGCCGGCGATAAGCGGAAAGAAATGCGCTTTCGCCATCCATTGTCCGAAGGCCCAGCCGCCGACGACACCAGCGAGCCCTCCCGCGACAAGTGCGCGTGCGAGACTGAACTGCAGCGGCAGGCGTGTCGCCTGCTTTGTTCCTTCGCCCTCCTGCGCGCTCGACTTTGGCGACGGCTTTCCCACGGACAAAGCGCCGAGCACCAGACCGAGCGGCGCCCCAAAGACGAGCAGGTAACCAACCAATTCGGGAAAGTGCGCGCGGGCGGCGTCCAGCATTCCCATTCGTCCGTGCGATGTAACTCGCGGGAGCATGCATGCGGGTCCGGCCAGCCAGAGCAAGAACGAAAAGGCCAGAGCCCAAAGCAGACCAGCGCCGGGCGTCGTGGCCCGTGAGCGCGTCATGAGCGCGAAACATCCGCCCAGAACCGCACCAAGTAAGATGGCCACGACACTCCAACCTGCCGGACTCAAACCGACACGTGCGAGTACGAAAGCGCCCAGCGCGCCAATGACGCTGCCGATTGCTAAGAACAAAGCAGGCGATCTCCTCATGGCCGGGATTTCCCGCCGGGCGGGCCGAAGTTGATCGTTTGAAGGATGTCGCGCGGGAAGAACAACTCGATCGTCCAGTCTCCCACCACGCGCACCTTGCGTTCGAGTCCCGGGAGCTTGCTCAGATAAATGCTGCGCCAGAGGAACCACGCAAAGAAGCCGCTGAATTTATAACCCTTTATTTCCGCGCAGGCGGTGTGGTGGCCTACCACGCAGAGCGTGCCGAGGGAATCAAAATGAAATGGCTGCAAGGTCTCGCCGGCGATGCTAGCGCATAGGTTACGGGCGAGCGTGCGCGCCTCGCGGATCGCGAACTGCGCAGTCGGCGGACACGACTTGCCCGTCTTTGCATCGGGCACGATGGCGCAGTCACCCAGCGCCCAAAGCCCCGTGTGACCCGGCACCGCGAGCGTGT